>ERZ1370068.9377-contig-8160_pt1 | contig 67591 bp, 101 predicted proteins | sample MGYA00561227_ERZ1370068 | MGnify/ENA primary metagenome ERZ1370068 (study PRJEB38410, sample SAMEA6850437) | metagenome | study: Metagenomic assessment of the ecological functions of the soil: analysis of the soil microbiota associated with the... | reverse complement strand
GTATGCTTCGTTCAGTTACGTATTGCTGCCTTCGTCGGTTGGTTGTTCATCATTCTGGGCGGCGGCTTTCTCTTGTCGGGCAAAAAGTCTCGCCGGCTTGCATCATCATCGCAGGAAGATTTCTCGCCCGAGCGCAAACATCACCACTTCGTTTTGCTGCTTGCCCGGTTGCGAATGTCTTTTTATGCCGTTCGGGAAACGGCGCTGGTGGCGTGCTTGATCGTTTCGCTCTCGCGAGACACGGTGAAGAGCCGCGCTTGATGCTGACTACATCCGCGCCTGCACCTCGATTAAAGAGACAGGGTTTACAGGATTAAAGATTAACTGATTTCCTGTGCCCTCGCCCTCTGTGGTGAGATAGCAAACGGGGAAGATGCCCGTTTGCCCCACAGACAAGATGTCTGTGCTACTGTTCCGGCATGCCGGCGATCGGAGTTACCGGCGGGATTTCCACCGGTAAATCGACCTTTATAAATTGCCTGCGCCAGCTATTGCCGGAAGCCACGTTCTTCGATGCCGATGATGATGGCGCGCGCAGCTTACCGGTCACGATAACGAACGTTCTTGCCGAAATCCGTAGACGACATTTGGGGATGCACGTTTTTGATTGAAAATGGAGCAGTTGAATCGGGACGCACTTCGCGCCATTGTTTTCCATGGCACCGGAGAAGCGGCGCCAGCTCGAACAAATTCTTCATCCGCCAATTCGTCGCCACTGGAGTCCGCGAAGCGAGAAAGCATCGCCAATCGAATCAATACTTTTTGCCGACATTCCACTTCTTTATGAAACCGGTGGAGAAAAACTTTGCGATCGCGGTGGTGGTGGTGGCGTGCTCGGAGGAGATCCAAATGCGGCGCCTGATGAAACGCGATCGGGACTTGATCGGAATGCGGCAGAGGCAATCATTGCAGCGCAGATGCCGCTCTCGGAAAAAATAAAACTGGCGTGATCAACGTAATCTGGAACAATGGGCCAGAGAGTCTCCGTTGGCAGAGCAGGCAGCGGTTTTTAACGAATTTATGGATAGCGGAATTGCAGCGGGATGCGGCGTCCGGAGAGGAGGCCTGACACCTGTGACCAGGCTGTCGCCGGGACTAGTAGTCCCGGCGGAAGGGGGTGGACAAGAGAAGAAGAGCCGGCATCGCCCATGCCGCCCGCAGGCAGACGCCTTGCTAGTGAAACGAACGGCCAGGATCAGCGGTCCCGGCTAAAAGCCACAGATGCGCCAGCGTCTATTGACTTGAATGCATTGCATAAAATGTCGCCTGAAGAATTGGCGGAACTGGCGAAAAAGTTCGGCGTTCTTCTGAATCCAGGACGGACGCGGCACTATCACATTCTTGATGTAGCGCGCGCGGCATTGGGCAGCGGTTCAACCGTCACGGCTGAAGGATTCATCGATCAACCGGGCGAATCGTTGGCATTTCTCCGCTGGCCGGAACTCAATTTCTGCCGGTGCCTGAAGACGTCAGCAGTGCCGCGAGCGACGTTGCAAAAATTTTGGCTGCGCGGCGGACAACGCGTCGGAGGAAAATTGCGCCTTCCGCGCGACCGCGAGAAATCCCTCGTTCTCGACGAGATCAGCACCGTCGAAGGCGACCGCTGTCAGAGTGGAGCGAAAAACCGATTTCGAAAAGTTGACGCCGCAATATCCCGAGGGCCGGATCATGCTGGAGAACGACAAGACGAAATCATTGAGCGCGCGGGCGGTCGATTTGCTGGCGCCGCTCGGGCGCGGTCAGCGCGGCCTGATTGTGTCGCCGCCGCGCGTGGGCAAAACGATTTTGTTGAAGGAAATCGCAAAAGCGATTCGGGTAAATCATCCGCGAGATCGTAGCTAATCATTTTGCTGGTGGACGAGCGACCGGAGGAAGTGACCGATCTTGGAACGCGAAGTCGATTGCCAGATTTACAGTTCGACCTTTGACGAAAACGTTTATCGGCACGTCCAGGTCGCTGAGCTGGTGCTGGAACGGGCGAAACGTACTGGTGGAATTGAAAAAGGATGTGGTCATCCTGCTCGATTCCATTACTCGACTCGGCGCGCGGCTATAATAATTTGCAGCCGAAGCCGCGGCCGGATCATGTCGGGCGGAGTGGAATCGAAAGCGCTCATGAAACCGAAGAGCGTTTTCGGCGCGGCGCGCAATGTCGAAGAAGGAGGCAGCCTGACGATTTTCGCAACCGCGCTTGATCGAAACCGGAAGCCGAATGGACGAAGTGATTTTCGAAGAATTCAAGGGAACGGGGAACATGGAGTTGCATCTCGATCGCGCGTTGGTGGAGAAACGGCTTGTATCCCGCGATTCAACCGCTGCAAACGGCGACGCAGGCGCGAAGATTTGCTCTATCACCCGGACGAATGGGAACGGGTGCAGGTGCTGCGCAAAACATGGCCGCGCTCCCGCCCATCGAGGCGATGGAGGTTCTGATCTCGAATTTGCAGGCGACAAAAACGAACGCCGAACTGCTGCTGAGCGGGCTGAAATGAGAGAAGAATGACGAACGAACGCTTGTATGCCGCCCGCAGCACTCCTTCGTACGCACCGCATCCGATTGAACGATAATGGAAGCACGAATGCTCAAATGACGAAGCGAGCATCGCAACAGTCGGCGCGTTAATTCGGATTTCGTCATTCATTCGTCATTGGACGAAGGCGTGATTTCAAACCCAGCAGAGCTAGCCGAGTTGCTACCTCTCATATCGATCCGCACGAGCCGCGTGGCCATCGATACCGAAGCTGATAGTCTGCATTGTTATCGCGAAAAACTCTGCCTGTTGCAGGTGAGTCTGCCGGAAGGCGATTTCCTGCTTGATCCGCTGGCGGAAAACGATCTGAGCGCCACTGGCCAATGCACTTGCGCGAAAGGAAATCGTTCTGCACGGCGCCGATTATGATCTGCGCTTTGCTTCGGCGCGCGCTCGATTTCCAGCCGACCCAGTTGTTCCGACACGGTTATCGCCGCACGATTACTTGGCGTGCGCGAATTCAGTTACGCAGCGCTGGTAGAGAAATACTTCGGGCATCGAGCTGGCCAAGGGTTCGCAGAAGGCGAACTGGGCATTACGTCCGCTCTCGCCGAGAAGATGGAAGAATATGCGCGCAACGACACGCATTACTTGTCGCCGCTGGCCGAGAAGCTTAGAGAAACAACTGATCGAGTGCGGACCGACTTGGAATGGTTTCAGCAATCCTGTGAGCGCGCTATAGTGTCGGCTGCGATCGACCGGGAACGCGACGCGGAAGAGGCGTGGCGAGTCCGCGGCTCCGGACTGATTCGCGGCCGGGAAGCGGCGATATTGCGCGCCCTGTGGCATTGGCGCGATCGCGAGGCGCGAACGATTTCGATCGGCCTTCCTTTCATGTTTTGAGGAACGACCAGCTGCTCGAGATTGCGCGCGCTGCTGTGCGAGGCGAAACGCCGCAATTCCGTCATTTTTCAGAACGGCGTGCGCGTGATTTTCAGGCAACGATAGAACGCCGCGCTTGCTTGAAGGAAGAAGACTGGCCGGAAACGCCGGAAGCGGCACGCGGATCGGCCTACGCGCGAGATGGAACGCGCGGCGGAGGCGATGCGCAAACGACGTGACCAAGCCGCCGCGTGAACTGAAAATCGAAGCCGTCGTTTGCATCGCGCCGCGGGCGACGATTGATGCCATTGCGGCAGATCAGCGCGCGAGCGGAACAGTTGCTGGTACCGTGGCAACGGCCAGTTTGTTGGGACTGTGAATAGTGGAAGGCGCCGCGTCGTCGGCCCAAGCATCCGCGAGGTACATTGCGGCTGACACCGGCCGCGGCTGCGCAGCGAGCCGGATCAAGTCTGACACAGGATAGAAGTCGCACCTTTTTCCCGCAATTCGCTTGACGAAAACAGCAAAGTTATTCACAAATCAGGGTTTCGTTGTTGTCTGCCAATGACCCGTCGCAACCTCGCAATCGTGTTGTGTTTCGTAATTGGGACGCTGGCTTTGCGGCCGGGCGATGCGGGCAAACGGGCAGACCTCGCAGGCGGTTGATCGTCTCGCGAGCTTTTTCGATCGGGACCGAGTATTGTTCCAGGCGAACCGATAAGCCAAGAGTCAACAGCGCGTTCGGTTACGCCGCCCCCAGCGCCAATGACGCCGACCTCGGGTGCAGGCGATCTCTGAAAGCGCCAGCGAGGAATATAAGCCGTTTCACCTTTTTCGGCGTCGGTGCCTTACTACTGGACTTCAAATGTGGCGCTTGGTTCGAGCAGGCGCGGTCGAGTGACGGCGTTCTGCGCGCCGATCGTTTGTTTTTGCCTACCAGCCAAGACTCGACGAAGACGCTTTTATGGCGAATTCATCGCCTCTCAGCAACTGTTCTACTACAACAGGCTTGGCTCGTTTAACTTCACCAGCTTCGATGCCATTGCCGGGCTGGTATATTACCTTGCCAAACTATCATAACCTGCACGTTGCGGTTAGGTTACGATTACAATCGACTGACTGACGGACGATTGGGACCAGTTCTTCGCCAATCACTCGATTGTCGCGAGCGCAGACATCCCTATTCACTTTCGGACGCGCCATGCAGTTGATACCTGGGCGCGCTAGCGAATGTCAGCTTTGCGGCCAATCCGAGTGGACCGCAGCGAAGCGATTTCGAGTTGTATGCCGGGCTTATCATGTGCAGTTGAGCCGCTACGTTCTCGGTCGACGCGGTTGGGCAGGCTGCTTGTTAAGCCATACTACGAGGGCAGATCGAACTGACGTCGAGCGAGCTACTCGCCCTCACCGCCGATTATCGGATTCGCGACTGGCTGACTGTGAGCGCGCTGACTAATTTCGTCCTGGAACCAGATCGAACCACAGCGCTTTTGATTACTCCAGTAGTTAATCTGGGTGGCGCACTAGCCCTGACATTTAAATTCTAAGCAATGGCACTATATCCACCGAATCAGCCCACGCGTCGCGATTCGGAACTTGTTGTCCTTGCTGGTGTAATTCTCGGCTCCGCCGTGCAGTGCTTCGCCGCCGCCCAGTTGAAGGAAGCGCAGGTCACCGAGGTGGTAAAGGACGTCAAGCTACTGCCGTACGCGGTGCAGCGCCGCGTCCGGCGGCGGTCAAGCGATGATGTGCGGGATGGGACGGCAGTGCGCACCGGGAGTGGAATCGCGCAGCGAGTTGAAGTTTTACCGATCAGACCCTGGCGCGACTAGGAGCGAACACGCTCTTCAGTTTCTAGCCGAAGGTCACCGCGGAACCTGAACTTGCAGGATGGAGCGATGCTTCTGCGGGTTCCGAAAGGAGCGGGCGGAGCAAAATCAGTTCCGTCGGCGGTGACTGCTGCGATCACCGGCACAACCGTGATGGTCGAGACGCATGCCGCTGACGAAGAAGAACAAGAATTCCTATTACAAGTTTATCGTGCTGGAAGGGAACGGCGCGGCTCTATTTGCCCGGACAGCTCGGGGAGTCGGTCCTGGTGAAGGCCGGGCAGATGATCATCATGCCGGCAGGACGCGAAGAAGATTCCGGAGGCGGTCGATGTCGATATTCAGCAAGATCACGCAAAGCTCGCTTCTGATCACCGGATTCCGGCCCGCGCTCGGGAGCGGAGCAACTGATCGCGTTTGAACGAGACCAGACAATCCGAGCAGAAAACATCGGGCCAGTTAGCACGAAACCAATTTGATGACTGCCGGAGGCACGGAACAAACGTCATCCGTAGGGGATCTAACCAGGTTGATGTGGCGGTGACAGCACGAAAGCGGGGGCTCAGGCCCATTCTCTAGTCCCACGCCTAGCCAACTACCGAGCGCCACTCCGAAGCAAATTCGGGACGCCGGCTCCAATCACTTCACCGGATCCTTACGTAATCACAAGTGGAACAACTATCACAACCGATCCGACCTCATCACTACCAATGGACAAACAAACTTCGGAAAAAAATCTGGCGCGGGCCCTTCGGTGCGATGGGCCTCTGTCGGCCTTTATCTTTGGTTCAACTTCAGCTTTTGATTCAGCGAGCGGGTTCGACACTCAATTCAACACCGAGCGGGGCCGGCTTTAAATTCAATTCCCTGCGGCTGACCGGCAATCCTACGGTTTTGACCGCCGGCGGTGAAGTCAATCTGGGCCTGATCGCGATCAATGCAGATCACCATCGGGCACGCTCCGGGTGGAATGCTTACCTTCGCTGGAATCCAGGGCTTGCTCTTAGCGACGCAAAACGGCCCGATCATTCTGGGACCCGAGATCTCCTTCTCGGTTTCCACGACATAAATTTTACGCACGTGGCGCTAATTCAATCCTCGCGCTGCGCGTGTGATATTTCGGCTAGCAACGACATCAGGTTGTATGGGGAGAATGCCATCCAAGTGACTGGCAACTTGAGCACGCAAAGGCTCGCCGCACGGCCGGAACAAATATCAGCATCGGCGGAGATGGGTCAACGACAATGAGCGCCAGCGAGGCATCTCTGCTGATCCCAAACTCCGGGAGTGGCAATATTCCCGGTAGCGCTGCGATCGCGCTACTTATCAGCCAGCAATCTGGTGCTCAACGGTTCCAACGGGCTGTCGTTAACGATTGATAATACAAATGGCGGTCACATCGGGCGGGATGCGAATATGTTTCCATCACCACGGCTAATCTAGACGCCGGTTCATTGAATGTTCTCATCAACAATCGTGACGGCGGCTCGATCGGTTCTTCCGCGCAGGTTCTCTGCAGCACCCTGGGAACTCTTAACGTTCAAGGCGATGCCGCGATCGGCATATCAAACCGTAATGATGGAGGGCGGCGGAACGACGGGCACTGATGCAATTGTCACTGTCAGGCAGATAACATTTCGGTGGGAGGCGGAGTTAGATGGTTTTGTTAGCGCGAATGGCGGACACATAGGAAATATCGGCGCACTTGTATTCAACGTAACCGGAGATCTCCACCCGGTGCCGGCATGTTTTCGAGACACAGGCAACGGCCTTCAATGGCTCCGGCGGCCCCTCTCACCCTGGATTTATCGGCTCGGATGCGCTGGTGGCTGTAAATGCGAGAAACATCACCAGCGACGTGGATTCATCGGCGCTGAACATCTTAACGACAAACGGCGGCCATATCGTCGGCAACGCTCTCGATTACTGTTGAACGCTACCGGCGACATCAATGGGCAGCAGGGTATTGGAGAGCTTGTTAGCCTGTATGGCGGGGGACAAATCGATGGAAGTGCGCTCGTCGTTCTTAATGCACAGAACATCGTTACAGCTTCCACCGCGAGCTGGAACTCCGGCGTCGATACAATGGCCCTGGAAGCCAGTATTTATTCAGATGTAGCCGGCACGGTCGGGGGGCGATGCTCTGGTTAGCGTACCGCTGCCCCGGGACATTACTGCCGCTGGCAAAACTCTGTTCTTGGGTTGCTAACGGGAGTTATCAAAATTTGGGCCCCGGGCACCATTGCTGGAGATGCCGAAGTGGACGTGAGTGCGACCAACATCTCTGCCGGCGACCTTCTCACGTCAGATTTTGAACTATGGGGGATCGACAATCGGAGGCTTTGCTGAAGTTAGCGTAGCCGCCACAACTCTGACCGTTAACGGCAGTCTCGACTCCACAATCGACAACACCAACGGCGGCACCATCGGCGCGCGATGCTACGCTGGATTATTCAGTCTCCGGGACTGCCACGGTTACCAGCCAACGCTCTGTTTCAAATCTTGGGTAGCGACGGGCCAAGACCGCCGCGATCAATTTCAACGGCGGCAGTTATGATGCCGGCGGGACGTTCCTTCACGCGACGGAGATGGAACGATCACATTCAATAATGCCAGCGTTCACGCAGATGTGCTCAAAGTCGGCGCGCTCGGCACAAACGGTGTGCTCAATATCGGCGGCGGCACCCTCTCGGCTGATACGACGTTGAAACTTTATGCAAACAGCTCTCGAACGGAACAGTCAACTTTATTGCCAATGTCACGCTGACGAGGGAAACGAGTAGCAAAGTGTACTGCCGGCGACCGCCGTTAAGGTTTTTGATAGCGTAAGTTGTGACAATTGGAATGTCGCCAGCCGGACATCTACGCCAATCGCGCCGCACGCTATTGCGATCTCGTCGAGACGGGGAGGCGGCACAACCACTGGCATCTTTATTCCATCTGGTTTTTATCGGACCGGCGGTCACCGCACACCCGGTGCGACGCCACCGCCGTTCGATGATCTTCCTCCTCGTGGGACCCTTACTACCAACCTGGCACGTCAGCACAAAGGTTGGCGATGCCCAAGACTCTGTCGACCACGAGCGGCACGACGACGAGCACAAGGTTAGCTCCGCCAGCCCTGTATCCACCACGGACGTCACCAGGCGGGGAAGAAGACCGGCAGCGTAATGCGAACGTCAGCGATAGTGGGCAACTGCTTTCTCTGCTCGATGGCGCTACTCCCGTCCGAACGGCAAAGGTCCGCGTGTCGCCAGTCACGCACGCAGTCCTGCAATGCGGCTGTGCAAAGCCAGCTACGCGAACCATGGCAGCTAAGACTGAGCTTCATCGCTCTGTGGATGCAAGAGCAAGGTCAGGCGTGCTGGCAACTCGGCTTTACCAGTAGAACATTCCGATGTTCAGCTTTCCTAACTGGAGCTGGATTCGGCAGAAACGGCTACCAGCCGGACAGGGCACTTTCGTTTAGACTGAATCTACCGCGGCTGCTAATCCCGCAGCCACTAAGTCGGGCGCCGCCATCAATCGGCCGCCGCCCGGTGGATACAGCTTTAAGCTTTTCTTTCTCGACGCTGTTTGCTGATTAGACTTCCCCGCTCTGTGCTTTTCTCCGGGTTCCAGGGTTTTTCTTCTCGGCGCAATTCCTGGCCGCATTTGCTGAGCGCAAACGCTTGGCGGGCTTAAAGGAAGCGCGCGTTACTCAAATTGTTCGTGACGTAAAGTTGCTGCCCAATGCCGCTCCGGCGCGGCCCGCGGTCGTGAACGATCCGGTTTCGGGATGGCAGCACCAGTTCGCGCACTGGGCGTCGAGTCGCGCACCGAGCTCATGTTTACTGATGCGACGTTGGCGCGGCTTCGGCGCGAACACCATCTTCAGTTTTACCGAAGGGGACGCGCAATCTCGAGTTAACTGATGGCGCGATGTTGCTGCGTGAGTGCGAAGAACGCCGGCGGCGCAAAAATCAATACCGCAGCGGTAACTGCCGCGATTACCGGCACAACCGATAATGCTCGAATTCCACAGAATTCCTACCATCAAATTCATCGTCCTGGAAGGCACCGGCCGGATCTTTACTCCCAATCGCGTCGGTGAATCGGTTCTGGTCCATGCCGGGCAAATGTTAATCACGAAACCTAACGCCAAAAATTTGACCAGTCCGGTTGACGTCGACATTCGCAAGCTCATGAAAGACTTCCGCGTCTCATCAGAGGTTTTGGAAAGATGGGAAGCGAAGACCTCATCGCACAAACCGGAGGCGGAGCCAGGATGAAGAGCGGAGCCAAGCGGCGAGTTGTATGAAACGAACCTCGCGATCTACGGGGCCGGTAGATGCAATCGTCCTGAATGACCATACGCACGTTCAGGAGACTCCAGATCGCGGACAAGCAGCAAAACCCGCGCCGCCGCCGGTCACGCACTCAGCCGTAGCGCAGTGAGTTTGGACCGCCGGAAACAATTACTTCGCCAGAACGCTATCCACTTGGCGCAAGCAATCGAGACTTAACTACTGCGGGTCCTCCCACCAGTAGCTTGCCGGACGCAACAACCAACTACGGCAAGGTCTATCGCGAACCACGCCACTGGACGGCATCACGCTCACTTCTGGTTTTTCGCACGACCGCAGCCATTCGATACCGCCAGTGGCTTCGATACGCCCGATCGTTCAGTTTTTCGATCTCAACAATTATTGCCGCTCTTCAAGTTTCAAAATCTCGCAGCTGGCTTTCAAACCCAACCATTTCTGTTCCCGAAGTGGCGTAACCACGACTCGGTCTCGATCGGAGTTGGATGGAATCAGCAGTGCTCCGTCCTGGCGATGCCCTGACCCTTCTGCGCGGTCTGGATTCGGTGTCTGCTGGCGACGCAAAACGGCTCGATCATTCTGGGCGGCGGAATTTCCTTTCAAGAACATTCCGAATCTGTTTTTCTATGCGCGCGGTGATTCGATGTGGCGCTGAATCTGGCGTCGCCGATCAGCTGCTCCAACAATCTCCTCGCTTAATTCAGAAGGCACGGTTCAGGTCAATGGCAATGTCTCGGTCGACTAACTTCAACGCGCTTTTTCAGCAGGGCGATTTCCTGGACGGGAGGCGGCATCGTTACCGCGCACGACGTGACGATCAATTCCATTGGCGGGAACGTCGACCTTCGACGCCAGCAAATTTCCGGATGTTGCCGGCGGGACCCTCGATCTAACTGCAAACGGCACCCTCACATATTATTCCCGGTCACGGGTCCGATCACTCGCGCATCTATCGCTGGCCATGGCGGCACCATAGATTTCAGTTAGTTCCGAGCCGTTCACGTTCGATTTCAGTAACTCCAGCGTCAGTTTCACCGCGGGAGAAGGCGGGGATTCAGGCGTCGAACATCGGATTTCGTTGGCCCTAATCTCACCCTGCAGTTCCCAAGGCGACATCAACCTTCTCGCTTCGCATCTTCCGCAGTCCGAGCATGGCGCACAACTTCTTTCCGGCAGCATCAACGCCGGTCGGCTCGATCATCGGCTCTGGGCGCGATCGGGGTGCGGACAGACCTCACAAGCTGCGGCCACAACATCAACGCCGGCGGCATCTGCGCGGGAAATATCCAAGCCGGCGGAAGTATCACTGCAGCTAGCGGGATCGATGCGAGTCCGGAGGTTCCATCGCGGCAGGCGGCGACATCACGTCCACTACAGGTCTGCTTCGTCTCGCTTCTTGACAGGAACGGTAACGATTCAGTCGGCAACGTCACGGCCGGTGGAAACATCTTCGCCGGTGGCAGGCATTCTGACTTTAGCCGATTCCACTGTAACAGCCGGCAGGCGACATTTTTGCTCCGCAAGTCGGCGCCGGTATGCGCATCACCGCTCGGCGGCAGACGTTCCGCGGGCGGAAATATTTCCGCGCATCGAATTACCGCGTGCCGGGGGATCGATGCATGCTGCCGGTGGAAGTATTTCGTCCGGCTCTGGCCCTGATCGAGTTGCGATCCCCGGCGGCGGCGCGCACCCCGGCAATCTTGCCGCTGGCGGTGGACCGTTTTTGCCGGAGGCGGCATTTTCCGGCGGCGCTCCGACTGCGATAGCCGTGGGCGGAAATCTCCAGCGCGCCGGGCTTGGTTGCCCGGCACGGTCTTCGCGGGCGGTGAGCTGAAGATCGCAAACATAACCGGAACGTCTGTCTCCGGTGTCGTCGGCCAACACCATCACGGCAGGTAGCATTCTGATGGTCAATGCCCCTGCCTTCTTCCCCAACTATCTTATCAGCAATGACCAGAATGGAGTTACGCCGCCTGATTTTACCCTCACCACCGGTTCTCTCACGAGCGTGGGCCCGACATTCCGATCATAAACGCGAATGGCACCAGCGCGTTCAGCGATCCGAATTCAATCCCGGGCAGCGGCAGCCACATTACTTTGACTCGTAAACACACGGGCTGACCGTAGGGCCGCAGGGCGATCTTCATCCATCACCTTCAATGGCGGTAATTTTAATTTCGGCGGCGCTTATGGAGGGAATGGCGGGACGATCAGCATCACCGCAGTCTGGTCCGATCACGATCGATTCGCCGATTGGAAGCAACGAGCGGTCGTGTTCTCGACGGCTCAAGAACGGCCGGCAACGGTGGCGCGATCTGCTCAATTCGGTAAATGATGCGGTGGCGATCAATTCGCGCGATGCAAGCTTCCTCGGCCGATCCTGCAATCGCGACAGCCCGGCGTCGCAGCGCCAAGCGGCGGAGACATCACGCTCAAGAGCGGAAAACCAAGTGGCGTTGCGATGTAATATTGTCGAACACCGGCCAGCTTCTTTCCTTGCTCGATGCTGCTGCATCAGGACCAGGTGGAAAAGTGACGATTTTGGCCACCGGCGCGAGCAGTGCGGCGAAGCATAAGCGGGAAAATCGTGGCCGACCGCGGCACAATCGATATTCGGCATCACCGGCGACAGCGGACAGATCGTCCTCGGAGGACCGGGCGAATCGATCACATTGATGCGCATGCCGATGTCATCAAAGTGGCGGCGTTGGGAAAGGATGGTGTGCTCACCATCGGCAACGGCTTGTTGTCGGCGGACAGCAACCTTGAAACTTTATTCACTGGGAAATAAAGGCACAATCAACTTCGTCGCCGATGTGACGTTGGGTGGAGCGAGCACAAAGATTATTGCCGGAAATACCGTTAACATTTTCAATGGTGTGATCAGTCACAGTCGGTGGCAGCAATCCCGCGAGTGTCTTTACCGATAATGCCAACTACAGCGGCTTTCTGGCGGGAATGGCACCCGGCCTCGGGCTGACGCTTTGGCGGACTGCGGTGCAAACAACCCGCTGCCGCTTAATCAAAGCTCTGTCGTTCGACGGCCCGGGCGGTTAGTCGCAATTTTGGCGTCTCGCCAAAGTAAGCGGACATTGGATCGGTCAGCGGCTGCCGGCATCCATGTTAAGGTCTAAGGCGGCGCCGCAGCCATCGCCTGCGCCATGTTAAATTCTGAGACAAACATGAGATCTTTTTTGACCATTCAGGACCACGCTCAATTCTGCTACTGCTCCTGGGCGCGGCGACGGTTTTGTCGCTCACCGCCGCGCAAGGAAAAAAGCGCGTGTCAGTCAGGTGGTGCGTGATGTAAATTTGCTTGCGCCGCATGCTGCGGGCCCGGCCGGCGCATCTCAACGACAACGTCACCGAAGGCAGTGCTGTCCACACCGGCGCTGATTCCCGCACTGAACTTACCTTTGCTGATCTGACCATTACCCGGATAGGGAGCGAACAGTATTTTTCTTTTGAAGAAAATGGTCGCAACGTGAACGTTGAAAACGGAGCCATCCTCTTGCGCGTGCCGACGGATTCCGGCGGCGCACGCATTCGCAGCAGCGCACTCACCGTCGGAATCACTGGGACAACGGCCATGTTTGAACACCATCGCCGCACTTACACCAAGCTGATTGTCCTCGAAGGAAGTAGCGAGGCGTGGTTGACCAAATATCCGGGAAAGAGAGTTCGAGTCCGCGGCGTGCCAAATGCTCGTTGGCGAAAGCTGGCGCGACACGGTTGCCTGAACCGGTCGATATCGACCTGGATCGTCTGCTGCGAACCGCGAAGTTTGATTACTCAGTTTCCACCGTTGCCCAGCCTCAACCCAATTCGCAACGTTGCCAATGGTCAGAAGAAATCGGGCGGCCCTCTCGATCAATCCATTCTGTCGACCCGACCGGGATGAGTGCCCGGGATGTGAACGCTTCGACCCGCCCGCAATCGACGCCATTTAAACCTCCGGGCGACAGAAATCGCAAGCCGTAAACTGGGGTTAGGCTTCCAGCCATGGTGCCAGTCGGGCTCGGACCTCGGCCGACAAACTTCCAACTTGTCGTTGTCTTTGCCAGATCGACAGGAAAGATGCCCGTCGTCCGAGACGGGCAACGATGCCTACCTTTCGTCCTGCGCTCCCACCAGCAGTTATCGACGCAGGATCTAACTAGCAGGGGCGACATCCAAGTCGCCCGCTTAGTGACTAACAAAGATTCGGCGACTTGGCCGTCGCCGCTTCCAGTCAGATCACACATCGCGCCGAGTTGCGAGTGAAAATAGCGCCAACTTCAATAATCTTTGCCATCTATCGTTTTGGAATCACCAAAGTCTGTCCCGGTGCCAACTTTTTCGGATCGTTGATGACATCCCGATTGGCATCGAGAATTTGTTTCCAGCGCGTTGATGTCTTGTAAAACTTTCGTGAGATCGAGGCGAGCGTATCCCCATGCTGAACAACATAAGTCTGTCTGCCTGTATCAGGATTCTTCGTTTTCGCAGGGGTCGCGGCTTGCTCACTGGTAACGATGTGGCTGCGTCCGCGCGCTTCATCCAACTCTTTTTTCAAGGCTAAATTTTCGTTCCGCAAGCGCGTCGCCTCGGTCCGGGAAATGATAGCGTCGCCGGACAGACTGGTCAGAAGCGCGACTTCATCGCGTTTCACGAATCCTTGCACGTCGTTGGCCCGAGCGCCGCTTGGCGCGATGGCTAAGTGCGTTTGAAGTGATGAAGCGCGTCCAGCGGATCATTCATTTTGTCTTCGTAAAGCAATGCCAGCTTGTAATGCACTTCCGCGTCAGTTGGCCGGTCTTCCAATGCGGATTCGTACAAACTAATGGCGCGGGCGAAATCGCCTGAAGCCGCTTTCGTCTCCGCATCTTTGAGCTGCTGCAGCATGCTTCCGGTGTGACCATGCGGTCACAACCCGTGCAGATTACTGCGATCACTACGAGCAGACCAAGCCTACTCAGTTGCGTGCTGCAGATACAACGCTCCAGACCTTAGCCCGCATATTTGCGCCATAAGTCGTTAGGTTCGTGTCCATAACTACCTTTTGATGTGAAGGTGGATCGAGCAGTCGCTTGCTCGATGTGAATGTTTGACGGCGAAGCCGAATCTCTTGGCATCGGTCCGAGCCGGATTGGCATTTGGCAAAGCGGCCGGACCACTTTGTGCCATTCGAGTGCAGCGTCTCGCTGAACCAAGAATACCGAATACCCAGACTTTACTGTAAAGAAGCGCGAGAGATTCCACGCTAATATTTGCGCATCGTCGGATCGACTTCTTCCCGCCAGGCATCAAGCCCCACCTTCGAGATTCAACAAATTCTCAAAACCCTGCTCCCGAAGAAACTCGATCACCCGCGCGCTGCGGCCGCCGCTCTTGCACATTACGACCGTTGTTTCCGTCCGCGGAATGTCCGCCAGTCGCTCCGGAATTGTTCCAAGTGGGATCAGTTGCGAATTCGGAATGCTGCGCAATCTCGAATTCGAATGGCTCGCGCGTCAACGAGCGCGATTCTTCTTGCCGCCAGATATCATTTCATGGAGCTGCCTGGCGGAAATTCCGGGAACTTTCGAACCATTCCCCCGATTGCAAAATTGTTCGTAGTCGATCGGCTCCGTGATTGTCGGCGAGTCGCCGCAAACCGGACAGTTTGGATCGCGGCGAATTTTGAATTCGCGAAACCGCAGGGTCAGCGCATCCACATGCAAAAGGCGCCCAAGAAGATTGTCACCCGTATTAAGGATTAACTTGATCGTTTCCAGTGCCTGGAATGAGCCCGATTAACCCGGGGACAACGCCGAGCACCACCGGCTTCGGCGCAGCTCGGAATAGCTTCCGGTGGCGGTGGTTCCGGAAAAAGACATCGATAACACCGGGCCGCCGAGATGAGGCGCAAACAGGGACGCCTGTCCTTCAAATTGATGAACCGACCCATAGATGTTCGGTTTCTTTTCCCAGACACATACGTCACTGGAGAGATGAACGGGTTGGAAGATTATCGGAGCCATCGACGACGATGTCATAATCGCAGATCAGCTCGCTGGCATTGCTTGCCGACAAACGCGTAGTGTAGGTCTCGAGCGCGAGTGTCGGATTAATTGCCAGCAAGCGTGCCCGTGCCGAATCAGTCTTTCCGCTTCCGACATCCGCTCGTCCCGTGCAAAATCTGCCGATGCAAATTGCTCAAATCTACTGTGTCTTGATCAATGATGCCGATGGTTTCCGACGCCAGCGGCAGCAGAGATAAAGGACGCGGGCGACCCGAGGCCGCCAGCGCCAATACAGAGCACCCGCGCTTGCTTTGCAATCGGCACTGACCTTCTTCTCCCACTTGTGCGAGGTTGATTTGCCGCGAGTAACGGAGGAGCTCGTCGTGGCCCAACGCAGCAACGCCTTGCTCATCAATCGCGCGTTCGCTCATGATTCAACATTATCACGGTTTCCTGTTGTGGCGACGCCATGGCGACGCGACTGCCAGGGGCTGGAAGTTAGGCTTCCGGCCTGACTCCGGCCCGACTGGCATCTTGTCAGTCGAATCGTTGGAAATCGTCAACGGCCTGGAAGCCCACCAACCGAGTCATGCTTGAAGCCTAGCCTCCGGTTACAGCAGCGACTGCTCTAGCAAGTGCGGAAATTCATTTCCCGCCCACTAAGTCCCAGTTGATTCCGACAATCCGTCTATTCTCAAACCGTTTAAGCGATTTCGGAAAAACAAGATAGGCTTGCCCCTTCCGCCTGTTTGAAGCCAACCATTCCAAATTCCGTTCCACTTTCACTACGTTGAATCGTCATCACCCGATTGTTTTTAATTTGCGATTGCAGATGCCGATCTCCTGCCGGTTTTTGCCAAGGGGTATAAGCTTTCAGGACGGCCGGCTTTCTCGACGACGCTCGGCAGAAGCGCACCGTTTTTACTTTCAACAATTTCATCGAGAAAAAGTCCGCCAGAGAACTACGGCAAAGAGGATCAGACTACCGTTGCTGCATTCCTGCCCTGGCGGGGTTCGTAAGTCCTCAGTCCATAGCCCCTGACGGAAATGAAACGTTCATCGAAGCTTGGCGTAGCGCAACGGCAATTGGAGTGACCTCACATTAAATGACGAATGACGGATGACGAAGGAATGCTCCGATGACAAAATCCGAACCACCGGCGTTTGGCGGACGCATTTCGTCATTCGGGTTTCCGCCTGCCGCGCGGTAGCGAAAAGCGAAGGCGGGTCATTTTTCCCCCTCCGCATTGACATCAAGAACGGTGTCTGATTCGATCGAGCGCGTGAAATGGCTCGCCCTCTTTGCTGTAATGGCCCTGGAATGTTCCTGCACCACGCCCGCCAATCGGCGTGATCTTTATAGTCCGCAGCCGGACCCCGATTTGGATTGGCATCGTCAAGTGCCGACCACCTCGTATGAGGAGGAGCCGGTGAATCGTTAATTAACCGAACGGCAAATTGGCTTTGATTCGCGCGATATCGGTTGCGTCCACCCGGCCCATTTTCGCCAGTTGACGTTTTTTCTTGGCGTTTTTTGCCGACATCAGGTGGCGGCGCGACGCGTGCGAACGAAGGACCTTACCGGAAGCGGTCACCTTGAAACGTTTTGCAACTGATTTCCGGGTCTTGCTTCGTGCGATCGGCTTGGGCATAGGGCGCGCAAGATACCGCCGGCGGAGAACTGACAACTTCTATTTAAGGCGACAGTCAGGGCGTGCGACCGACCCTTACGCGATAGCAGGCGCAGAGGCTGGTGCGCCTCGCGCCTGCAAATGCGACGCGACCGTGTGCGCGAGCCGATCAGGCAAATAGGGCTTAGCCAGGAAAAAGGTGATTCTTTTCGCTTTCGGATTCTGATCCGAAAAGTTCGAACTATAACCGCTAGTGAAAATAACCTTCAGATCTGGTTTATCCGTAATCAGCGTATGAGCGAGTTGTCGACCGGAGATCGATTCGGGCATGACGCACATCCGTTAGCAACAGGTCAATTTCTTCTTTATGCTTTGCCCATACGCCGAGCGCGTCTTTACCATTGGCGGCTGAGAGCACACGGTAGCCGAGCGTCACCAGTGCGTCACTGACGAATTCGCGCAACATTTCTTCGTCTTCTACTACCAGGATGGTGATGGCATTAGTCGGTGTGGATTCGGTCGGTGGACTTTCTGGTTTGTCTGAGGCAGCCGACGAATCCCTCGACGCTCAATGGGAAAAATGTGCGAATAGTGGTGCCTCGACCGGGCGCGGTATCCACCTCAATCCAGCCTCCGTGTTGCTTGAGCACTCCGTAAACGGTGGCGAGGCCCATCCCAGTACCCTGACCCGGATCTTTGGTCGTAAAAAACGGCTCAAAAATTCGATCCGACCGTAGCCGAATCCATTCCGCAACCGGTATCTTTCACCGCCAGGCAGATGTAAGGACCAAGCTGTGCTTCGGGATGGCGTGCCCGAGATGCATTGTCGACTTCGACTCGCGTGGTAGTGAGGGTAAGCTTGCCGCCGTCGGGCATGGCATCGCGCGCATTCAACGCCGAGGTTCATGATGACCTGTTCAACATTGCTGGGATCAGCGAAAATCGGCGGCAGATCGGGAGCCAGCTGCATATCGAGGGCAATGTGTTCCCCGATCAGTCGCCGCAACATCGCAACCGTTTGCTCGACAACGTTCATTGAGCGCGAGCGGTCGCCTCTGGATGATTTGCTTTCGGCTATAGGCGAGAAGCTGGCGGGTCAAAGCGGTAGCGCGTTCCGCCGCGCGTTTCACCTGGTTGAGAGAAGACGTTAGTTTTTTATCGAGCCGCGGATTACGCAGTTGCATCGACGTGTTGCCAAGAATGACGGTGAGAATGTTGTTGAAGTCGTGGGCGACTCCGGCGGCGAGCCGACCAACGGCTTCCATCTTTTGCGCCTGGCGTAGTTCGTTTTCGAGCCGCACGCGATCGGTGATGTCCTGCAAGATGAGCAAGTGATAAGGAGCATTTCCGAGCTCGAGGTTGTCGGCTGCCACCAGAACCTCGCGTGTTTCGTCGGAGGTGGTGCGAATGGTCGCGGCCACGTTGCGGACGGCGTGACGAGCGGCAAGTTCTTGACGGAGAGCAGTCGGGGTGGATTCATCGGCCCAAAATGTCGCGCTACCTGCGAGCACGGCCTCGCGCGATGCACCGACGAGTTCGAGAAAACTTATGTTAGCGTCGAGGCAATATTTTCCATCCGGGCGTTGAATCGCCATCGGCACGGGGCTGCCGTGGAACGCTTTTGAAAAACGCTCCTCCGAACGACGTAGCGCTTTCTCGGCTGCGGCGCGTTCCGCTACTTCACCGGTCAGGCGCGCGTTGGCGGCGCGCAATTCCGCAGTGCGCTGGTTTACAAGCGCATCCAATTCCTCCATCTGTTTTCGCGCCATCTGGGTGAGCTGCCATTTTCTCGAGAGAGCGTGCGCCATCTGCAACACCTCGACGTTATCGAAGGGTTTCTTGAGTACAGCATCTTGTCGGTGTTGCCGACCGACTTCGCGATTTCGTCCCACGAATAATCTGAGTAGGCAGTGCAGATGACGATCTGAAGATCGGGAAATTCCGTCCAGATACGGCGAGATCGTTTCAATTCCATCCCAGCCAGGCGGCATTCGCACGTCGACAAAGGCGACAGCGTACGGCGCGCTTTCGGCACAGGCGGCACGGACTTTCTCCAGTCCCTCTTGTCCCTGAAAAGCGGAGTCGATTCGAAAGTTTTGTGCGCGCGAGGCACCAGTCGTGGTCGCCGAAAAGGAGGCCTTCCGTCGCATCAAGCTCTTCGGCGAGCTTGGCATCGGCAGGGCCGAGGATTTTGCGAAAATCTTCATGGATCGAAGGGTTGTCGTCGATGATAAGAATGCGGTGATTGTGAGGGCTGCGAACGTTAGAGGTGCGAGGTTCATGTGACAGATGCGGTAGATGCAATGGGAAGTTCGAGGGTAAAGGTGGCTCCCTGGCTGATGCCGGCGCTCGCTACGGTGATGGCCCCGCCCATCGAACGCGCGGCGATCGCGCCGCTATGCAGGCCGAAACCGTGGCCGCCTTCGCGGGTGGTGAAACCGTGCGCGAAAATTCGGGTCAGGTTTTCCGGTGCAATGCCGATGCCGTTGTCCGAGACGACGATCTGGACATAGCGCTCGTTCGGTGCGGAGATCGAGATTATCAATTTTCTTGTCGATACGCTCAACGTCGTCCAAAGCATATTTGGCGTTGCGAATCAGATTGATGAGAATTTGCAACACCTTGTGCCGGTCGACGCGGATCGGCGGCACGGCAGAAAAGCGCCGCTCGACGTCGACGCCGTGGCGCTCAAACGCGCCAATGTTCATGGCAATGGCGTCCTCTACCAGCCGATGGGCCTGGAGGTTTTCGAAAACACCGCTGACCTTGGCGTAGCTCTGCTGCATCGCGACTACTTCCTTAATGTGCTCGATATTACGGCTTAGTTGATCGACCTCGTTCAGTAGTTCGGTATTTTCCAAGAATAAAGAATTCTCCGAGATTTCGCGAGATAGCCCGGTAATTTTTGCCCATTCACATCATTCGCTAGGTATTCGCCGAGGTCGCCATTGTGGGCGGTAAGAAGTGCCGCGGCCTGTGCCAGCTTCGGCGCCTTGGAGCGGCGAAGCTTCTCGACCACGAGGCCGGCGGAAACGTTCACGCTGTTGAGCACGTTACCGACATTGTGCAGGACGCCGGTCGCCACTTCCGCCATACCAGCGAGACGCGAAGTTTCGAGCAACTTCTGCTGCGAAAGGCGCAACGCTTCCTCCGCTTCGCGGTGCGCCGTCATGTCGCGTAGGACCGTCGAAAAATATTCTACTTCGCCTTCCGGACTTTTGTGCGCGATAACGACCTGCGAAACGTGAATTTCCTTTCCATCGCGAGCTGAAAATGGTTGTCTCACCCGCCCACGAGCCATGTCGGATGGCCTCCTGCAATCCTTCCTTGGCGAGAATTTCGTGAGCCCATTCGGGATGCAGATAGAGCGTCTTCATTCCGGAAATATCCCGGTCTTGAGCTACGCCTAGGATTTCGTGCCCCGCTCGATTGAGATAGAATGGAATGCCACTCGGATTGGCACTCATCACGATGTCGGGCGTAGCTTCGAGAATAGCAGTGAGCCGGGCCTGTGCCGCTCTCCGCTCGTTCACGTTCGCCGATCTCGCGCTGGAGCGCGATCACTTGTTCCTGCAATTCGTGTTGTGCTGTTTGCAACGCGCTATCCTGAGACTGGATTTGCGTCAGCATCTGGTTGAACGCGTCGGTCAACCCCCACCTCGTCGCCGCAGACCTTCGTAGCCCGCACGGAATAGTCGTGGTGGTGGGCGATCGTCCGCGCTATGCCCGCAAGGCTCAGAATCGGATTGGTGACAAACCGCAGGAATTGACTCGAAAGCAGGAACGCGAGAAGAAGCGAAGCGGCAAGAACCAGCGCGAAAATGCCGCCGTAGAGTTTGAGAAGTTGCGACGTCATTGCTTGCAAATCCGCGACGAGGTAGAGCGTTCCTTCCCGTTTCCCATCGAGCATGACCGGCTGCGCGAGGAGAATTCGATTGCCGTCGATTCGGAAGCCCGATTTCAATCCGCGCGGCTTTGATTTCCAGTTCATCCCGTAATCCACCGAAATAAGCCAGGCGCTGCTGGTCTGCGACCTCGAGGCGCGCACTGACGATTTGGGGCATCGTTTTCAGTCCAGTAAGGATTTGGGCTGCGGCTCCCTCGTCCTTAAACATTACCGCTGCGGCGCAATTGTGAGCCGTGATCTCACCGACCACCGCCAGTTCGTGGGCGGAATGCTGCCTCAAGGTATAAGCTTGGAAGCAGAACAGAGCCGCAAACGCAAGGAGTAGCACCACGCCCGAGATCAACATGATCACGAACGTGATTTTGTGCCCGACAGGGCGATCGCGCAGGTTTCGCATGGGATCGTCAGTTCAAAACTGGAGCCACGTTGAATAGCTGATAGCTAATTTCGAGCCGCGCCTGCTGGCAGGACTAAAACTCACCTCGAGGCTGCCATCAGCGCGAATCGCCTCGGCGGGTCGTCGTTGAGCAAGCAACGATCACGCTGTGAATCATCGGCGCCTACCTTGGCTGGCGCTTTGGTCCTAATCTCGAAGTTACGGCATTAGGTAAGGCTGCTGGGAACACATTTTGCTCGGAAGAGCAGGGCAGATCACTCAACCGCAATCGACTGCCTCTATTGCTCCTGAACAAGCCGATGAATGTTTACCCTGAAGAAATTGCGGATCCGGAAGAGCCGGCAAAACTCAGCTCGAAAGGCGCGGGAACCAAACTGCAGGCCTGGCGGATTCTTCCCATACGCAATCGCCGAGGCAAGCCCGTATTGGCTGCCGCTCTTCTGAGCAGCTGTGGCGCTAGCGATGGGGTTCGGGATTTGGAGCTTATCGCGCCAGTTAGCGCCCGAGCTCACCGGCGTGTCAGCATCGCCGGAGGCTAGCTGCCCTCGCCGTCCTCCCGGAGAAAAGTATCGCGGTTCTTCCTTTGGAGAATCTTAGCGAAGATAAACAGAACGCGTTTTTGGCCGATGGCGTCCAAGATGACATTCTGCATCGCTCTTGCCAAAGTGGCGGACCTCAAAGTAATCAACCGCACTTCGGTTAACACCTACGTGGCGGGAACGCGACGAAACTTGCGCGAGATAGCCCAGACCTTAGGCGTCGCCTTCGTCTTGGAAGGAAGTGTCCGCCAAAGCGGTCAGAAAGTGAGCATCACCGTGCAGCTGACCGATGCCCGGAGTGGCGCTCCTGCATGGGAAGAAAGCTACGAACGCGATCTGGCCGACGTCTTCGCGATCCAGAGCGACATCGTGCAGCGAATTATCTCTCAGCTTCAAGCCACTGTTTCGCCGAAAGAGAAAGCCGCCATCGACGAGCGCCCTACTAAAGATCTCATCGCCTATGGCCTTTACGTCCGCGCGAAGGCGCTCGTCGCGACGATTTCTCTCAATGCCCAAATCAACGAAAAATTGCGCGAGGCCGTTCACTTACTCGATCAAGCCATCGAGCGGGATCCCGACTTTTTCCTCGCTTACTGCCAGCTAGCCGCCGCCCATAACTACTTGTATTTTTTGGTCTCGATCACACACCGGCCCGTCTGGCTCTGGCGGATGGCGCGCTCAAAACTGTCATTCGTCTGCGTCCTGATGCGGGGAGACGCATCTTGCTCGGGCTGATTTCCTCTACCGTTGTTATCTCGATTACGAGAAGGCGCGGGCCGAACTCGCCGTTGCCCAACGCGCGTTGCCGAATAATTCGGATATCTTCGAGCTAACCGGCTATATCGACCGGCGGCAGGGACTTTGGAACGAATCAGCGCGGAGCTTGCAAAGGGCTCTCGCGCTGGATCCGCGCAACTTTTTCATTCTCCAACAGATCGCGCTCAGCTATCAGGAGTTCCGAGCAGTTTCGAGCGATGGCTGCTGCTTGGACCGTGCGCTCGTTCTAATTCCGCGCGACTTAGACACACAGGTCACTCGCGCCTCTGGTCGATCTCGAATGGCGAGCGGACCCCCGTCCCCTTCGCGAAAGCATTCGAACAATTCTGGCCGAAAATCCGGCGACCGCTTCCGACCTGGCCGCCCAATGGTTCTACCTCGCACTATGCGAACGCGATCCGGCGGCGGTCACCCAGGCTTTGGCTGCGATCCCGGACAGCGGGACGGCTGTTGATCTGAACTTTCCGCGCTCCTGGTGCGAAGGCGTGGCTGCCCGCAGCCAGGGGCGATGTTGCCACGGCTCAAGCTGCTTTCCTCGCCGCGCACGCGGAACTCGAACGCACGGTGAGCGAGCAACCCGGTTATGCGCCGGCGTTGTGCGTGCTCGGCCTCATCGACGCAGCCCTCGGCCGCAAGGATGAAGCAATCCGCGAAGGCCGACGCGCGATTGAACTCCTGCCGATTACCAAAGACTCAATCGACGGTGCGGAGCTCGTGAAGCTACATGGGCGTAATTTACGCCTGGTGTGGCGAAAAAGATCTCGCCATCGAACAAATCGAAGCGACGCTGAAAATCCCGAGCACCTTAAGCTATGGTAACTCTGAAACTGCACCCGATCTGGGATTACGCTGCGCGGCGACCCACGTTTCGAGAAAATTGTAACCGATCTCGCGCCGCAGAATCCTGAGAAGTAAAAGGCAAACTTGGCACGGCCTTCCTTGACGGTTGAGAACGGATTGCGCAGTATGCGTTGACAATACGTTATAAGAAACGAGTTCGTGGCGGTTATAGTGGTAGAGCGGCTGGTTTACACCGATCGTTGGTCTAGTATCGCCAATTTCCCCCAATTTATCTTAACCGCCCTCACCTTCGATTTGCCTCTAGAGATGCAGCGGCGTAGGTAAGCTCGCACGTTGTCCCAAATACGCCTAAATTTTTTGTTGGTCGGACAAAACGACGGATAAAAAACTCTTATGATGCCATGTTGATTACCCTAAGGCATCTGATGGCGCAATTGATGTCGGATGCTGGTTGGTAGTTAAAGCCGGGAACGCTTTCGCGGCATTGCAGAGGTTGTTGCGCAGGCACAGCGATGGCTTTTAACTATTTCGTTTATTTGCTCTTTCGCAAAACGAGGGCGGCAAAGGATTTGTTTTCACTCCAATGATACCCCGGGTCCTTGGTTACCTGTGTCCAGGTGAGATAGGGCTGGGCCCGCCAGCTGTCGAGCAGAATACTCTTGCTCGAACGGTTGACCTGGCCGTAACTACGATGGCGTTATTCTCGCCCCCAGTATTCGGCCCGATTCCGCCCAATGGAACTCTGAGCGTTTGCAGCTTAAGCGCATCCAATCGAACGAGAAGCTCCGTTGAATACTGGAAGCAGAACCCCCTTTTCTCTTTCCCGTGTGGATGAGAAAATTTTGCAAGCCGGGCAGCAACGACGCTACCGGGATCACACGCCACTCGCGCGCCATTTCCCGTCCGGTCGTGACCGCGCACAAGTGACTCGCCGGGCGTCATCCGGGCTAACGGTAGGAGAAAGTGCCTTGATTCGCATGGTCAAGGCGCGGTCATCAGCAGAGCTCGCAACGAACAGTTCTTTACCCGGGTGCGACAAGACGAGTAGCAGCAGCGTACCATCGCAAACGGACGAGGCGCTAACGACGAAGAACGACGGGAAAACATGTTGAGAGCGAGACTCATCTTATACTGCTCCCATTAACTTTTCCACTCGGCCAATGAGTCGGGCTTTGATTCAGGAAACCCGCCAGGCGGGCGCTCGCCATATTTGCCGAATGTCACCTCCTGCGCCGAACGCTTCGGAAGCCGGGGAAAGCAAGGCGCCATGCGATCGCGCTCTGCTCTCGCTGCACGAGAGCGGAGCCTACGGGGCTCGAATTCGCCGCCAAACTTTCACGCCAGCCAGCATCTTGGGTGCATTTCTCCTCCGTTGGCAATGCACTGTGATGCAGGAGCGCAAAAAAAAGTGGGTTTTGGCATGAGGATGCACCAAGATGGAAAATTACTGTCATCCTACTTATGCCATCCACGTCTTTTGCCTAAATCTGCCATCCGCCAGCCGTGGTTCGAACGATTCGACATTGAAGGAGCACATCGGTGTCGCGGAAATGCTCGGAGATAATCGCAAGCGGCTCATTCTGATTGACGATCATATTCTTGTTCGGCAGGACTGGAGCGCCTGCTGAATCTAGGGAGACAAATTTGTCGTGTGCGAAGAGACCGGCGACGCCGCAAGTGGCTTGGAATTGGTGCGGGAGCTGCGTCCCGATGGAGTCATCGTCGATGCTTGTTTGCGCTACGGCACAGATGGAATCGACTTGACGGAAAAGTTGCTCGAAGAATTCCCAGCGATCGTCGTGCTGATTCTCTCGGCGCACGACGATCCAGAAATATATCCGCCGCGCGGCCAAAGCCGGCGCGATGGGTTACGTCGTAAAGAGCGCTTCGTTCGAAACGCTCCGAACAGGCGCTGCAAAGCGCGTTCAATGGAAAACGAATGTTTAGATTCGAGATAGTCGACACGATCTCCGTAATTGACTACAAACTAGTGAGGAAAACGGAGCCTACGGGCTCGAATTGCCGTGCCTGCGCCGAAAGAATAGCGAAATTTTTCGGACAATTTTGGACACGCACGGAAGACCGCGAACACGAGCTCGCCAATGCAGCACGCCTACTTTCCGGGCGAAAACCAACACGAGCGACGCAGCACTATCGGGTGATCTGCGAGCGGTCTAATGAGGGGCGTTACCTCTACTGCACGTTGGTGTCACCCGAAAAAGCCAGTATGGATCTGCCGAAACTGCTCCCAAGCGGGAGTGAGTCGAATGGGCTTCTCTCGCCGACGTTCTTGAGACCAGCAACGGAGAGTTCGACAGGAGCCGAATCACCTAGCGGCAAGATTAAACATCCCGCGAAAAACAGCCAAAATGGGCGTTATAGCTGCTCGGTCCGAAACTGTATTTGATAAAAAAGTTCGATCTGTGACGGAAGAACTTTGCGGAATCAACACCTGTGACCCGCCCGGCCACTTTCTTTTGCAGACATAAGTTTTCTGAGCGAGTGTTTTGCGAGCTGATAGCCAACTGTTGCGAGATACTTATCACACAGGCTGGGCAAGAGTGATTTTATCGGCCTGGGGTCTACGATCGCGCCGCTTCGCGCCGAGCATCAAACGCAAAGCCTTTTGCCAAGTCGCGATCGCGGTTCGGAGCGACCGTCGGACTTCCTTGCCATTGCAGGTGAATCGCACATAATATTTACCGTTGGGGGGTAACGATATAAGAAACGCTGGCAGTCCCATGCTCTAAGAGCGGGCGGTTAGCTCAGTGGTAGAGCGGCTGGTTTACACCCAGTAGGTCGGGGGTTCGAAACCCTCACCGCCCATTTTCACTAGTGAAGGAAAAACGATCGATCCGAACGTCCGCATCGGGCATGTGCATTTGAAGGTGGCTAACCTGCAGCGCGCACTCGATTTTTACTGCGGTGTTCTCGGGTTTGAGCTCACGCAACGTTACGGCGAAGAAGCGGCTCTTTGTTTCCGCGGGCGGTTATCATCATCATATTGGACTCAATACCTGGGAGAGTCGCGATGGGTCGCCACCGCCGACAGGGCACGACCGGGCTTTATCATTTCGCGATTTTGTATCCAACTCGCGCCGCTCTGGCCGATGCCCTGAGACGCCTGATGCAGGCGAACATTTCTCTTGAAGGCGCAAGCGATCATGGCGTGAGCGAAGCGCTGTACCTGAGCGACCCGGATGGAAACGGGATCGAGCTTTACTGGGACCGACCAAAGAATTATGGCCGCGCGACGAAAACGGACAGATTGAGATGTCCACGCGACGGCTCGAGCTTGGACAACTTGCTCGCCGAATTGTAGCTGGCCGCTGTCTCAGCGGCAGGATATCACGCTTGCGCGGGCGGCGACCGCGGCGGCTAGATCATTGGATGCGAGACTTCAGACCGACGCCGGTGGTGTTATTTTGCCGCGCACGATCGCTGTCCAGTTCCCCAAGATCGCTGTGCTTACAATGGCAGAAAGTAGCCGCTCGAAACTTATCCGGGACTTAATTACTAATCCTTGTAGGGATCGACCATATCGCGTCCAGCCATCGCCACGCCGAGCGGGCGCAATGTGTGGAGAACGCGAATTGTTCCGGCGTGCGCGTTCAAAACTTCCGGCAGACGCCGATATGCTTGCGGCGCCTCATCGACATCTCCGCCGCGCAATTCTACCCGACGGTCTGCTACCCACTTCATCATCTCATCGTGACGCACCAAACCGTCGCGCCGAATCCGCTTGCTCCCCACCCTCTCGAATTTACCTTTGGCCGCTGTGCGACGACATGATCCGACCAGCCCCGTGGACGGTCGAGTAAAGGGCCTCACGCGATTCACCCGAGTCGACTCCTTCGATGATGACCGCATCATCGCCCATGCTGCCGCCGACAAAACCGCGTTGGCCGGGAAACGCCGGCGTGGCGCCTTTGCGCACGACCCAGAATTCTTCTCCGTCGTGGTTTTCGCGCCAGGCGAAATTATGATGATTATGCACCTCCTCCATGATCCTCGCGCCAAGGATTTCACGGACGACATGCCGCGCTACTGCTTCGCGGCCGGCATAGGCGTACCTCCCGGCTAGTCTCATTCCCGTTAGATAATCGGAGCCGATCATGGAGTTCACTGGAACTACGGTCGGAGGCACGTCCATGCCATCCTTGCCGCCGGCCGCTTTCAAGAAATGCGTCGCCGTTTTGTGTCCAAGTCCCGCGCGATCCGAAATGCACGCCTACCCAGATGCGGTCCTGCTCATCCGCAAAAATATCAACGTAATGATTTCCCCACCGACTGTGCCGAGCTGATCCCGGGCCATTTCTTTTAATCCTTGGATGGGCGCGACCTTCCACGCCTCATCTTCGAACAATTCATGATCCACTCGCGTTTTGGCCTTTCGCCCGATGCCGAACGAAATATCGCGCACGACATCGTCCATGATAGTTTTGATACTTGGACCGACCTCGCAGCGTTTTGCGTCAGTTAGAATGGCAAGGTTGCCGCAGGCGATATCGAAGCCAACGCCGGACAACGAAATCTTATCTTTGTACGCGACGACGCCACCGATGGGTTGCGCATAACCCTTATGCCCGTCGGCGCATAGCACCGCGCGTTCACCGCCCGCCTCAAGACAGGTCTCGATCTGCTTCAGCGTCGCCTCATCGTGCTGGCCGAATACTTTCGCTTTCATTACGCCCGGCTTCGCCTCCTAGCTTCTCTCGAAGTTAGGATTGGTGCCGTGAAAAGACAATTGTAGGAGCGTCTCCGTGCAGTGCCGTGCGCTCAATTCGGCGTCCCAGACGGACGCCCTATCTGTGTTCCTTGCCGTCGAGTCAGGTAAAGCCCAGATAGTTCTAGTTCTGACTGATTAACTCGTAGAATTTATCGAGATCGATGTTGCCGCCAGAAACTACCGCAACGATCGGTCCCTTGCCGGCTTTACCACTTAATGCGGCAGCTACCGATAATGCGCCGGCACCTTCCGCGATCACGCGGCTTTTTCCGCGAGCAATCGCATCGCTTGTCTGGTTTCTTCCAGGCTAACGACAATTGAACCATCCGCCACCGGCCGCATCCGTTCCCACATCCGCGGGAAAATATTTTTGCCCCCGCCCCATCGACAAACGATTGCTTCCACCCGGTGAAGGCCTGCGGCGATTGTTTCGCGAACGACAATGCGCCCGGCGCCGCCGTTTCCGGTTCCGCTCCCCAAACTTTCACCTTGGGTTTGAGCGCTTTCACCGCGCTCCCCAGTCCCGTAATCAAACCGCCACCGCCGATTGCAGCAATGACTGCAACTACGTCGGGCGCATCCTCCAAAATCTCCAAACCGATTGTCGCATTGCCCGTAACGAAATTCTGATCGTCGAATGGATGGATAAAGGTTCCTTCCGCTCCATCGAATGCACGCTCTTCCATTGCGTTCCATGCTACATCGAACGGCACCGGAATTAGTTTGGCGCCGAGTCGGCGCATTCGCTCAACCTTCGATGCCGGGGCCGTCTCTATCACGACGACCGAGCATGGCACGCCTGCCTTGCGCGCGGCATAAGCCACGCCTTGGCCGGCGTTCCCGGCGCTAATCGTCCAGACTCCCCGGCGGCGCTCCGGTTCCGATAGCATCGCCACGGCGTTTGCCGCACCGCGCAGCTTGTAAGCATTGATCGGTTGTAAGTTCTCTAATTTGAGGCGGATATCCGGAAAATCAGGTCCCAATTCGAGACATACCAGAGGCGTGCGGACAATCGTGTCCGCGATTCGTTTCCTCGCTTCACGTATTTCGTCCAGTTCAATCGGGCGAACCGGTTCTAGAATCGCGGACATGGTGAGGGAGTCTCGGATTCGCCTGCCGGCGAGCAAGAAAAATCTCGCCAATGGAAAACTGTGGCTCGCGAGGTGCTGCAGCTTTTTTATGAGCGCTTCTCCTACACTCTCACATGATGCCCCTGTGCATCAGCCACCCGACCGCCTCCCTGGCAGGAACAACAAAGTCCGCGTCTTTATTCGGTCGGGCGCCCTCTCCCCAAGAACACAATTCGTTTTAAATGCGTCGACTGCGGGCGGCCGATGGAGGCACGCGCCCAAGACGGCGGTGTCGACACGAATTGCCCGCATTGCGCGGCGCCCCTTACCGTGCCGCGGATTCCACCAAATCCGTACCTCCGTCCAATTAAAAACATCGTCCGGCAAATGAAAGGCGTGCCTCTTCCATTCCCTTATCTGCCACAGCTGATTCAACTCGCAGTATTGACGTCGGTCCTCGCTCTGTTTGGCGTTCTATTTATTACCATCGGGGTCGTGACGCAGGCTGCCGGGGTCTTTCGCGGATTAATCCTCGACACGCAGAAGCATTTGCGGGAGGGATCGACCGTGGAACGCAGTGCGCAGGCGATCAGCATCGGAATTTATTCGCTGCTCTTTCTTCCTTTCTGGATGATCCAGCTTCCTTTCTCTCTTGTCGGGTCAATCTGGAGTTCGCGTCGTCTCAGCGCTCTTCTCACGTCTCGCTCTTCTTCTCTGCCATCGCCTACGTCGTTACCCTGTATTCGCACCATCTGATCAGGTTTTGGCATTCGTTTTAAGCAACGTTGTGCCGGCGAACTGCTTCCAGCAGACCTGACACGCGCGACATGCCTGGAGCGGGATTGTCGCATGTGCGACATTTCAATGTTTTACTCGGTATTTGCCGGATGTGGCCTCTTGTCTGGAGCACCGCTCCGTTGCGTGGCCTAGGACTTCGACCTCGGTGCCGAGTAGATTTGCGACGGTCATTGGCTCACCCGGCTTCTCCATTTGGTTAACGAAGCGTTGGAAACGTTCGGAAAAGAGATCGTGCCGCAACGTCCAATAATGTTCCAGACCGGGCGAAGCGAGATAATGCCGATAAAGATTCCACCAGCCACGCCAGATTTGTTCATCCATTAAACCATAAATGAAATGGAAGTGGATTGTTTCCATCGCCTTTAAGAACTGAAAGGTGACATGGTAGAAGCGGGCACGATCGTCGGGCGAAAGCGCGTTGATATCTTCCAAGCCGATCCGCCAAATCCGGCCGAGCTCGGCATTTTCGCTAAATTGTTTAGTGACATCACGCACGGCGCTGGCCGCCGCATCCTGCGCGGTCAAGCTTGGCTACGCGCGTGCTGCGATGCACCTGAATGGCGAGATACTCAGAGCGAAGCGACGACGGCGAAAGAACTAATCATTTGCGCGGTAGCATTGATTGCCTCCCAGCTCATCGATGATAAACGTATTGAGGGCGACGACCAGGTTCAACTGCAAGGCCGAAAGGCTTCGCGGAGCGTCGCCCTATCAGTGAATTTTCGGCGGGCGCGTTGGTAGGGCGAGCTCGCCAGTCGCGATGGGCTACATTGTCACTAAGTCCGTCGAGATTACCGGCCCTGCCTATTACTTTGGCGGCTCAGCAATTTTTAGCACAATTTTCCCGCGGGGTATGGCGCGATGCGATTTGCTCTTGTGCCTTTAGCGACATCGACGAGAGGCATAACTGCAGGAAACGATTGGCGTAATTTTCCCGGCATCAATTAACCTCGCCAGCTCTTCCAACACCTTTGCATCCGGATGCGCACTTAGTCCCGCGCCTCTGATGCCATGTTTCTCCAGCTCGCCCGGATCGGGCTGCCCTGTAATTGAGACAATGATGCCACCTTTCTTCACTACACTGTAAGATCGCGCCAGAGTATCGCCGCGTGACGGCGTTGAGAACGACATCGACATCCTTAACTACATCCTCAAACTTCGTGGTGGTGTAATCGATCGGCTGATCTACTCCAAGCTGCTTAAGCAGGTCCTGGTTCGCGGTCGATGCCGTAGCGCATAACCTTGGCGCCACGCGCTTTGGCGATTTGCACAGCAAACGTCCCGACCCCGCCGGAACCGCCGTGAATCAGAACCGTTTGTCCGGCGCTCAATCCAGCCTTCTCCACTAGGGCCTGCCAGGCAGTCGTTGCCGCGAGCGGGACGGACGCGGCCTTTTCAAAATCGATCGACCTGGGCTTGAGCGCCGCATGATCTTGGTTTGCGACCGCAAACTCCGCATAACCGCCTTGTTCTTCAAAACTGAGATAGGCGTAGACGGCGTCGCCTCGTTTAAACTTCGTCACTTTGTTTCCAGCTTGTTCTACTACCCCCGCCACATCCATGCCGGGGATGAAAGGAAACCGAGTAATCCGGCCTTCGCGAATGAAAACGTCAACCGGATTCACCCCCGCCGCCATAACCCGAATTAGAACTTCATCATCTTTCGGCTGCGGTCGCGGCGCATCTTCATACTTCAACACTTCAGGCCCACCCGACTCATGAAGTGACTATTGCTTTCATCGTCGGTGGCTGAGCTGCAGCTGCGAATGGAAGAGCGGCAACTAGCACAACAAGGAATTGAGAGCAGATCGATCTAAGTAATTGCATAGGTGTTACCTTCAGGACAAAATAGTCCCGCTGGAAGAGAGCATAATCGAATTTAACCTGACCGCTACCGTCACAGCAAAGCACGACTCAATTTGCATGCCGTTCCGATGGAGCTGGGTTACTTTATTAGCTCAACTCCATCGACAGGACGCGCTCAACGGCACTGGCACCGGGAAATCACTTCAAACACTTTCAACGATTTAACGGCTTGCAATCCGTCTCGGAAACTGGCAATCCGCAGAGTCATTATGACGACGCGTGCTTTTCTCGCAGCTATTCTTGGTGGAATCGCAATGTTTATTTGGAGCTTCATCGCGCATGATTTGCTGCCACTCGGCGAAATGGGTATGCGCGAGTTCAAAAATGAAGCCGCGGTGCTTGATGCTTTAAAAACAAACCTTGGTGACGCTCGCGGCCTTTACCACTTCCCCGGACATCGGGCGGGCCCGAATGCAACGCGGCAGGAGAAGAGCGACGCGATGAAACGCGCGATGGAGAAGGCCGCCAGCGGTCCGTCAGGATTGTTAATTTATCATCCAAGTCGCGAGTTTACATTCGGCAAGTTGCTGGGGATCGAGTTTGCCACCGAACTTCTCGAAGCCATCCTTGTTGTTTTCCTTCTTACTCAGACCAAGATCGAAAGTTTTGCTGGCCGAGTCGGATTTGTTCTCCTCGCTGGAATTCTTGCTGCGATCACAACGAACATTCCTTACTGGAACTGGTATGGCTTCCCTTCAAGTTACACCGCTGCCTACATGTCTACTGAAATTATCGGCTTTCTTTGCGTCGGTCTGATCGCTGCTTTGTTGCTGAAAAACAGATCACTGGCCATCTACGACCAATTGAGTGGTGCGTTTCACACTTAGCGTTGACGAAACGCCAAGCACGCCTCTAGCTTGCATATCATGACTACGAAACGTGCTCTGCTTGTATCGATAATTATTCTTGCGGGCGTTTCCCTGGTTGGGGCACAAAGCCCCGGTCCACCGCCCGGTGCCAGTCCCGAAGCATCCGCTTCGCCCGCAAAGAAGGTCCGTAAGAAGAAAGCTGAAGCTTCGCCAGCGCCAGCTACCAGTCCCGAAGCTTCAGCTTCGCCAGCGAAAACCCGCGGACGCAAGAAAGCTGAGACGTCGCCGGCACCAGCTGCCAGCCCCGAAGCCTCGGTCTCGCCGGCAAAAACCCGCGGACGCAAAAATGAGACGTCGCCAGCACCAAGCGCGAGCCCGGCGGTATCAGCCTCACCAACAGGAGGTCACGCTCGCAAGAGAGCAGGCGCGTCACCCACCGCTACGCCGGCTGCGTCAGCGTCTCCAGCCAAGCCGTTTTCGATCGGGTCACTATTTAAGCCGAAACCGACAGCTAGTCCGGCAGCAACCACCACCACCACTGGTTCCGCTCGAGGCTAATGCCACACCGGCACCAGGCGGCGGCCACGGATTGGTATGGGTTAATAGTGACAGCCACATCTATCACAAGGAAGGTTCACGTTTTTACGGCAAAACCAAGCAGGGTAAATATATGACCGAAGCGGACGCCATTAAAGAGGGCGACCGCGCCTCCAAGACAAACGACTAACTAGTCGTAGCTTTCATTCGGGGTCGCGCTCTTTTGAAAGAGGGCGCGACCCGATCTTTTGCCGAGACTTCGTTCCCTTAATTTGCGCGGGCCATGGCGCTTGAAACTCGGCGCGCACAACTCAAGACGAAAAGGCGCTAATCGGCCGGCCCTCCGAGACGTTTCGCCAGTGTCGGAGACGCAATCACTGGCGGTAGCTATTGGACCGTTTTCAGCGCGAACTCTGCGCTCTCCCAACAGCCGCCTAAGGTAAGCGGCGACTTAAGCTTCCCGGCTCAGTGGAGTCTACAGCTTAGAAGATCGCCGCGGCTGGCGACATGAATTGCTCATGACTTCACCTGAGTCTCATCCCACCGAACAGCTTCGCGCATGAGTTCGCGCGCACTTGTTACTCCAAATTTCTCTTTCGCTCGGGCAACATACATTTGCACCGTTTTAACCGAAAGATTGAGCTTCTCCGCGATGGCCGTAGTGCTCGTTCCTTGTCCAAGCATTTGGAACACCTCCAGCTCGCGATCACTCAAACGCTCAATCGGTGGCCGCGTCGTTTTTGCATGGCTCAGCCGCGACGCGATTCTGCCCCATTAGCCGCTCGCTCAGGAATACTTCACCCTGAAGCACGCTGCGAATGGCTGAGACCACGCGTTGCGAACTTTCGCCCCTTCATTAAGTAACCGCGGGCTCCAGAACGATACTGCTCGTTCGCCATAAACCAGCTCGTCGTGCATTGAAAGAACGACAACCGGAAGCTCAGAGGTGCTGATCTCTGATATCCTTTACCAACTCAAGACCGGAGCTATGTTCTAAGGAAAGGTCGACCAAAGCGATATCCGGAGATGTTTCCGGAATTGTCTTAAGAGCGGTTGCTGCGTCCGCCGCTTCCCCGCAAACCACCAGGTCTTCTTCTTGTTCGATCAAATTCTTAAGCCCGTCGCGTACGACCGGGTGATCGTCCACAATGAAGACGCGATACCGACTGTTCTCTTGCATTTGAGTAGTTATGCGGCAGAAGTCGAAGACTTGCAATAGAAGATATCTATTTCCGCGAACCTATTGTCAGGCATCGTCCTACATTGATGGAGATGCCAGGACCGCCCTCAGGGAAACCCAGGATCTTGAGTGTGCCGAAGGTCATTCGAACTTCGGCATTCTTTCGTCGTTCAACTCCAGCCCGCGCTCGGACCATTCGTGCTTCGTTATTCATCGACGAGAGACCTATACATTTGGGATCGAGGCCGGCACGCGATAACCATTGGGTCGACAGTAGGAGCAGACGTGGCTAGTTCTCGCCGAGCGGTATCTCACAGTGCACAACGGTCCCTTGCACTGCCTTTTCTACTCGCAATCTTCCGCCGGCAAGTTCCGCCCGCTGAGCCATCACTTTTAAACCAATACCATCTTCCCTGAGTACTTTGAGATAAACCGCGACCATCATCTTCGACCTTTAGCCGAAGGTAATCGTCAGTAGTCCGCAGGTGGATCCAAACATGCTGAGGCTGGCCGTGCTTGAGCGCGTTGGTAACAGCTTCGCGGGCCACCCAATAAACTTGAGTTGCCAGTTCCTTGGAGCGAGGTGGTTTACCACTATGCTCAAACTCACATTTTACCTGACCTTTACCAACCGAGCGAGAGAGCGATTCCAGCGCAGAAAAGAGGCCGTCGCCATCCAGCTCCGAGGAATATAAACCACGCGCGATCTCCCGCGTTAGCTCGATCCCCTGATCGATCAGCCTCACCACCTTTCTGGCCGTTGGCCGGATAGTATTATTCTCCTTCTCCAACTGGTTTGCTACCGTCTCGGCCAGTAACCCTGTCCCGGCAAGGTGTTGTCCGAGACTGTCGTGTAGCTCACGTCCTACTCGAGTGCGCTCTTCTTCGGCTACGACCGCGATCTCCTTCTCTAATTGCTGTCTTCGAGCGAGCTCGCGTTGCAAATCAGCGGTGCGCTCCTTTACCCGCAGATGCATTTCGCTGAGGAGAGAATGCCATCGGCGGAGCAGAAAACTAAAAATGAGGTAGGCCACGAAAGCGGTCCCGCAGTTCCAAACGGGCACGCGAGGAACACCCGCCGCGAGGTCGGCGAGGATCGTCGCGATGACGCAGAGGATCGCGATGGCGATACCGAACCCGATACCAAGAAACCAGGTTCCGACAGCAATAGGTGCAAGGTAAAAGATGAGGAGCGAGTTCTCGAAACCGGTAATGTAGTCAAGCCAGCCAATAAAGCCGACCAGAAGGAAACACGTGGCTATGATCAAAGTTCGCCGCAACACCGATGATATATATATAGCTTGGCAAGTTTTAATTCAACGGGAGGAGAGGAACTGCACAGGCAAATCCTTAGAATGCGGACTTTTTGTTCTCCTCCCCAGGCGGCGAGCGAAATAGCGTCGTTGCATGAATCGCGCTTGCGATCCCCTGCTCTTCCTGAATCAAAAGTTCCCAGTTTGTTCTGGCAAATTTATGCTAATCTCTGGCTGGATTTTGGCGCGATTAGCTCAGTGGTAGAGCGCTTGCTTCACACGCAAGAAGTCGCAGGTTCGAACCCTGCATCGCGCATTTACGCTACAGGCAAGCAAACACCGTCACACCAGCTATTTTTACCTCACCGTGTACTGAAGTATGGAGCGAAACATTATCACTGGGGGCTGTTTGTGCGGTTCTATCCGATATGAAGCGACGGGGCAGCCTTATAATATCACCCATTGCCATTGTTTAGACTGCCGCCGTAGCAGCGGCGCGCCGTTCGTGACGTGGGCATCGTTCAACCGGAGGTCCTTTAGGTTCACCAGCGGACAGCCGAGAGAACTGCGATGGGCTGGACGCTTGCGTTCTTTCTGCCCGGATTGTGGTGCCCCACTGACGTTCCTGGGCGGACCGGATGCTGACGAAGTAGATGTCACTGTTTGCAGCTTCGACCAACCGACCACAGTGGCCCCGGCTGACCACACTTGGGTTGAGGACCAGTTGCCTTGGATTCATCTAGCGGATGACTTGCCAATTTATCGACAGAAGAGAGAAACCCATGGCTCCTAACGAGACATTTGCCAGGGTTATAGATTCGGCAGCATTAGCTTGAATTTTATCATCGACCCTTGAAACCGAACATGGCGTTGACAAAAGCGTAACTTCAACGCCATCAGTGAGACGATGACCTTCGGTGAAACGCGTCTTGTCCAATGGTGGGTGCGTCTGGTTGGTGCGATTCTGCTCTTGCTCCTGATTTTCCTGGCCTACGCACGTGTTGGCGCTGCCGGTTTCATTTGGGACGACGAATCGCATCTGACGCAAAATCCCTGTATCATCGGACCGCTTGGTCTCGCCGATATCTGGACGAGCGCGAGTGCAGTTTACTACCCGCTCGTCCTTACGACGTTCTGGATTCTTCATCATTTTGTCGGGCTAAATCCCTGCCCTATCACATCCTCAACGTCGCATTTCATGCCGCATCGGCGCTGCTGCTTTGGCGTGTCCTCGTTCAATTGCGCGTGCGCGGTGCCTGGCTGGGCGCAGCAATCTGGGCGTTGCATCCGGTGCTGGTGCAATCGGTCGCGTGGGTCACCGAAATGAAGAACACGCAGTCGGCCTTCTTCTACCTGCTTGCTATTTCCTGCTTTTTACAATCACGCGATCGTAAACGAAATTTTATCTTTTACTGGCTGACGATCTTCTTTTCGTCGCCGCAATTACGAGCAAACCTTCCACCGTAATGCTGCCGCTGGTGCTGGCGCTTTGTCTGTGGTGGCGCGAAGGCGAAATCAAGCAGCGCGACCTGCGTTTATTGCTCCCTTTCGTTCTAATTTCGCTGCTGGCGAGCGGATGGACAATTTGGGAACAGAAATTTCACTCCCACGCTACCGGAGCGGATTGGGTGCAGACGCCTCTTCAGCGTGTTCTTATTTCAGCCGATGCAATCTGGTTCTATCTACTCAAGCTCATCTGGCCGCATCCGCTCATTTTCATCTACCCGCGCTGGAACGTTGATCCATCGCAATGGTTTGCCTGGATCCCGTTAGTCGCACTGCTTGTTACCGCCGCCGTTTTATTTATCAAACGCAACAGCCTCCTTGCGACCGGTTGCTTTCGCGTTCGCCTACTTCGTCATCACACTTTTTCCGGTGCTCGATTTTTTGATGTTTATTTCTTTCGCTACAGCTTCGTCAGCGATCATTTCCAGTATCTCGCCAGCATGGGGCCGCTGGCGTTGGCTGGCGCCGGAATTGTCACGGCGGTGGAAAAAATTGGGGTCCACCGGTTAGCGATCCAAGCAGCTTCGACCCTCGTTATCTTATCGATCCTTGGCGCACTCAGCTTTCATCAAAGCGCAAAGTATCACGACGTCATTACCCTTTACCAGGCCACGCTCGCACAAAACCCAGGATGCTGGATGGCAGAATATAATCTCGGGCTTGCCCTCAAAAATCAGGGCCAGCTCGACCAAGCGATTGCGCACTATCGCCGCGCTATCAATATCTGGCCGGATTATGTCGAAGCGCATTACAATTTGGGCGGCGCCTATATCGAAAAAGGAGAGTTCGATGAAGCACTGGCCGAATATCGGCGCGCGATCGAAATCCGCCCCGATGAAGCGGACTCACATAATAATTACGGCAGCGCGCTGCGTGAGCTCAAGCAATTCGACCAGGCCGAAATCGAATACAAACGCGCTCTTTCTCTACGACCGCAATACGTGGATGCGCGCTTGAATCTTGGCTCGCTTCTCCTGCAACGCGGCCGGATAGCCGAGGCCATCACAAACCTGGAAACTGCCAGGCGCCTGCAACCAAATGATGCCACCACCCATGTCACTCTCGCCCTCGCTTTGATGAAAAACGGGCAGGGAAGTAAAGCCGCCGCGGAATTTAACCATGCGCTTCAACTGGCGCCAGACAGAGTGAATGCGCTGAATGGCTTCGCCTGGTTGCTCGCGACCGCTGCGGACGATTCAGTGCGCGACGGTAAACGCGCTGTCCTGCTAGCCGAGCGAGCCAATGCGCTCGCGGGTAACAACGATCCAACGATTCTTCACACTTTGGCCGCCGCCTATGCTGAAGCGCGACGCTTTGACGAGGCACTACAAACCGCGCGTCGCGCGATGAAACTCGCGAGCCGGGCGGACAACAACGCGGTTTATAACGCGATTCGCGACGAATTACCGCTCTACGAATTGGGTTTGCCTTATCATGAAACGGCCAAAACACCGTAACGCCGTTCTTTATTTTTACACAAGAAAAGCCAAGATTGCGTCTCTATGGTGCGGTCACGTCGTGCATTGGCTTTTTCCGCCGTCGCACTGTTTGCAGTTGTTAGCCCGCGAGCTTGAGGTGAAATTTCCTCCTTTCGCCGCCGTTTTATCGGCCAACGATAATGGGATTTAGACCAAGCCAATTGGCATCGAAATGCACACACTTGATGGCGGAGCGATAATGCCAGGTATAAGTCAAATAAAACGTCCCGTCTCGTGCGCGCACTAACGAAGGATAAGAGAAGTCCTGACCTAGTTCGTTATCGATATCGCGCAATTTCCGAAATGCGCCTCCAGCGGAAGAACTTCCTTCTGCACCTTGTTCGTCCGGGTCATCTGAGACTGCAATACTCAGGGATTACGAATCGTGCCATCATCGTTATAGGCAAGCAGAATCCGGCCATCATTGAGCGGAACCGCATCGATCGCCGAATCGGGGTTCGGTAAATTCGTTGCCTCCGGAATGCTCCACCCATTCTTACCGGGATCAAAAAATGTGCCCTGTAATTTTCCGCCGCCTCGGGCGCGCAGAAAGGCGAGGACGCGATCGGGATCAAAAGCGACAAAAGCCGGGTGGCTGCATTTCGAGCTAGCGATCGGGAAAGACATCTTTCGCACAATTTTTCCGTTGGCGATTTCCAATCGCGCGCCGCTGGGATACTTCCATAAAGCAGAATGCGACAGCGGCAGAAAGAGTTCGTGGGGGCCAAGCTCAACCGGTTTGCTGCGCGGAATATCTCCCAGCCCGTTTGTCAGCCGGTGTGATTCCGACCAGGTGCGACCCCGATCACGTGAAATCTTGTAATCGACATGCGCGCCGCTCCAGCCACCGAACTCGACCGCGGCGTAGAACAGCCAGACGATATTCTCTTTATCCTGAAACAGGACGGTGTTTCCGAGCGTCTTGTTTGAAAACCACGATTCGGCGGCGCATTCACGCGGATTGACTGCGATCTGCGTTGGTTCCCAGCTCGTGCCGCCCGCTAGTGAATGGCGCACCAAAATCCGGCTATCGCGCGCCTCCTTCCTTACCGCCTGCGTACCATGAGACGAGCAGCGAACCGTCATCGAGCTCGATGAGCGATGAACCATGTTGCACCGCCATGGCCATTTCGGCAGAGACGATGCTTGTGCTGAAAACCTGTGCGCGTGCGATGGAAGCGCGTGAGAACCAAAGCAAAAATCGCATAAATGTTTGTCAAGAGGCGGGCCTTCATTCGTTTCAAAGGATAGTTGCGTGTCATGTCGGGCGAAGTCGAGACATCTCTAGCTTCCTCGATGGCAGAATGCTTAGAGATTCATCGATGGCGGTCAGAATGACAAGAAAGGTGCGTTTGTCGCGGGCCTAGAATCGCGCTAACAAATCGCGTGCAAATTTTTCACGACCCCAGCTGCGCCGAGTATGGCAGGCCCGGTCATCCGGAACGGCCGGAGCGGATTGTGCGGACAGTTCCGCTGTTAAAGAGTCGGCACGGTGACTGGCAATGGCACGATCCGCGCGCGGCCTCCGATCAGGAATTGTTGCGCGCACACTCGCGCGAGCATCTCGCGCGGATAGCGAAGGCGAGCCAGGATTTCGATCTCGACACTCCAGCCTATTCCAACATCGATTTCTATGCCCGGCAATCAGCGGGGGCCGCGATTGAAGCAGCACGCGCAGCGATCGGCGGAAAACGCGCATTCAGTTTGATGCGACCGCCCGGTCACCATGCCATGCGCGATCGCGCGATGGGGTTTTGTTATTTCAGCAACATGTGCAGTGGCCGCATTGGATGCTCTTGCTGGAGTTGGCGTCACCGACGCCGGACCGCGGCCAACGACTGCGTCTACGAGGAAGATTGAGCGGGTCGCGATCTGGGACTTTGACGCGCATCATGGCAACGGCACCGAGGCATTGGTGGCGCACAATGAAAGAATTATGTTCGCCTCGATTCACCAGTACTCCGGGCTGGCCGGGCACAGGAACAAAATCGTTTGCCAATGTTTTGAACTTTCCGATCGCCCCTTACTCTTCGCGCAGCAACCATGTTCGTGCCGCGGAGCAAGCCTTGGAAAAACTACTCGAATTCAAGCCTCAGTTGCTGCTCGTCTCAGCGGGGTTCGATGCGTATAAAAACGATCCAATTACTCAGATGACGTTGGAACGCGACGATTTCGCAACTTTCGGCAAATGGCTGGCTGACGTAAAAATTCCAACCGCGGCAATTCTCGAAGGCGGCTACAGCGACGACCTGCCAGAGTTGATCGACGTCTTTTTAGGAAGCTGGGATTCCTGATTGGAACACAGACGTTCCGCTTGTGCGCCATGCGGGAGCCCATCGCCGAGATGGCCCGTTCTCTTCAGCGGAGTGTAACTCCGCTGGGCGCACAGACTGCAAGTCTGTGTTCCGCCTGGCCCAGCTACCTTCCTTTCTCGCCCTTCGACTCTGATTTTCTTCTTTCGAATTAACAATCTCGATTAGCTGAATGGCGGCCTTTTCAATGTCGGCATAGCCGAATTGATGTGCCCTGCTTTTCACCGCGAGCAGGCCACAGCGGTGAAGATTCTTGAGGTCGCCGAAGGGAAACTTGTATCTGGCTTTCGTACCTTCGGCATGCGTTTCGTCGATCCCGAGATACCATTTGCGATATTCAGCGAATCCGTGCACGCGAATGAATTCGTTCTCCGCCTCCGCCATCGGATGATGATCTCTCCACGAATTTTTCTTATCAACGACCGCACGTCCCCTGAGCGATCAGTTCCTTTGCATAAGCGAACGCGTTCTCGTTTAGTTTTACCGTCCTGCTCTGAGCAAACGACAAAGCGGGACAAGAGATGAGAATGCCGCCCGCCAAAAGCGTGGCGGGGATAAGTCGACGGAACACAGGCTTGAGAGCCTGTGCGCCCCGCGGATATTCTATCCGCGGCTCGTTGCAATTCAGCGGAGTGTAACTCCGCTGGGCACACAGAGCTGCCAGTCTGTGTTCCACAATCTGCACGAATGAGCCTTATCCACCTTGCAATATCGACTCGATTCTTTTCATCACGCCGTCATCGAGCTGATCGACTACTTCGCCTGCTTTCATATTTTCCCGAACTTGCTCAGGCTTCGACGCGCCGGTGATAACCGTGCTCACGTTCGGATTTTTCAAGCACCAGGCGAGCGCGAGTTTTGGCAGAGTAACTCCGAGATCGCCTGCTACCTTTGCGAGTTGCTTCACTTTCTCGAGCCGCCGGCGAACCTCGTCACTCTCGAACTGCTGGCGTAACCAGGAGTACATCGGCATGGAAATCCGAGTGTCGCCCGGGTCACCTTCGTTGTACTTCCCGGTGAGCAGACCGGAGGCAAGCGGTGACCAAACCGTTGTGCCGAGTCCAACTTTTCGTAGAGCGGCAGAAACTCGCGCTCCACCTTCTCGCGCTCAAACATGTTGTATTGCGGTTGCTCCATGGTTGGCGGAACCAGATGTAATTCCCTGCGATGGCATGCGCCCGCAGGATGGCAGCGGCGGACCACTCTGAGGTTCCCCAGTAAAGAACCTTACCCTGCGCGATCAGATCACTCATTGCTCGCACGGTTTCTTCGATCGGTGTGTTCGGATCGGCCCGATGGCAAAAATACAAGTCGAGGTAATCAACTTGCAGCCGGCGCAGGCGGCGTGACACGCTTCGATGACATGTTTGCGGCTCAGACCCTCCTGGTTGGGCCGGTCGCCGCCCCAAAAACCTTGCTCGAAACGACGAAAGTATCGCGTGGCCACCCTTTCTTTTTCAAAATATTACCCATCACGATTTCAGCTCGACCTTCGGCGTAGGCTTCGGCGTTATCGAAGAAATTGGCACCGCTGTCGTAGGCGATGGTCATCAATTCCTCGGCCGTTTTATCGCTAATCTGCTGCGCAAACGTGACCCACGCGCCGAACGAAAGCTCGCTCAGCTGCAATCCTGACTTTCCGAGGTGTCGATATTTCATTATTAGTTGGCAAGAACCGGCAATTTCTCCGAGGCAGAGCTCAGTTCAGCCGGTGGCTTCGAAGTCGCCGTTCTTTGGAATCTCGGGCCGGCGGGATTTGAACCCACGACCTCTTGAACCCCATTCAAGCGTTCTACCAAGCTGAACTACGGCCCGGATCAGCCCGAGATTATTCACCGAGCGCCTGGCCGTTACCAGCGAAGTTTTGGCTCGGCCCGCAACTCAGTTTTTCCTGTAGCGGCAGCCGTGTCGGCTGCAAACTTTCTTCGAGACATGGGCAATCTGCCGACCGCTTCCTCCTTGAACATTCACATTCACTCACACTTTGCCGTATCCCTCAGAGGTGTAAGTGAAAGTTCAAGTGCAAGCGCAAGTTGGGCCATTGCGACGGTCATAGACCGCCGTTACAGAGAAGGCATGCTCAGCGCTGGAATTGTCGGACTGCCAAACGTCGGAAAATCCACGCTTTTTAATGCCGTCACCCGAACGCACAAAGCGCCCGCGGAAAATTATCCGTTTTGCACGATCGATCCGAACGTCGGCATGGTGACCGTGCCTGACGCGCGACTCGACGTCCTCGCGAAGCTGTCGCATTCGCAAAAATCGTGCCGACTGCGATCGAGTTTGTCGACATCGCCGGGTTGGTGAAAGGCGCGAGCACGGGCGAAGGACTGGGTAACCAATTTCTCAGTCACATTCGCGAAGTGGACGCGATTGTGCAGGTGGTGCGCTGCTTTGAAAGCGCCGATATTCATCATGTCAGCGGAACGATTGATCCAATTCGCGACATTGAGGTGATCAACACCGAGCTGGTCCTGGCCGATCTCGCGTCGCTGCAAAAGCGGCGTGATCGTTTGCAAAAAGAAGTGCGCGCCGGATCAAAAAGCGCCAAGGCCGAAAATGCGGTCATGGAAAAGCTGCTGCCACATCTCGATGCCGGAAGACCCGCGGTCACTGCCGACTTAACGCCGGAAGAAAAGGTCGTGGCGCGCGATTTCTTTGCTGACCTCAAAGCCCACGTTGTTTGCGTGCAACGTGGCGGAAAGTGATCTTGTAGCCGCGGTCGCTGGCCGCGGCAGTAGAGAATCACCGCAAAATGCCGCGGCCGGCGACCGCGGCTACAGCGCTGCGCAAAACGTGAAAGCGGTTCAGGATTACGCGAAGAGTCACTTCGCGACTGAAGCGGTTGTGATCAGCGCCCAGATCGAGAGTGAGTTGGTCGATCTTAGCGAAGCCGAGGCCAAGGATTACTTGCGCGACCTCGGAGTGAATGAGAGCGGCGTTGGTGCACTCATTCGGGCCGTCTATCATTTGTTAGGTTTGCGCACCTACCTGACGACAGGCGAAAAGAATCGCGCGCGTGGACAATTCACGCCGGCGACAAAGCCCCGCAGGCAGCCGGCGTAATTCACACCGATTTCGAACGGGGCTTTATCGCTGCCGAGGTAACGCACTATGATGATCTCGTCGCACTCGGTTCCTTCGCGAAAGCGCGTGAAGCAGGCAAGCTGCGGATCGAAGGCAAGGACTACGTCGTGAAGGACGGAGACGTGATTGAGTTTCGATTCAACGTTTAGTCAACCCGTGAAAATGACGAAGTCCGAAATTCTTTTGCGCGCCAATCGGCTTCATTTGCCATGATCACTTCGCGACTTGGAGAATGTGGCGCAACTGCTCGGCACTTCTTTGTCATTCCGAGCGTAGTCGAGGAATCTCTAGCTATTTAGATCAGAGATGTCTCGGCTTGCGCTCGACATGACAAAAACAGGAAAGATTTTCGCCGCTGAGCAATATCACAGGCGCAGAATTGCATTCGAAGGTTGAGTCATTCCTTCGTCATTCGTGCTTCGTTCATTCTTATTCGGCCACGTAGAGAATGCGGCCGCATTGCTCGCAGCTCACAATTTCGTTTCCACTTTTAGCGTGCACCGCCGTCGCCGTCGTCACTTTCATGTGGCATCCGGTGCAAACACCGTGCTCAACCGCAACCACGGCGGCGTCACCTTTGCTCGCGAATAACCGCTCGTAACGCTCTATCACATCTTCGTCGATGCTTCTGCGCGAGCTGCACGCGTTCGTTCTTTAGTTCTTCCAGTTGCGTTTGCAGCGTTTTCGTTTTCTCCTCCAAGTCGGCCAGTTGCCGGTTGACAGAATCGCGCCCGGCCGATGCAGTCTTCTCCGCCGTCGCAATTTCCGCCCGCAATTTGTCGGCTTGCTCCATGAGCTCGAGCTCCTGATCTTCGAGTTGCACGATTTCCTTTTCGTAGCGCTCGATTTCATGGCCCATCGCCTGAAACTCGTCGTTCTTGCGCGTCTCGCATACTGCTGCGTCTTCAGCCGGGAAATGCTGCTTTGACGCGTCCCGACGTCGAGTTCCAACTTCTTGCGATCCACTTCCAGTTGGCGCGCCCGTTGTTTCAACGATTCGAGGCTGGCGGCGGTAGCAGCAAGCTGCGCTTCGAGATTCTTTCGCTGTTGCGGCAGCGTCTTTATCTCGAGCCCAATCTGCCGGATTTTTGGTCGCGATCTTGCAGAATCAACAGTTTTTCCAGCTCCGCTTGCACTCGGAAAACGCTATCGATTGACGGCGCGGGCGTCAATCGTGGCGAAACGCGATCAGATCTACCAATCAATTAATCCTGCCATTTCGTAGCGAGATTGAACATCCGCTTTCCCAAACTGGAATTTATCTGGGTGCTCGCTCCCATTTAAGAGCACCCGCCTTGACCAAGGCAGCGGAACCCTGTTAATCCGGACTGCGATGAAGCGGCTGCTCTGGCTCGATATCGCAAAAGCACTCGCCATTTCCTGGGTCGTTTATTTTCATTTTTCAACACTGTTTTCGAGCACGCCCAGTTTCCCCCAGACGACTGGAGCAGTCTTGCCGCCAGCGCGGTCACGATTCTCCGGATGGTGTGGCTGAAAATTTCGGGAATCGGTTTCCACGCCGTCGGGGTTTTCATCATTCTCAGCGGGTGGGCGCTGATGGAATCGACGGCGCGCCGTGCAGAATCGGCTTCACTGAAATGGGGAAGCTGGTACCGCGCGCGCTTTCTGCGTCTCTATCCAATGTATTGGGTCGCACATCTGGTCTATCTCGTTTCACCATTCGTCGCGCGGCTCGAACCGGTCGATAGCCGGATCATACTAAGTCTGCTTGGCCTGCGTTTCATCGATATCACGATGAACTTCATGTACCTGAACGCTGCCTGGTGGTAGCTTCTCCATGCTCATCCAATTCTATCTGATCTTTCCCTGCTCTTCTGGGCAGCGCGCCGTTTTGGACCGTTTACCTTTTACTAATGGCGTGTGCACTTGGATTTTTCGTGCGCTACCTCATGCTCGTCGTCTATCCCCAACATGGCTTTTGGGTCCTGGGCGGGTTCGCCATTTGCCGTCTGCCTGAGTTTGCGTTGGGAATGGCCCTGGGAATGTGGCATAAGCAATCACCTGCCCGGGTTGAGTGGTTTCTTTTGCGCGGCGCAGGTTTGCTCGCCGGACTGCTATTATATCCCGCAGCGCTGTGGCTTTATCACAACGGGATTACTTATGTCTTTGTTGATTTCGCTACCGGCGCCTGTTGCTTACTTGAAATAGTAGGCGTGGCCGGAATTATTTGGCGATTTAGTAGGGTAGCCAAGGTATTTGGTTTGGTTGGCGCGTTCTCCTACGGTCTGTATCTCATTCATCAACCTTACGTCATCTGGCTGGGACTTCGTATCCGGCCAATATCGCCCTGGTCGTTCCTATTAATCTTCGTCGTAACGCTGATTGTGCTTAGCGCGTGGGGAATCCTCCTGGAGAAATCGACTAACGCACTCGTGAACAAGCTTGTTCCGTCGAAAAAGGTGAATAATGATCAGCGAACCGTGTCTGATTCACGCACTGATCGCTGTTCACAATTTCGCGATTGGACTTTTCCGCCAAATCGAGCCACTCTGGCCACTCATGAAAATCCTTACCATCATCGCTCGCGTGCTACTTGGACTCGGCTTCGTCGTTTTCGGTTTGAACATCTTTTTGCATTTCCTCCCGATGGAGCCACCAACGCCGCCGCCTCCGCTTGCCGGTAGCTTTCAACAAAGCGCTTATGGAAAGCCACTACATGCTCGTGGTCGGCGCACTCCAAGTCATTGGTGGCGCGCTGCTCCTAATAGGACGCTTCGTCCCACTTGGCTTCATTCTGCTCGGCCCAGTCATCGTGAACATTTTGCTTTTCCACGCTTTTCTGATGCCGGAAGGCATCGGACCTGGCCTCGTTGTTACGGCGCTCTTCCTCTTCTGCTCTGGCGATATCGCGAAGCGTTCATTCCATTGCTCAGGCCGTAAGAATCTTCGAGAGTCACGAACTAGTAATCAAATTGTTATGGCTGGCGTACGTCGGCATTTGCGGCTCCGCAGAGCGATCGCCCTACCAACAACGTCGCGATCCCAATCGGTAGGGCGAGACTCCGTCGAGCCGGACTCCCTCATCAGCATTGTGCGCGGAACACAGGTCGACAGACCTGTGCGCCCAGCGGAGTTAAACTCCGCTGAACAAACCTCACGGGCAAAAGATCAGCAAGTAGAAACACCGCAAACAGCAGCAGATGAATGCACCCTTGTAATACACTTGTCTTTCCGCTGGTGAACGTGACTACGCTTACTGCCAGCGTAAGTAACAGCAGCAGCGAAGATTGCCGCCTTCAATGCCGAGCGTCACCAGTTCGTTTCGAGATCATTCCAATGGTTAGAACCGCGGGAATTGTCAGACCAATGGATGCGAGCACTGATCCGTGCAGAATGTTTACCGACCTTTGCAATTGGTTTTTCTCGCGGCGTTGGATAGCGCTCAACGCTTCCGGCGCTAGCACAAGGCCGGCGACAATTGCGCCACCAAAGGCTTGCGGCATGCCAAAACGCTCGATGCTGTTATCCAACGGAATGGCGAACTTTTCCGCCAGCACGATCACCACGAGAAGATAAAGAATTAACATCACAGCGTGATAAACTGGTCGAGTGCATCGCCCCGGCGTGATGCTCTGAAGAGCGTCCCGCGCCTCTTGTGTCCATGAAATACTCACTGTGCCGCATCGTCTGAATTAGAAGAAAAATTGCGTAAAGACCGATCGAGGTAACGGCGAGAAAGATTTCCTGCACGGTCGAGAATCTCGGGCCGGACAGTGGAAGTAGTGAAATTCGGCAGGACCAAGCCGAGCACACTCAGCGCCATGATGGTATTGAGATAGGCGCTCGCTCCCTGCAAATTGTAATGCTGCTCGCGATGACGCAGGCCGCCCAGCAGCAGCGATAACCCGATCAAGCCGTTGAGCGCGATCATGATTACGGCAAACATCATGTCACGAGCAAGAGTTGGATTATTCTTCCCGTGAAGCATCGCCGCCGAAATCATCATCACTTCAATGGTGATGGCGGACAAAGTCAGGATGAGCGTTCCGTAAGGCTCCCCGCACTTGATTGCGAGACGATCGGCATGTCGCACTACTGAAATCGCCGACCAGAGCACGGCAAGGAAAAGCCATAGAAAGACGACCCCCATTACGCCCGGATGTTCGAGGGTTTCAAGCAGTCGGCTTCCGAACCACAAAAAGATCGCTGCCGTGACAGCCCCGATGATCAGGAGAACTCCGAACGAATCACACGAGCCAAGACCGTTCCGCCTTCGCGCATCCCTTTTCGATTTCACCGCGTTCGACATGGCACGAGCATAAGGAGCTCGATAATCTCATGCAATCCAACGCACATAACTTCTGGCTAAACTTTGACCTCCGGTTTTCTGATCCGCGATTTCTTTCTTTTAGTTTTTAATTTGTAATCTTTTAATTTCCCTCATGCCTGGCGTTTGTGTCATCGTCGCTTACCGGCCAAAATCCGGCAAGCGGAGACGAGCTGCTCGAATTGGTGCGAAGTCGCATCCCAACTCTGCGCAAGGAAGGACTTGTATCGGATCGGGCTCCGACCATCATGCGCGCGTGATGGCACAATCATCGAAGTATCGGAGTGGAAATCACGCGAGGCGATCGATGCCGCGCACAAAAATCCTAATGTCCTCGCCATGTGGGAAAAATTCTTTGCGCTGTGCGATTGCGTTCCCGCTTAATACGTTAGCGGAGGCAAGGGAAATGTTTGCCGGCTTCGAGCCGATCGACGACTGAGTAAGCACGGAACACAGCTCACTGACCTGTGTGGCGCACGAGACCTCAGGTCTGTGTTCCTCCTCTTCCAATTGACCTATCCAAACTGCTTACATCTTTCGCGAATCGTAAGCCCAGTGCAAGAGCGCCTGGCGTTGCCGCCACCGGCACGATAGATCGCGCCGCGCGCAATGTTTCTTTAGTTGCGCAACGTGACGTCGCACTGCACGCCATCTGCCAATCTGGCGTAGATCGTCCTGACAACGTCGTCCCGAATAATAACGGCAGTACCCATTGGAACCAGCCGCGCGGATCATCGGGATAGATCCAGCCTTTCTTCCGCCAAACGTCGAGAGGCTGCGATGCATTCACTCCGAAATAGTTCAGGAAGCACGATGTCCGTTCTTCGAAAACTTCGCGTGCTCAAACCAGCTTGCCGGAAATTCCCGTCGACAATCGGTCATGTATTTGCCGCCAAATACACCCAGCGCGAGCATTTGCTTGGGAGTCAGATCGGGAGCTGAATACCAGGGCGAAAATCGCGGCCCATCGGCTTCGTCCTCCAATAGACATAGCCTTTCTGCATCTTGTCATTTACTTTTACGCGCACCGGTTTCAATAGTAGTCTTGAACCGTTTGTCCGAAGATGATTACTTCGGAGGCGAGAATGCAACAATCTCGTTAGCGGCGCGATGATTCGACCAGAAATGCTCGCCATCGAAGGTAAGTGAGCGGCAGGCGAACGGAACTGTCGCCAGATCTTTGATCTCTGGTCTTTCCTCACTCAAATCAAGCTGTGCAATTGTCCAGCTCTCGCCGTTCTGTTCGGTCCCGCGCAACACGTAAATCATCCCATCGACAAATGTGTGGCCGGAAATCTCCGCCCCAGCATCGATGGCGCGCAAAATATTTCCCTTCGTATCCAGTTTCAGGATTCGATGCTTATACCATTGGCTAAGGTAAATATTTCCCCCGTCGTAACTGAGATATGACCCGGTAAACTCCGGGCAAGCGATTCGTTCCTTGTCCGAGAAGCCGGTATCGGGAACGAACCAGCGAATGTAACGATCATCGTTCACGCCTTCACCAATAGTGAAACGGATCGACCCATTGGTTGAAACCGCCGCCCACGGAATTCCCGGCGCTTCGATATCCTCGGTCACTTTCCACTCCGCCGGATCAATCGCATACACTCGCCGCAGATCGCGCGATCCCATCCAAAGCACGCCACGCTTGCCATCCCACGCCAACGCCTGTGGCGCCACTGCCGGAGAAGGGAGCCGTCGTTGTTCGAGAATGGTGGGAAGTTTCATATTGCACGATCAACATCAATTCACGACGGCAAATGCGCAACCAACAGCGAGCTGGTAGATTTTTCTAACTTCGTAGTTTCAGCTTGGTTTTGATCAACTCAACGAGGTCGCCAGGACTAGGCCCGAGCTCAAGCAAGCAGCGCATGTTCCGAGGGTTGCGGTTCTTCCAGATCTTCAAACTGACTGTCGAGAAGCACCGGATTCATAAAGTGCTCGTGCCGGTGCTGAAGTTGCTCAGAGATTTTGCGCCGATTTCCGCGCAGGAAAACGAACTTCACGCCGTCGTTTACACGCAAGCAGTCGCGATACGGCCTTCTTTAGCGCAGAACAAGCAAGGACAGCATTCTTTCCCGCAGCGAGGCATTGTTCAATGAGCTCGCGCAGCTTGTCCAGCCACGGTTGGCGATCTTCATCCGTCAGCGGAACGCCCCCTTCCATCTTCGCGATATTCTGCCACAGAGTGAAAGTCGTCGAGCGTCGTAGAACTCCCACCCCAGTTCTTGCGCTAACAACTGGCCGATCGTGGTTTTACCAACCCCAGTCACACCGCAAATAATTATCACCACAGGGTTATTGTTCTGCCCAAACCGTGGTCGATCAACTTATCGACTTTAATCGGTAACTCCGTCGGCCACTGCAGCTCGAAAGGAAGGATCTTAGGACTTCTGAACTCGCCCGCGCTTGCCAAAAACAGCGCTGGACGCAACACTCTGCGACCATGCACAACCCAGAGGATCGCAGCTTCATCGGTCATCCGCGCGGACTCGGCTACATCGCTTTCACCGAAGCCTGGGAACGTTTCTCCTATTATGGGATGCAAGCGCTGCTCGTCCTCTACATGGTCAACCGGCTGCTGCATCCGGGACATATCGAGCACGTCGCCGGGTTCGGCCCATTTCGCCACCTCATCGAATCCTTTCGTGGCCCTCTCTCAGTGCAAGCGCTCGCCTCGACCATCTTCGGTCTTTACACCGGTCTGGTTTATCTTACGCCGATCGCCGGCGGCTTCATTGCCGACCGTATTCTCGGTCGCACCCGCACGATCACGATCGGTGCGCTCCTCATGTCCGCTGGGCATTTCCTGATGGCTTTCGACGTAACCTTTCTTCTCGCGCTTAACTTGTCTGCTAACCGGCGTCGGTTGTTTCAAGGGCAACCTTGCCAGCCAGGTGGGCGCCTTATATCCAACCGGCGACAACCGGCGCGCCGATGCTTTCCAGATTTACTACTTGTTCATCAACGGCGGAGTCATTGCCGCGCCGCTCATCGCCGGCACGCTCGGCGAAAAGGTAGGGCTGGCATTACGGGTTCGGCGCTGCCGGCGTCGGCATGCTGATCGGCTTGGCGATTTATCTCGCCGGCCGCAAATATCTCCCGCCCGATTCGCCGGTCGTCGAGAAAAATGCAGAGCGCACCGAAGCCACGCCTCAGCAAGCGCGAACGGACTGCCATCCTCGTGCTGCTCCTGCTTTTGCCGGTATTGACGATCGCCGTCATTGGGAATCAACAAATCTTCAACGCTTATCTGGTGTGGGCGCAAGACCAGCGCCAACCTCGTCTTCTTCGGCTACCAACTGCCGACGACCTGGCTGATCACCCTCGACTCAATCTTGTCCGTAAGTTGTCTCGCCGGCGCGGTTGTCTTTTGGCGACTGTGGTCGAAGAAATATCCGGAGCCGGCCGAGATTACCAAGATCAGCATCGGCAGTATTATTGCCGTAACCGGTTTCTTTCGCTCGCCGCCGGCGCGGCCATCGCCGCTGGCATCGGGCGACGAAAGTTCCAATCGGCTGGCTGCATCGCATTTCATCTCCTGAACAGCATCGGGTTCGCAAACGTCTTTCCCGTTTCGCTCGCGCTCTACGCGCGCGTCGCGCCCGCCGCATTGTCCGCCACCATCATTGGGATCTATTATCTGGCGTTCTTTGCCGCGAATAACCTCGTCGGTTGGATCGGCGGCTTTCTGGAAAAAATGCCAGCGACAAACTTCTGGCTGTTGCACTCAGCACTCTGCGGAACAGCCGGTATCATCTTCTTCGTCGCCGGCCGGTTCTTCGGCCATTTGCTTGCACCAGGCGATCAGGAAAGTCCGGCCAATGCGTAGCATAAAATATTTGACCATCCTTGCATTTGCTGTTGCGGTTACGGCGATCGCGCAATCGCCTCTCGCATTTCCCGAATCCCTCAGTTGTTCGAAACGGTCGCCCAACTAGATGCAAAGATGTTCGGCGCCTTTAACGCGCACGATGTCGATCTTCTCATGCGTCGATGTTCACCGACGACATGGAGTTTTATCACGACAAGGGCGGACTGACCAATCGCGAGCAGACGCGCGAAGGATTCGCGAAAATGTTCGGCAACTCTCCTGACATTCGGCGCGAACTCGTTCCCGGTTCGCTTCAGGTTTATCCGATCAAAGATTTCGGTGCGCGATTGAGATTGGGACGCACCGTTTTTGCCATAAAGAAAATGGCAAAGACGATTGCGGAAATTTTCCATTCGTCATGGTCTGGCGCAAAATCGGCGATTCGTGGAAAGTCTCACGCGTCATTAGCTACGGACATTAGTGGGTCCTGGGAAATAGCCCTCCGGGCTTTTTGCTTTTATCCAGCGCGAGGCAGAGTCAGTCCGGCCCGCGCCGTCGACAGGACTTTCGACCAGATTCTCCTGCTGACCGCCACCATCTCCGAGCTACCGTCGCACGCGAGTGCCGCACGCATACCCTCCTCGGCCCATCGCCCGCGCGATGCTGCCGCGGTCGCTTGGTCGCGCAGCCATCTTGGCCGGTCGGCAAGCCGAGGGCTGCGTTGGCGCCCGTTCCGGATCAAGCATCGCCCAGCGGGAAAGAATATTTTGCATGGCATTATCGCGTCCCTTAATAGCACAGGGCAAACCATTGGCCCAGGCGTAAGCTGCTCGGCGATTCTGCTCAGACCATCGAGAGCCAACCACTTGCACGTGCCATGTCGCGAATGGGCCCAGCTGGCAATTGCAATGCACGCTGCCCCGCCGTGACAGGGTCAGCACTGGCCCAACCGCTGAAGATTGGCGAATAGAGCGCTGCGGTTTGGTCGACCGCTGGCAGAGCTTGCAAAAACTGAGTGCGCCTTGCGGATCTTTCTTCGACGAGAGACTGAAACCAGAGATTGCAGGGCTCCATTGCGTTCCGAACCCGGCGGCGTTTGGGTTACCCATGCCATCGCTGCTGCCGAGTCGTGTTCCGCCCAGGTGCCAACGACCACGGCAACAAGCCACCCCTTCTCCGCGGCGTTTTCGGTCTGGGCATAATCAAGCGCTCCTCTTGATCGCCTTCCGCCCAGCGTGCGATGAGCATCGACATAAACGTATTTCTTTCGCGCTGACTTGGGCAGGTGTTGGATTGCGTCGATCACAGGCCGCACATCTTTCGGATCAAGGTTCTCGATCAATTCGCTAACTTCGCTGTAGACCTGCCGGTTTCCCGGATGGGCTGCGGCGTTTCTCGATCGCACTGATAATATTTTCCGACAAGGACGCGGCTGGATCGAGCTGGTCGGGCGCAGAAATGGACAGAGTTGGTGAAGTGCGTTCTGACGAGCGTGTTGAAATTTCGTTAGCCGCATTCCAGAGCCGGCGCCGAAAGTTTCACCGGTCTAGGCATTGCGTAATGGCCAACGATCACCCGGCGACGAAAGTAGCCGTTGTGGCTACTCGCGACGATACGATGTTTCATAGAAGGACCTCCAAAACTAACCGTTTCAAAATACGAGCGGCGCACGCCCACTGCGTGCGGCCGCACCCGCATTCCTGCTGCGATTATGGCCGCCACCTCCGCTGCAGCGGCGGGTGGTAAACGTGACGGTACGAATACTTTACCATGCTGCGCCTCTACCGCACGCACCCGCGCGGTAACCCTTCTGTTCATCGGGGTAGTTATGGGTCACCGTGGGATTAGAGTTGAGCGCTGTGTCAAAAGTGCCATTATTTGTGAAATCCCAGCGATACTTCGCTGGCTGCCCGGCTGAACTGTAGCGGACAAGGTTACCTGGACGATGTTTCCGCATTGACGCAAGTCTGTCTCACGACAAAGGCATTAACCGTCAGTGCTTGTGCGTCCACTGTCCACATTAATGCATGATCCAGATTGTCCCCGGCGACCGTGCCGGTGCCGACAATCTGGCCGAGATTGTTGATCCCATTCGCAACACTGTAATGGCCGCCGGGCCAGACGCCCAGGTCGATCGCCATCCCATTGCGCCAGAGGACCGCATGAGAGTCTATGTTAGGAGAGCCTGCATAGCCCACGACATCGCCGGAATCGTTCACAGCGGTAGTCGTGGCGGAGAAAATCCGGCAGGAATCGGCAACTGCTGGATCCTGGGCGCGTGGTTGGGGTTCGCGATGTCATATTCCCAAACGACAGGAAAGATATTGCTCTTACCCGCAATGAGGCCGGTATTATTAATCGCGCGCGCCTCGCTTGCCACCTGACCGCTCAACGCGCCGAGATCGGTCATCTGGCCGCTGCGCCAAAGAAACCCATGAATAAACGAGCCGATCGCGCTATTGCCGACGACGTGGCTCAAATCATTGACCCCGTAGGCTTCGCTGTAGTTCAAGGGGATACCTTGACCCAAAAGCCGAGATCGACGGCCTCCGTGTCCTTGTTTAGCCACAAGGCGGCGTGGGTGAAGAAATTCGGTGATCTCCTCCTTACCCGTCCCCACGAGCTGGCTTAGATTGTTGATGCCGTGGGCCCTGGTGTGAAGCAGATCCGTAGTCAGGGTCGAAACCGGCCAGCGGTGGTAACACGAATGCCTGGCCGGTGGAATTCCAATAGATGCCCTGGTAAACATTATCGCCATAAACCTCGGAGCCGGCCATCTCCCTGCTGTTATTGACGTGCTCCGGGATCGCGTGTGCTGGCAGGATTAAAGTTGTCCGCGAAGCCGATGATCACTCCGGTGTTTGCGTCCCAGAATGGCCGCTGCAGGGCAAAGGTGCTGTCGTTCGCCAAACCGACAATTACCGGCTGGTTGTTAATCGCCAAGCCGCTGGAAAAGGTTCCGCCGGAAGCAGCCCCAAGTCGGTGATGATGATCTGTGAGCGGCTGGATCGAACTGGTCGGGCGCAGAAATGGACGGAGTTGGTGAAGTGCGTTCTGACGAGCGTGTTGAAATTTCGTTAGCCGCATTCAGAGCCGGCGCCGAAAGTTTCACCGGTCTAGGTATTGCGTAATGGCCAACGATCACTCCGGCGACGAAAGTAGCCGTTGCGGCTACCGCGAAGATACGATGCTTCATAGAAGAACCTCCAAACTAACCGTTTCAAAATACGAGGGCGGCGCACGTCCACTACGTGCGGCCGCACCCGCATTCCTGCTGCGATTATTAGCCACCACCTCCGCTGCATCGGCGGGTGGTAAATGTCACGGTGTCGATTGCTACCGCGCCCTGCGCGTTTGACCGCACGCACCCGCGCGGTAAACCTTCTTTCATCGGGGTAGGTATGGGTCACCGTGGGATTAGAGTTTAGCGCTGTGTCAAAAGTGCCATTATTTGTAGAAATCCCAGCGATACTTGGCTGGCCTGGGCCGGGCTCACTGTGGCCGACAAGGTTACCCGGACGACGTCTCCGTTCAGGCAAACCTGTCTAACCACAAAGGCATTGACTAGTTAGCGCTTGTGCGGCCGGCGCGGCCAGCACTTAACATCAGACCGAGGCCTGCTACCCCGATCCATTTAAACCATCGGTTTCTGTTTCATAGTATATTTTCTCCTGTTTTGTTGTGTTGAAATTCGAAGTCTCTTCGAATGTGCAAACAGGGTAACGACGGTTTTTGTCGGAAACTGGAGAAACGTAACACGCGTTGTTACCTGTCAGAAATAACTACACCCGGTGCGCCTACGAGACGAGCTTCGGTGCGTCGCCGACGGGCCGACCACATGTTATCTGGTCGCCCAGCTTACTCAAACGGGGAAGATGGCTGTGCTACGTCCACGAGCTCCCCACAAAATCTCAGCTGGACTCTACCCCGCTGCGGTAAAGGGCGCCATGAACTCTTCGCGGACGATCTTCCTGAACTTCACCGTGTATAAACGCCGACCTCCGACAGTTGACTTCGCTTTTTCGAGTTCTTCTCGGTCACATCAGCGTCGTGCTGCACGACGAACCGGTCATGCGCGACGAATGGTCCTTTCGCGGTGAAGCTGTGAACCTCCATGGCGTTGAGCCACCAATCTATTTTCCCGCGCACCTGATCGATGCCGCGTTTCTCCGCTGACTCTCCCTCGCTCGCGCTCGCTTCGACACTCACGATGTCTTTGTCATAAAGCGTATCGAGTGCCTTGTACCACGCTTGCTGACAGAACCAATTCCACCACTTTCTCTGCAACTTCTTGAGTACTCATTTCTCCTCCTTCCAGAGTCACCATTAATCTCTGCAGAATCTTTCCAGTTTATTGAGAACGCTCTTCCAGCCCTCAGTGTGGCGATCGCGCGATTCTTCACTAGGCAGTTGTTCGTGCGTCAGCCGCACCTCGGTGCCACCGTCACAATCGGATAACTCCACCGTAACCACACTGTCCCGTTGCTTCCAATCCTCATCGTCTTCCCATTGCCAGGTGAAAACGATTTTCTTGTCCGGTTGCAACTCACGGTATTCACCACGCATCGTCATCTCCTCGCCGTCGCAATTAGTCAGCTCCCAACGAAACTTCCCACCCACGCGCGTCTCCGCCACAATATTACGCGTCTGAACATTCTCCGGCCCGAACCATTCTCTTAATTGCGCGGGATCAGTCCACGCGGCGTAGACGCGGTCGCGCGGCGCTTTAATTACACCGTTTGATTTCGAGGAGATATCTTATCTGATACGTTGGTAGTCATGATCGTTTTGTTTTCTTCAACATATTGCTTCAGCGATGAACCAATAATCTCGGTCCACCCCTTCTCAAAGTTTGTTCTGGCATAAGCGGGAAGCTTCGGAAATGTCTCCAAACCTTCATGGGTCAACTTTAGCCGTGTCTTGTCCCCGTCAGCGAATAATTCAAACGTCACTAACGAATCGCCTTCCTCGCCCGCATATCGCCAGGTATAAGCAATCTTCTTTTGTGGGATCACCTCGTGATCTTGCAAAGGTGGTGATACCTCGTGCCTTCGTGTTCGACGGTGAATTCAAATTCAAATCCCACCTCAGGCTTGAATTCCTTCAGATCGAAATACCAGACACGCATTTCATCTGCATCGGTGAGCGCCTCCCAAACCCGCGCTACCGCCGCGTTGAAAGTTCGTTCAATTACGACCGCTTCGGTCAGATTAGTCTTTGTTGTAGTCATATTTTCGTACTTCTCTAATCAGGCTTCGTAGTCATCGTGTCGGCGAACCCACGACATGGTTGAATCCGGATCCTCGTCACGCCCTTTCGGCACCAGATCGAGGAAATTATAAGCACCGACGAGTGGATCGAGCCCGCGCGCATACGTCGAATAGGTATGAAAGATGTCGCCGTCATCGTCTTTGTAGAACACACTCAGGCCAGGAAGTTCGTCGCTCAAAAACTCCCCTCGACATAGTTGTAATATACCTTGTTCTTCTTCTCCTCTTCCTTTGTAAAGGAAACGTGATAGTCAAAATTGAAATCATTGCCGTGCGACGATACCCACTTGAAACGCCAGCCCATGCGCTTTTGTAGGCCGTGAGCTCGGACAACGGCGCGCGTGAGACAACGACTAGCGTTACGTCACGATGCGGCAGGTGCCAGTTCGCGCCATCAAAATGATCGGCCAGATACGAACAGCTTTTGCAACCTTCTTCCCAGCCCGGGCCTAACATGAAATGATAAACAATCAGTTGGCTGCGTCCATCGAACAAATCGGACAGCGTCTCTTTTGCCGTTAGGCCCGTCAAACACGTATTCTTTGTCGATCTTGACTATCGGCATTTCTGCGCGCGCGCGGCGCTCAATGCATCTCGCTGACGAGTGAATTCCTTTCTCACGCGTCAGCAAGTCTCGTCCGCGCAACGAGCCACTCAGTTTCCGATACGATTTCTCGATTCAATTCCATTTCTGCTAGTTTCATCTCTGTTTTCCTTCGTTTGGTTTTCTGTTCCTCATTTGGCGTCGCTGCCCTTCGCGGAGGCGCGGAAAGCGCGGAGTTGCACCAGGCCGGGCCGATCTTCATCCGTCGTGTTTGGTTCGTCGTGCCAGATCCACCACTCGTACGGTCGGAGTCTGGGGGTAGCCCTCCGGCGAGTCCTCCCACTCCTCCTGGCGCCCGAGCGCAGTGATGTCGAGGTAGTTCCAGGTGTTTCCCATCTGCTCGTCGCCGCGGTTGTTGATGAAGTAGGTGCGGAACACGCTGTCGCCGTCGCGGATGAACGCGTTCGTGCCGTGCCACTCGTCCACGCCGAAGTCGTTGTCGAAGTCGTCCGTGATGGTGTACCAGGGCATCTCCCAGCCCATCCGCGCCTTCACGCGCTCGATGTCCGTCTGCGGCGCGCGCGAGGCGAACGCGAGAGTGGTGTCGCGGGCGTTCAGATGGGCGACGTGAGCGACCTGGTCGGCCACCATGGAGCAGCCGACGCAGGCATGCTCGGGCCACCCCTTCACGCCGGGTTCGAAGAAGGCGCGGTAGACGATCAGCTGACGGCGGCCCTCGAACAGGTCGAGCAGGCTCGCTTTGCCCTTGGGTCCGTCGAACTCGTACTTCTTCTTCACGGCCAGCCACGGCATCCGCCGACGCTCGGCCGCCAGCGCGTCACGGGCGCGGGTCAACTCCTTCTCCTTCACGAGCAGTTGCTGGCGCGCAGCCTCCCACTCCTGCGGTGACACGACTTCTGGGGCGATTCACTTGGTTCGTTTGTGTTTTCTTTCCATTTCTTGGAGTTTCATTTCGGTTTCCTCTGATCTTTGTTTCTTTGCTTCCTTTTGTAAAACCTCCGCACAACGAACGGGGTCAGTCCGCCGTCCAGGGTTAATGTTCCGCGATCCCTTTGGGAAAGCGATCCGCCACAAGATTCAGTCTGACGTTATGCTCAAGAAGCGCCTTGAGACCCGCGAGCACCAAGGAGAACCCTTGCATCGAGTCGGTCACCTGTTTTACAAGCTCGTCGCCGTCGCCAGCAAAGCCCATCTCGGTGATACTAACGAAGGTTGTGCCGTCCTTTTGAGGCGAGAAGATCCATTCCACGGTGGTGGGGCCGCTGTATCCCGCCCATTCGATGAGAATGCGCTTGTTCGGTTCGATGGCTTTCGCAGTTACGGGAATCGAGATGCCGTACATTTCCCACTCCCATTGAACCTGCTTGCCAGCCTCAAGCCTGCCGCTGCTTTGGTGAACCAGAATTTCGCGGTGACGTCCGGGTTGATAAAGGCCTCGAACACATCGGCGACAGGCTTGCGAATAAGCATTCCGGTCTTTGTAATGGGCACTTGTTTGAGGTTTAGATTCACTTGGTTGGTTTCTGTCTCGGGTTCCATCTCTTGCAGTTTCATTTTGTTTTCCTCTGATTTTTGTTTCTTTCTTTCCTTCTGAAAAACTTGCTCAGCATAGAAGCGGTCAGTCCGCCGCTCGACGTCGCGCCGGCGGCGATCAAAGCCGCATTCGTTAGGCAGACCGGACACATTGCGCTTACGTCTCTTCCGTTTCTTGCCGGCTCGCTTTGTTCGTTTTTCCAAATATTCAGCCAGGCGATCGAGCGATCCTTCCCAAAACTTGCGGTATTCTTCGACCCACTGCGCGGCCTGTTTCAGCGGCTTGGCCTCGAGCTGCATTTCATGAACGCGCCCATAGCGCCGGCGGCGCAGCAATCCCGCCTTCTCCAGCACGCGCAGATGTTTCGAAACCGCCGGCAACGACATCGCGTGCCGTCGGGCCAGACGGGTGACGCAGCGATCACCCTGCGCCAGTTGCGCCAGGATCCGCCGCCGGGTCGGATCGGCCAGGGCGGCAAAGTGTTCGATTCAAGGTTGCTGGAGAATATTTAACCATCTGGTTAAATAATTAAGCAGAGTCTTTCAAACAACGCAAATAAAATTTTGTGCCCGGCCGGAATTTCGTCTTTCAGCGTTTCCGATTTTTCAACTGCCTCTGTCCTCACCTCTCACCTCTGATCTCTGCCCCCTTGCCGCTCCGTCGGACTTTTGTCAGGATGCTTACATGAAACAATTTTTTCTGGGCTACCTTCTTTCGGCGTTGTTAATTCCGACGTTGTCAATGGCCCAGACCGCGCAGCTCACTGAACAATTGGGAAAGACTGTCCTCTACGGGGATCTCGCCTTGTCTCCCTGATGGCTCACACGTGACCTGGGTTCAGTCCACCGCCGCAACCACGTCGAAGCAGACCTACATTCAGGCGACGTCGGGTAATTCGCTCCGCCACGTTGGTCAACCTGGAAGCCGCAGGAGAGAGAATCGACGCGGACCCGGCCTGGTCGCCCGACTCCAAGACGCGTCGCCCTCGCTTTCCACCGCCGGCGAGAAAGAGCAGAGACAACTCTGGTCGGTAAATGCCGACGGCTCCAATCCTCGAAAACTTAGCGCAGCTGAAAGGATACGCGGCGCGCCCTCGTTGGTCGCACGACGGCAAACAAATCGCCTTCCTCTATATAGAAGACGCGGGCGGCGGCGGCCCGTTAATGGCGGCACCCGCCAACACGGGTGTAATCGATACCGCCATTCACAACCAGCGGATCGCCGTTCTCGACCTTGCCACCGGCAAGCTACGCCAGGTGTCCCCGCCGAATCTTCACATCTACGATTACGATTGGTCTCCCGATGACACAGACATTTGTCGCAACTGCCGCGCCCGGGCCAGGCGATAACAACTGGTGGATCGCGCAGATCTACACCATCGACATCGCCAAGGGCGAGGCCACATCAATCTACAAGCCTTCGCTCCAAGTAGCCGTCCCACGTTGGTCGCCGGACGGTAAATCGATCGCCTTTATTGAAGGCTTGATGAGCGATGAAGGATTTCATGGCGGCGACTTGTTCACGATCTCAGCCGATGGTCATGACATTTTGAATCGCACGGAAAAGCGCAAGAGCTCGGTCAGTTCACTCTTCTGGCTGACGCCGGATCGCATCCTTGTCACGGAAGTTGTCGGCGGCGGGAGCGCGATCTCTGAGTTGACGCTCAGCCGATAATTCAGTGCGAACGATCTGGAACGGCGCGGAGCATGTTCATGCCTTTGGCAATTTCCTAACTTCGCCCTCTCCAAGGATGGCAAAGTCGCGGCCGCGGCCCGCAGCAGCTACGAACTGCCGCCTGAAATTTGGACCGGACCGATTGGTGAATGGCGTCAGCTAACGAAAAACAATACCGGCTCTATCTCCGACCTGGGGCAAAGCCGAGAACCTCGAGTGGACGAACGAAGGATTTAACATTCAGGGATGGCTTCTTCCTCCGCGCGCAAGTCGAGTCCGGCAAGAAATATCCAATGGTCGTTCTCATTCATGGCGGACCTTCCAGCGCAACAACGCCGGAGTGGCCCGCTTCATTTGGAATGTCGCGGGCCATCATCGCGGCTCTCTCGTCACGCGGTTACTACGTCCTGCTGCCCAATCCCCGCGGAAGTTATGGTCAGGGAGAAGAGTTTACCCGCGCGAATGTGAAAGACTTTCGGCGGCGGCGACCTGCGCGACATTCTCGCCGGAGTCGATGCCGCCATCGCAAAATATCCGATCGATCCTGCGCGTCTGGGTGTGACCGGTTGGAGTTACGGCGGCTACATGACGATGTGGACGGTCACGCAAACGAACCGTTTCCGCGGCGCGGTAGCCGGTGCGGGCATCGCCAACTGGCAAAGTTACTACGGCCAGAACCTGATCGACCAATGGATGATCCCGTTCTTCGGTTCATCGGTTTACGACGATCCCGCCGTTTATCGAGAAGAGTTCGCCGATTGATTACATCAAGAAGGTCAAGACCCCCACTCTGGTCATCGTCGGCGAACGCGATGCCGAATGTCCCACTCCCGCAGTCCTACGAATTCTGGCACGCGTTAAGAACGCTTGGCGTTCCGACACAGCTTGTCGTGCATCCCGGAGAAGGCCATCTTTATCTCAAACCAGAGAACCAGATCGATCGACTGGACCGAACGGTTGCATGGTTCGACAAATATCTGAAATAATTCGAGAAGACAATCGCTCACTATGAAGGACGACAAAGACAACGTCCAGCTCAGCGCGGTGGAGGATCACGACGGGATACTAACGATTCGTGGCGGCGGCGCTCGCCGTGATTGGAACGGCATTCATTATAAGCAGGGCATGTCTGCCAAAAATGTGGGCACGACCAAGCTGTCAGCCAACATCGCGACAATCCCGCCCGGTGGCGTCGCTGCAGCCCATATTCACGTCGGCTTCGAGCTTATCCTTTACATCATCGAAGGAAAAGTGCGCCACGAATTCGGACCCGGGCTCAAGCAGGTGTTGGAGAACGAAGCTGGCGATTTCATCTACATCAAACCCGGCGTGCCCCACGAAGTCTTCAACATGAGCGACACCGAACCGGTCGTCGCCTTCGTCGCCCGCTCCTCCGCCAACGAGTGGGACGACATTATTCCCTACGATCGCAATCAACCAGGCATGAAGCGCGCCCGAACTTCTACTTTTCGCATGTCACGTCGCTCTACAAAAAGCAATACATGGTTCGGCTGCCGCCACTGCGATGACATCGACTGAAGAAATACGGCGATGTTTCCCGGCGCTCGCCCGCACTCATAACGGTTATCCGGTTGCCTATTTCGACGGGCCCGGTGGCACTCAGGTTCCCCGGGCGGTGGTCGAGGCAATGAATGATTATCTTTACCATCACAACGCCAATACCCACTGGGCCTATCCCACCAGCGAGGAAACCGACGCAATCATCGACTCCGCTCGGAACGTGCTGGCCGATTTTCTGAACGCAAGCCCGACCGAAATCGTGTTTGGCGCCAATATGACCACCTTAACTTTTCACCTCGCGCGCGCGCTTAGCCGCGGCTACGGACCCGATGACGAGATCGTGGTCACTGAGCTTGATCATCATGCCAATATCGCGCCGTGGCGGACGCTAGAAAAAGAGTGCGGCCTGAAAGTGCGCATGGTTAAAATGATTCCGTGAAACCGGTGAGCTGGATTGGGACGATTTTTCCCGACAATTAACCCGACAGACCAAATTGGTCGCGCTTGGAGCGGCATCGAACGCTCTGGGCACAATTAACGATGTAAAACGCGCCGGAGAAATGGCGCACTCCATCGGCGCAAAAATTTTTGTCGACGCCGTTCATTACGCGCCACATGCAGTTGATCGATGTGCGCGATTGGAATTGCGATTTCCTTGCTTGTTCCGCCTACAAGTTCTACGGCCCGCACATCGGAATTCTCTACGGCCGGCGCGATCTACTCGATTCGCTGGATTTTCCAAAATTGATACCGGCGCCCGACTCCGCGCCAGAACGGGCGGAGACTGGCACTCAAAACCACGAAGGAATTGCGGGCGCGGCCGCCGCGGTGGATTTTCTCGCCTCGCTCGCTCCCGGCCCCACTCTGCGCGGAAGGTTGGATGCTGCGTTCCGGCAGCTTCACGAACGCGGCGATGCGTTAATCACACAACTGTGGAATGGCTTGCGGGAAATAGAGCGTGTCCGCCTTTACGGGCCGCTGCCCGGCGCAGCACGCACGCCGACGATTGCGTTCACCGTGAACGACGTCCCATCGATAGAAGTGGCGAAGAATCTGGCGGAACGCGGAATTTTCCTTTCACATGGCGACTTCTACGCGATGACGGTCGTCGAACGATTGGGCCTGGCCCCAGACGGACTTGTTCGCGCTGGCTGTGCCTGCTACACCACAGCGGAAGAGGTCGATCGGTTGCTCGGATGGCAGTACGCCGATTGTAATCAGCAGGCGCTGCCAGCGTTTGGGGCCCGCAGAGCGTCGCCACACAACTACCGCGCTCCATGAATTGGTAGGGCGAGACTCTGTCGAGCCGGAGGGACTGCCAGCGGCGTCTGGTGAGGGCGAATAGGAGTTCGGCCGCACCTATACTATATTAGGAGCCAGAATGAGCACGATCGGAACAGTGGAAAGCCTTTGGCGTTATCCCGTCAAAAGTATGCGCGGAGAGGAGTTGGGCGAACTGTTCGCCAGCTACGCGGGAGTTTATGGCGATCGCCTTTTTGCTTTTGAAAGCTCAGCGAGCCAAAGGGCTTCCGTTTTTCACCGGACGCGATCAACGTCAGATGATTCGTTACCGCGCTCATTTCCGAAATCCGGAGAAGGCGGCGCGGCCGGTCAACTTGGGTGAAGCGGAGAAATTGGGGTCCGGCCTGAATCCGGTCTCGGCTGACGAATCCGAGTTGATGGTCGATGTCGAAACGCCGGACGGGAAAACTTTCGCGATTAATGACCCGGCTTTGATCGACAATCTGCGATTAAACACTGACGGAAATCACGAGCTCACATTGCTTCGTTCGGATAAAGCAATCACCGATTGCCGTCCGTTGTCGATCTTCGCGGTGCAAACGGCCGAAAAACTGGGCGAGGAAACCGGCGTGCCTGTCGATAAGCGTCGCTTCCGCGCAAATGTTTATATCGACCTAATGTCGTCCGAAGGTTTCGCCGAAGATAAATTCGTCGGTCGCTCGTTGCGCATCGGCTCAAAAGTAACTGTCGCCGTTCTCCAGCGCGATGCGCGTTGCATGATGATCACGCTCGATCCCGACACAGCGGAAAAACGCCGGCCATATTGAAAGCCGTCGCGCAAGCGCACGAAGGCATGGCTGGTGTTTACGGTGCCGTGCTGGTGGAAGGCATGGATGCACAAAGGCGACTCGGTCGAGTTGCTCAACTAAGTCAGAGCCGACTTCCCTGACGCCTCTCTGCTCATTGCTCCTTGCTATTTACCAATGAGAATAAAGATGCCGGCGGCCAGGGCTACCAGATAAAGCAGAAAAATAGCCGGTCCGAAGTTTATGCCGAACCCTAACGAGACCATCGATGATCAAGTAAACCGCGAGCAAAAGCATGCCGATGTTTTGGTGACTTTCATGGCCTTACTCTTTTTGGATCGCTCACTTGGCTGACAATCCAACATCGTGTGCGAGCCGTTCCGGCAGAAGGAGAACACAGGCCCAGGCCTGCGCCAAGCGGACCATTCTGTCCGCTTTCGCTGAATGGAAGCTGAGTGCAACATCCGCTGGGCCCCACAGACCTGGAAGCGTCTTGCTTTCTCACGTCTGACGGCGTCGAAATACTGAGCGCCCAGTTATCGGCGGAAGGCGCCAGAATCGAGGGCTGCGTTAAGAGCCGCTGGCCTGCGTCCCGAGGAATATGCAATGCGCGCAGGTGCCGCACTACGCAGTCATTGAGCAACGGCAGCGGGCCGCGTGTTTAAATGGGTCGTCAATATCGACTGTATGCAACGTCCCTCAAATGCACTGGCGTTACACGGTGCGAGCGCACTCGTCATTGGCACACCGCTCGCTCCGCGGTATTTGCAAAGCTCGGATATGCCAGTTACTACAATCGAGGCACACGAACAAAGCTGGCCTTTAGACAAACCGTTTCGTATTTCTCGCGGCACTCGCACCGAAGCCCGTGTCGTTGTCGTGACCGTGACCGACGGGCAGGCACATCGGACGTGGTGAAGCGGCGCCGATCAGACGTTACAACCAAAGCCCTGCCTCTGTTTTGACGCAGATCGAATCCATCAAAAGCAGACAAAGTTTGGATCGGCAGCAGATTCAAAAGCTGCTGCCCGCCGGTGCGGCACGTAATGCGTTGGACTGCGCGTTATGGGACCTTGAAGCGAAAATTTCCGGCAAACGTGCCTGGGAACTAGCGAAAATCCCGATCGTTCACGAGGTTGAAACATCGTTTACGATCAGTCTGGATACGCCCGCTGCCATGGCCGCGGTGGCGAAAGCTAATGCCACTGCTCCCATCCTGAAACTCAAACTGGGCGGCGACGACCTCGACCTGGCGAGAGTCGAAGCTGTGCGCGGGGCCGCTCCGGTAGCCCGTCTCTGATCGACGCTAACGAATCATGGACTCCCGATCACTATCGCAACGTCGTGCCATCGCTGCGTCAATTCGGTATCGAGTTGATCGAACAACCGTTTCCAGCGGATGCCGATGAAGTCCTCGAAACACTCGATCGCCCTATTCCGGTCTGCGCCGGATGAAAGTTGCCATACTACGGCCGACCTTTCCCGTCTAACGAATCGCTATGAAATGCTGAACGTGAAACTCGACAAGACCGGCGGTCTGACTGAAGCCCTGCTCTTGACAGAACGCGCCCGCGAAGCCGGCTTCAAATTATTGCTTGGCTGCATGGTCTGCACCTCGTTAGGAATCGCGCCCGCCCGCCTCCTTGCCAGCGCGGTCGATTACGTCGACCTCGACGGCCCCTTACTCCTCGCCGGCGACCGTCATCATGCGGTGCCATATGCTAATGGCAGGATCGGCATCCCTCCTCGGGAATTGTGGGGGCTAAACCTCCGCTTGATCTGGGCGATCAAAGAAACTTAACCAGCGCGTCGGTTGTTTCCTTCGGTCTTTCCTCCAGAATCCAATGGCCGGTGTCCTTCAGCACAACAACTGTGACATCGGTCGCGACCAGTTTCATCTGCTCGGCGAGTTCGTTTCCCAACGACTTCTCGCCACCGATCGACAGCACCGGCACCGTCAGCTTCGTTTGCGACAGTTGCGCGAAATCCTTCGCCAGTTGCGGCCACGAGGCAAAATAGGCCCATGCTGCCCGCATCCGTCCCGGTTTCGAATAAGCTTCGGTATAGGCTTTTCGGTCAGATTCGGGAATGGAGTGCGTTTTGTCCGCGGCCAAGACGTTCCAGAAATATTCGAAGTAGTACGCTCCCGCCCCTGCACCAACCTTTCCGGATATTCGCCGTTGAAACGGAAATGCCAGATATTTGGCGCATTGTAGATCGGCTCCCATCCGGCGACACCGGGGAGAAACGCATCCATCACCACCAGCTTCTCCGTTTCCGCCGGGAACTGCGTGGCATACGCGTACGCTACCATCAGTCCAATATCGTGACCGACAACTCTCGCCTTCTCGATCCCGAGCGAATGCACAAGCGCGTGGATCCGATTCGCTGAAGTTATCATGTCGATCTTATCCATTGGAATCGACGAGTCGCCGATCCCCGGCAGATCCGGCGCGATTACAGTAAATTTCTCTGCCAGTAACGGGATGAGCGGCCGCCACATTCGCGAAGTTTCCGCGAAGCCGTGCAGCAGAATCACCGCCGGTCCGTGACCCGCCGTCAGATAATGGCAGTTGCACATTGTCGATCTTCGCATCGCGCGAGACGCACTCGCGTTCTGTTCGGCGCCATAGATCGGAGCCTGGCGGCAAAACCAACACAAGGAGAGGCAGAACCGAGCACATCGTGCGTTTCATAAGAGCAATACGTAACTGAACGAAGTACAAT
>ERZ1370068.4835-contig-3889_pt1 | contig 67597 bp, 86 predicted proteins | sample MGYA00561227_ERZ1370068 | MGnify/ENA primary metagenome ERZ1370068 (study PRJEB38410, sample SAMEA6850437) | metagenome | study: Metagenomic assessment of the ecological functions of the soil: analysis of the soil microbiota associated with the... | reverse complement strand
CGGCATTGATCTTCTGGATGATCTCGAAGATCTCGCGGACGAGGAGCGGCGCGAGCCCGAGCGAGGGCTCGTCGAGCAGCATGAGCTTGGGCTTGGCCATGAGGGCGCGCCCGATCACGAGCATCTGCTGCTCGCCGCCACTCAGATACCCCGCGAGCTGACGGCGGCGCTCCACCAGGCGCGGGAAATAGTCGTAGATCATCTCCATGTCGGCCTTCACGCCATCGGGGTCGCGCCGCGTGTAGGCGCCGATGTTCAGATTGTCCTCGACGGTCAGCGACTCCAGGACCTTGCGCCCCTCCATGACCTGCACGATGCCGAGGCGGCAGATGTCCTCGGGGTCGCGGCCGTCGATCCGCTGGCCCATGAACTCGATGCCGCCGTCGGTCACCTTGCCGACCTCGGTCTTCAGAAGGCCGGAAATCGCCTTTGAGCGTCGTCGTCTTGCCCGCTCCGTTGGCGCCCAGGAGCGCGACGATCTGCCCATCCTGCACCTCGAGAGACAGGCCCTTCAGGACGAGGATGACGTTGCTGTAGATGACCTGGATATTGTTCAGCTTGAGCACTAGTGAACTCGGAGGGGCTCGCCCCCTTCCGATGCCTCCCGAAGACGACTGCGCCGGCGAAGCCGGCGCTCGAACGGCGCTCCATTCCGGCACCGTCGCCGAGATCGAGCGAGGGGGCTCGCGGTTGGTCACTTGCCGATCCACTTCATGTCGCGGTCGACGGAGACCTCGCGCATCTGGACGATCTTGCCGCCCTTGACCATGACGAGCCGGGCCCGGTTGGTCGGCCGATGGTCCTCGCTCGTGAACGAAAACGGCGGGTGATGCCCCACGTGTCGAAGTCCTTCAAGGTCTCGAGCGCCTTCTTGACCGACTCCCGGTGGGGTCGGGCCCGGCCCGCTTGATCGCCTCCACGGCGAGGATCGTGTGCAGCCACCCGCGCATGTAGGGCGAGGCATGGGTGTCGTTCGGATGGTGCTTGCCGTGGAACGCCGTCAAGGTCTTCATCCCGGGGACGTTCTCGCCCCAGTAGGCGACGTCCTGGATGCCCATCACGCCCTCGGCCGCGTCGCCGGCGAGCCCAGGGGTCCGCTCGTCGATGCCGTAGTTGTTCACCACGTACTTGGTCTTCAACCCGAGCTTGTAGGAGTCCTTCAGGACGACGGGCACCCACTGGGTGTTCGTGTTGATGTAGGCGAAATCCGGGTCCTTCTTCTTCATGGTCAAGAGCTGCGACGTCGCGTCGGTGAGGATGGTCGGGATGACCTCCTCGTCCACGAGGTCGATGCCGGCTTCCTTCGCGTACAGCCGTCCGGCCTCGATCGGCGCCCGCCCGTATGCGTTGTCGGCGTAGATGAACGCCACGCGCGGCTTCCGGCTCGTGTCCTTCCAGGTCTCCTTCACGTAGTTGAGGAAGATGCGGATCTGGCTCGTGTAGTCGATCCCGCCGGGGAAGTTGTACGGCGTCTGCCTCGGGTCGGTGAGGTGGCCGGAGTACGATCCGGAGATGTAGGGCATCTTGTCCTTCGTGATGAAGGGGCGCAGGGCTTCCGTATCCGGCGTCCCGTAGCCGAGCACGAGCAGGACCTTGTCGTCCTCGACGAACTTCTTGTACGCGGCGACCGCACGCGGGGGCTGGAAGCCGTACTCGACGCTCACCAGCTCGAGCTTCTTGCCGTTGATCCCGCCCTGCTCGTTGAAGTACTGCACGGCATCGGTGCGGCCCTGGGCGATGTCCTTCCCCTGGTCGGACGTCGGGCCCGTCAAGTCGACCAGGTTGCCGAGCTTGATGGTCTGGGCATCGGCGTCGGGCGCGCCAATACTCGCGGCGAAGAAGGCGAACACGAGGAGCGGGACGAGCAAGCCGTACATGCGGTTCATAGGACCCTCCCTCTGTCAGGTTCGGACGGTGACCCTCGCGCCTGTGCGCCGCTCAATAGGAGTACGGCCACAGGGTCCAGTAGCTCTTGATCCGGCAGCCAGATGCGTGCGAGCCCCAGCGGCTCGTACATCAGGAAGAAGATGACGGCCAGCCCGAAGACGATGTCCCGCGTCGAGGCGATGAGCCCGAAGGCGTTGGGATACACGCCGGTGGCCGACGTCGCGCCGAGCTTCAGCACCTCGGGCAGGAGCGTCATGAACACCGCGCCGAAGATGGACCCGAGAATGCTGCCCATGCCGCCGATGATGATCATCGCGAGGTAGTCGATGGCCACGAGCAGGGTGAACGCGTCGGGGAACAGGATGCGGGAATGGTGGGCCATCAGCCCGCCCGCCACGCCCGCGTAGAACGAGCTGATCAGAAAGGCCAGGAGCTTGTACCGGAAGAGGCTCACCCCCATCACGCCGGCGGCCACGTCCCGGTCCCGGATCGCGATGAACGCGCGCCCCACCTTGGTGCGGAAGAGGTTCTTGGTGAACAGCGTCGCCGGGACGACCAGCGCGAAGATCACGTAGAAGATCCGCGCGTCCGAGTCGAGGGCCATCCCGAACAGCATGGCGGGGGAACGCTGAACCCGAGCACCCCGTTGGTCATGCTCTCCCAGTGGATGATCCCGTAGGTCGTGATGAAGTGCGCGGCGAGGGTGGCGATGGCGAGGTACAGGCCCCGCAGGCGCAGCGAGGGGATGCCGAAGATCAGGCCGAACCCCGAGGTCAGAAGGGCCGCCGCCGGGATGGCGAGATAGAACGGCACGCCCGCCTTCGCCTCGAGGATGGCCGTCGCGTAGGCCCCGATCGCCAGGAACGCCGCGTGGCCGATCGAGATCTGGCCCGTGTAGCCGACGAGGATGTTCAGGCCCAGCGCCCCGATGATGGCGATGCCGATCCGGTTGAGCACGTCCAGCCAGTACGTCCCGGCGAAGCGCGGGACGAACGCCAGCGCGACGAGCAGGACGACGAGGCCGACGATCGGCAGGGACGTGCCGAAGATCCGCTCATCGCCCCGGTAGCTGATCCGAAACCCGCCGCACTTCACGATCAGACCCGCTCGATCTCGCGCTTCCCGAAGAATCCGTGGGGGCGCAGCATGAGGATGACGACGAGGGCGACGAAGGGGGCCACCTCTTTCACCCCGCCGCCCAGGATGGGGTCCAGGTACCCGCCGGCCAGGTTCTCCGAGCACGCCGATCAGCACGCCGCCGATGATGGCGCCCGGAATGCTGTCCAGCCCCCGAGGATCACGACGGGGAAGACTTTCAGCCCGAGATCGGCCAGGGAGAAATCGACGCCGCCGCGTACGCTGCCGAGAATGATGCCGGCGAGCGCCGACACCACCGTGGCGATGCACCACGACAGCGCGAAGATCCACTTCACGCTCACCCCGAGCGACAGCGCGACCTGCTGGTTGTCGGCCGTCGCCCGCATCGCCATCCCGGTGGTCGAGAATCTGAAAAACACCGAGAATGCCGCGAGCAGGGCCATCACCACCACGAAGCTCCACAGGTGCACCGGCGACACCGGGACCGGCCCGAAGTGAATCGGCTGCTGGGAGAACAGCACGGGGAACGGGCGCGTGTCGCTCCCCACGTCATGTTCAGGAACCCGCGGATCACGCTGGCGACCCCGAACGTCACCATGATCACGGAGATGATCGGCTCTCCGATGAGGGGGCGCAGGACCCCGCGCTCGATGACGAGCCCGAGCACGATCGCGATGACGAGCGTGAGGACCAGCGCCACGGGCAGCGGAAGCGTCATGTTCAGGATGGTGGCCCACGCGACGTACGCCCCGAAGAGCACCAGCTCGCCCGGCCCGAAGTTGACCACGCTCGAGGCCTTGAAGATGAGGACGAACCCGAGCGCCATGAGGGAATACACGCCACCCACCGCGATGCCGTTGATGATGAGCTGGAGCATGAAGACGACGTGCTCGTTCATACACCTACCCTCGGAGGGGCTCCGCCCACTTCCGATACCTCCCCCGAACCCGGATTGCGCCGGCGAAGCCGCGCGCTCGAACGGCGGTTACTTCCGACACGTTCCAGCCGGCCGCTCGAACGGCGATCAGGTCGCTGCGTCATCACTTGTCTCCTTCCGGCCGTCACGCCGGGGCCCGGCGCGTAGAGGTCCTCGATCATCGCCCCGTACTTCGCGCGGATCGTCGTGCGGCGGACCTTTGGGTCCGGGTCAGCTCGTCATCGTCGGCGTCGAGCTCCTTGTCGAACAGGGCGAATCCGCGGATCCGGGCGACGGCCGGCAGGCCCTCGTTCACGCGCGCCACCGCCTCTGCGATCAATGCTGAGACTTCCTGCTTGTGCGAGAGATCCTTGAACGTCGTGAAGGGCAGGCGATTGGCCTCGGCCCAGTTCCCCACGTTGCCCATGTCGATCTGGACGAGCGCGACCACGTGGGGCCGATCCTCGCCGATCACCACCGCCTCCCGGATGTAGGGGCTGAACTTCAGCTTGTTCTCGATGAGCGCCGCGGAGAAGCGCGACCCGTCGGCCAGCCTCAGGACGTCCTGCAACCGGTCGATCACGACCAGGTGGCCTTCGTCGTCCACGAGGCCCGCGTCGCCGGTGCGGAGCCACCCGTCGTCGAGCGCGTTCCGAGTGGCGTCGGGATTCTTGTAGTAGCCGACGAACACGCTCTCGCTTCGAGACGAGCACCTCGCCGTCGTCCGAGATGCGGATCCGCGTCCCCGGCGTGGGCTTGCCCACCGTCTCGGCCCGGACCTCGCTGTCGGGGTGCAGCACGCAGATGCCGGAGGTTTCCGTCTGGCCGTACACCTGCTTCAGGTTGAGGCCGAGGGCACGAAAGAACTGGAAGATCTCGGTGCCGAGCGGGGCGCCGCCGGCATACGCGTACCGGACGCGCGACAGGCCGAGCTTGTCCAGCATGGCCCGGAACGCGAGGAGGTAGGCGACGCCGTACAGCGCGCGCCGGGCGAGGCTTGCGGGAGCGCGGCCATTCCTTCCCGCCGCCACCCGCGCGCCGATCGCGAGGGCCGCCCGCGTCGCCGCCCGCTTGAGGAACCCGGCGTCGTCGATCTTCACCTGGTACTCCGAGCACATGGCTTCCCAGAAGCGCGGCGGGGCGATCATCACGTGCGGCCCGATCTCTCGCAGGTCCTCGCGCAGCGTCTCCGGCTCCTCGGGGAAGCTCACGGTGGCTCCCACGTGCAGCGCGATGGCGACGCTCAAGAGCTGCTCGCCCACCCAGGCGAACGGCAGGAACGAGAAGATCTCGTCGCTCTCGTGAAGGGGATCGACCTCGGTGACGCCCGCCGCCATCGCGAGCAGGTTGCGATGGCTGAGCATCGCGGCCTTCGCGGCACCCGTGGTCCCCGAGGTGTACCCGAGCAGGGCCACGTCGGTGGGGCTTCCGCGCTCGAGCAATTCCCCGTAGAGACCTTCCGCGCGACTGTCGAGCGCGCGGCCCTCCTCGGCGACGACCGCGAGGCCGACGACCATCGGGTCGCCATAGTCCTCCAGCCCGCGCATGTCGTCCACGACGATCCGTTGGAGCCGCGGGAGGGCGTCGCGGACGCTCAGCACCTTGTCGGCCTGTTCCTGGTCCTCGACGAGGACGAAGCGCGCCTCGCTGTGCTCGAGGATGCGCTGCACCTGATCCGGCAGGCTGTCGACGAAGATCCCGAGCGGGATCGCGCCGGCCGACTGGGCGGCCAGCTCGACGTAGAGCCAGGCCGGGCGGTTCCCGGAGATGACCGCCACCCTGTCACCGCGCTCGAGCGCCGAGCTGGACGAGGCCCAGGCATACCGCGCGGACCTGGGCCGCGTACTGCTCCCAGGTCACCTCTTGCCAGATGCCGTACTTCTTCTCCCGCAGCGCGACTTTGCGCCCGCGCCGCCGAGCCTGGGCGACGAGCCGCCGAGGGAATGTTCCGGGGTCTCCCGTCATCGGCGCCTCTATGCCACCTCGAAGTCTTCGCCCAGATATGCCTTCACCACGACGGGGTCCTCCTGGACCTCGGCGGGCGCGCCCTCGGCGATCTTCTTGCCGAAGTCGAGCACGGCGACGCGGTCGGAGATGTCCATCACGACCCCCATGTCGTGCTCGATCATCACCACCGTGAGGCGCTTGCTGTGCTTGACGTAGAGGATGAAGCGCACCATGTCCTCGGTCTCTTCCGCGTTCATGCCCGCCGTCGGCTCGTCGAGCAGGAGCACGACCGGCTCGAGGCCAGCGCCCGGGCGAGCTCCACCCGCTTCTGCAGGCCGTACGGCAGGGTGCCCACGACCTTGTGACGGATGTCCTGCAGCTCCAGCAGATCGATGATCTCGCGCTCGATCGTGGCGCGATGGGCGAGCTCCTCACGCGCCGCCTTGCCGTAATAGAACCCGCAGGCGAGAGCGCCCGAGCGCAAGAGGATGTGACGCCCGATCTTCACGTTGTCCAGCACCGTCATCCCTTTGAAGAGGGCGATGTTCTGGAAGGTGCGTGCGATTCGCAGCACCGCGCGCCGATGGGGCCGCAAGGCCGTGATGTCCTGCCCGTTGAAGAGGATGCGGCCGCGGTTGGGCCGATAGATGCCGCTGATGCAGTTGAAGATGCTGGTCTTGCCCGCGCCGTTGGGGCCGATGATGGCGAAGAAGTCCCCGGCGTCGACCTCCAGGCTCACGCCCGCCAGGGCGGCCACGCCGCCGAAGCTCAGGTGCAGATCCTCCAACGTGAGCAACGCCATCCTCGCAGAGCCTCCTTGCCCCACGGATCCTAGATGCCGCCGGGTGCCCCTTCTCGATCGAGGCGTGGTTCGAACCGGTACGGGATGCGGGCAGTGAAGACGGCCGCAGCGAAGAGCGCGATAGGAGTCCAAGGACAGCGGGGGTACCTGCGACCAATGGGACCGTCGAAGTGCTATCCGAGGACCTCGTCGAGGGCATCGCTCTCCCGAGAACCGTACGGTCGGACCCGCAAGTAGGCCGGACGCTACGCTGAACGCGGGGTGATTGTCAATAGGCAACACCCATAGGCTGGCTCATGCCTGCCCGTCTGTCCGAAAGGTCCAGACCAGCTCGCCGGGTTCTTGAGCCTCGGAGAGCTGCCGCACCCCGAGCGCGGGAAGGGCGCGTCGCCAGAACGCGATCGCCCGCGCGTTGCCGCGAATCGCGCGCAGGTGCCCGCGTCCCGGATATCGCCTCAAGACCGCGCCAACCGCCTGCTGCGCAGCGCCGGCCCCTCGGTAGCGATGCACCACGAACAACTCCGCGATGGTGTAGTCGAAGCCGTCAGGCATGTAACGGAACGGGCGAACGCCCACGCAGACAAATCCGACTCGCTCGGCGGCCACCCTGATCACGTGGCCGCGCTGGAAGGGCTGCGCCGCGTGATCATGCGAACGCACGTCCCGGAGGTTAGCCGCGGGCGTGATGCGCGCGATCCACTGCTCGACGATGTCAGGCTGCCAGCGGCCGACGGTGTCGAGGTGGTAGAAGTCGGCCCCGAAGCCGGAGAGCTCGTGGACGTACATGGGCCAGACGTTGCGCAGAAAGGTGCCGCCATCCTGGGACACCCAAGCATCTTCCAGTGTGACGTGCACGACGGGCCTACGAGCGACGCTCGCCCTCTCCTCGCAACCGGAACGTCTCGAGAACAACCCATCGGGCGCCATCGAGCGCCGTGATCGCTACTTCCTGAGCCACGAACTCCTCATCCCCGCATAGAGACCACCCGCTGTCCCGAAAGTCACCGCCGCGCCCCGACGTCCGCGGATGGACAAGCGTGACGTGCGGCGGGAAACGCGACGCCGTGAAACGGTGGGCGCAGCACTTCCTCACGAATCTTGCGGTAGCCGCCGTCGATGTCCTCCACGGTGACGTACACGCCGTCTTCCGGGCTCCCGAAGGTCGCAACGCGGCCCAGCCGGAGCCGGAATGGTGGGATGCCGGCGCTCGCGGCCCGCACCCGCTCCACGAGCAGATCGCTGATCGGCGCTTCCTGCGGGTAGGCGACCGTGACGTGAGCGGCGATCTGTGCCGCCATGGCCGGGTCCCACTCTCGGCGGACGGCTTCGATCGGGCCGGCAATCGCCGGCGCGACGAAGATCGTCGCGTGATGGTCACGATACTCGGTCATCGCTCTCGCGCCATGTTCCCGTGGTGAGGTTGCGAAGCGAGACGGCGGCATGGCGGCCTTCACGCCCTCGATGGCACGATTCTATGGCATCCCGTTGTACTCCATCCTGCTCCCGATGCGGGTTTCGAGACGAAAGTAGCCAGCCGGCATGAGTGCTGGACCGACCATCGACAGGACTTCCCCGGCCGCGCCCGCCCGCAAATCCGCCTTGACAACGATAGGGCAACAGCGCTAATAGCAGTCAATCCCGCAGGTGGTTCGTGCAGCAGGATATCGGGGTCTACGCACTGCGTCACGAGGGTCGAGGTGGTCCGTTCTCGACAGCCTTTCCATTGCCTCGAAGGGAGGTCACGCGATGAAGGATCCACAGGATCTGCATCCAGGGCAAACGTCGGTCAGCCGCCGCCACCTTCTGAAGGTCGCGGGGACCAGCGTAGCCGGAGCCTCGCTGCTCAACATGCTGCAGGCGCGCCAGGCGCCCGCCCAGATCAAGGGCACCACGTTGCGCATTCTCCAGTGGAGCCACTTCATCCCCGCCTATGACGTCTGGTACGACAAGTTCGCCAAGGAGTGGGGCGACAAGAACGGGGTGAAGGTGCGCGTGGACCACATCCCCCATCTCGATATACCGGCGCGCATGGCCGCCGAGTTCGCGGCAGGGGCCGGCCACGACATCATCTACAACGGCTCGTCCATCCTCACCAGGCTCTATTACAAGAACCTGGTGGACCTCTCGGACGTTGCCGACACCGCCGGGAAGAAGTACGGGGGCTGGATCCCCGCGGCGAAATCGCTCGTCGAGGTGGAGGGACGCTGGTATGGCCTGCCGATCTTCTACATCCTGGCGCCGATGCTCTACCGGAAAGACCTCTTCGACGCCGACAACCTGAAATATCCGGACACCTGGGAGCTGGCGCGGGTGGCCGCGCGCACGCTCAAGCCCAAAGGGCATCCCACCGGGATCGCACTGTCCCAATGCGCCGACGCGAACCTCTTCTGGCGCTCGATGTTCTGGAGCTTCGGCGGGACGGAGGCGGACCCCTCGGGCGAGAACCCCACCATCGACTCGAAGGAGCTGCGGGAGTTTCTCCGCTTCGCCAAGGCGATCTTCGACGAGGGCATGACCCCGGAGGTGTTCTCGTGGGATGACGCGTCCGACAACCGGTACCTCGCCTCGGGCGTGGCCTGCTGGGTCCACGACGCCATCTCGGCGTACCGCACCACCGAGGACACCAACCCGGAGGTGTTCAAGAACACTTTCCTTGCGCTCGAGCCCCAGGGGCAGCCCGGCAAACGGGTCAGCGCCGCCGCGCCCAACGTCTGGATGGTGTGGAAGTTCTCGAAGAACCAGCAGGCGGCCAAGGAATTCCTGGCGTACCTCATCGACAACGATCTGGAGGGCATGGTCCAGAGCCGCGGCTACAACATGCCGTACCTCACCGACCGCTACAAGAAACCGATGCCCGTCATCGGCACCGACCTAAGCTGCAGATCCTCCAGGACTTCACGAAGATCGTCGCGTTCTACGGCTATCCTGGGCCGTCGACGACCCCGATCCAGGAGATCGTCAATACCTTCATCTTCCCCGACATGGTCACTCGCGTGGCTCGCGGCAAGGAGCCTCTCGAGGACTCGATCAAGTGGGGGTGGGCGAGTACCGGCGGGTCTACGCCAAGCATAAGCGCGCATGACGGTAAGCTCGTCGAGCGGCGGCCCGGACGCGACAGGCGCCCGGGCCGCTGCCATTTCTGTCGCCTCACGCGCTCGGCCGTCCGGGTGGCTCCGAAGCCAGAACTCGCGGCGACTCGGCTTCGGGTACCTTCTGCTGGCCCCGGCCGTCCTCTACGTTCTGCTCCTCGTCGGGGTCCCGTTCCTGTTCTCGCTCTACCTCGCGCTGAGCGATGCGAACGTCGGCGACCCTGTGGCGAGCTTCGTGGGGCTGGCGAATTTCCGTGCCGTCCTCGACAGCGATGTCTTCTACATTGCGCTCCGGAACAGCATCGTGTTCACGATCGTCTCCGCCGTCTTCAAGGGTCTCCTGGGTACCAGCCTCGCGTTTCTCCTGCTGCAGCCATTCCGGGGAAAGAAGCTCGTGCGCGGGCTGGTGGTGATCCCGTTCACGCTGCCGATCAGCATCAGCGTGCTGTCCTGGAAGTGGATGTATGACTCCCAGTTCAGCGTCATCAACTGGTTCCTGAGTCGGATCGGCCTGATCGGCACCTACGGCTCCCGGACTGGCCGGTGTGGCTGGGCGAGCCCCACCTGGCGATTGCGGCCTGCATCATCGTCAACGTGTGGCGCACCTTCCCGTTCTCGGCCATCGTGCTGCTCGCGGGGTTCACGTCAGTGCCCACCGAAATCCTGGACGCTGCCCGCGTGGACGGGACCACCTTCATGCAGCGCTTCCGTCACGTGGTGGTGCCGATGATCGCCCCGATCCTCCTGATCGGCTTCCTCTTCGACACCGTCTTCACGCTGTCCGATCTGAGCATTGTCTATCTGCTCACCCAGGGCGGGCCGGCCAACGCGACCAAGATCCTGCCCGTGCTCGCGTACCAGATCGGCATCCAGTCGGGGGCGCTCGGTCGGGGCGCAGCGATCTCGCTCTTCCTCTTCCCCTCCTGCTGCCGCTCATGATCCTGATGTTGAGAAACCTCAGGCGGAGGGAGGTCTAGGCGCATGGCTGCCCCACGCACGCATCGCCAGAAGGAGATCCGGCGCCATCTCTGGATCTACGGGGCGATCTCGCCCTACGTCATCATCGCCGTCTTCCCCATCTACTGGATGGTCATCACCGCCTTCAAGCAGGATCCCGACCTCTATCGGATGGACCAGTTCCCGCTGTGGTTCCACATGGCGCCCACCTTGAAGCACTTCACGTATCTCTTCACCAACACCAACTACGGCGCCTGGATCTTCAACACCATGGCCATCGCGACGTGGGTCGCGGTCATCACGCTCTTGACCGCGGTGCCCGCCGGCTACGCGCTGGCCCGGCTCCGGATCCCGGGGCCGAGAATCTCGGGATCGCCATCTTCATGACCTACCTGGTCCCGGCGATCATCCTCTTCCTGCCGCTCGCCCGGGTGGTGTCGATGCTCGGCTTGCAGGACAGCTGGTGGGCCCTGGTCCTGGTCTACCCGACCATCACGATCCCGTTCTGCACGTGGCTCCTCATGGGCTTTTCAAGACCGTGCCGTTGGAGATGGAGGAGGCGGCGCGGGTCGATGGATGCGGCTACCTCGGGGCGCTCGTGCGCGTCGTCCTGCCCGTGAGCGTTCCCGGAATCCTGACCTCGGTGATCTTCGCCTTCACGCTCTCGATGCAGGACTTCCTCTACGGACTGGCCTTCGTCTCGCCAGGTGATCAGAAGCCGGTCACCGTGGGCGTGCCCACCGAGCTGATCCGGGGTGACGTGTACTTCTGGGGTTCGCTGATGGCGGCCGCGCTGATGGTGGGGCTGCCGGTGGCGATTCTCTACAACTTCTTCCTGGACCGGTTCATCCAGGGCATCACCGGCGGCGTCGGGAAGTAGCGAGGCCGTCCAAAGGGCGAACGGCCTCGCCGGCCGGGGATCAGTCGTCTTTTTCGGGCTTCTGGACGGGATCGGGACGACCGGGGTAGCCTAGGTGGAGCATCAGGTACTTGACGGGCTTGTTCGAGGCGTTCGTGTGGTTGTGCCACCACCCGCCGTTGTCCATGAAGGACTGCCCGGCCGCGTGGTACTGGGCGCCCTTGATGCCCACCGGGCCGTCCTGGTAGTCGGTGGTGAGCACGCCCTCAATGACGTAGATGAAGGTCGGGACGCGGAACTGCTGCTTTCCCGTCTGCCCGCCCGGGCTCGAGGTCGACGGTGGCTCCGGAGACGAGGAGCGGCGTGTTCACCGTCGCCGCGAACCCGCCCAGCGACGTGACCAGGCCTCTGACCTTGACCCCTTTCGGCTCCGGAGGCTTCTGGTCCTGGGCAGCCGCGGGAACGCTGAGAAGGCCGACGACGAGCAGGCTGGCTGCGGCCGCGTTGCACGCTTTCTTGATCATCGGTGCGCTCCCAAAGAGTAGATGTGAACTGCTTCGAGATTCGAGCCGACCTTCACGGTGCGCCGGCCCGCGGTTTTGCGCGCGCCGCGCCGCGACGCCCGCCGGGCTACGCGGAGGCTAGCAGAGCCTCTTCCGGCATGTCAAGGCTCACATGGTGGCATGCCTCGGTTTGGGCCGCGTGCCTCGCCTTCGCCGGGCTCGGGGGGCGGCGGCACTCGATCATCGCCCGGCGGTCGGCGCCGAGGTCGCCGGCGGCCTTCGCGTGGAGGTCGTGGCCACCGGCATCCCGCGCCCGATTCAGCTTGCCTTCGACGCGCGCGGCAGGCTCGCGGTGCTGAGCCACGGCTGGCGAGGGGACGCCGCCGGGGAGATCTATCGGGTCGATTTGGACGCCCCGCTGCCCGTAGACCTGGCGCGGGCGCCCCGGGTGGTGATCCCGTTCGCCGACGGGCCGAGGAAAACGGTGCTGGGGAGCCTCGCCATCGACGTCTCGAGCGGGGACCTTTTTCTCGGCGAGGAGAACGGCAACCGCATCTATCGGCTGGGCGCGGACCAGCGACTCCAGGCGGTCGCCGTGGGCCTGAACCATCTCCTCGGCGGCAGCGCGCTCGACTCTCGACCGCCAGGGACGGCTGGTGTTCCTCGACTACGCGAGTCCGGAAACGCATCTCCGATCGGAGACGCCCCTGCCGCCATCGCTCAGCTGGCTCACCGACGAGGGCTATCGCGGCCCGCTGGTCTTTCGCGTCGACCCGCACGAGGACCGTCCGCTGCCCCGGCGCGCCGACCTCCTCACACCGATCCTTCCCCGCGGCGGAGCCAGTCCGGTGGGCAAGGAGCTTCGTCTGGCGCCTCATCGGTGTGGCGCCCGTGCAGGACGACCTCGTCCTGCTGAGCGTTAGTCGGGGAGGTGTTCCGGCTCGGCTCCGACGGTGAGCTTCGCCTCATCACCCGGCTGCCCGGTGGACACTATCACCGGACGAACGTGACCACGGGGCCCGATGGCAGCGTGTTCGTCTGCGGCGGGTTCCAGATCCGCCAGATCTTCCGGATCTCACCGTCCGGCTTGGTGAGCATCGTGGCGAGCGAACTGGGCGATCCCTGGCGGCATCGTCGTCGACGGCGCGGGCGCTCTCTACGTCGCCGAGACCGCCCTACACCGCATCATCCGCATCTCAGCTGGGGGCCGATAAGGGCCCATCTGCTTCGTTGGCGCCCGCCGGGCGCCGATGAAGAAGCCATCTGCTTCGTTGGCGCGCTCGTCCGGGCGCTCAACGTAGAGCGACTACGCCTCGCGCCCGGCCTTCGCGCGCCGCCTCGCAGCTGACCCCTTCTCGCCGCCCGGCGCCGTTCCTCCAGGACGAGCCACACCGGGAGGATGGTGGAGCGGTTGCGCTCGAGGGCCGGCAAAGGCCGGCGCTCGAAGCGGAACAGCCAGCAGCGGGCGGCGTTGCTTGAAGTCGGCGACGGAAAACTCGGCCGGGCGGCGAGAAGGGGTCCAGCTGCGAGGCGGCGCCCGAAGGCTGCACGCGAGGCGTACTCGCGTACGGGGAGTGCGGGGCCATGTCTGGGCCCCGCAGACGAAAGTTCGTCGGCCCGATTGTCTCGCGCGTTACGTGGCACGGCGGACGAGGGCGCCAACGAAGCAGATGGCCCCTTATCGGCCCGCCTAGGCCCCTCGACCATCGAGGCGGTGAGGCCGCGTACATAACCCCGCGCGAAGAGGGCGGAGATCGCGACCACGGGGATCGCCATCAAATTGACCCCCGCCACGGCGGCCAGCTCGTCGAGCGCCACGTCGAAGGTGCCGAGGCCGGCGGTGATGGTCTGGTTCTGCCCGGTGAGGAGGAAGACGGAGGCGATCATGAAGTCGCTGGCGATGGTCCCGAGGGAGAAGATACCCGAGGCGACCAGGGACGGGCCGGCTCATCGGCAGGATGATCCGGAAGAAGGCGGTGGCGCGGTTCGCGCCCTCGATCGAGGCCGCCTCCTCGATCTCCTTCGGCAAGTGCTGGAAGTAGGACGAGAGCATCCACACGCAGAAGGGCAGGGCCATCGTCGGATAGATGAGGAGGAGGGCCAAGAGGTTGTCGTCCAGTCCGAGCGCGATCACCACCTGGTAGAGCGGGATGAAGAGGATGGTCTGAGGAATGACGTAGGTGGCGAAGATCGCGCGCCGCCACCACCTGAAGCCGGGTGGCCGCAGGCGGCCCAGGGCGTAGGCCGCGGCGACACTCACGCCGAGGGTGGCCACCACCGAGCCGGCAAAGACGAAGAGGGTGTTCGCGAGCCAGTCCAAGAAGGGATACGGGCGGCGGAGGGCGGTCCCCACGAAGCCACGGAACCTCGCTCTTCCCGCTCGAACAGCTCCTCGAAGTTGTCGAGGGTTGGATTCACGACGATGAACGGATTCCCGAAGACGTCCTCCTTGGGGGTCTTCAGCGACTGCACGAGCATGAAGTAGATCGGGAAGACACAGTAGACCGTCGCGAGGAGCATCAAGCTCCCATGGCCGAGCTTCGCCCACCACGGCCTCCGGGTTCATGCGGCCTTTTCCTCTCCGGGATCGAAGAGCCGGAACAGCACGAGGAGGGCCCCGAGCAGGAACGGCACCAGCGTCAGCGACAACGCCGAGGCGGGGCCAAACTGCCCCGCCTTGATGGCGAGCCAGTACGCGTGGGTGCCGATGACGGGGAAAACGATACGGCCAGCGGTGAGCATCCAGACATTGGCGAGGTCGGCGAAGGCGCTGGTGAGCGAGAGGAACACGCGCCAGCGCAGGAACGGCGAGGAGCGGCACCGTCACCAGCCAGAAGCGGCGCCACGGACTCTTCGATTCAAGGGCCGCGCACTCGAACAGTTCGGGCGGGATCGCATTGATGCCGGCCAGGAGCAGGACTCCGACGAAGGAGCTACCGCGCCAGATGTTGAACAGGGTAACGCTGACAAAGGCCCAGGCCCCGCCGCCGAAGACGCCGTCAACGCCCTGCTTCATCTGGCCCATGAAGGGCGCGTACGCGGTGGTGGTCGGAGGGCTCAGGGTCCAGTACCAGCCGATCACGCTCACGCCCGCGGGGTATGCCCAGGGAGGAAGATCGCGAGGAAGACAAGGGTCCGGCCCCGGAACGGCCGGGCGAGGAGCAGGGCGAAGCCGAGCCCGAGCGCCAGCTTCGCGACGCTCGTGACGACGGCGTAGACGACCGTGACGGCAGCCGCACGCCAGAACTGCGCGTCCGCTGAGCTGCCGGTGGTAGTTCGTCGAGGCCGACGAACGCCGTGGCTCCCTCCTGAAGCGGCGAGAGGCTGGTGAAGCTCGTCCAGATCTCCCAGGACAGCGGGTAGGCGAGAACGGTGAGGAGGAGCAACAGCGCCGGCGCGAGCAGGAGATAGGCGTTGAGGATGTCCCGCCGTCGCTGAGCGGTTCGCGCGGCGACCACGATCACGCTTCGGTCCGACCCGACCACGGCCGACGCCCTGGATTCGATGAAGGGTGCGTGTCGAGGTCCTCCGGGGTGGCCTGCGCCATGTCGACCTCGCTGTCTGAACGAAAGCGGGAACAGATTCGGGCGCGCCAGCACCCGGCGCCGGGCCCGGGGGTCACGATGTTACCACAAGCGGCGCTGGCCTCTCGCCGGTGCCCCGATACCGGCGACACCGGACGGCAAGGAGCCTCGCCTGGCGGCGCCATTCAGAACGCGTAGCGCAGGCCCGCCAGCACGTTGATGGGCGGCGCGGGTGTCAGGAAGCGCACCACCGGGGCTCCCGGCAGCCGACCATCGGGGGCGAAGGTCCCGAACGTCTCGTACTTGTTGTCGAGCAGGTTGTAGAGGTTGACGAAGCCCTCGAAGCCCCGCCAGCGCGCCGACAGGCTGCCGTTCACCACCCAGTACGCGGGCAGCGGCGCCTGCGTGTTCGCGTCGTCCCCGCGAAAGAACTGGGCGCTCACGTACGTGGCCCCCGCGGACACCGTGGCCCACGGCCACGGATGCCAGGCGAGGCCGAAGTTGAGCCGGTGCCTGGGGATGAGCGGGATCGTGTTCCCGGCCGCCACGAACTGCGCCCCCCGGCCAGGGGTGAGGCCAGCTCGGCGTTGTCCTGGAAGGTCGCCCGCGTATAGGTGTAGTTGAGGTAGGCGTCGAGGAAGCGGTCCCAGCGCGCCCGCACCGAGAACTCGACGCCCTGGCGGCGGGTGGACCCGATGTTCTGGAAGAACAGGCCGACGGTGCCGGTGGGCGCCACGCTGAAGATGTCGTTGTCGACATTGGTCCGGTAGATCGCCGCATCGACGTCGAGCCAGGGCCAGGGTCGGGCATAGGCGCCGAGCTCGTAGGTGCGCGCCACGACCGGGTCGAGCGGCGGATCCGGCGCCACGCCGACCTGGAGCCCGGGGCACACGGCGCCCGGGCCCGCGCAGGTCAGCTCGAGGAAGGCGGGCGCCCGGAAGCCCTCCCGTAGCTCGCATAGAGACCGACCCGCTCGCTCAGGTTGAGATTGACGCCCACCTTCGGATTGAAGCGCGAGAAGGTGAAGACTCCGCCGCTCGGGCCCGCCGAGGCGATCGTCGATCGAGTGGCGCAGGTAGTCCCAGCGTCCCGCCACGGTGAGGACGAGGCTCGATCCCTTGCCCATGAAATCCCGCAGGATCGTCAGGCTGTTCTGGGAGTAGGCGCCCACCGCATCCTGGGTGTCGGCGAGATCGGCCGCCAGCTCTTCGCCTCCGCCGTCCTCCTCCTCGAAGGTGCGGCTGGTCACGCGGCTTCGCGTGTACTCGGCGCCGACGATCAGCACGTTGTCCCGGCCGAAGATCGCGCTCCGGTGGCTCGCCCGCAGGCGGCCGCCGACGGAGAGCGTATTGTTCAAGAGCCGCGTATCCTCGGCGATCAGGTTGACGTTGAATTGCTCCGTGCTGAGCGCGCGCACGAAGGCGTTGCCGTCGACCTTCAGGCGCTCGGTCACGGCGTAGCTGGCATTGATGATGCCCATGTTCAGCACCGGGGCGAAGAAGTCGCCCGCGGTGAAGTTCTGGGTCGGATTCCGGCTGACCTCGTAGCTCGGCAGCGAGCCCGGCTGCTTGATCCGGTCATTGCTGTACTGGTAGGAGACCGTGGCGTCCAGGTCCCCCGTGCGCAGACCCAGCTTTGCGAGCACGCGGCCGATCCGGGTCTCCGAGTCATCGCGCCAGCCCGTCTCGTCGGTGTAGCGCATCCCGAGGTAGTAGTCGAACGGGCGCGCGGTCCCGCCCAGGCGCAGGAGGTAGTTCTGCCGGCCGAAGCTGCCGCCCGAGATCTCCGGCACCAGCTCGAATCGCTCCTGCCCTCGCCGCGTCGTGATCGTGACCGCCGCTCCGAGCGTATTGCGGCCGAACAGCACCGATGCCCCCGGATCACTTCCACGAGGTCGGCGTCGTCCAGCGGGATGAGGTCGAAGTTCACCTCCTCCACGGTCGGCTCGTTGATGCGGACGCCGTCGAGAAACACGCTCACCCCTGGGGAGCCCGGTCACCGGCGAGGCAAAGAACCCCTCAGGCTCAGGTTGGGCTGATACGGGTTGCCCTGCTCGTTCTGGAGCGTGACGCCGGGAAGCCGCTCGAGCGCATCGGGCAAGACCCGCGGGTGCACCGCCCAGACGTCCTTGTCGGTCAGGATCTCGAGCGAGCCGGGAATGTCGGAGCGGGGCTGGGCCTCGGGGAGCGGAGCCGGGGCCGATGACCCGAATCGGCGGAAGCTGGGGCGGCGGAGGCTCGGCGGGCGGGCGCGACGACGGCTGGCCGAGAGCCACGGACGTCACCAAGAGGAGCGCCATCGAGGCCGCCGCCGCAAGGCAGCCGGCCGAGATGAGTCTCCGCGCGAGCAGCCGGACGTCTGCCGAGGGGACATCCCGCGCTGACGGGTCACGTGTGGGGTATTAGCCGAATAGCGCCGCCTCGCCAAGCCCCACCCGGCTACGAACGGAAGAGCCAGGTGGCTACGGGCCGCTCACCCGAAGAGGCCTCGGCGCACCCCTTCCACCGCCGCCTGCGTGCGATCCGACACGTCGAGCTTCTCGAGGATGCGCTGCACGTACTTCTTGACGGTGGCCTGGCTCCACCGCAAGACGCTGCCCGATCTCCCGGTTGGTCAGCCCATCGGCAACGAGGCGCAGCAGGTCCAGCTCGACGCGCGAGAGCGGCGGCGCCGTCCTCGCCGGCGCTGCATCGCCATCGACGACCGCGCGCAAGAGGCCGGGATCGAGGACTGATTCCCCGTTCCGGACGGCCCGCACGCTGGCCAGAAGCTCGGCGCGCCCGATGCCCTTGAGGACATACCCCGCCGCCCCCGCCCGCACCGCCCGGCGGACCAGCGCGGGATCGTCGTGCATGGTGACGACGAGGACCGGCAGAGCCGGCGTGATCTCCTTGATCTGCCGCAGCACGGTCGAGGCCGTCCATGTCCGGCAGCTCGAGATCCAGCAGGACCACTTCCGGGGACAGGTCCGCCGCGATGCGAACGGCTTCGCCCTCGGTCGAGGCTTCGCCGACGATCTCGATCTCCTCGCCGCTCAGCATGCTGCGGAGTCCTTCACGGACCATCAGGTGATCGTCCACCACGAGGAGCCGGATCGCGGGCTCAGTCGCCGGCGCCATCGTCACTTCCCGGCGCCGAGCGGGCAGAGCCACGCGGATGGAGGTCCCGCAGCCCGCGGCCGCTGTCGATCCGGCAGGTGCCGCCGAGGACCCGCGCCCGCTCCTGCATCCCCGCCAGTCCGAGGCCGCGCCCGGACGCGGGGCACCGCGATCGCCGTCGAGGCCCACCCCGTCATCACGCACCTCGAGATGAAGCCAGCGCTCGCGCCGACTCAGCTCGACCTCCACGCTCGTGCTCCGAGCGTGCCGCGAGGCATTGAAGAGGCTCTCCTGCAAGATGCGGAAGGCCGCCGTCTCGACCGCCGGCGGCACCCGCGCGTCGCCGAGCCTGTCGACGAAGCGCGTGGACCATCCGGCTTCCTGTCCGGCCTCGTCGAGGGCGAGGCGCATGGCCTCGACGAGGCCGACGGAGTCCACGGCCGAGGGCCGCAGGGCCTGCAGCACCCGGCGCGTCTCGATGATCGCCCGCTCGAGTCGCTCGGGCGGCTCGGCCGGTCTCGCGGGCGGCGCGATCGGGATCGTTGGTCGCGACGTCTCGCGCGGTGTCCACGTGCTGCTTGGCGCTGACGATCAGCTGGGCGATGCCGTCGTGGACCTCGTGGGCGATCCGCCGCCGCTCCTCCTCCTGGGCCACGACGACCTTCTCCACCATCCGCGTGAGCGCGTCCTCGTGGCGGGTGCGCTCCTGCCACGCCCGGATCACGACCCAGGTCACGGCGACCACGAGGAGGACCTGGACCGAGTGCAATGCCAGCGTGAGCCGAACATGGGTGACATGCGGGCCCTCGAGGACCAGGAACTCGGTCAGCTCCCATGCCGCCATGCCGACGAACGCCGTGGCCAGGGCCAGCTCCCGGTGTCTCGAGACGGCGCCCCCGAGCCTCTGCCAGGTCATCTCTATCGCTCGCTCAGAGCAGGAAGTAGCGGCGGTTGAGCGGAAGATCGTCGTCGGGCAGCGGCGGGAGCGGCTGCCCATCGATGCGAATCTCGACCGTGCGCGGGTCGATCTCGATCCGCGGGTTCGCCTGGTTGTAGAGCATGTGCCGCTTGCCGACCTGGCGCGTGCCCGTCACGGCGAGGGCGCGCCGGCCACCGCCGACGTGACGCCGGAAGTCGCCGGCCTCCGCGGCCGCGGAGACGAAGTTGGCGCTGAGGCTCGCCGCCGCGGCGCCGCTCCCGCCCCAGTGGGGCCCGTACAGCACGGGCTCGCTCTGGGGAATCGGACGCGTTGCCCTCGCCGAGCGCGCCCCACGCGACGTAGCCGCCCTTGATCACGACCTCGGGCTTCACCCCGAAGAATTCCGGCCGCCACAGCACGATGTCGGCGATCTTTCCCGGCTCCAGCGACCCGACCCACCGGTGGATGCCGTGGGCCCGCGCGGGGTTGATCGTGTACTTGGCGAGGTACTTCAAGATCCGCGGATTGTCGTGGGGCCGCGCCGCCGTAGAGCGTTTTCATCTGATGGGCGAGCTGCCAGGTGCGCCGCGTCGACTCGCCGATCCGCCCCATGCCCTGGGAGTCGGAGTTGATGATGCTGATCGCGCCCAGCTCGTGGAGCACGCTCTCCGCCCGCATGGTCTCGTCGCGGATGCGGTCGGCGATCATCACCCGGTCGCTCGGCACGCGCGGGTTCATCCCGTGCACCGACCACATCATCGCGTGATGCTCGGCCACGACGTTCCGGCCATAGGGGATCGTCGGCGTGGTCGAGGAGCCGATGACGTTGCCCACGCCCACGATCGCGAGGATGTCCGGCGCGTGGCCCCGCCGATGCCCTCGACGTGGTAGGCGTGGATGGCGCGCCCATTGATGGCCGCCACCGTCTCGTGGAGCTCGCACGACTCGTTGATGCCGTCGGTGTGCATCGCGATCTGGATGTCGTGGGCGTCGGCGACGGTGAGCGCCTGGTCGATCACGCTCGGATAGCCCGCGTAGTCCTCGTGCACCTTGAGCCCGCACGCGCCCGACTCGATCTGCCGGATCAGCGGGTCGGGCACCGTGCTCGCCGCCCGGCCGAGGATGCCCAGGTTGATCGGCTGGTGCTCGAAGGCCTGGAACATCCGGCGCAGGTTGAAGGCCGGGTTGTCGTTGAGGCCGCCCGTGATCAGGGTCGTCATGCCCGCGGCCAGCGCGACGGGAATCAGCCGCGGCTGGACGAGGTGGACGTGCGTGTCGATCCCGCCCGGCGTCGCGATGAAGCCCTGGCCGTACACCGGCGCGGTGGCCGAGCCGATCAGCAGATCCGGATTGTCCACGATGTCCGGATTGCCTGCCCGCCCCACGCCGACGATCAGGCCGTCCTTCACCCCGATGCTCGCCTTGCGGATGCCGAGCACGGGATCGATGACGATGACGTTGCTGATCAGGAGGTCGAGCTCGCTCGCCGCGGGCAGCCGGTCGTTCATCATGAGGCCGGTGCGGAGCGTCTTCCCCCAGCCGCGCAGGACCTCGTCGCCGTAGCTCGTGTCGTCGCGCTCGATCAGCGCGAGCAGGTTCGTGTCGCCGAGGCGGATGCGGTCGCCCGCGGTGGGTCCGTAGCGCGCGCGCGTACTCCTGCCGGCTGATCTCACCGGCCATGGGGCGCATCCGCCTCGTGCCCGTAGCCGGCGCGCCGCACGCGCTCGAGGCCCTCGGCCACGCGCTCGCCGCCCGTCGCGCCTTCGGTCAGGCGATTGAAGCCGACGAGGACGCCCGCGCCCGCCGAAGGCGACGAGCCGGACGCGCCGGCGTCTCACCCGGCCGCCAGCGGACGGAGTCGCCGGCCGGGATGTCGAGGTGCATGCCCCAGGCGTGGGCGCGGTCGAACACCAGCCGCCGGTTCACCTCGAAGAACGGGAAATGTGAGCTGACGAAGATCGTGTGGTCGGAGAGGTTCAGGACGCTCGACCTCGGCGGTGCGCCGTCCCGCGTTGAGGGAAATCGGCCCCTCGCCGAAGAGGATCTCTCCGGGCTCCATCCGGCCTCCATCAGGCCCCGGCGCTCGCGGGCGCGGCGGACCCGATCGGCCGCTCCACGTGAAGCACGCGCATGCCGTCGCCGAAGAGGCATTCGATCTTGACGGTGCCGATGAGCTCGGGCACGCCGTCGAGGACCTCGGAAGCGGCGACCGCGGTCTTGGCCGCCTGCATGACCGCCTCGTACGAGGCGCCGCCGCGCGCCGCCTCGTGCATGTCGTCGCAGATGATCGCCAGCGCCTCGGGATGCGTCAGCTTCCAGCCCTCGCGCGGCGCCGCCGAGCCAGCTCGGCCGCGGTGAAGATCGTGAGGCGGTCCACCTCCGTCGGCGTCAAGCGCATCCCGCCACCTCCTGTGCGTGGTCACGTCCCGGTGAGGCCGCGCCCATTGTAGGCGAAAACTGGAGTGCTGGAAGCAACGGACCTGCGGGCCGGGTAGTGTCTCAGTCCGAGAGAGCCCTCACGAGCCAGTAGGCGCTCGCCGCGGCGAGCGCCAACCAGATCAGCACGATCACGACCGCCGCGATTCGACGTTGTCGGTCTCTCGGTCAATGCCTGGGCCTTGAGTCGGCATTCGGTCATCACGTAGTCGGGGACCATGCGCCGGACGGCGACCACGCCAAGCGGGATCAGCACGAGGTCGTCGAGATAGCCCAGCACCGGGATAGGATCGGGGATCAGATCGATCGGGCTGAGGGCGTAGGCGACGACGCAGGCCGCCAGCGCCTTGGCGTACCAGGGCACGCGGGGATCGCGGACGGCGAAGTAGAGCGCGTAGACTTCGCGTTTCAGAAGTTTCGGTTGGTGCCGCCAGGTCAATCGGCCAGTCCCGCGATCTCTCCCAGGCTAGCCAGCGGAGCCCCAATGCTTCAGCTTCGTGAGCACAATTACGATTTCGGTCTTCAGGCTCGCCATATGGCCCCTTGGCGGCCTGGGTGCGGAGTTGCATCGCGCTGAAGAGCCGGGACGCCGGGTCAGGGTGATCATGCTCGGTCCGTTCCAGCGCCGCCGCCCATTGCTCGATGCGTTTCGCGGTGACGGCTTCCCGCGATCCAGGGACAGAAGCGCCTCGGAGAGATCCTTTCAGGTCCACGATCGTCATCGATGTGCCCCCGTGACTGGTGGCATATTGGCCCCCGGCGTTGCGGAGCGTCGCGGGGCACGGGATCGCGGCCTTACCCACCGCGGCATGCTCGACGATCTCCGCCATCGTCGCCTCGAACTGCGCGAAGGTGATCGGCTTGAACACGAAGCGCAGCCCTGCCTGGATGGCCCGCCGTTGGTCGTCCAGCTCCGCGTACCCGCTGATCAGCATGATCGGGGTCGGGCACTCCCGGCCCGAATCGCCGCGGCCACGTCGAGGCCCGTCAATTCGGGCATGAGGAAGTCGGTGAGCACGGCCTGGTGGACGTGCGGGTCGAAGCGGGCCAGCCCCTCACGCCCATCCGCCGCCAGGTCCACCTCATGTCCCAACAGCTCGAGGAATGCAGCGAAGAGATGCCGGAGGGGCGGTTGATCATCGATCACGAGCACTTTCAATGCGTGGTGGCTCCCGTCCGTTATGCTGTGAATCGACACGCCAGCGTCATCCGGGTGTGGGCGCCGCGGTGCCCACCCGACACGGCCGAGGTGCCAGCCTAGGGATATTGCCGTCCGCACTCGTGCCCGCACAGTGGACTTTGGTCCACCATGGTTGATCGAATTGGACCCCGCCTGCCGTGCTAGGATGCCGCGCCATGCCCACACCGGAGGCACCCTGCCGGAAACCGGTGAGCGCTACTGTCCCGTCTGCCGGAGCGGGCAGATTACGCCCGTGGGCCACGTCATTGCCTCGGGCGGGTTGGACGTCAAGGTGGAAGCAGCGGTTGCGGACTGCGGGATCAGGTTTCGTTCGTCCGAAAACCGCTTGCCTGACGGGCGCCATCCGCGAAAACACGAAGGTCCCCTCAGCACCCTGCCGCTCGCGTCTGTCTCCCATGGGCGGTGGACCAAGGTCTACTACACGAGGCCGAGCGGCTACGCGCACACTGCCCTCGCCTGCACTCTGGCCTTTCGGCTTGATGCGCCGCTGGCGCCGAGACCCGGGTGAATCTGGCGTGGTCGAGTGTGACACCACGCGAGGGCCCTCGTGGACCAAGCCGTCCTTCGTCTCCTGATTCGGGAAAAGCTCACCACCGGCGATCTGCCGCACAACCACATCCCGCGTGTCTGGGGCGGCCCGGAAGCGGGGAGACCTGCGACGGCTGCGGAAACCGTCTGATTGCCACGCTCATCAGGGAGCGTCCCTGTGCACGCCGTGCATCGCCACGCGGGCGCTCGCCACGCGCGGAGGACGTCGAGGCGACGTTCCGGCACATTGAGCATGTGCTCGAGGTGCGGCGCATCGAGCCTGGGCGGTGCGGAGCGCGTGGTCTCATCGATGCCGTCGCGCTGGTCAAGCGGCCCCGGCCCTAACGGAGTGGGCGCCCGCGGCCGTCGCCTGAGACCGACAAGGCTCGATGCCCCGCCTGCCAGAGCGAGCGGATCGCGCCCGCGGCGCACGTCATCGTTTCCGGCGGAGTCGTCGTCAGGAAAGAGCACCGATGCGCGGCATGCGGGACGGCGTTCTGGGTGCGTGCGGACGGCGCCGAACTGAACGCCCCGCCGGCGTAGACGGCTCCGCCGTCCACAGCGCAGGCGGGCGTATCTGCTGCAGGGGATGCCAATGGGAGAAGGGCGCAAGGTCTGTCCCTGGGGGTGCTCCGGGGGCAAGGGGAGGTGGACGTCCTGGGCGCGGAGCGCGTCCAGGTGCCCGGTGTGGCCTCCACGGCGGCATTGGTGCGATGCGCGGAGTGCCAGCGCATCTCGATCGCCGGTATGGTGACGGCCTTCTCGAAGAGTGACGTGCCCCGGAAGGCCGAATCTCGGACGCCGCTGGGCCGCCTCGAAGGGGAGTGCCTGGGTGCCGGTCTCGCTTCACGTGACGCCGCTCATCCTCGAACCCACGACCAAGCGCACCCGCGGCCAGCGGCCGCGTGGCTGGTAAGACGGCATGTCAGACTCCGGAGGGAGTATCTCTGCCGCGAGTGCGCTCGGGAGTTCGTGCTGCTGCTCGACTGAGCCGCTGACTGGGCCTACCCAGCGGATGCAGGCCGATGCTTCGCGCTCAGGCGCTGCCGGCCGCGAGGGTTTCCCCGACGCGCTGCACGAGCGCCTGCAGGGAGAGGTCGGCCTTGATGAAGTACGCCGTCGCGCCCGCCTCCATGGCCTGCTGCACGTCCCGATCCTGGCCGAGATTGCTCAGAATGATGACCGGGATGTGCGCCGTCGTTGGGTCCTTCTTCAGGGCGTCGAGGACCTGGAACCCATTGAGCTTCGGCATGATCACGTCGAGCAGGATCAGATCCGGCGGCGCACTGCGCGCCACCCGGAGCGCCTCCTCGCCGTCCGCGGCCGTGATCACCGTGTAGCCTTGCTGCTTCAGCGTCGTCTCCGCGGCCTTGCGCAGGAACCGGTCATCCTCCACCAGCAGGATGCGTCGGGGCTGATCGTTCACCGCTTAGGCCTCCACGAGTCGTTCGGGGCAGCGGATGCAGGTGGATTATTTCATTGCCGGCAGACGAATGCCACTTCCGCGTCGCGCCGGTGCGCGGCACGAAATGTAGGTCCGTTGACGTAGGGAGCGTGACACCCTACCATCATCTCGCCCGAAGCCGCGGCGATGGCCGGACGGCTATGGGGCGAGAGTCGCCGAACGGCGGACGGAACCCGCGGGCGCGTCGTCGCGGACTTTCTCGTGGGCGCTTACTCCGGGCCGCAGGTGGACGCCTCCTCACGCGGGACCGTGGCTTCTACCGCCGGTACTTCGGCGTCACGGTGATCGACCCCAGCGCGGACACCTGAGCGGCGCGCATCCTTTGGGGAGGCCAAGCCGATGAATCGCAGCCTCGAGCACTTCCTGACCACGCATACCGGGAGCCTGCCGCGGCCGGACGACCTGATCCGGATGATGTTCGCCAAGGAGGAGGGTATCCCGGTCGACCGGGCCGCGCTCGCCGCGCGCATCCGGGGGCGGTGGCGGAGGTGGTCGGCAAGCAGAGCGACGCCGGCATCGCCGTCCCCAGCGATGGCGAGGTGAGCAAGCCGAGCTATGCCACCTACGTCAAGGACCGCCTCGACGGATTTGGCGGCACGAGTCAATCGCTCACGTACCGAGACCTGGTGGACTTCCCGGAGATGGCCAAGCGCGTGTTCGGCGACCCCGGCCGCTCGCGCCGCAAGACGCCGGCCTGCACCGGGCCCATCAGCGTGCGCGACCCCGTGGCGGCGCAGGCCGACGCCCTGAACCTCAGAGCGGCGATCGGCCCTGCCTCGACCGGGGATGCGTTCATGAGCGCCGCCTCACCCGGCGTCATCTCGCTCTTCTTCCGCGACGACCACTACGGCAGTCACGAGGCCTACCTGTTCGCCATCGCGGACGCCATGCGCCACGAGTACGAGACGGTCGCAGGGGCCGGGTTCATCCTGCAGGTCGACTGCCCCGACCTCGCCATGGGCCGGCACATCCAGTTCGCCGACAAGAGCCTCGAGGAGTTTCGGAAGATGGCGCGACTCCACGTCGCAGCGCTCGATCACGCCCTCGAGAACGTCCCGCCCGAGCAAGTGCGCATGCACCTGTGCTGGGGGAATTACGAGGGGCCGCATCACCACGACGTGCCGCTGGCCGACATCCTCGACATCGCCTTCTCGGCGCGGCCCCAGGCCATCTCCTTCGAGGCGGCCAATCCCCGCCACGCGCACGAGTGGAAAGTCTTCGAGCAGATGAAGGTGCCCGCGGACAAGATCATCATCCCGGGGTGATCGACTCCACGACGAACTTCATCGAGCACCCGGAGCTGATCGCCGAGCGCATCGGCCGCTACGCCCGGCTCGTCGGCCGCGAGAACGTCATCGCCGGGACCGACTGCGGCTTCGGCACGTGGGTCGGCCAGGCCGCCGTGGATCCGGACATAGCCTGGGCCAAGCTGGCCAGCCTCGCGGAAGGGGCGCGGCTCGCCTCGCGGTCGTTCTGGTAGCCTGGACTCAACGCCTTCTCAGACTCGGTTGACAGAGGGGCGGGCGAGCCCTAGGGTACGTGACACCGGCCGAAACTCCAGCACTCCCCGCCGATCGCATCAGGATCCGGCGAACAATCCGTCCCAGGAGGCGAGCCATGATCCGTGCCGCGTGGCTTCTGATCGCAGCCGCCCTCTCCTCGACCCTGCTGGTGGCCGATCCGACCGAGGCCCAGCAACGGCCGCGCTACGGCGGGGAGCTGGTCTTCCCGGTCCCCTCGGAGCCACCCTCCTACGACGGGCACCGGGAGGGAACGTTCGGGACCGTTCATCCGCTCGCCCCGCACTACAACACGCTCCTGCGCATGGATCCCGTCGATCGGACGGGCACGCGCCCGGTACCGGACCTGGCGGAGTCCTGGACGATCTCGCCGGACGGAATGACCTATACGCTCAAGCTGCGCCAGGGCGTCCGGTTCCACGATGGCAGTCCGATGACGTCGCGCGACGTCAAGGCGAGCTACGACAAGATCATCTTCCCGCCGGCGGGGATCATCTCCGCCCGCAAGGGGACGTACCAGGCGGTGGAGGTGGTCGAGGCTCCCGACCCGGCCACGGTGCGGTTCCGGCTCAAGTGGCCCGAAGCCTCCTTCCTGGTCAACCTCGCCTCCCCTATAGCTGGATCTACAAGGCGGACATCCTGGCCAAGGACATACGCTGGTACGAGACGAACGTGATGGGCACGGGCCCATTCAAATTCGTCGAGCACGTGAAGGGCTCGCACTGGGTGGGGAAGAAGAACCCGGACTACTGGGACAAGGGGAAGCCGTATCTCGACGGGTACCGGGCGCTCTTCATGTCCGCCTCGATCGGCCCAGGTGGCCGCCATCCGCGCGGAACGGGCTCACATCCAGTTCCGCACCGTGAGCCCCGCGGATCGCGACGGGCTCGTGCAGGCGCTGGGGTCGAAGGTCACGGTTCAGGAGAGCCCTTGGGCCTGCGTCGCGCTGGTGGCCATGAACCACGATCGGAAGCCGTTCGACGACAAGCGAGTCCGGCGGGCATTGACCCTCGCCCTCGACCGCTACGAGGCTTCTCGCAACCTCTCCGCATCGCGGTGGTGAAGGAGGTCGCGGGTATCCAGGTGCCGGGGACGCCCTTGGCCACGCCGCCATCGGAGCTCGAGCAGCTCGCGGGCTACAGCCGCGACATCGCGGCCAGCCGGGCGGAGGCGCGCCGGCTCCTCCGCGAGGCCGGCGTGCCCGAGGGCTTTGCCTTCACCTTCAAGAATCGCGGGATTCCCCAGCCGTACGAGACGGTCGGGATCTGGCTGATCGACCAGTGGCGGCAGATCGGGCTCAGCGTCAAGCAGGAGGTCATCGAGGCCTCGGCCATGGTGTCCGTCCTTCGCCGGGGCGACTTCGAGGTGGCCATGGACGCCCAGTGCAGCTTCGTCGTCGAGCCCGATATCGACGTGGCGAAGTTTCAGTCCGTCGGGATTTCCGACATCAACTACGGCCGCTACAAGGACCCTGTGCTCGACGAGCTCTTCATCAAGCAGGCGCGCGCCGTGGACCCCGAGGAGCGCAAGCGCTTCCTCCGCGCGTTCGAGAAGCGCTTGCTGGACGAGGAGGCCCACTACCTCTACACGCTCCAGTGGCACCGCATCGTCGCCCATAGCGCCAAGGTCCGCGGCTGGACCATCACGCCCAGCCACTTCCTGAACCAGCAGCTCGACACTGTCTGGCTGGCCGAGTGAGAGACCTCCGCGGAGACTACCTCGGCAGGTTGGCGTGTGGGACGCGCAAGAGCGCCGCCACCCACAGCAAGCGCTGGCGCGCCGACGGCGTTGAGGGCCGTCACCCAGAGCCCGAGCGCATAGCTTCCCGTCGCGTCGGCAACCACGCGCGCTCAAGGCGCGCTTGTGGAGTTGAGCGCCCAGGCATAATGGAATTGCCCGTCGTGAACTCAATGCCGACCCTCCGGAAAACGCTCGGTGACCCCTGACCGGGATGATCCGCCTGACCTCCTGCGCGAGCAGAAGCACCATCGTCCGTTCTGGGTGCGCGTGCTCTGCTTCGCGGGGCTGGCATCTTCTTCGTCCTCGGCATCGTCGGCTGGCTGATCCCCGTGCTGACGGGCATTCCCTTCTACGTGGCGGGTCTGGCGCTCCTCGCCCTTGCGAGCGACAGCGCGCGCCGCTTGATCAACCGTCTCGAGGGGCGGCTTCCTCGGCGCCTCCGCTGGGCCGTTCGTCACGGCCTCGCCCACATTCCAAGCAAGCGGTTCCGCCGGCTCGCTCAATATCCCCACGCAGGAAGAGCCGCGCGCCGGGTCGCCGCCCGCCGGGCCCGGAATCTCGTGAGGTCCGTCGCGCCTCTCCCGTCTCGACTCGCTCGAGTCCCTTCACGCGCCAGTTCCGACACGCTTCAGCGGGAAGATGTCGACGTCGACGCCCGGCGAGAAGTGAATCGATGCGCGGCTCGGTTGGCGCGGCAATGCCCGCCGCTGCCAGGAGCGTCTCCGACAGATGATCGATCGACGCCCGGTGCAGGGGATAGGGCGGGTGGCGCACCCGGGCGCGGTAGAGGCCGCGCATGCGGGCCGCGTAGAGCGCATATCGCTCGATCAGGAAGTGATCGAGCGTGCCGGGGCGGGCGGTGCCGATGGCCTCGGCGACCGTCCAGCCGAGCCTGAGCTCGGCCCATCCGCCGATCCGCCGGCGCGAGGTGTACTCGACATGCGTGCCGGCGCGCCGCATCGACATCCGGGCCGGGAAATACGGCAGCCCGTACAGGAGCCGCGCTCCGACCACCGCAAGGAGCGACGAGGCCTCGAGCGACCAGAAGTAGATGCCGGGCTCACCGCCGGGGCCGCGCACGTACGTCCGCAGGTTCACCTCGAGGAAGCGATCGGCGAGTGCGCCGGGAAAGCCAGGTGGGCGCGACTCGACGATCTCGAACGGAATCAGCGTCACCCAGGCCGCGCCCTCGAAGAGATCGAGCTCGAGCGCCGCGGGCACGAGCGGGCGGAGCGCGCCCGGCGGCATCGCCCAGTGGAGGAACAAGAGCTCGCGCCAGCGCTGGAACCCCACGGCTTGCTGCATAGCAGTCATCGCGAATTATGTAATCGCCAACCGGGGTCGGCGAATTCGCACATAGCTTGACGCAACTAGATGGTACCGGTAGTCTGACCGCATGATCCGACGGTGAAGCGCACCACCGACAAGACGCGGCTGGGGTCCCGAACCACGGGACGCCCAGCAACAACGGTGGCGCGCGCCCGGCAATTCACGTAACCCCTCGACGACGTTCCAGACCCACGAGGCCCGCGATCACCACCCGGTGGTTGCGGGCCTTTGCGTTTCGGGACGGAACAGGAGCCGCCTCCTGGGAAAGCGATGGACGAGATGCACAAGCGTGTGGCGGTTGTCGGTGCCACGGGGATCGCGGGCCAGCAGTTCCTGGTGGCGCTGGCACGGCATCCCTGGTTCGAGGTGGTGATGCTCGCCGCGTCTGAGCGCTCGGCCGGCAAGACGTACGGCGCCGCGCTGGCCGATCCCAAGACTGGCGCTCGGCGCTGGTGGTGTCAGGAGGAGCCGCCCGCCGACGTGCTCGATCTGCGCGTCGAGAACGGTGATGGCCTCGACGTCGCCGGGATCGACATCGTGTTCTCGGCGGTCGAGTCGGACGCGGCGCGCGTGCTGGAGCCGCAGTACGCCAAGACCGCCGCGGTGCTCAGCACGGCGTCGGCGTTTCGCTACGAGGACGACGTCCCCATCCTGGTGCCGGGCGTCAACCTGGGGCACGCGGCCTCAGATCGACGTTCAGCGCCGCCGCCGTGGCTGGAGTGGCTTCATCGTGCCGCTGCCGAATTGCACGACGATGGGGCTGGTGGTGACGCTCTGCCGCTCCTTGATCGCCTTCGGGGTCGAGCGCGTGGTGATGACTTCCATGCAGGGCATCTCGGGGCGGGCCGCTCGCCCGGCGTCGCGGCGCTCGACATCCTCGACAACATCATCCCGTACATCCCCGGCGAGGAGGAGAAGGTCGCACGCGAGACGGGCAAGATCCTCGGGGTCCAGGGCGAGGACGGCATCGCGCCGGCCGCGTTCCCCGTCAGCGCGACCTGCACCCGAGCCGCCGTCAGCGAAGGGCACACCGAGGCGGTGGCCGTGTCGCTCGGACGGCGCGCCAGCCGCGCCGACGTGGCCGCGGCCTTCGGCGAGCTCGGCAGCGAGCTCGCGCGGCTCGGCTTGCCGTCAGCGCCGGAGCGCATGATCACCGTGCACGACGACCCGTTCCGCCCCCAGCCGCGGCTGGACCGCGACGCCGATGGCGGCATGACGACGAGCGTCGGCCGCATCCGGATGATCCCGCGCTCGAGAACGGCATCAAGTATGTCCTCGTGTCGCACAATACGAAGATGGGCGCGGCGAAGGGCACGGTGCTGGTGGCGGAATATCTCGCGACGACGGGCTATCTATAGGAGCCTGTAGGACATGAGCATCACGGCAAGTAGCGCGGCGGTCACCAGGGGCTTCATCCGACGGCTATGATACCGCCGTGTCGGCGGAGGCGGTCGCCCTCGCGTATAATCGCGGGCGCGCGTCGAGGCGCGCAGGGGAGGCATACCATGGCTCTGCAGACACCGCCCACGCCCGTTCGACCCGTGACCGGCACCCACGTCGTCCGCGTGCAGCACGAGGGCATCGTGACCGCCGATGCCGAGCGGTCGAAGGACTTCTACTGCCGCGTCCTGGGATTCCAGGTCCTGCCGCGCCCGGCGTTCAAGGCCGGCGGCTACTGGCTCGGCACCGCGGGCATTTTTCCGCAGATCCACATCATCCAGTCCGAGCTCACGCCGCCGGGGTCGGGGGCATCGATCAGCCCTCTCGCCCGGCACACGTGCTTCGAGGTGGCCGACTACGACGCGATGAAGGCCACGCTGGAACGCGAGGGCATCGAGTACATCGAGAACACGCAGCCCGGCGGGCGCGTGCAGATGCTGTGCAACGACCCCGACGGCAACACCCTGGAGTTCCAGCCGGCGACCGTCTGATCGCGAGTGTCTTTCCTCGAGTCCCGGACCCGATCGGCGCGCGAAGGATTCGGCAAGCCGGTCCTGCGCAAGGATGACGCGCGCCTGCTCGTGGGCGCTGGCTGCTACAGCGACGACGTCAACCTGCCCGGCCAGGCCTACGCGTGCTTCGTGCGCTCGCCCCACGCCCACGCGCGCATCCGACGCGTCGACACGGCGGGGCGCTGGCCACGCCCGGCGTGATCGCGGTGCTCACAGGCGAGGACGCCGCCGCCGATGGCGTGAGGCCGCTCACGCATAGCCCGATGCCGGGGAATCCCCACGAGGAGCTGGTGAAGAGCCGCCATGTGTCCTTCGTCGCCCCGCATCCGCCGATCCCCGCCGATCGCGTGCGCTTTGCGGGCGAGGTGGTGGCCATGGTCATCGCCGAGACGCCCGCCGCGGCGCGCGATGGCGCCGAGCGTGTGAACGTCGACTGGGCGCCGCTGCCCGCCGTGACGGCGAGCACCGCCGCCGCCGCTCCCGACGCGCCGATCCTCTATGAGGACACCACCTCGAACGTGTGCGTCGATTGCGAGGTCGGCGACGCCGCGGCCGTGGACACGGCGTTCTCGCGCGCGGCCCACGTGGTGCGGCTCGACACGTGGGTGCAGCGTGTCACCGGCGTGACGATGGAGCCGCGCGCGGCGGTCGGCGTCTGGGACCCCGCGAGCGGCCGCTACACGGTTCATGCCGGCGCGGGCGGCCTGGGACGGACACAGACCGGCGTGGCCGGCGCACTCGGCGTCCCCGGAGAGCGCCGTGCGCGTGGTGGCGCGCGACGTGGGGGAACTTCGGCACCCGCAATAGCTGCTATCCGGAGTTCGCGCTGGTCGCCTGGGCGGCGCGGCGCCTCGGCCGGCCGGTGAAGTGGACAGGCGAGCGGCGCGAAGGATTCCTCGGCGGACTACCACGGCCGCGACCTCGCGGTGCACGCCGAGCTGGCGCTCGACGCCGACGGCACCTTCCTCGCGTTTCGGGGCACCAACACCAGCAACGTCGGCGCCCACGCCGTCTCATTCCACCCGCTCAACAAGGGCATGGCGATCACGGCGACGGTCTACCGCGTGCCTGCCGTGGCGATCCATGGGCGCGCCGTCGTCACGAACACGTCACCGACCACGCCGTACCGCAGCGCGGGGCGCCCCGAGATCATGTTCGTCATGGAGCGGCTGATCGACCTCGCCGCGCGCCGGCACGGGTTCGATCGGCTCGAGCTGCGGCGGAGGAACCTCGTGCCCGCGAGCGCCATGCCGTACCGGAACGCCGTCGGCACGCTCTACGACAGCGGCGACTACCTGGCCGCGCAGGACCGAGCGCTGGCCCTCGCGGACTGGGCGGGGTTCGAGGCCCGCCGGGCGGAGGCGCGCCGGCGCGGGCCGCTATCGCGGGATCGGCGTGGCGAACTACATCGAGCTGAACACGGGGTTCCCGCGCGAGCGCGCGCACATCACGGTGCGCCCCGAGGGATCGATCGACGTGGTGCTCGGCACGCTGTCGTCCGGCCAGGGCCACGCGACGAGCTTCGCGCAGCTCATCGTCGAGTGGCTCGGGGTGGAGCTCTCCGAGGTGCGCCTGGTCACCGGCGATACCGACGTCACCGTCGTCGGGGGCGGCGCGCATTCCGCTCGCGCGCTGCGGCTCGCCGCGGTCGTGATGGCGAAGGCGTCGGACCAGATCGTGGAGAAGGGCGTGCGGATCGCCGCCTGGCTGCTGGAGGCGGCGGATGCCGACATCGAATTCTCGGCGGGCCGGTTCAGCGTGAAGGGCACCGACCGCTCGGTCGACCTGTTCGCTGCGGCCGCGGCCGCCCTGCGGCCCGATGCGCCTTCCGATTGCCGGGGACCGCTCGACGGAATCAGCGACGAGACCCTGACCGCGCCGTCCTTCCCCTACGGCTCCGCGGTCTGCGAGGTCGAGGTCGATCCCGAGACCGGCGTGGTCGACGTCGTGCGCTACACGACCGTGGACGACTGCGGCCGCGCCGTCAATCCGATGATCCTCCACGGCCAGACGCACGGCGGCATCGCGCAGGGCGTGGGGCAGGCGCTGTGGGAATCGTGCGCGTACGACGCCGAGAGCGGCCAGCTCCTGTCGTCGACGCTCATGGACTACGCGCTGCCCCGCGCCGACATGCTGCCGGCGTTCACGACGGAGATCAGCGAGGTGCCCTCGACGTCCCATCCGCTCGGGTTGCGGGGCGGCGGAGAGGGCGGGACGACGCCGGCGCTCGGCGCCGTGGTGAATGCGCTCGTCGATGCGCTCGCCGAGCTGGGCGTGGAGCACATCGAGCTGCCGGCGACGATCCGGAGCGTGTCTGGCGTGCGATCCAGGACTCGCCCGGCCGCTCTTAGCTGGCGTTTTCTCCGACGGGCTGCGAGGTCGTCGTCCAGTCCCCTTCGGGCCGAGCGCGCGGATGACGCAGTCCACTGACGAGTTCCGTCCCGAGACTCTTGTGGCCATCGACGCGGTGAAGCGAGCGCTCGCGATCGCTCGGCGTGGCATCGGCGCGGAAGACATCACCGCCAAAGGCGGGCGCGATCTGGTGACGGTGACGGATGTCGCCGTTGAGGACGCGGTTCGAGGCATTGTGGCCGATGCGCTGGGCTTCTCGGTGATCGGCGAGGAGCGCGGTGGCGAGGCGTCGGCCGATGGCTCGCCGTACTGGCTCGTCGATCCCATCTGCGGGACTCGGAACTTTGCTTCGGGCATCCCGCTGTACTGCGTGAACCTGGCGCTCGTGGAGCGGTGACGACGTCACCGTCGCCGTCGTCGGCGATCCATCGACAGGAGCGAGATCGCTGTCGCGGAGCGGGGCCGAGGCGCCTGGGGATTGAAGGACGGCGCCCGACATCGGATGACGACCAGCGACGTGAGTCGGACGATCGTCGTCGAAGACGGCAAGTCGAAGGGCAGTCGCCGCGAGCAGGCCGCGCGGTTCACTGGCCGCGGCCATCCGGGCAGATCGATGGGACTTCCGTTCGCTGGGGACCACGCTGGCCTCGCCTTACCTGGCCGCCGGCCGCATCTCGGCGTACATCGTCTTCTGGGTCTCGGCCATCCACGCCGGGGCCGGCAGCCTTACTCGTCACCGAAGCGGGGGCACCCTGTCCGATCTCGACGGCCGACCCTGGACCATCCGCTCAGACGCGCTCGTTGGCAGCGCCAATCCCGATCTCCACGAAGAGCTGCTCTGACCTTTGCGCGCGCCGCCGTGAACCTCCCACTCTGAAATTCTGCAGCGCCACGATCTACCAATGACGTCTTGACGTCTTGACGTCATGCTGTTAGCCTGAGGACGTGAAGGCCAAGCCCAGGCGCGTGACCGTCTACGTGGATCCAGATCTACACAAGGCCCTCCGGCTCAAGGCCGCCGAGACCGAGCGGCCGTACTCGGCGCTCGTCAACGAGGCGCTTCGCCAGAGTCTCGCCGAGGACGCGGAGGACCTGGCTGCCATCGAGGCGCGGGCCAAAGAGCCAAGCATGCCGTTCGAGGAATTCGTGAAGGATCTCAAGCGGCGTGGGAAGCTATAGCGTCCACCTCAAGCGGTCCGCGGCGAAGGAGATCGAGGCGCTACCCCGCAAAGACCGCGCGCGGATCATCGAGCGCATCCGAACCTGTCCGAGGACCCCGTCCAGCCGATTCGACGAAGCTGTCGGGTCGAGAAGCCTATCGCATTCGCCAGGGGACTACCGAATCGTTCTACACAGTGAGCGACCAGGACCGGGTCGTCATGGTCTCGGTAGTCGCCCATCGCCGCGACGCCTACCGCTGACTGCCGGCACATCAGGCGCTGGCCGCGCTCGACCTCTTGCAGTGAGCCCGGCTGCGGGCCCGCCTCCCCGCGGCCTTCCGCGTCAACGCGCCCGACGGGCGCGCCTACTTCGCGGCCGCCGCGGCGTCCGCCTTCCGGAAGTCGGCCTCGGTGAAGCCGTAGAGGTGCGCGCCGCCGGCGAGGATCTGGGCGGCGATCTCGCGCGGCACGTTCTTCGAGCAGGTTCTCCGACACGTGGGGAAGTTCGAGTCGAAGTGCGGGTAGTCCGTCGACACGCACATGCGATCGGCGCCGATCAGCCCGGCCGTCGCCTCGATCTCCGGCTCGCTGCCCTCGACCGCGGCCCAGCAATTGCGCCGGAAGTACTCCTTCGGCGTGAGCGAGAGGTAGGGGGCGTGGGAGTCGCGGTACTGCGGATAGTCCCACTCGATGCGGGTCAGGAGCCCGGGCACCCACGAGTTCTGCGCTTCGAGTGAACCCCACGCGAAGCTTGGGGTGGAACTCGAAGACGCCGCCGATGATCATCGCGATCATCGCCTGCTGCATCTCGATCCAGTGGCTGGCGACGTGCCGGTAGAACCGGTTCTCGCCGTACAGCGGGATCATGCGGAGTACACCGCGCTCACGCCCCTCGTGAAACCCCCAGGTCACGCCGAGCTCCTCGTGCACCGCGTAGAGCGGGTCCCAGTAGTTCGAATGCCAGTAGCGGTCGTTCACGAGGTTCGGCCGGATGAAGGACCCGACGGCGCCCAGCTCTCTCACGCAGCGCACCAGCTCGCGGCAGGCCATGTGCACGTCGTGCACGGGCAACATCGCCACGAACTTGAGCTGGTCGGGGCTGTGCCGGCAGAACTCGTGAATCCAGTTGTTGTACGCCTGGCAGAGGGCCAGCGACAGCAGCGGATCGAGGTTGTCCCGGGCGATGAGGGCGAGGCCGCTGGTCGGGTAGAGCACCGCGATGTCGACCCCCTCCATCTTCATGCCCATCACCTGGGCCTCGGGGTTGTAGTCGCGCTCGATGGCGAAGTCCAGCCGGCCCGTGTCGAAGATCCGGGATCCGGAGAGCAGCTGCGTGCTCTGGGTGTCGCCGCGACGGACCCGCTTTCGATACTGCTGGAGATCCATGTCCGAGGTGGGCAGCCCGTCGATCACGGTCGTGCCGGCCGGCCCGCGCTTGGGGCGGCCGTCGGCGCCGACCTGCACGGTGACGCGATGCTTGAACGCAGGGTCCAGGTACCGCTCGAAGAGGTCGGGCGGCTCCATGATGTGCATGTCGGAATCGACGAACCGGAGTCCATCCTTCATGGCATCCTCCTTCGCGTGACGGCTTGGTTGTCCGCCAGCTCGGGCCGGGCGTCCGCCCGGATGCTAGGCGGCAGTGCGGCATCACCTCGCGGGCGAAGAGCGTCATCGACGCTCTCACCGTGGCGTGGTCCATGATGCCCCCTTGATTGAAGTAGCAGATGAACTCGTCCATCTGGTACTCGCGACGCAAGGCGCGCACGCGCTCCACGCAGTACTCCGGATCGCCGAAGACACCCATCTCGCGATCGATGTCGTCGAACTTCATGCGCTGCATCCTGGCGAGGACTTGCTGAAAGGCCTCGAAGGTCTTGATGTCCGCCTCCCCGAACGGCCGCAGGCGTTCTCCGCCTCGCGGAAGAAGCGCAGCAGGCTCGGCTCGCATTCCTCGCGGGCCTTCGCCCGGCTCGTGGTCACGTGCACCGGGAAGGCCAGGGCGGCGTCGGCGCGGGCGCCGGAGGGCATGGCGGCGCGGTATCCGGCCAGGCCTTCCCGGAGCTTCTCCGGGGATTGATGAGGGGCGTGGCGAAGATCGGAGGCAGCGCCGCGCGGCGAGCGGGAACGTGTCGGGGCTATTGGCGGCGATGCGAACGGGTGGATGCGGAACCTGCACGGGCCGGGGCACGATGGTGAGATCCCGCGCGTGGTAGTACTTCCCCTCGTAGGAGAAGGTCTCGTGGGTCCACGCCTCCAGGATGAAGTCGAGCGCCTCCTCGAAGCGCGCTCGGCTCTCCTCTTGTGGGATGTCGTAGCCGGCGTAGTGAATCGGCGCGGTGCCCCGCCCGACTCCGAGCTCCAGGCGCCCGTCGCTGAGCAGGTCGGCGGTGGCGGCTTGCTCGGCGGTCTTCACCGGGTTGTGCAACGGGAGCAGCGTCACCGCGGTGCCCAGGCGGATGCGGCGCGCGCGCTGGGCGGCGGCGGCCAGGACCATGAGCGGGTCGGCGAGGGTGGAGAAGGGGCGGCTGAAGTGCAGCTCGCCGAGCCACGCGGTGTCGAGGCCCAGGGCATCGCCGAGCCTCGATCTGGGCCATGATGTCCCGGTACCGCTGGCGCTCGGAGTATCCGGCGGCGCACGGGAGCTGATCGAAGAAGCCGAAGCGCATGCGCTCGTCCTCCTACCGAGGGACCCAGAGGATGGTGCCACCACAACGGTTCCGTCTTCGCCATGGTCCACCTCCTGACGTCGTCGTCCGAACCGCGCCCGACTCGCGCGCCCCCGACTATACCCCAGGTTCCGCAGGCGGACCGCGGCCGAGGGATTGAGCGTGTCGGAGTAGCCATCCGTTCGAGCAGCCGTTGCTTCGACCGGCTGCGCCGCGCCATCCGTTCGGGGAGGCTCAGAGGGCGTCGAGGCCCCCTTCGATGGCCTATTCCACCCCGGGCAGATCGAGCTCATGCGCGCGGTGACACGCGGCGAAGTGGGCGGGCGAGGTCCTCGCCATGCCGGCGCCTGCGTGCGGCACACCTCGATCGCGTGGGGACAGCGGGGATGGAAATAGCAGCCGCTGGGCGGAGCCGCGGGGTTCGCCACCTCCCTTGCAGCACGATGCGCCGCGAGCGTGTGCGCGGGTCCGGCTCGGGAGCGGCGGAGAGGAGCGCCGCCGTGTACGGGTGCTTGGGAGCCCGGAAGAGCTCGTCGGTCGCCGCCAGCTCCACGATGCGCCCGACGTACATGACGGCCACGCGATCGCTGATGTGTCTCACGACGCTCAGGTCGTGCGCCACGAAGAGATACGTCAGCCGAAACTCGGCCTGCAGATCGATCAGGAGATTCAGGATCTGGGCCTGCACCGACACGTCCAGGGCCGAGACGGGCTCATCGGCAACCACCAGGCGAGGGTGCAGGGCCAGCGCCCGGGCGATGCCGATGCGCTGTCGCTCGCCCCCGCTGAAGGCGTGCGGGAAGCGGCGCATGTACTGGGCCGGAGCCCGACGGCGCGCAGGAGATCCGCCACGCGCTCTTCGCGCTCGCGGCGATTCTTCATGCCGTGCACCAGCAGCGGCTCGCCGACGAGATCGAGCAGCGTCATGCGAGGATTGAGCGAGGTGAACGATCCTGAAAGATCATCTGCATCTCTCGACGCAGCGCGCGCAGCTCCGACGGGCGCAGCCGGCCCATCTCGATCACCGAGCCTCCGGTGACCCGCATGAAGATCTCGCCCTCCGTCGGCTCGATGGCCCGCAGGATGCACCGCGCCGTCGTGGTCTTCCCGCAGCCGCTCTCGCCGACCAGGCCCAGCGTCTCCCCCTCGTCGATGTGAAAGTCGACGCCGTCCACCGCCCGGACGTGGCCCACCGTCCGCTTCCAGAAGCCCTTCCGGATCGGAAACAGCTTCTGCAGCCCGGCGACCCGCAGCAAGGCCTTGCTGGGGCAGCGAGCGTCGGCTCCGAGATCCCGGATTGGCTCGTCATCCGCGCGATCGCCGGCGCACCGCTCACTCGTAGAGGAAACAGCTCACGGCGTGCTGGTCCGCGACCGGCCGCAAGCTCGGCGTCCTGGCGGTCACAGGTGCCGGGCATGAAGTCCGGCGCAGCGCGGATGGAAGGGGCACCCCACGGGCCGGTCGTACGGGTGCGGCACGGAGCCCGCGATCGGCGTGAGGCGCTCTCGCGTGCGCGATCGAATGCGAGGGATGGAGCGCAGGAGCGCCCGGCGTATACGGATGCCGGGGGCGTGGAAGATCTCGTCGACCGGCGCTTGCTCGACCACGCGGCCCAGGTACATCACCGCCACGTCGGTCGCCATCTCGGCGATCACGCCGAGGTCGTGGGTGATGAGCATGATCGCCATCCCGTCTTCCTGCTGGAGCTGGCGCATCAGCTCGAGAATCTGCGTCTGGGTCGTGACGTCGAGCGCGGTCGTGGGCTCGTCCGCGATCAGCAGGGTTGGATTGCAGGACAGCGCCATCGCGATCATGGCACGCTGGCGCAGGCCGCCGCTGAGCTGATTGGAGAGCTGGTTCACGCGCTCGGCGGGCGACGACACGCCGACCCGCCGCAGCATCTCGATCGTCTTCTCGCGGGCCTGCCCGCGGCCGACCCGCTGGTGCAGCGTGATCACCTCGCATGATCTGGTTCCCGATCGTGTGGACCGGGCTGAACGACGACATCGGCTCCTGGAAGATGAGCGCGATCTCGGCCCCGCGGATCGCCCGCATCTCCTCGCCATCCGGCGCCAGCTTCGCAAGGTCGACGACCTGATCGGCGCCCGCCCCGCCCTCGGTGGCCCGCCGGCGGAACTGGATCTCTCCGTCGACGATCCGGCCCGGCCGATCGACGATGCCCATGATGGCCCTCGCCGTCACGCTCTTGCCACACCCGCTCTCGCCCACGATGCCCAGGGTCACCCGCGGATAGAGGTCGAAGCTGACCCCATCCACCGCCTTCACCGTCCCCTCGTCCTGGGGAAAGTACGTCTTCAGATCCCGCACAGCCAGCAGCGCCTCCCGCCGAATCGCCGTCACGGCCTCGCGCGCCTGCGCTTCCAACTCACGCGCCCCCGATCCATCGCCGCTCACCATCCCGGCAGCCAGCCGCGAAAGGGACCTGACGCGGAGGAAAGCAGCCGGTCCGCCAACCATCGAGCGTTCCACTTCGAGCGCCGGCTATGCCGGCGCAATCCTGTTTTTCGGGGAGGCGTCGGCAGGGCAGGAGCCCCCTCCGAGATCTAGCGTCCGTACGGGTCGGCGGCATCCCGCAATCCATCCCCGAGGAAGTTGAAGGCCATGACCGCGATGATCACGGGCACCGCCGGGAGCATCAGCCACGGGGAGATGGCCACCGTCTGGACGTTCTGGGCCTGCTGCAGCAAGACCCCCCAGCTGATCGCGGGCGGGCGCAGGCCGAGCCCGAGAAAGCTGAGGGCGGTCTCGCTGATGATCATGGCGGGCAGCGCGAGCGTGGTGGCCGCGATGATGTGGCTCATGAACGACGGCACCATGTGGACGAAGATGGTCCGCATCTGGGTACACCCGACCAGCCGTGCGGACACGACGAAGTCCTCCTCGCGCAGCGTGAGAAAGCGCCCCCGGACGACGCGCGCCAGCTCGGTCCACGCCAGGAGCGAGATGATGATCGTGATGGCGAAGTACACCTGCATGACCGACCAGGTCCGGGGCAGCGCCGCGGCCAGTCCCATCCACAGCGGTATCGTCGGGATCGAGCGGAGGATCTCGATGATCCGCTGGATCACGGTGTCGGCGATGCCGCCGTAGAAGCCCGAGATCCCGCCGAGGACGACGCCGAGGACGAGGCTCATCGTCACCCCGACCAGGCCGATGGTCAGGGAGATGCGCGTGCCGAACATCAGGCCGCGACCACAGATCCCGCCCCTGTAGATCTGTGCCCAGCAGAAAGATCCTCTGGGCGGCATCGCCGCCGCCGTCGACCCCGGATCAGGTGACGCGTCGCGGGAATCACCCCGAGGAATCGATACTCGAAGCCTTCGGCGAAGAACCGGATCGGGATCTTCTGGGCGGGATCCGCTCGGTAGACCCGCCGGAAGGTCTGGGGTCGCGGACGCCCTTGACGGCGTAGACGTGGGGGCGAAACCGCCAGCCCTCGAACCAGTGGATGGGCTGCGGCGGCATCAGGGAGCGCTGCGCCTCGGACGCATTCGGGTCGGCATAGGCGAGGAAGTCCGCGCCCAGCACCACCAGGTAGAAGCCGATGACGACGATGCCGCTGGCCACGGCGACGCGATGCCGCCGGAATCGCCACCACGTGAGCCGCCACTGCGAGGCCACGTAGAGGCGCCGGTCCTCCGCGGGCGCGACGGCGCCCGGCCCGTGAGCGGGAGCGCTCGCGTCGAGCGCCACGTCGGGCTCGGCCATCAGGAGTCCTCGAGGCGGATGCGCGGGTCGACCCACACGAGGATGATGTCCGAGATCAGCGTGCCGATCACCGTCATGACGCCGAGCAGGAGCACGATCGTCCCCGCCAGGAACATGTCCTGCGCGATGAGGGCCCGCAGCAGGAGCGGTCCGACGGTCGGCAATCCGAGGACCAGGGACACGATGATGCTCCCCGACACGATGTACGGCAGCGTATAGCCGATGGTGCTGGCGAACGGGTTGAGGGCGAGCCGGACGGGGTACTTCAGAATCACCCTGAGCTCCGAGAGGCCCTTGGAGCGCGCCGTCACCACGTAGGGCTTGCGCAGCTCGTCCAGCAGATTGGCGCGCATGATCCGGATCTGTTGCGCCGTTCCCGCCAGCCCCAGGATCAAGGCCGGGATCGGGAGATGCTTGCAGAGGTCCCACACCTTGGCCGCGCTCCAGGGCGCGTCCTGAAGCTCCACGGAGAAGAGCCCGCCGATATTGGCGTTGAAGAGGGTGAAGCCCAGGTAGAGCAGCACGAGCGCGAGGAGAAAGTTGGGCACGGCGAGGCCGATGAAGCCCACGAACGTGGCGGTGTAGTCGCCCACGGAATACTGCCGGACCGCGGAATAGATGCCGATGGGCAGGGCCAGCACCCAGGTGAGGAACAGCGCGGCGAGCAGAGACCACCACCGTCAGCCACAGGCGGTCGTCCGATCACCTCGGTCACGGGCCGCTTCCACTCCATGGACATGCCGAAGTTGCCCTCGGCGATCAGCCTGACCCACTTGTAGTACTGCACGTAGATGGGCTGACCGAGGCCGTACTGGATCCTCAGATTCTCCGCCTCCTGCTCGGTGACGACGCTGCCCGTCGACGCCATCTGGGCGATGTACGAGGTGACGTAGTCCCCCGGCGGCAACTGGATGATGACGAAGGAGAGGACGGAGATCGCCCAGACCGTGAACACCGCGAGCAGGGCGCGCCGTCCGATGTACGTGAGCATGCCAGAGCCCCCGTTCCCGGCCCGGCTCACCGCCCCACGGCGACGGGAGCCGGGCGCCGCCGAGGTTACTTCTTCCAGAAGAACGTGACCGGACGGGAAATCGTCGGGGTCTTGCCGTCCGGGCTATTGTATTGCCGCGACGGGATGTTCCCCATGTTCGTCTTGACCACGCGCACGCCCATGGACGCCGGTCCCATGCCGATCACGCCGATGATGTAGACCTCCTCCGCGGCGATCTTCCAGACCTCCTTGCCGAGCTGGATGCGCTCCTTCTCGGGCACGCCGAAGGCCTTCTTCCACTTCTCCATCAGCTCGCGCATGCGCGGCGCCGGCTCCTTGCCCTGGGTGCCGGCGGAGTGGAACCAGCTTGACGTAGAGCGGTCCCGACGACGCGACGGCGGCGATGCTCGAAGGGGAACACGTGGAGCGGGAAGGTGAACAAGTGCTCGCTGCCGTCGTTGTTCCACGCGCCGAGCTGCTGCTCGTTGGCGGCCGTCCGCTTCAGGGCCAGGCTGCGCTCGACCTCCTGCACCGTCAGGTCGATGCCGATCTTCTTCCACTGCTCGCGGATCATCTCGGCGATCTGCGTGAACTGGACGAACTGGCCGCCGAGCGTCATGATCTCGATGCGCAGCCGGCCCCTTCCCGTCCGCGCGCAGCCGGTAGCCCTCGGCGTCCTTCTTGGCCAGCCCGATCTTGTCCAGCATCTCGTTGGCCTTCTTGACGTCGAGCGTGGCCCACATCTTCCGGTACTGGGGTCCCGGGTTGTACTTGTTGCTGTCCGACGGGCACCACGGAGCTGGGCGTGCCCGTTCCCAGCCAGAACGTCTCGTTGATCTGGTCGCGGTCGATACCCGAGCGCCAGCGCCCGCCGGAAGTCGGCGGTGTTGAACCACTTCGCCGATCTCCGGGTCGGCGTCGTAGTTCAGGTTGAACTTGATGATCATGTCGCCGCCGTAGTCGCCGGGATCGAGGTGAGACCTTGTAGTTGCCCTCTGGCCTGGTTCTCGAGGAACACGGGCAGCTTGCCGAGGTCGATGTGCCGCTGCTGGAAGTCGTACTCGCCGGCGATCGCGCGCAGGTTGATGACCTCCAGGTTTTCGGCCAGGGTCAGCACCACCCGGTCGATGTAGGGCAGCTGGTTGCCCGGCCGTGTCGACGAAGACGCTGTACGGGTTGCGCTCGAGCGTCCACGTCGGCGTGTTGATGGCGGTCGCCGGTCTTCCAGGGCGAGACCACCGGCAGCTCCGGGTTGAGCGCCCAGTCGTTCTTGGCCAGGAACATGCGGACCCAGCTGTCGAACTTCGCCTCCTTCACCTTCCGGTCCAGCTCGGCCTCGCCCACGTACTTCGGGTGGAACTGCTTGAGGTAGTGGGCGGGCGCGAAGCCGCCCATGCCGCGATACGCGAACCCCTGGGCCAGGCCACCGAGGGCGGTGGAGCCGGCCAGCACGTCGGGGAGCAGGAAGTAGGGCTCGGGGAACTTGAACCGCACCGTGTGGGTGTCGACCTTCTGGATCACGCCCTGCTTGCCGTTGATGGCCATGGCGGCCGAGGGCGTGGGAATCAGGTCCTTGTTGCCGGTAGATGTCCTCGAACCAGAAGACGAAGTCGTCCGCGGTGAACGGCCGGCCGTCGCTCCACTTCATGCCGCGGCGCAGGTGCAGGACGAGCCACGCCCGCCCGCCGTCCTGCATCTCGTAGGCCCCTGGCGATGTTCGGCGCGACCGTATCGCCCGTGTAGTCCCAGAACAGCAGATGGTCCGGGCCCGAGCAGCACCGGATACCCGTTCCAGAAATCGGCCGGACCCGTGAAGCCTGCTCGCGCCACGTGCCGCCGTACTTGCCGATCTCGTGCAGCGGCTTGATGACCAGCGGATCTTGCCCGATGCGGTCGGCGACCGGCGGCAGCTTGCCCGCCTTGACCTGCTCCGCCAGTTGCGGGGCCTCCTTGAACGCCTTGGGAACTTCGCGGGGTCGGTGACGACCTCCGGCCCCTCCAGCTTCCCGATCAAGGTGCTCTTGGAGGCGACCTGAGCGAGCGCCCCCACGGCGACGATGCCGCTGAGTGCCCCCACCACGAGGGCGACCGTGAATCGGGACCGGAACCTCTGTGTCCGCGACATGCGCCGAAGCTCGCTCATGACGGTGTCCCCTTTCGTGCCTACGCTGGCCGATGGGCTCGTGCCGGCCCAGATTATGGGGACAATTGGGCCGCAAGTCGATACCTCTTCTCGAGGCGGACCCGATCGCTTCACTCCTCCGGCTAGCTGGAGCCCGTCGGAGAAACCGGCTAGAGCGACGAGAAGGGTCCAGCTGCGAGGCGGCGCCCGAAGGCAGCCGCGCGAGGCGTAGTCTCTCTACGTTGAGCCGGCTGGTCGAGGGCGCCAACGAAGCAGATGGGCCCTTATCCTCGCTCTAGCGCTCTAGCGTCGGGCCACCAGGAAGACCCCGGCTGAGGCAATGGCGAAGCCGAGCATGGCCAGCGGGGTCAGGCGTTCCCCCAGGAGCGCCCACCCCAGCAGTGCCACCGTCCCCGGGATCAGGTAGAAGTTGGCGGCCACGCGGCCGGCGGTCCCGTGATTCAGCATGTAGTAGTAGAGCGCCATGGCGCCGATCGACACGGCGATGACGTTCCAGGCGACGGAGGCGACGGCCGGAAACGTCCAGACCGCGTGTGGGCGCTCGAACAGGAGCGTCAGCGCCACCGTCAGGACCGCGGCGGCGCCGAGCTGTACCGCGGTCGCCGGAACGAGCGGCACGCCGCGGCCGAACCGGCCGAAATAGATCGTGCCGCCGGCGAGGCCGGCAACGCCGACGAATCCGAGCTGGATGGCGCCCCACGCTCCCGCGCTTTCGAGCGCCCGCGGTGCCACTACCAGGACCACGCCGGCGGCGCCGAGCGCCAGGCCGAGCCACTGCCTTCGGCTGAGCCGCTCGCCGAGCAGCGGCACGGCCGAGAGCGCGATCAGCATCGGGCTGAGCGCCTGCACCAGCGCCATGACCGCCGCGTTCTCGGTCACCATCCCGACGTGGAATGCCGACAGGGTGACGCCGTTGACGAGGACCCCGGCGAGCGCCAGGTGGTGCCAGCGTCCCCGCAGCGGCGCCCAGGACTGGCGCCACACCGCCATCACCAGGGCCAGCAACGCGGCGGCCGCCACCAGCCGGACGGCCACGAAGAGCAGCGGTGATACCAGCGGCAGGCCCACGCGCGCGGTGATGAAGGACGAGCTCCAGAGCAGGATGAAGCCGTACGGTGCGAGGCGCGCACCGGTGTCAAGCACGCCGGCGGATCGTCCGCGCGTCCCCAGCGAGCCCCTGCGCGATCCTTCGCGTCCGGTCCCCAGATGGCCTCGAGGCGGCGTTCCCGGCCGCAGGAGGTGCTGTAGAACTTGTACCGAATGGGGTTCTTCTTGTAGTAGTCCTGGTGGTATTCCTCCGCGGGCCAGAACTGCGACGCGGCCGTGATCTCGGTCACGATCGGCTTCCGCAGGCGCTGCGCCACCGCGTCTTTGGATGCCTCCGCCAGCCTCCGCTGCGCCGCATCGTGCACGAAGATTCCGGCGCGGTACTGGCTGCCCATGTCGCAGAACTGCGCGTTGGCGGTGAGCGGATCGATGTTGCGCCAGAACACTTCGAGCAGCCGTGCGTACGTGACCTTGCGGGGGTCGTACACGATCTCGACCGCCTCGGTGTGGCCGGTCTTGCCGGCCGAGACCTGCTCGTACGTCGGGTTCGCCGTGTGACCGCCCGTGTAGCCGGAGGTGGTCGAGACGACGCCGTCCAGCGCGTCGAACGGCGGCTCCATGCACCAGAAGCAGCCGCCGGCGAAGGTGGCCTTGGCCAGTTCCTGCGCGTCGGCGGCGCCGACGCTCGGCGAGGCAGAGGAGGCCGGCGATGATCGCGCGCATGGCTCAGGCCCGCCGGAAGGTGAGGGCGACGCCGTTCATGCAGTAGCGCAGGCCGGTCGGCTTCGGCCCGTCGTCGAACACGTGGCCGAGGTGGCCGCCGCACCGCGTGCAATGCGCCTCGGTGCGGACCATGAAGAAGGACCGATCCGTCGTCGTTCCGACCGCGTTCGTCAGCGGCGCCCAGAAGCTGGGCCAGCCGGTACCGCTGTCGAACTTGGTCTCCGACGAGAAGAGCGCCAGCTCGCACCCGGCGCAGTGGTAGATCCCCGGGCGGTATTCCTTGTCGAGCGGGCTGCCGCCCGCGCGCTCCGTCCCGTGCTTCCGCAGCACCGTGAACTGCGCGGGAGTGAGTCGCTTCTGCCAATCGGCATCGGTCATCGCGACCTCGAAGGTGTTCGCCGGCGCCTTCCCCCAGTGTCCCCCGCGCCGACGAACCGGGCGGCCGCCCCCACCACCCCGACGCCCAGCAGCGTTTGAAACAGTCCTCGTCTCGTCATGGCAGACCGTCCTTTCGCGGCGATGTCGATCCCCGCATGCTCGAAGAGTACGCCCTCGGGAACGCCCCCATGTCACAAAGACGTCAACGAAAGACGCCAACCGTCCGCGCACGTAGGTGTTCGCGATCGAGCCTCCCAACCGCATCATCGAATCTCGCGCCGGAGACGCTCCAGCCGTTCTTCGGTGGCGGGATGCGTCGACAGGAAGTCCGGAATCTTCTCGACCCCGAGCCTCGGATTCCCGAGGCACTGAGCCGCTCGAAGAACTCGACCAATGACCGCACCGACGCGCCTTGCGTCCGAAGCAGGGTGATGGCGAACTCGTCCGCCTCGCGCTCCGCGCTGCGCGAGTAGCGGAGCATGCCCAGCACGACGGGCACGCTCGCGGCGACGCGCCGAGAAGTCGCCCCAGAGCAGGCTCGCCACCGTGCCCACGCCGAGTGATGTGACGATCTGGCGGGCGGAGTGCTTGTGGACGACGTGACCCAGCTCATGACCGAGCACGCCCAGCACGGCGTCGCCGTCGCCCGCGAAGTCCACGAGGCCGTCGAGCAGGACGATGGTTCCTCCCGGAGGGCCATGGCATTCACCGCCCCTGTGCCGGCCCTGCGAAACTCGAGCCGGTACGGCACGCCGGAGCGGTCGCGGCGGACGCGCGCCTGAGCCGATCGGCGATCGCCTCGCGTCGCCCGACCTCGAGGCGACTTGGCCTGAGGTAGTGCCGGTCGAGAACGGCCTAGCACCTGCTGGCCCATGCGCTGCCTCCAGGCCTGGCGGCAAGGCGAACGCCACCCAGTGCGCGACCGCCGGCAGGGCCACGACGTAGAGGACGGCGAGCCCGGCCACCATCGCGGCCAGCCCCGTCAGGACTGCCGGCCACCAGCGTTGCAGCCGCACCGCCAGGGGAAGACGCACTCCCGCGTCCTCCAGCTCGCGCGCAAAGCGGCGGTCCGCGTCGGGCACCTCTGAGCGTCGCACCGGTCGGTAGCCAGACCATGCGCGGTGCGTGCTCGAACGGGTCGGAGACGATTGCCCGGCTGAGGACGACGCGGTCCAGCACGGTGCCGTCGCTCGTCTCCGACGACCAGATGTCCGTCCTCGACGCGCACCGAGACGGGCGTGGCCTCGGCACGGCGGCCGTCGAAGCGGGTGCCGGAACAGGCCGGGGTGCTCATAGCCCGATATCGAAGCCGAAGGCATCGGCCGCCCCTCCCCCGCCGCGCTCACAGGCCGCGCGTCCACTCCGGCGGCGAGCATCGACAGGCGGATGGGGAACTCGACGCGCACGCACTCGATGCGATAGCGCGCGAGAGCAATGGCGGCCCACGGCCAGTACACTCCGCCGGTGAGGAGCGTCAGGAAGACGTTCCGGAAGCACGCAGCCGGAACAGCGGGCGAGCCGCGATCTCGGTGCGAAAGGACATGTCGCCGAGCCGCGTCCGGCTCCAGATGACCTGTTGCAGCCGTGCCGCGAGGTAGGGCCACGCCACGATGTAGACGAGCAACCCGGCGACGAGGCCATAGATCATCGCCTGGATGCCCTCCGACATGAGCGTCCACGGGTGTCCGTGCTGCCACGCGAAGAGCGCGGCAAGCATCCCGCCCGCGAGCACGACGGCGATGAGCACGAGCCCCAAGCCTTTCGCATAGACGCCGCAGACGCTCAGCAATGCCGACCTGAAGGTGAACTGGCGGTCGCCGTAGACGGCATTGCGGCGCTGGTAGGCCTTGAGCCGGTGATGCATCCACGGCACGGCACACATCGCGGCGAGCACCGGGGCCCAGAGGAGCCAGCTCCTCGTCGATCGACAGGCCGGCGGCCACCGTCGGCGACAGCCACACGACGAGCACCGGCAACACGGTGCGATAGGCCTCGCCGGCCCGCGCCCGGAAGCCGAAGCGCACGCCGCGGAAGCTCGTATTCGAGAGGGAGAACTGCTGCGCGCGCATGAACAGCCACGGGCCGGCCGCGCAGAGGATCGCGATCGTCAAGAGACCGGCGACGTTCGAGAACTGGAAGGCCCATGAGTAGGCGGCGAGCAGGACGAGCGCGATGATCCGCCCGCGCAAGATGGCGGCCGGCTCCCGTGGTAGTCGAACACGTGGCCGTCGAGCCGCGTGTTGTTCCTGAAGTACCTCGCCGTAGCGCACCTTCGCCCACGCGGAATAAACGCCGAGCGTCACCAGCGTGAGCAGGAGATTGACGACCCAGATCCGGAAGTACTCGCCACCCCGTCCGGTGAAGACTGCCGCCGGTATGGAGCCTGGGCGCGGCCGGCAATGCGGCGAGCTGCCCGGCCCGTCCGTCAGGCCCCTCGGCAGCGGATCATCGTGCACGCACCCATAGTGGCATCACAGCCTCGCGGAGGACATCATTGCAGAATCTCGCCGCCGCCCTCGATCGGGCGGTGGTATCGTGGCGCGGCAACCCCGATACCTACCCGGGAGGATGATGATGCCTGTCTTCAAGCGTCCCGAGGCCGAGATCCACTACGAAGTGCACGGTTCGGGTCATCCACTGCTGCTCTTCGCGCCCGGCGGCCTGCGCTCGCAGCTCGAGTTCTGGCGGCACAGCCCGAGCAATCCCTCGGCGCCGCCGCCGTGGATGAATCCCATGGCCGACCTCGCCGGCCGGTTCACCGTGATCGGCATGGACCAGCGCAATGCCGGCCACTCGCGGGGCACCGTGAGGTCCACGCATGGCTGGCACACGTATGCCAGCGATCACCTGGCGCTGATGGACCATCTGGGCCATCGGCGCTTTCACGTCCTGGGCGGCTGCATCGGCGCGACCTACTGCCTGACCCTGTGTGAGCTGGCGCCCGAGCGCATCACGGCCGCGGTGCTCCAGAACCCCATCGGCCCGCACGAGAACCGCTCGACCTGGGACGACGCGGTCAGCGGCTTTCAGCAGACCATGCTCGAGCGCGATGCCACATTGAGCAAGGACGTCATTCAGAGCTTCGGCCGCAACATGTTCGGCGGCGACTTCGTCTTCTCGGTGAGCCGCGAGTTCGTCCGCGACTGCACGACGCCGCTCCTGCTGCAGCCCGGCAGCGACGTCCCGCATCCCGCCGAGACCAGCGCCGAGATCGTCCGCCTCGCGCCGCCCCACCTGGAGGTCCAGAAAGACTGGCGCGGGCCCACCCATCTCGCCGAATCGGTCCGACGGGTCACCGATTTTCTGACGCGCCACGCACGCCGTAGGCGTTCGCGGTCACGCAAGCTCTTCGCACCGGCATGAGCCGACCGAAGCTCGTGATCTTCGATTGCGATGGAGTCCTCGTGGACACCGAGCGGATCGCGGTCCGCGTGGACGCGATCGTCCTGGCGCGCATCGGATGGCCGCTGACGGAGGCGGAGATCGCCGAGCGGTTCGTCGGACACACGGACGACTACATGCGCGGCGAGATCCAGAAGCACCTCGGCCGTGCTGCTCGCCGCCCGACTGGGACGCGGAGTACACTCCACCTCTACCGGGAAGCGTTCGATGCCGAGCTTCAACCGGTGGACGGGATCGTCGAGGCGCTCGACCGCATCCGCACGCCGACCTGCGTCGCGTCGAGCGGGAGCCACGAGAAGATGCGCTACACGCTCGGCAAGACGGGTCTCTACGAGCGCTTCGCCGGCCGCATCTTCAGCGCGTCCGAGGTCTCACGAGGCAAGCCTGCGCCCGACCTCTTCCTGCACGCGGCGGCGAGGATGGGCGTCGCGCCCGCCGACTGCGCGGTCGTCGAGGACAGCGCGGCCGGGGCTGAGGCCGCGCGCGCCGCCGGCATGCCGGTATTCGGCTACGCGGGCGGCGTCACGCCGGCCGCTCGTCTCGAGGGCCCGGGCACCATCGTCTTTCGCGACATGCGCGAGCTGCCGGACTGCTCGGCGGCGGATAGGAGCAGGCCAGCGACAACGTCCTCTCTTCACGACGCCGGTTACGCGCCTTGGGCATGCCCGAGCGCCGTGGCCGTCGTCGGCGCGGCCCATGGCACGGCCTCGGCAACCGGCGTCGGCTCCGGGGCGGGGTGCCCGGGCGCAAGCTCCCACCAGGACCAGCGTCCGCTGTGTATCGAGCACCGTCGTCTCGACGTGATCGGCTCCGGCCGCGAGCAGCTGCTGGCGATCGGCATCCATTTCGTCGTGGAGACCCCAACGACCGACCACGATCTTGAGCTCCGGACATTGCGAACGCAGGCGCTTGCAGAGATGTCGCGCCTGACTCAAGCCTCCTGGGGCGACGGCCCCGATGCAGACAAGCGCGGGGCGGTGCAGGTCGACCAGGGCGAGCACGTCGGCCACAGGCATCCCGGTCCTGTTCACCTCCATCCGGTGCCGCGCCGGGTCGAGCAGGTGTCGCACCATCTCGAGACCCAGGACATCCGCCTCGTCCTGAGCGGGACACCCGACGATCCGGACCGGTGTGTCGGTGTCGGGGTGGTCCCCGGGTTCCTCTCCGCGGGGGCGGGCGCGTCGTGGGCGAGCAACGTCGAGGATCTCTCGGGTCGCCTGTCCCACGAACTGAGCGTCCCCCTCGCTCAACAGACCGCGATCACGGTCCTGCTTGGCATAGTAGAGCGCGGGGAGGAGCACGGTGTCATAGACCGACTCCCGTCCGTCTGTGCTCACGTAGGCCTCGACGATGTCGGACGCCTCGTCCTGGTCGCGCGCGAGCAGTCGCTGGTAGTAACGCGCCTTGGCCTCGATGACCGGCCGGTCGCCCATGAGCACGACGAGGAACCCCAGGGCGGGCAGGTGCTTGCCGAGAACGATGAGGCAGACCGTCAGGGGCGTCGCCATCAGCAGCCCCACCGGGCCCCACAGCCAGGCCCAGAAGGTCAACGCGATCAGGAGCGCGACCTGCGATACCCCGGCACTTTGACCGTACAACCACGGCTCCAATCACCGAGCCGGTGATGAGCTCCAGCACGAGGAACAGACCGACGACCAGCGCCGGCTGGAGCCACCCCGGGAACACCGCCAGACTGATGGCAAGCGGCAGGAGCAGCGCGACGAATGCCCCCAGGTACGGGATGAACCGAAGGGCGGCCGCCAGGGACCCCCAGGTGACGGCGTAGGGAACCCCGATCAGGAACAGGCCGAGTCCCACGGCCACGCCGAAACTGCCGTTGACGAGGGATTGCATGAGCAGGTACCGGCTGATACGCGCCCCGGCTTCGTCGAGCGCCCTCGTCGTCGCCGTCATCCGCCGATAGCCGATCAGCAAGATCACGCGATCCCGGAGCTCCAGGCGCTCGAGCAGCATGAAGATCACGAGCACCGTCACGACGCCCGCGCCCGCCAACGCATGAAGGAGGTTCGGCAGGTGGACGAGGATGGACGAGGATTGCAGGACGACGGCGAGCGGCGGCTTTGAGGCGTCACACTCGGCGCGCCGGTCTTCTGGATCTCGCCGACGACGTCCTCCACAGCTTTCTGAACCTTTTCCACGGAGCCGCCCTTGCTGGCCCCGCGAAGGTCCGCGATTCTCTGGCGGATGTTCAGGCTGTACCGCGGCAGGTCGTCCGCGAGCGTCACCACCTGGCGAGTGAACGTCCAGCCTATCCCGCCCAGGATCGAGAGCGCGAGGAGCAGCCGTCACGAGGACCGACGGCACCCGACCGAGCCCTCGCCGCTGGAGCGTGCTCACGACGGGACTCAAGAGGAACGTGAGCAGGACGGCCAGCGCCAGCGGGATCAACACGGCCTGCAGCCAGTACAAGCCCGCAACGACCAGCGCGATGATCCCCCACGCCTTCATGTCCGGTCCTCCGCCGCCGATACGCGGTGAGGGCGTCAGCGGGCCGCTACCTGCGCCAACGAGTGTATCCCCAGCCCCCACCACCGAGTACGAACAACACCACCAGAATGATCAACAGGGTATTGGTATCCATGTTTCTCACCTCCCCCGCCTTCTCCCTCCACTGTAGGCGCGGGCCGAGCGTTGCCTAGTGGACCTTCGTCCATGGTCGGGTCTTGACAAGGCACCTCTCGCGACCCAGAATCGCGCCACTTGATCCGTCCCCCGAGGAGGCGCCTAGCCGAGAAGACCTTCTGACTCCGTCCCTGAGATCGGAGAATCATGCCCTCCGCCCCATCCAATGCCGCGTAGGCGAGGAGGAATTCCATGGACGCTCCCGATCGCTCACGACCTGTTGCCGAGATGCACCGCCGCACATTCCTCAAGACCGCCGGCGCCGCCGGGCTCGGAGCCGCCGCGGGATCGAAGGAGTCCTGGCCGCCCGCCGGGCCCTCGCGTTCGCGCAGGCGACGAAGGTCCATCTGCTCCAGTGGGTGGACTTCATCCCCGAGGGCGACGTGGAGCTGAGACGTCAGGCGGCCGAGTATTCCAAGCAGACGAAGGTGGAGGTCACCGTCGAGACCATCAACGCCAACGACCTCCAGGCCCGCATCACGGCGCGCGATTCAGTCGGGGACGGGGGCGGACGTGATCATGATGCTCCACAACTGGCCGCATCTGTACGCCGGCGGCCTGGCCGACGTCTCGGACCTGTGCGAGTGGAAGGCGACCGATCAGGGCGGCTACTACCCTCACTCGGAGGCCGCGGCCAAGCTGGGCAAGCGCTGGCTCGCCTTGCCGTATCAGGCGGGGGCCCCGCTGATCGCCTATCGCAAGTCGTGGTTCGCGGAGGTCGGGGCTTCCCAGCCGCCCAAGACTCTCGAGGAGTACCGGAAGATCGGCATCGCGCTCAAGAAGAAGGGCAAGCCCGTCGGGCAGACGCTCGGCCACACCTTCGGCGACGCCCTCGCCTGGTCCTATCCGCTCGTCTGGGGCTTCGGAGGCGCTGAGACCGATACCTCGGGCAAGAAGGTCGTGCTCAACAGCAAGGCCACCATGGATTCCGTGAACTGGATGGTGGACTTCTGGAAGCAGGCGTGCGACGAGAGCGCGCTGGCGTGGGACGACACCAACAACAACCGGGCCTTCCACGCGGGCGAGATCAGCGCGACGCTCAACGGCGCCTCGATCTACATCTTCGCCAAGCGCAATCCCGAGAAGATCAAGGACGACAAGGGTGAGCCCATGTTTCCGGGACATCGGGCACTTCGGGATCCCCGATGGTCCCCTCGGGCGGACACCGCCGTACGCGGTGGCGTTCTCCCACGCGCTCATGAAGTATTCGAAGAACCAGCAGGCGGCCAAGGAGTTCCTGAAATGGCTCCATGGCAAGGACCAGTTCGGGAAGTGGTTCGAGATCGAGAGCGGCTACAGCCTCGGCGCCACCACGTTCTGGGAGAACCACCCGATGTGGGAGCGGACCGACGAGCCGCTCCGGGCGTTTCGGACTTCCTCGCGCGGCACGCGCATGCTCGGGTACGCGGGGCCGCCGACGGCGAAGGCGACCGAGGCGTACACGAAGTACATCATCACGGACATGTACGCCAAGGCCGTCCAAGGCCCGTCCTCCGCCGATGCGGTGAAGTGGGCGGAGGGCGAGCTCAAGAAGATCTACGAGACGTGGGCCCGGGTCGCGCGGCGCTAGGGCTGGGTTCCGCCTCGGCCCATAGCGCCGCGCAGCCGCGGGTCGAGCGTGTCGCGCAGGCCGTCGCCCAGGAGATTCAGGCTGAGCCCGGTCACCGTGAGGGCGAGGCCGGGGAAGAGGCTCACCCAGAAGGCCTCGCGGATCACGTTCTTGCCGCTGGCGATCACGTTCCCCCACGAGGGCACGTAGGGCGGCACGCCGACGCCGAGAAAGCCCAGGATCGCCTCGGCGAGGACGGCGTAGGCGAAGATGAAGGTGCCCTGCACGAGGAGCGGGGCCAGACAGTTCGGGAGCACGTGGCGGAAGGCCACGGCGAGGTCGCTCCGCCCCAGGGCCAGGGCCGCCTGCACGTAGTCGAGCTCGCGCAGGCTCAGCACCGTGCTGCGGGTGAGCAGCGCCGTGCGCGGCATGTACACGAGCGACAGGGCGATGATCACGTTCCACACGCCGGGGCCGCGGGCGGCCATCAGCGCGATGGCGAGCAAGATGGCGGGGAAGGCCATCAAGCCGTCCATGAACCGCATCACCACCAGATCGAGCCGCCGGTAGTAGCCGGCGACGAGGCCGATCACGGTGCCGCCGAGCGTCGTGAAGAGCATGGTGACGCCCCGACGAGGAGCGACACGCGCGCGCCGTGCAGCACCAGGCTGTAGACGTCGCGGCCGAACTCGTCGGTGCCGAGGTAGTGTCCGGCGCCCGGCGGCTCGAGGCGGCTCGCGGGATCGAGCCGGGTGGGCACGTGGGTGGCGAGGACGCCGGCGAGGACCGCCGCCGCCAGCAGCAGCGCGAACAAGGCGGCGCCGATCACGATGTTCTTGTTCCGCAAGAGGCGCCGGAGGAACAGGACGCGCGCCGGCGTCGCCGCCTCCGCGTCCCGCGCGGCGACAATCGCGCTGCCCGCGGACTCAGTCATAGCGGATGCGCGGGTCGATCAGCGCGTACACCAGGTCCACCACCAGGTTGATCAGCACGTAGGCCACCGCCGTCACCAATATCACGCCCTGGACCACCGGGTAGTCGCGGCGGAGGATGGCCGAGACCACGAGCCGCCCGAGCCCGGGGATGTTGAAGACGATCTCGGTGACCACGGCGCCGCCGATCAGGATGGCCATGGTGATCCCGATGACGGTGACCACCGGGACCAGCGCGTTGCGGAAGGCGTGGACATAGACCACGGCGCGCTGGGGCAGCCCTTGGCTCGCGCGGTGCGGATATAGTCCTGGGCCAGCACCTCGATCATGCAGGAGCGGGTGATGCGGGCGATCAGCGCCGACTGGCTGAATCCGAGCGAGAGCGCGGGCAACACCATGAAGCGCAGCGCGGCCCCAGGGTCCGCCAGGAAGGACGCGTACCCGCCCGCGGGCAGCCAGGCGAGGCGCACGGCAAAGAGATAGATGAAGTTGAGCGAGAGCCAGAACCCGGGCACGCACACGCCCAGGAGCGCGCCCAGCATGAGGAAGCGATCGAGCGCCGATCCGGGGTGGGCGCCCGCCACGATCCCCGCCGGCACGCCGATCGCGACGGCCACGAGGAGCGCGGAGAGCGTCAGGGCCAGCGTGGGCTCCGCCCGCTCCCAGAGGGTGGTCGTCACCGGGCGATTGAGGAAGTACGAGTGTCCGAGATCGCCCCGGGCGATCCGGGCGTAGAACCTCACGAGCTGGTCCCACAGGGGCCGGTCCAGCCCCAGATCGCGCCGGGTGGCCTCGATCTGCTCGGTCGTCGCGGACGGGCCCAGCATGGCGCTGGCCGGGTCGCCCGGGATGAGGTGAATGAGCATGAAGACGACGGTGAGCACCACGGCGAGCACGGGCACCAGCGCCATCAGGCGGCGAAGGAGATACGTGGTCACGGTGACCGTGGGCTAGGCGCGCCGGCGTTCCCTCGCCGGCGGGAGGGACGCCGGGCTTCCGGATGTGCGACGCTCGCCCCCGCAGCGACGCTATTTCTCCAGCCACACCCCCAGAACCGCGGGCGCTCGGTCTTCTCGCTGAAGCCCATCACCGTCTTCCGCGCGGCGCGCAGGCCGAAGAGGTCGCCGTAGCGGATGACCGGCACCTTGTCGTAGAAGAGCTTGGTCTGCTGCTCCCAGAGCGCATAGCGCTTCTTGGGGTCGGTCTCGCGGGCGAGCTGGGCATTGATGGTGGCGATCTCCTCGTCCGTCGTCCACCCGGGCCAGGTCGGGGTGAGGTAGACGTGATGGGTCGGATCGAAGGCATTCCCGATCCCCGTGGTGAAGACGTCGTACTCTTTCGGGTTCACCCGGCGCTGGCCCAGCGTGGACCAGTCCATCACCTGGAGATCGATCTTGAAGCCGACGTCCTCGAGCTGCTGCTTCGAGACGAGCGCGAAGTCGTACATCCACTTGTACTCCTGGGTGGTCATGAAGCGGATGGGCTCGCCCTTGTAGCCGGCCTCCTGAGGAGCTTCTTGGCCTTGTCCTTGTTGTGCTCGTTCCAGGGCAGGCCCTGGATCTTCGTGTGCCAGGCGGGCAGCTCCTGGAAGGCCAGGCTCGAGTCCATGCGGTAGAACTCGCGACTTGCCGGCGGCGACCGTCTTCATGATGGGCTCGATGTCGATCGCCGCCTGCCACGCCTGGCGCAGCTTCTGATTGGTCATCAGCCCTTCCTTCTTGTTGAACACGGCGACGAGCCAGTAGTAGGGCTTGGCGATGATGGCCCGGACGTTCGGGCTCTTGGCCAGGCGCTCGTAGGCATTGGCGTCGAGGTCGTCGCCGAGGTCGAGGTCGCCCGACTCCACCTGGGCGGCGCGGCTGGCCACGTCGGGGACGGGCACCCAGCGCAGCTCGTCGACGTAGACGATCTTGGCCCCGCCATATCCGGTCTGCTTGCCGGCCAGCGGCTTGTAGCCGTCGAACCGCACCATCCGGATGTACTGGTCGGGCTTCCACTCCGCGAGCTTGAACGGTCCCGTGCCCACCCACTCCGTGATCCGCTGGTCGGGCGGGAACTTCTCGGCGATCTCCTTCGGATAGATCGCCGCCATGTTGTTCGGCACGGCGAGCGAGATGAGCACGATGCCGGATTTCTCCTTGAGCTTCATCTCGACGGTGTACTTGTCCAGCGCCTTCAGGTCGACCACCTGCGCGAAGAGCGACTTGCCGTAGACGGAGCGCTTGCCCCAGCGCGCGAGCGACGAGACCACGTCGTCCGCGGTCATCTCCTTGCCGTTGTGGAAGCTGATGCCCTTCCTGAGCTTGAAGGTGTAGACGAGCCCGTCCCTGGAGACGGTGTGGCTCTCGGCCAGCATGGGGATGGGCTGGTAGCCCTCGTCGAGCGCGTAGAGGCCCTCGAAGATATGGTTCGCCAGCACCTCCGTGATGGTCTGCGTGCCCCAGTGCGGGTCGAGCGAGGGCGGCTCGCCGAGGTTGCCGATGCGCAGCACGCCGCCCTTTTTCGGTGTCTGCGCCTCCGCCATCCCGGCGCCCACCGCCATCAGCGCCACCAGGGCCAAGGCCAACGCTCGCAGTGTCAGCGATCGCTTCATAAGGTGTCCTCCTCGATGTCCGCGGGTGGCGGGTCGGAACCCGGCCGGTCTCGGACGGCGCCACATCGTGGCCAGGAGCGCCGGTCTCGTCAAGGGGGCCGGCGAACGGGTGGTGTCTCAGTTCGAGCATCGTGCCGCAGAGCGCGGCCGGTGGGTACGCTGAGAGCGCCCGACCCCTGGCATTTGGCCTGTCCTCCTTCGCGCAGGCGGACGCACGGCGTGAGTTTCTCGCGAGAGTTCATCGCCTTCACACTGGCGTTTGCGCAGCACGTCGAGCGCATCGAGGGTATTCCGCTCGACAAGGCATTGCTGCACTTCACGCATCTGTACCTGAGCTTCGGCTTGCCGCGAGATTTGCGATCGCATGAATCCCGTCTGGCGAGGCCTTCGTGGCGGGCTTCACGTCGCCCCGTGATCTCGTCGAGTGGACATACACGTTCTATCTTCAGCAGCAAACACGACGGGTAGGGCCGACGCCGTCCCCATTGATCCTGCGTTTGGCTGCTTTTACTACGCGATATGGCCCCACAATCGGGTGCGGCTCCACTTCCAGAACGCCGAGACGCCCGACCACAGTGCACTGAGCCGGTGCGCTGCCGCCAGCGGCTCGCCGAGCTGGCCGCCATGTTCCACCATTTGAGAGACCTCCTGCCGCCAAACGCCACCGTCGTCGGGGGATCGTGGTTGTACAACATCGAGGCGTACCGCTGGCTGCTTCCGCTTCGCCTTCCTCGCGACGGCTCAAGTCGGAGCAAACGAGTATCAGTTCATGGCCCAGTGGGGCCAGTTTCTCGATCGACATGGACAGATCAAGCCGACGATCGCGGGCTCCTTCCTGGACCGGACTCGCCCATGACGGGCTACGGGCGACAGCCTGAGGACTGCTTCCCCTATCGGGTCCTGCGGCTGGAGGGCCCCATCGGCCCATTCTGGTGAATTCTATGGCCTCGCCTGAAATGGTCACCACGCGGCTCCCAGGGGCCACACTCCGGCGCGCCTTAGGCGGACCGTGAGCGCTCCAGGAGCGGAATAAAGTATCGTAGCGCCGGATGCCCGGCGGCCACGAGCGCGACCGAGACTACTGGAGCACCGACAGCCGATCTCGCCGCCACCCAGGCAGGCGGATCGAAAGAATCGAGAGACGACGCCCATGGCGAGATTGAGTCGGCTCGAGCGAACCATCGCGGGCAAGGTGGCGCTGGTTACCGGTGCCGCGAGCGGTATGGGGCGCGCCACCGCACATCTGTTCGCGGACGAGGGCGCTCGCGTGGCCGTGATCGACCGCGACGCCGACGGCGCGCGGCGCGTGGCGCAGGAGATCGCGAGCGCGGGAGGCAGCGCGCACGCGTGGGAACTGGACGTGAGCGACGAGACCCGAATTGCCGCCACGGTGGCGAGCGTCGTCGACCGCTACGAGCGGCCTCGGCATCCTCGATCAACAACGCGGGCGTCAGCGGGCGAGTCTTCGTCGAGGCCGAGGGCTATGGCGAGCTCTGGGCCCGGACCTTCGCCATCAATCTGACGGCGCAGGTCAATTTGATCCGCGCCTGCCTGCCCCACCTCCTCGGAGCGGGGCGGGCGCATCGTCAATATCGCCTCCACCGAGGGCCTCGGCGCCACCGCCGGGATCAGCTCGTATACGGCCAGCAAGCACGGAGTGATCGGTCTGACCCGGTCCCTCGCCGTGGAGCTGGGGCGGCGTGGTGTGACGGTCAACTGTATCTGTCCGGGGCCGATTCATACCGGCATCACGGCCGGTATTCCCGACGAGGCCAAGACCAGTTCGCCCGACGGCGTGTGCCGCTTGGGCGTTACGGTGATCCCGAGGAGGTGGCCCACATGACGCTCAGCCTTGTCTCTGCCGGCTGCCTCGTATGTCAACGGGGCGGTCGTCGTCGTGGACGGCGGCATGCTCGCGCAGAACACCTGAGGCGGAGGCCCGAGGGAAGCGGCGCAGCACGCGATGCGGGGCAAGGAGTTCATCGAGTACGACAACCTGTTCGACGTCGGCATGACCGGCCTGCTCGGGTTCTCGTCCGGCTATCACGCTGATGATGAACTGCGACCTCTTGCTGATCACGAACGACGCGCTGGCCTTCGTCGAGCTGGAGATGAAGGCGGCCGGCCTCCTCGACTTCGCGACCGACCTGCACAACCCCGATTTCGCCAAGATGGCCGAGGCCGCCGGTGTCCTCGGCCTGCGGGCCGAAACTTCGGATCAGGTTCGGCCGATGATCGCGCGCGCCTCGCGCATGCCGGGCCCGCCCTCGTCGAAGTCCTCGTACACCGCCACGAGCTGGCCCTGCCCCCGACGGTCAGCCTGGGAACAGGTGGCCGGGTTCGGTCTGCTTCATGCTCAAGGCGGTCCTGACCGGTCGTGGCGACGACGTCATCGACCTCGCAAGGGTCAATCTCTTCCGCTAGCAGCTAGAGCGATGATAAGGGCCCATCTGCTGTTGGCGCCCTCGACAGCCGGCTCAACGTACAGAAAGTACGCCTCGCCGGCTGCCTTCGGGCGCCGCCTCGCATCTGGACCCTTCTCATCGCTCTAGCTGGGTTTCGTCGACAGGCCCTCTGAAGCTAGCGATTTGCGCTAGTGGCCGACCGCCTTGCGGATGCTGCCGACGTGCTCGTCGATGTGGACGATCAGGCCCCTGTTGATGAGCTGCTCGGCGGTCATCGGCGGCGCGTCCGTGAAGACCGTCCCGCTCTTCGCGAGCTGATCGTCGGTCAGGCCGCGGACCACCGCGGCGGCCGCCGGCACACCCTTCTTGAAGAGTGCGATCGTCTCCGCCTTCGTGCAGCTGGCGTGCTCGACCGCGTGCTGGGCATTCATCCCGTCGAGCATGCCCGTCGTGAAGTTGCCCGGCGACTTGCCGGACACGATCCCGGTGATGATGCCGGCGACCGCCTCGAAGGCGCGCGCCAGGTGGTGCGCGGTCACGCCGACCGTCCACTTCTCCGCCGCGGTCACCTTCCTCCAGTCCGCGTCGCTCAGCTTCTCGATCACGGATGCTGCGTCCTGGGCCTTCGCCTCGAACTGCTTCGCGAGTACCTCGCTTTTCGCACCCATTGGTATCCTCCTCGATCGGTTAGTGGGCCACGCTCGGACTCGGCAGGGCGACCGAGAGCGAGCGGGGCGGGCGGAACGTGAAGCGCGATCGCCACCGCCCCGAGGCCGATCGCGGCCGAGCCGATGAACAGCCAGGCGTAGCTGCCGGACGTGTCGTACAGCCAGCCGCCGGCCACCGGCCCGATGGCCATGCCGAGGGTGGACGCGAAGCCCGCCGCCCCGAAGATCGTCCCCATGTTCCGCGCGCCGAAGTATTCGCGCACGATGATCGCGTAGAGCGGCATCACGCCGCCATAGGCGAACCCGAACATCAGCGCGACCGCGTAGAACTGCGAGAGATCGCGGGTCACGAGGTAAAGGCTCATGGCGATCGCCTGGAGGGCGAGCCCGGAGAGCAGCACACGCTTCGCGCCGACGCGGTCGGCCACGAGCCCGCAGACGATCTTGCCGCTCAGCGAGGCCAGGCCCGCGACGCTGATCACCGTGGCCGCGGCCATCGCCGACACACCGTGGTCGATCGCATGGGTGACCATGTGGAAGATGGGACCCGAGTGGGCCGCGCAGCACGCGAAGTACGTGAGCGCGATGGCGGCGAACTGGGGTGTGCGCAGCGCCTGCGCCGCCGTGAGCTCGCTGCCATCGGCGCCGGCGGTCGGCTCGGGAACGGCTGCGGTCGCCGGCACCGGCGGCTCTCGCACCAGCAATGCGGCGGGAATGATGACGAGCCACGCGAGATCGCCGAGCACGAGCATGGCCGTGCGCCAGTCGTAGTTGGTGATGATCCAGCGGGCGAGCGGCGCCGTCGTCGTCGAGCCGAGCCCGAGCCCCGCCGAGACCAGCGCGACCGCGAGGCTGCGATGCCGCGTGAACCAGCGGGTGGTCGTCGCCGTCAGCGGCGTGTACAGGCTGCCCGCCGCGAAACCGACGATCACGCCGAAGTAGATCTGGAAGTGACCGAGGGTGGGCGCCCGGCTCGCCATCACCGTGCCGAGACCGAGCAGGACCCCGCCAAGGAGCACGACGGCGCGCGTGCCGATGCGGTCGGAAACGCGCCCCAGAAGAACGATCCGACGCCCATGCACACGAAGTTGAGGAGCGCGGCCGTCGAGATGCCCGTGCGGGACCAGCCCATCGATTCGGACATCGGCTGCAGGAAGACCCCGAGCGAGAACATCGCCCCGAACCCGACACAGGTCACGACCATCGCCACGCCGACGATGACCCAGCCGTAGAAGAGCTTCATCAGACTCGTCGCCCCGTGCAGCCCGTTGATCATTGGCCTGCCTCCGTTCGCCGTGAGCTCCTCTCTCGCCCCTATAGTCGAACGGGCCGGCCCGAGATCGACGTACCCGGCGAAAAGGATGCCCGTTGTCTATTCAACGCTCCGCCGAACGATTATCTGTCGTCCATGGGCCGCTGACCACCCCGAGGAGGGATCGATGAAGTACCTGTGCCTGGTTTACCGTGAGGAGAAGATAGTGGATGCCATGTCCAAGGGCGAGTTCGATGCCTCGTGGGCGAGCACCGCGCCTATGACGCGGTGCTCCGGGAGAGCGGTCACAGCATTCTCGCGGCGGGCCTCCAGCCGGTTCAGACGGCCACGACCGTGCGCGTCCGGAGTGGCAAGGTGTACACCACCGACGGTCCCTTCGCCGAGACGAAGGAGCAGCTGGGCGGGTTCTTCCTCATCAGCGCCCGGGACCTGGACGAAGCCATCCTCGTGGCCTCCAGGATCCCGGCGGCGCGCCTGGGGAGCATCGAGGTACGGCCGCTCAGGAGGTAGAGCAGCCGTAGCCGCGGGCAGCCCGCCGGTTGACAACTCGCGGAGGCGACGCACCAGGTCGGCGGCGTCGCGCCCCGCCGTCCGGATCAGCTCGAGCCGCCGTATGACCTTCGGCCTGTCGTCCAGCTCGCCGGGAGACATGAGCAGCATGTCGCTGAAGCCGACGACCGCGGTCATGGCATTGCTGAAGTCGTGTGCGATGCCGCTCGCCATCTCGCCGAGTGCCCGGAGGCGCTCTTGCTGCACGATCTGTTGCTGGCTCAGCTCGAGCTGGACGAGCTCGCGCTGGAGCCCAGGATCGCTCCGCGACGCGGAGCCGGGCGTGGAGCTGGTCGGCATCGAGAACGAGATATGATCGAGTACAGCGCAGTCCAACACCGTTCCTTTGAGGAGCCGACGATGAGCCAGCCGCAGCTCCAATCTGCCGACCGTCTCGATGTCGTGGTGCGTGGCGGGCGCGTGCTCGACCCCGGGCGGGAGTGGATACCGTGATGGACGTGGGGATCGCGGACGGCCGGATCGCATGCCTCGAGCCCGCGATCAGGCGGGGCGTCGCCCGGCGCGTCGTGGACGCGCGGGGCAAGCTCGTCATCCCGGGCATGATCGATACGCACGCGCACGTCTACGAGCACGTGACCGGCTCCTTCGGCCTGAACCCCGACCTCGTCGGCGTGCGCGCGGGCGTGACCACGGTGGTCGATCAGGGGGCGCCGGCGCCCTCACGATCGACGGCTTCCGCAAGTTCATCGCCGACCCGGCGACGACGCGCGTCCTGGCCTTCATCTCGAACTACCTCGTCGGCGGGCTGGTGGGCCACCGTTACACGGCGCTGTACGGGCCGAGCGGCATCGACGTGCGCGAGACGGTGCGGGCGATCGACAAGCACCGCGGCCTCGTCAAGGGCATCAAGGCGCATGGCGAGGTGGGAGGCTACTCGCGCTGGGGTGTCGAGACGCTCCGCCTCGGCACGGAGGCTTCCCGGCAGGCCGGTGTGCCCGTGTACGTTCATCTCGGCCGGCTCTGGTCGGATGCCGCCGGCGCGTCGATCGATCCCGATACTGTCGTGCCCGAGGTGGTGCCCCTGCTCGCGCCGGGTGACATCCTGGCGCACCCGTTCACGAAGAACCCCGGCGCCTTCGTATCGCGCGAGGGCCGGGTGCATCCCCTCATCTTCGAGGCGGTCAAGACCGGCGTTCACATCGACATCGGCCGCGGCGGCCACATGAGCTATCGGGCAGCGCGCGCGGTCCTCGACGCCGGGATCATGCCGTTCACGGTGGGAGGCGACGTCCACGGCTATACGATCGGGCCGCTCGAGGACCGCGCCTGGGACGGTGGGTACTTCGACGAGACGCCGAGCGCCGCCGCGCCGCCCGCGGCCATCGGCGGCGCCAAGGTCTACAGCCTGACTCAGGTGCTGAACGAGTTGCTCGCCCTCGGCATTCAGCTCGAGGACGTCGTGCGCATGGTCACGTGCAATGCCGCCGCGATGCTGGGCATGACGGGCGAGATCGGCACGCTGGCACCGGGCGCGGTCGCCGACGTCACGGTGCTGGCCACCGACCACGGGCGCTTCACCCTCTCCGACAGCCTCGGCGAGGAGATCACCTCGTCCATGCGCCTCCGGCCCGAGATCACGGTGCGCGCAGGCAAGGTGAGCCGGCCCGACTCACCACTGCTTGGTCGCTCCCTGAGTGCGCTGTTCTGCCATGGCGCCGACGGGCGAGGGGATGCCGCCAGGAACATTCCCCGACCTGCGCGCCGAACCCGAGGGGTATCTCTTGAGCCAGATCTTGCTGTTCAAGGCCGAGCGCCGGAGCCCCCGGTGACGAGGCGCTCACGCCCGTCAAGGCGCTCATGAAGACGATTTCCGACCAGACGGCCGCGGACCTCGCGGCGTATTTCGCCAGCCAGCGATAAATCGTCGAAGGGGGCCTCAGACGGCCCGCTCCGCGCCTCCCCCGAATCGGATTGCGCCGGCGGAGCCGGGACGACGAGCGCGACGATCAGGATCGCGCCCAGCGCCAGCCCGGAGTCTCATCGCCGCTGCGACCCGCGCTGCAGGTGCGCTTCGGGAATCAGCTCGAACGCGTCACGGAGCGCCATGGCATGCGTGCAGTCTGAGGAATACACTCACTCGTAGCGTCGGAGCCGACAACGGAGCTGAAGAGGAAAGGGGTGAATCATGGAGCGATTCCTCGGCGCGTACTCTTCCTACACCTACGCTGTGATGCGCATCGTGGTCGGGTTCCTGTTCGCTTGTCACGGAGCCCAGAAGCTGTTCGGGCTGCTCGGCGGAGTTGATCAGCGAGGCGCCTCGGCGCCGTTACTCTCCCTGTTCGGATTGGCCGGAATCATCGAGCTCGTGGGGGAGGGTTGCTCATCATGGTGGGACTCATGACCGGGTATGCGGCGTTCATTGCCAGCGGTGAGATGGCGAGCGCCTACTTCATGGCACACTTTCCCCGCGGGTTCTGGCCGATCCGGAACGGCGGCGAGTTGGCCGTGGTCAACTGCTTCGTGTTCCTGTACATCGCCAGCCGGGGCGGGCGTGTGGAGCATCGACCGGGCCTCGAGGCGAGTCGTAAGCGTTCTGTCTGCTCGCTCCTTCGGTCAACTGCCGCCCAGGCGCCGGAGGAAGACCTCCATCTCCTTCTTCGTCTGGAGGTCGCCCATCCGCGCCGCCACCTCCAGCCCTTTCCTGTATGCCGCCTGGGCCTCCTCGCGCCGTCCGGCTCGCTCGAGCGCCCGGCCGAGCCCACGATGGGCGGCAGAGTAGTCCGGCTTGAGCCGAATCGTCTCCTCGTACTCGAGGATCGCGCTCTCGGCCTGCCCCGCCTCGAGGTAGGCACCCGCCAAGCCGAAGCGGACGACCGGATCGTCCGGCATCAGCTCGGCCACCTCCTTGAATTCAGCGATGCGATCGCGGTCGGCCACGATCAGGTCCCATGGATTCGCTCTTCCGGCACATCCACCCGCTTGACTCCTTTGAAGCTGAACAGGAGCTCGACCTTGTAGACGGGCGGGTCGGTGGACACCTGCTGCAGGATCGTCCCGAGGGCCTTCTGAACATTCTGGCTGAACGAGACGCCCTGGATGACGAGGCCGGACAGGTCGACGGTCACGCGCTGGTTCGGCTGAAACATGAGGCCTCCGGTTCACGCTTCCTTGAGCACGTCCCTGCGGCGAACACGCCGGGGTGGCTGGTCTCGAGCAGGAACGGTTGCCGACGGGCGGTCCAGTAGGGGACTGCGCCAGGGCGGCCCCGGTGCGGACGAAGTCCTTGCCATCGCGCTCGATCTCCTCGTGGAGCTTGGGAAAGGCGACAGCCTGTAGGTTGTGCTCGGTCATCGCTCATCCGCCCATGACGACGTCGGCACTGCAGGATCGATCGCCGCATCTTACCCGTTTTGTGCTCCTCCGGCCTCATTCCCAGCATATTCTGGCTCACGCTGAACCATGCGTCGAACACTCCCCAAAGCGAAAAAGTAGGGGCTAGATCATGAGCGTACGGCTGGAATCGGTGAGCTACACGAGCGGCGACGGGGTGACGGCGATCCCGTCGTACCTGGCCACCCCGGGCACGGAAGGGCCGTATCCGGCCGTGCTGATCCTCCGCGGCGTGGCCGGGCCCGATGATGGTTACACGGAGATCGCGCGTCGCCTCGCCGAGTGGGGGTACGTCGCGCTCCTGCACGGGTGGAAGGTTTCGTGGCGACGACCCGCCGGACGCCCCCGTCTACGACGATCTGAAGGGAGCCCTGACCTTCCTCCGCTCGGTCGATCGAGCCGATCAGAAGCGGTTGGCGGTGTTCGGCTTCTGCCGCGGCGGCGTGCACGCGGTCATGGCCGCCTGGGCGCACCCGGAGATCCGCGCGATCGTCGTCTTCCATGGCTTCGCCTTCCGACCGCAGCGCGCCCAGCCCGGCGTGCAGCCGTACGACCTGGTCGGAAGGCGTGGACGTTCCTGCACTGGTCCTGCACGGCACGGAGGATGAGCGGGCCCCGCTCGAGGACATGCGCCGGATGGAGGATCGGATGCGGGCGCTCGGCAAAGCCTGCGAGTTCGTGTTCTACGACGGCGCCCGCCACGGCTTCGCCGTGCGCACCCATCCCGGCTTCGAGGCGCATGCCGCACGGCAGAGCTTCGACGAAGCGAAGCGCTTTCTGGCGACCCACCTGAAAGGAGTGGCTTGATGCCGACCGCAGCCCCGCTCGCCCCCAGATCGAGCAGTTCATCCATGACAACCCGCAGGGCGTTCTGACCTCGTTCCGGCGGAACGGGATGCCTCAGCTCAGCATCGTCACCGTGTACCCCCGAGATGGCGGCGTCGGGATCTCCATCACGGAGAACCGGATGAAGTTCAAGAATCTGCTGCGAGACCCCGCTGCTCGGTGCTGATCTCACACGCGGATTGGTGGTCGGGGTTCCTGGTGTTCGAGGGCAAGGCGGAGCTCACCCACTCCGGCAACACGGACCCCGAGGCTCTCAAGAAGGCCCGCCGGCACATCTTCAGCGCCACCACCAGACGACGCAGCGCGAACTGGGACGAGTACGACCGGATCGCGGAGGCGGACAAGCGCGTGCGCGATGCTCCTGCGGCCCGACCACGTGTACGGCTCCGCGCTCGCGCGCATGCGCGAGGCGCTGGCGAAATAGCCA
>ERZ1370068.9933-contig-8675_pt1 | contig 67603 bp, 74 predicted proteins | sample MGYA00561227_ERZ1370068 | MGnify/ENA primary metagenome ERZ1370068 (study PRJEB38410, sample SAMEA6850437) | metagenome | study: Metagenomic assessment of the ecological functions of the soil: analysis of the soil microbiota associated with the... | reverse complement strand
GCCGGCCGCGGTATCGGCACGGCGACACGGTCGCGGCGATGCTGCCGAACATCCCCGCGATGAACGAAGTGCATTTCGCCGTGCCGATGGCAGGCGCGGTGCTGAACGCGCTCAACATCCGGCTCGATGCGCCCTCGATCGCCTTCCAGCTCGACCATGGCGGCGCGAAAATCATCCTGGTCGATCCGGAATTTTCCGGCGTGATCGCGGAAGCGCTGACGCTGATGAAGGGCCCAAAGCCGCTTCGTCATCGACGTCGACGATGCGGCGTTTGCGGGCGGCAAGCGGATCGGCGAACTCGAATACGAGGCGGCGGTCGCGCAGGGCGATCCGGCCTTCGTCGCAAGACTGCCGGCCGACGAATGGGACGCGATTGCGCTGAGCTACACCTCGGGCACCACGGGCAATCCGAAGGGCGTCGTGACCCATCACCGCGGCGCCTACCTCAACGCCGTCAGCAACATCCTGGCCGGCAATCTCGGCCAGCATCCGGTCTATCTCTGGACGCTGCCGATGTTCCACTGCAACGGCTGGTGCTTCCCGTGGACGGTGGCGGCCGCCGCCGGCATCAATGTCTGCCTGCGCAAGGTCGATCCGGCGAAGATCTTCGAGCTGATCCCGCAGCACGGCGTCACCCACATGTGCGGCGCGCCGATCGTCTACAACACGCTGATCAACGCGCCCGACGCGCCGAAGGGCAAGGCCGCGCGACCCGTGGTCGGATTGATCGCGGGCGCCGCGCCGCCGGTCGCCGTGCTCGAAGGCGCCGAAAGCATCGGCATCAAGCTGACGCATGTCTACGGCCTGACCGAGGTCTATGGCCCCGCCTCCGTCTGCGCCGAGCAGCCGGGCTGGGACGAACTGCCGGCCGACCAGCGCGCGCAGATGAAGCGCCGGCAGGGCGTGCCCTACCCGCTGCGAGGAAGCCGTCACCGTGCTCGATCCCGAGACCATGCAGCGAGGTGCCGCGCGACGGCGAGACCATCGGCGAGGTGATGTTCCGCGGCAATATCGTGATGAAGGGCTATCTGAAGAACGAGAAGGCCACGCAGGAAGCCTTTGCCGGCGGCTGGTTTCACACCGGCGATCTCGGCGTGCTCGACGAGCACGGCTATGTCATCATCAAGGACCGCTCCAAGGACATCATCATCTCCGGCGGCGAGAACATCTCTTCCGTCGAGGTCGAGGACATCCTCTACAAGCACCCCGCCGTACTGTTCGCGGCGGTCGTCGCAAAGCCCGACTCGAAATGGGGCGAAGTGCCCTGCGCCTTCGTCGAGCTGAAGGAAGGCGCCAAGGCGACGGAGGCCGACATCATCGCCTTCTGCCGCAGCCACATGTCCGGCTTCAAGACGCCGAAGGCCGTGGTGTTCGGCGCCATCCCGAAGACGTCGACCGGCAAGATCCAGAAGTTCTTGCTGCGCAACCAGGTGGATTCGGCGAAGGCGATTTCGGCGTAGGCTCGTAGGGTGGGCAAAGCGAAGCGTGCCCACCATCTTCGGCGAAGTCGACGCACGATGATGGGCACGGCGCTTGCGCGCCTTTGCCCACCCTACGAAGCTCGCTTCGACCGGCGGATAATACTGCGGCGCCTCGGTACGTTCGTACATGCCGTAGTCGCGCATGACCTCGAAGATGCGAAAGTACTGGGTTGTCGGATCGGCAAACAGGCGCGCGCCGAATTCGATGCCGGCTCGATCGTCCGGTAAATCGACCAGATGCGCAAAATGCTCCTCACGATAGACGCTCGCGAAAGCGTCACGGCGCCATTCGGTTTCTGCCGCCAGCGTGGCACTCTTCGATCCTGAGGCGAGGATATAGGTCGGCTTGCGCCTTGCGGGATCGTTATAGGGCGTGCGCCGCTCGGGCTGCCAGACCGGCTGTCCGGGCCTTTGCTTCGTGAATGACCTGGGCGACGCGGATGCGATAATCCGAGAAGACCTTTTCGCGGCCGATGGTCTGGACATCATGATGGTGGGCGTGGGCCCGCCACGCCGTCAGAACTCCCTCGTCCTGCCAGATCTGGTAGGACAGCAGCAGGTTCTCCCGCGTCAAACTCCTGAAGCGATCGATGAAGCGGCAGCCGCCCATCGCCTCAAGCGTCGGGCTTCAGCGACGCCGCGAGATCGAGATATTGATTGCGGTGCCCGGGCCTTGTCTGGACTTCAAAGAACAGGCCAATCATCAAACTCCTCCGCGGCCTGCGATCGTGTTTGGATGCGCGACCTTCTCTGTCTGAGTTCTCAAGCGCCAGCTTCATTCCGTCATAGGCCGGTATAACGCCAGGCGAAAGGCCCTGCCGGGGTGTCATTTAGTCCAGAATGTGAGTTGGCGAGGACGGCGCGTTAGCCGCGCGCGCGACGGGCGGGCTCGGTGCCCGCGGCATCGTCGCGATACTCGAGGATGTCGCCGGGCTGGCAGTCCAGCGCTTCGCAAATCAGTGCGAGTGTGTCGAAGCGCACGCCCTTGACCTTGCCCGACTTCAGCAGCGAGACGTTCTGTTCAGTGATTCCAATGCGTTCGGCGAGCTCCTTCGAGCGCATCTTCCGCCGCGCCAGCATGACGTCGAGATTGACGGTGATCGGCATCGCTATCCCACCTCAGACGAAGGACGCATTTTCATCAGCGATACGGGTTGCTTCCACCATGACCCAGGCGACCGCCAGCAGCACGCCGCCGACAATCAGCGCCAGATAGTCGTGCACCGACAGGGCGATAACAAGCTGGCGGCTGCCCGGCGGATTGTTCAGCGTGAACGCGATTGCATCAACGCCGTCGACGAGATCGGTCCGAGGATGGCTTGCGCCAGCACGGCTCCGGCAAAATCACGCAACAGGCGGGCGCTCGCCAACGTGAACACATGACCATCGGCGAAATTCAGGAAGAGCGCGCGGACCTGCCAAAGCCCGAACAGCAGCACACCGACCGGAACGGCCGTGATGGCTGCACCGGCGATCAGGCGCCCCGGCGACAATGACAGATCGTGCCCTGCCTGGCCCAGTCGCGCCAGACAGGAGGTTTCGCGTCCAGTCGGGAATGAGAAATACCAGGATCATGGCGACGGCGATCAGCAACATGCCAAGCGTGGTCAGCATCGCCATTGCCTTGAGAAGCGTCGGAGGCGATCCGAGTGGTTGAAGGGGTCATTGGGCCAATCCTATTGACGCGAGATGTAATTATCGTATTACGATAAGTTATCATCGTCAACATGGTTGATCTCAAATGAACTCCAGATTCCTGCTGCACTGTCTCCTGCGCGTTCTGTCGATGTTGGCGATGGCTGGCTGCAGCCATATGCCTGTGACCTCGATGGTCAAGCTCGCCCGCGTCGACTTCGAGACTTCTGACCCCGCTCAACTGCGCGCCGCCATCAAACTGCCGCGCACCCTGCGGCCCCGGCCAAATGGTGTCGCCTTGCGGATTGCGGTGCAGGTCGGACGCGCGCCGGAGGAAGCACGCGACTTCATGCTGCGCGAATTGCCTGAACCTGCCGGAGCTGACGCGCGAGGCTGGCGCCGACAGCCACATCTTCGCCTATCGCATCGACGATGCCGATCTCGCGCGCCTGGCGGCTTTTCGCGCTGAGCTGATTGCCAGGAAAGTTCGGCCCAAAGCTCGGGCCAGAAAGGCTCGATCTCGATTTCGGTACGGCCGCAAGCATGCAAGGCCGGGCGAGCTGCCGGACGGTCCGATCTACTTCACCACCTATCTGCGAACAGCGGAGACGAAAGACTATGTGGCGCTTGCCCGTGACGTCGATCTGCGCTCGATCGTACCGAACGCCGCCGTAGTCGCCGAGATCCCGCGCTGCGGATCTTAACCCAGCTCCAGCCGCATTCCGTCATAGGCCGGGATCACGCCGGCCGGCAGGCTCTGGCGCAGCACCTCGTAATCGAGATCGGAATGCATGTTGGTGATGACGGCGCGCTTCGGCTTGAAGCGCTCGATCCATGACAGCGCGTCGCTGACGCTGAAATGGCTGGGATGGCCGGCATAGCGCAGCCCGTCGACGATCCAGAGGTCGAGGTTTTCCAGCGCCGGCCAGCTCTCCTGCGGGATGTCGCTGAGGTCGGGCGTGTAGGCGGCGTCGCCGATGCGGATAGCCGAGCGCCGGGATCTTGCCGTGCTGAACCAGGAAGGCCGAAAGCGTCACCGGACCGCCCTTCCCTTCGATGGTGCGGCTTTCGCCGGCTTCGATCGAATGGCGCGTCAGGATCGGCGGATAGTCGCTGCCCTCGGGCGCGATGAAGCAATAGGAGAACCGCGCCATGATGTCTTTGGCGGTCGACTGGTTGAAATAGACCGGAATGCGCCGGCGCTGATGCAGCACGACCGAACGCAGATCGTCGATGCCGTGGGTCTGGTCGGCATGCTCATGGGTCAGGAACACCGCATCGATGTGATCGACATTGGCGTCGATCAACTGCTCGCGCAGGTCGGGCGAGGTATCGATCACGATCCGCGTGGTGCCGTGCGCGCCCGTGCGCTCGACCAGCAGCGAGCAGCGGCGGCGGCGGTTTTCGGATTGTTGGGATCGCAGGCGCCCCAGCCGAGCGCCGGACGCGGCACGCCGGCGGAGGAGCCGCAGCCGAGGATTGTCAGCGTCAGCGTCATGCCGCCGCCTTCGGCGCCGGCACTTTGGAGAACAGCCGGAAGAAGTTTTCCGTGGTCTGCCGCGAAATCTCCTCCAGCGAGACGCCGCGCGTCTCCGCCAGCACTTTTGCGACTTCGACCACGTAGGACGGCTCGTTGCGCTTGCCGCGAAATTTGCCGGGCGCCAGATAGGGCGCGTCGGTTTCGACCATGATGCGGTCGGCCGGCAGTTCGGCGGCGAGTTCGCGCAAGGCTTCCGACTTCTTGAACGTCAGAATGCCCGTGAACGAAATCGACAGCCCGAGCGCGATCGCCTTCATCGCCAGTTCGCGCCCGCCGGTGTAGCAATGCAGCACCGCGCGGAACGGTCCCTTGGCCACTTCGTCTTCGAGGATGCGGCCGCAGTCCTCGTCGGCGTCGCGGGTATGGATCACCAGCGGCAGTCCGGTCGCGCGGGCGGCTGCGATATGCGCGCGAAAGCCGCGCTCCTGCGCTTCGCGCGAGCCGTGCTCGTAGAAATAATCCAGCCCCGCCTCGCCCAGCGCCACGACCTTCGGATGCTTGGTCAGCTCGATCAGCTCGCTCGGCGGGAATGCCGTCTTCCTCATCGGCGTGATGCGGATGGGTGCCGACCGAGCAATAGACGTTCGGAAACCGCTCGGCGATGGCCAGCAGCCCGCCGAGCCGCTTCACCCGGGTCGAGATGGTGACGATGCGGCCGATGCCGGCGGTCTCGGCGCGCGCGACGATGGCGTCGAGATCCTCGGCGAAATCCGGAAAGTCGAGATGGCAGTGGCTGTCGACGAGCATGGCTTCGCAACCGTTCAATCCGCCTTTGGTTCGACGTAGCGCGGAAACACGCCGACCGGCGCGCGGCAGCGCTGTGCCCGGCCGATGCGATCCGCGTCGCCGAGCGCTGCGAAGTCGCGCTGCGTCTGGCGGAATGCCGAGGCTGTCGAGCAGCTTGCCGAGGCATCCGGCATCACCGGCTGCGCCAGGATGGCGACCTGCCGCACGACTTCCGCCGTCACGTACAACACGGTTTTCTGCCGCTGCCGGATCGGTCTTCGCCAGCGCCCACGGCGCCTCGCCCGCGAAATAGCGGTTGGCTTCCGCGACCACAGCCCACACCGCGTTCAGCCATTGATGGATCTGCTGCGTCGCCATCGCGGTCCGCGACGCCGCCAGCATGGCATCGGCCTGCGCCAGGATCGCCTTGTCGTTGTCGGTGAACTCGCCGGGCTCCGGCAGCACGCCGCCGAGTTGCTTGGCGATCATCGACAGCGAGCGCTGCGCCAGATTGCCGAGATCGTTGGCGAGATCGGCATTGATGCGCGCGACAATGGCTTCATGGTTGTAGTTGCCGTCCTGCCCGAACGGCACCTCGCGCAGGAAGAAATAGCGCATCTGGTCGACGCCGTATTGATCGGCGAGATTGAAGGGATCGACGACGTTGCCGACCGACTTCGACATCTTCTCGCCCCTGTTGAACAGGAAGCCGTGCGCATAGACGCGCTTCTGCACGCGGAATGCCCGCCGACATCAGGAACGCCGGCCAGTACACCGCGTGAAAGCGGATGATGTCCTTGCCGATGATGTGCACGTCGGCCGGCCAGTAGCGCCAGTTCGCGTCGCTCTCGTCGGGAAAGCCGACGCCGGTGATGTAGTTGGTCAGCGCATCGACCCAGACATACATCACGTGCTCGGGGTCGTCCGGCACCTTGACGCCCCAGTCGAACGTCGTGCGCGAGATCGACAGGTCCTTCAGGCCGCCTTTGACGAAGCTGACGACCTCGTTGCGGCGCGAGTCCGGGCCGATGAAATCCGGCTGGCTCTCATAGAGCGCGAGCAGCTTGTCCTGATAGGCGGACAGCTTGAAGAAATAGCTCTTCTCCTCGACCCATTCGACCGGCGAGCCCTGCGGTCCGCGGCGCACATCGTCCTCGCCGACGACGGTTTCCTCCTCGGCGTAATAGGCCTCGTCGCGCACCGAATACCAGCCGGCATAGGTGTCGAGATAGATGTCGCCGTTCTGCTGCATCCGCTTGCCAGATCGCCTGGACCGGAGCGATGATGCGCGCGGCTCCGTGGTGCGGATGAAGCGGTCGAACGAGACGTTGAGCGCGCTCGTCCATCTCCTTGAACCGCGCGGCGTTGCGCGTCGGCGAGTTCGAGCGGCGTGCAGGCCTTTCGCTCTCGGCGGTCTGCATCATCTTCAGGCCGTGCTCGTCGGTGCCGGTCAGGAAGAACACGTCCTTGCCGTCGAGCCGCTGAAAGCGCGCCAGCGCGTCGGTCGCGATCGCCTCATAGGCGTGGCCGATATGCGGCATGCCGTTCGGATAGGCGATCGCGGTGGTGATGAAGTAGGTGTTGCGCTCGGCAGCCGCCGCCGGCTTGGCGACGGGAGCCGGCTTCGCGCGCGGCGTGGCTGGCTTGGCACGTTCAGCCACGGGCGCTGCCTGTGACGACGCGGTGGCTTCGGCGTTCCGCGACGCGCCTTCGTCGTTTCGTTCGCGGATTTCTTCGCTGACTTCTTGGCAGATTTCTTGGCTGCTTTCTTCGCAGCCTTTTTGGAGCCTTCTTCGCGGCTTTCTTGGCAGTCTTCTTCGCAGCCTTGCCGGCCTTCTTCACCGCGCTGTCTTCGTCGCACCTTTCTTGGCGGCGCGCTTTTTCGCCGCGGCCTTCTTGCCGGCGCGGGCGGGCGAGCGATTTGCTGGCCTTCTTCGCCTTGCGCTTTTTCGAAGCTTTCTTCCAGCCTTCGCCACCACGAATTCCTTTATCAACTCAAACGATTGTCGGGATTATTGTCGGACGGAGCGTTACCGCGTCGCTTCCGCGAGCATCCCGAACACCGAGAAAACCAGCGGTTTTCGCTCCAGATTATAGGATCTGCGGTGTCGCGCGCGGCGCGGATGATCTTTTCCCATACCTCCGCCAGCCGTGCAAGGCGGGGCAGATTCGCGTTGGCGTCGTCGGCGCGCAGCTTTTCGCCGATCCAGCGATCGACGCCGTCGATGAAAGCCGCCAGCGCCACCCGGTCGCTGGTGCCCAGCGCATCGCCCAGCGCATGCAGCTCGCGCGGATCGACCTGCGGCAGCGTCGCCAGCAGCGCCGCGGTCCGCTGCTGCAGCTTCAGCGCATCGCCGCCGAGCAGCGTCAGCGCGCGCGACACACTCCCTCCGCGGCGTCGGCCGCCTCCGACAGCGCCGGATCATCGGCGCGATGTCAGCGGCCCGCGACGCCGCGCGGATGACGTCGTCGGTCGCGAGCGGCCGCAGCGGCAGCTTGCGGCAACGGGACAGGATCGTCGGCAAGCGCCCGCGCCGGCGAATGGCTGACCAGCAGGAACAGCGATCGCTGCGGCGGCTCTTCGAGGATCTTGAGCAGCGCGTTGGCGGCGTTCGGATTGAGCTCGTCGACGGTGTCGACGATGCAGACCCGCCAGCCGTCCACCGCCGCGGTCGAGCCGAAGAACGAAATCGTCTCCCGCGTCTCGTCGACGGTGATCACGGTCCGCATCACGCCGCGATCGTTGAGGCCGCGCTCCAGCACCAGCAGCCCGCCATGCGCGCCGGCCGTGACCTGGCGCGCGACGGGATCGGACGGATCGACGCGCGAGCGTCTCGGCGCGTTGCACCGAAGGCGCCAGCGGATTGCGATTGGCGAGCACGAAGCGCGCCATGCGATAGGCCAGCGTCGCCTTGCCGATGCCCTGCGCGCCGCCGATCAGCCAGGCATGCGGAATGCGCCCGCTGCGATAGGCATTCGAGCAATGCCGTCTCGGCCTCGCGATGGCCGAACAGATCGGCCGTTTCGCGGGGATGCCTGACCGCCATTTCCTGCTCGGTCTTGCGCGCGCTCATGCCGTATCCGCCGGGCTCGGGACCGGCGAACACATGATCGCGCAACGCCGTCCAGACGCGGGCGGCGACCGTGTCGGCATCGGCATTGGCGTCGATCAGCACGCAGCGCTGCGGGTCTTCGGCGGCGATCTGCCGGTAGGCGTCGCGCAGATCCTGATGAAATTGGAGGTCTTCCGCCTCGAACCGGTCCGGCGCGCCGCTGCCGCGGCGGGCGGCGCGCGCGCTGCAGGCCGACTTCAACCGGGATGTCGAGAATGATGGTCAGGTCCGGCTTGAGATCGCCGATGGTGACCCGCTGCATGGCGTTGAGCACGCCGGGCGCGACCTGCCCCAGCCTGCCCTGATAGGCGCGGGTCGAGATCCGAGAAGCGGTCGCACAGCACCCATGTTCCCTGGCTGAGCGCCGGCTGGATCACGGTGCGCACATGGTCGTCGCGGGCGGCTGCAAACAGCAGCGTCTCCGCGTCCGGGCCCAAGCAGCTTGCCCATTCCCGACAGCACGAGATGCCGGATGATTTCCGCGCCCGGCGAGCCGCCCGGCTCGCGGGTGACGATGGCGCGCAGCTTTGCCGCGTCAAGACGCTCGGCGAGCTTCTTGATCTGCGTGGACTTTCCGGAGCCCTCGCCGCCCTCAAACGTGATGAACTTCCCGCGTCCGGAAGGCCGTTGCAGCCGTTGCCTCGGCCATGCTCAGAGCTTCTCGGCGCTCGCGCGGAACATGCCGATGACGAGTTCGCTGGCGCCGTCGATCGCGCGGCGCATGGTCGAGCCGGTGCCGACCGCTTCCGCCGCATAGACCGGCGCCTCCATGGCGACGTTGGCGCCGCGCCATACCCTGACGACGCCGACCGGCTGGCCGGCTTGCGACCGGCGCCCGCACCGGACCGTTATAGACGACGCGCGCGATCAGCTTCTCGCTGCCGTTCTTCGGCACCATCACCTTGATCGGCTCGGGGCTGGCGAGCTTGACCGAGCGGCTTTCGCCGCCGAACACCTTGGCGTAGCCGACCGGCTGGTTGGCCGCGAACAGCGTGCGCGTCTCGAAATTGCGAAAGCCCCATTCCAGCATCTTCTTGGCTTCGGAGGCGCGATCGTCGGGATCCTCGAGGCCGTTGACCACGACGATCAGCCGCGTGTCGTTCTGCACGGCGGAGCCGACCATGCCGTAGCCGCCCTCCTTGGTGTAGCCGGTCTTCAGCCCGTCGGCGCCGTTGAGCGAGTTCAGCAGCGGATTGCGGTTCTGCTGCCGGATCTTGTTCCAGGTGAATTCGCTTCTCGCCGAACAATTTGTACATGTCGGGATAGGTCAGGATGATGTGGCGCGCGAGCTTTGCCAGTTCGCGCACCGTCATCTTGTTGGCGGGATCGGGCAGCCCGTTGGAATTGCCGAAGGTCGACTTGCGTCAGGCCGAGCTCGCGCGCCCGCTTGGTCATGAAGTCGGCGGCAAAGATGCGCTCGTTGCCGGCCATGCCTTCGGCCAGCGCGATGCAGGCATCGTTGCCGCTCTGGATGATCGCGCCGTGCAGGAGATCGTCCACCGAAACCTTGCTGTTGAGGATGGCGAACATGGTCGAGCCGCCCGACGGCGCGCCGCCCTTGCGCCAGGCGTTCTCGCTGATGCGGTATTCGTCCGTCAGCTTGACGTCGCCCTTCTTGATGGCGTTGAAGACCACCTCGGCGGTCATCAGCTTCATCATGCTGGACGGCGCCCGCAGCTCGTCGGCGTTCTTCTCGAACAGCACGCTGCCGCTGGAGGCCTCGATCAGGATCGCGGTCGGCGCATCGCCGTCGAAGCCGCCCTCTTCCTTCTTGGCGCCCTGCACGCTGTTGTTGGCGGCATACACGATCCCGCCCCAACCGACCGCGAGCGCGACGACGGCGCGCGATCAGGCCGCGCCACGCGACGCGCGGCCGCGGCGTCGGATTTGCGGGAAACGAGAGTCTCGACTGCCATCGGCGATGTCCTGAATCCCGGCGTTCTAACAGTTGGAAGTATCGCAAACAACACAGGTTTTGGACTGTGCCGCGCGTGTCGATCCGATTGCGGCGCCGGACGAACGACCCTATCGTGGCGGACGCTGCAATTTCCCGACAAAATACGAAAAACAGGGCGGAAACGCGATGCCATCCTCACGCACCATTTCCGCCAACGGGATCGAGACTGTTCGTGCTCGAGCAGGGCGAGGGTCCGCTGGTGCTGCTCTGCCATGGCTGGCCCGAACTATCCTATTCCTGGCGGCACCAGATCCCGGCGCATCGCGGCAGCCGGTTTCCATGTCGTCGCGCCCGACATGCGCGGGTTTGGCCGAACCAGCGCGCCCGCCGATGTCGGCGCCTACAGCATCTTCGACACTGTCGGCGACATGGTCGCGCTGGTGGCGGCGCTTGGCGAAAAGCAGGCCGTCATCGTCGGCCATGACTGGGGCGCGCCGGTCGCCTGGCACGCGGCGATGTTCCGGCCCGATGTGTTCACCAGGGTCGCGGGCCTGAGCGTTCCGCCGCCGTTCCGCGGCCGCGGCCGGCCGCTCGACACCTTGCGCGAAAGCGGCATCACCAATTTCTACTGGCAGTATTTTCAGCCGCCCGGCGTCGCCGAGGCCGAGTTCGAGCGCGATGTCGCGCTGACGATGCGGACCGTGCTGGCGGCGCGGGTTCTCCGATCCGGCCGCGTCGCATGTTCGTCGAGGACGGCAAGGGATTTCTCGGCAATGCCGATCCGATCGGCCGTTGCCGGATTGGCTGACCGAAGCCGACCTCGCCTATTTCGCCGAGGTCTACCGGAAATCCGGCTTTCGCGGCGGGCTGAACTGGTACCGCAACATCGACCGCAACTGGGAACTGACCGCGCCGTGGCAGGGCGCGCAAATCCATCAGCCGTCACTGTTCATCGCGGGATCGAAGGATTCGCGTCATCACCGGCCTGATCGGCGCCAAGCGGGTCACCGAGATGGAGCGGGTGCTGCCGAACCTGAGGCAGAAGCTCATCATCGACGGCGCCGGCCACTGGATCCAGCAGGAGCGCGCCCGACGAGGTCAACGCGGCCCTGATCGCCTTTCTCAAGTGAAGACGCGCTGACAGCCTCGGCTCAATAGAGCCCGCGTCCGCTCAGCACTTCGCTCGGGCCGCGCGGATCGATCGGCGCAAGGTAAGCCTGAGCTCGGGCCGCATAGCGTCGTCGTTCTCGTAGGACACCGCGCGCGGATTTTCCGAGACACGGCCGCGGCGAGCGGCTGGAGGCCGACATTTCCGAGGTCGCGTTGATCGAGGCGTAGTCGGCCGAGGTATTGCCGAGGCTGTAGGGCCGCCCTTCCGGCATCGGAACCTCGCCCCGGATCCGGCCCGCGGACGACGGATATTCCGGAACGAACGGACGGGCGGAAGCGACCCGGACCGTGGACGGCGACGGCGCGGGCACGCCGGTGCGCAAGGTCGCCAGCAGCTGGCGGTCGTCGGAACCTTCGAGCGGCGCCCGGCCGACATATTCGACCCGGACCTGGGCGACGCCATTGCCTTTGAATTCAAGGAGTTCGGCGGCCTTGTTCGAGACGTCGATGAGGCGGTTGCCGTGGTAGGGGCCGCGGTCATTGACGCGGACGATCAGCGATTTGCCGTTCCGCAGATTGGTGACGCGGGCGTAGCTCGGGATCGGCAGGGTCGGATGGGCGGCGGTCAGCGAGGTCATGTCGAACACCTCGCCATTGGCGGTCAGCCGGCCATGGAAATCATCGCCATACCAGGAGGCCATGCCCTCCTCGCGATAGTTCGGGTCCTCTTCCGGCACATAGACCCGGCCCGCGACGGTGTAGGGCTTGCCGACGCGGTAGGTGCCGCCGCCCTTCGGCACGGGTTCGCCGAAGCGCCACCACGCGGGGCTGGAGGAAACGCCATATTTGGGATCGACGCGGCTGGCGAATTTGTCCGACGAGGCGCAGTTGGCGAGGACGAGGCACGTTGCCACGGCAGCAGCGCCACGCGCCGCCAGGACGATCGGATTCTGGCCGTCGAGATCCCCATTCGCCCCAATTACCATTTCCACCGGCCGACGTGCCTACTTTGAGGCGTTCGACGGCCTTACGCCACGATGCGGCCCACCTCCGCATCAAGACGTGAAGATATCGCAACCCGAACACGGCGGAAATGGGGTGCCGCTCTCGCGTGGTGAATCAATGGTTGCATTTGCAGCTCCGTCGATTTACGGGCAAACCGCCTCGATTCACCGTGCATGCGCCCTTCGTCGCATCCGTCCTGTCCGCATTCAGACAATCTGTTGCAGCAAATCATCACTCACGACCGATCTGCGATTCCAGCCTGTGAATCTTTTTGACTGTGCAACGCTGCAGTCGTTCTGTGGATCGCAGGGGCGCAAAGGATTTGTGCGATGATCGAGACGGTTACAGCGGTTATGGGCCTGGTGAGCGCAGGCGATTTTCCTGGCCCATGCATTTGAAGGTTATCGTTCCAGGGCCTGAGTCCTGAACGCCTGGCGGTTCGAGGCCGCCGACAGACGCATCACCTCTTGTTCCGAACGGGCGATTCGGAAAGCTTTAATAAATTCGGACGAGCATCTGAGTGGCAGGTGTATCATGCGCAACCACGACTTTGGTCTCCAACGGATTTCTCGCACTGACCACGGCCAGCCTCGTGCTGCTGTGCTCGAGCCTGCTCGCATTCGCCCTTAGCTAGAGGCCAGCCGCTAGCCGACGCGACGCGCGGCGAAAATTCAATTCGATGATTCATGGCGATTGGGCTGCTGGTTAGCGATGGCGACCGGCACGTCAGCGGTTCAGTTGCCACGGCGGCGCGCCACCGGTCGAAATCCGGACCGTTGATAGGCTTCGCTTCGGCAGGCTTGGCCTCGGCCGGTTTGACTTCGGAAGGCTTGACTTCGGAAGGCTTGGCTTCGGAAGGCTTGGCTTCCGGAGGGGCAAGCAGCTTCCGGAGAAGCGGCTGCAGGCTTGGCGGCGACTCCGGCTGCTGCAATGTCTTGCTTCTTCTTCCTGGTGCAGGCGGCGCGACCGCCTTTGGCACTGGCGCCGGAATTGCGGCCTGGGCTGCGGTAAACCGGACGCTGCAACAGTTCTTAGTTTCCCCGACACAGCGCCGAGACCTGCTCCGACAGCCGCTTGATTTCGGCCTGCTGGGCCGCCAGCAACTGTTGCGTCGTGCCGCCGAGCCCGTGATCTCCTGCCGCAGGGCGTCGAGAGATCGCCCCGCCCCCGGCATTTCTCGGCGCTTGCGACAGCCGTCGGTGCCATCAGCGACGGCAAGATCGGACCGCCACCAAAGGTCCGCCAGATCACGGCCGATCCGCTACCTGTTCCACGCCAACAATGCGATGATCAGGATCAGACGGCAGCCCCCGTCCGGGCTCCTCGTCTTCCGCCTCGTAAAGGTCGTCCTCTACGGCGTCGGGATCGCGTCGAGTTCAGGCACCTCACCGGGAACTCCACATACGCGTAACGAATGCGCTTGCCGCTAGATTAAATCGAGGGTTAAACCTCTGCAAATAAGGCGGCAACCCGCGGCTGCGGTCTTTTGTTGCAAGGTTGCGTCGCGGGCGCCGCCAACCTGCCTTGGCCGATGCCGCCCCTCGCGTTTAATTGATCGAATTTCCGGAGCACCCCTCTGCGACCAATTTGAGAGTGATTTCAGGAGGCAACGCCCATGCTTGCCGAAAATTTTTCTGCTGTTGGAAACCATCAAGAGCAACGCCTACCCCGATGGCGGTCCTCGCGTCGTGAGCACAGCGCCGCACGTTCCGGTCAAGCTGCCGGACCGGAAGCGGCACCTCCGGTGGCGTCGCTCAGCGGTCTCGGCGCGCTGAGGCCGGACGGGCCTCGTTGCCAGCCCGGTCCTTGACACGGCAACTCACCCGGATCGCGGAACCGTCAAGCCGTAACGGTCCGTCGGCTGCGCTGGTTGAGGTGATCGCACAAAATCCTGAATATTCGCAAAAGCACAAAGAAAAAACTTTGCCTCCGAGGATCGGCTTCGCTATTCGCTGCCGTTGTTGATCCAGGAACGGTGAAATCGCAAACAGTCCGTCCGGCAGCAAGAACTTTCCTCAAACCAGGAGCCGCAAGTGTCCGTTCAGTGGCAACAATCAAATTACGCCAAACACCAAAGCGTGAGATGTGAAACCACCCACAGCTGTTCGTCGCAGTTCAAGATAGATGAAATGGCGCAAAACCATTCCGCATATCGAACCGACGGAGGTTTCCCATGAAGAGCGCGTGTTGGTTCTGGATTCGCGGCGATTGCCCTACTCAGCTGTTGCAACCACGATGTTGAGGTCACATTCGGCTTCCGCGACCGATCATCCATTTACGGCAGCCAATATGACATCGCTGCAAACCGCAGGCGCAGCATGAAACAAGCTTCCCGTTGGGGAGTTTGAGGACATGTCGCTGGTCAATCCGGCAGTGGCCAAGCGTTAAGAGCGGCGAGAAGCGGGTCACGGCGATTTATCGGCCCGTCTATCGCTTTGTCGCGCGCTCGAGGAATTGCACCAGCGCGGCGCGGTCCTGTTCCGAGCCGATGCGCTGCTCGGGCATCTTGGTGCCCGGCGTGTAGGCCGCAGGCCCGATCTCGAACAATTTCGAAACCGTCTCCGGCGTCCAGACGATATCGAGGCGCTTGAGCGCTTCGGAAAAATTGTAGCCCGGCAGCGGTGGCGATCCGCCGGCCGAAGATGCCGGCCAGCGTCGGGCCCTGCCCGGTTGGCCTGCTCGGCGCCGAGCGTATGGCAGGCGACGCAGGCGCGAAAGATCTCCGCGCCGCGGTCGCCGGCATAGGCGGCCAGCGGATCTCCCGCCGTTTCCAGCAGCAGCGGATCGATCGGCTCTCCGGTCACCGCGTTCCAGCGGCGGATGATGTTGTCGGCGCCGCCGGTCAGCAGCGTGCGGCTGTCCGGCAGGAACGCGACCGACCAGACCGGCAGCCCGGGACCGACCAGCGTGCGCGCCAGAGCTGCGCGTCTTGCGATCGATCACCGCCACCGATCCGCCGATGCCCGCGGCGGCCACCAGCGCGCCATCCGGCGAGATCGCAATCGAGATCACCGGTCGCGGTCCGGCTGCAACCTCGCCCGCGACGCGCGCCGTGCGCCGGTCAGGAAATAGAGCTTGCCGTCGGCGCCGCCGGCCGCGATCTCGCCATCGCCGCCGACCGCAACGGCGTTGAGCGGGCTCGGCATCGCAACGACGGTCGGCGGCGGCGCGTCCGACAAGCGGCCAGATGCGAACGCTCTGATCGTAGCTGACGCTGACCAGCGTGCGGCCGTCGGGCGCGAACGCCACGCCGTTGACGTTCTGCGTGTGCCCTTCGAGCACGCGCGGCGCGCCGCCCGCGAGCGGCCACAGCCGCACCGTGTGATCCCACGACGCCGAAGCCAGCGTTGCGCCGTCGGGCGACACCGCGAGCGCTGCGATCGGCGCGGTATGGCCTTCCAGCACGGCATCGGGCTCGGCCTTGCCGGAAGTCCAGATCGCGATGCGCCCGTCGGCGCCCGCGGTCGCCGCGCGGCCATCCCGCAGCAGCGACGACCGCGTTGACGGCGTCGGCATGGAAACGCAGCACCTGCTCGGCCGCATTGCGCGTCAGCGACCAGCGGATCGCGGTTGAATCGAAGCTGCCGGAGATCGCGGTTTGCCCGTCGGGCGAAATCGCCAGCGCCCGCACCGGCCCGCCATGGCCGCGCAACTGCGCAAGGCGGCGCTCGTTCCGAGCGGCAGCAGCGACCAGCAAGGCGGCGCAGGTCAGCAATGCGAGACGGAGACTGTTGCGAGCATCGGAGCATTCGCGGCGATCGTTCGTCCGTTCGTGTCGCCGTCAAGGCCGCATCCGGCTGCGCTCAGCGCATGCCCGGCCTGTCGCGGTCGAGGCCCTTGGCCTGGAGATCGTCGAGATAATCCTGAAAGCGCCGCTCGGCGTTCACGCCGAGATCGCGCAGGAACGCCCAGGAGTAGATGCCGGTAGAGTGCATGTCGTCGAACCCGAGCCGCACCGCGTAATTGCCGACGGGATCGACCGGAGAGAATGGTCACGTTGCGCTTGCCGCCGACCGTCTTGCGTTCGCGCTTCGGAATGGCCCTGCACTTCGGCGGAGGGGCTGGTCACGCGGAGCAGTTCCGCCGGCAGGCTGAACGCCGCGCCGTCGTCAAATGCGACATGCAGGCGTGCGGCGGTCCTTCGGCAGCCGGATTTCAACCGGCCACGCCGCGCGGCATCGGACGCTCGAGGCACGCTCAGAGCGTTCTCGAGCCGGCGATCAGCCCTGGCCGACTGGCCAGATCATGGTGCCGGGATCGCCGACCCTGGCGCCGCTGGTGGTGAAGGCGACGGAGCTCGGCTGCTGGATGGTGCTGAGCACGATCGACACGCCGACCGCGGCGATCGCCGCAAACACCAAGGCCGCAAGAAAGACTTTCATGTGCTTCCTCAACACTGACTTGTGACCGAGCCGGATTATTCGGCCGGCACGGCGCGGCGCGCTTCCCGACGGCGCATGGCCCTTGGCCTGCTCTTCCTCGACCCAGAGCGAGTGATGCTCCTTGGCCCAGTTGAGATCGACCTCGCCGGTACCCATCGCATCGAACGCGCCTTCCATGCCGATCGAGCCGATATAGATGTGCGCCAGCATCGCGGCGATGAACAGCATCGCGATCACGGCATGGATCACGGTCCAGAACTGCAGCGCCGTGACGTTGGCCGGAAGGTACGGGAACAGCAGGAACCAGCCGGACACCGACATCAGCGCGCCGCCGATGATCACGATCCAGAAAATGCCCTTCTGCCCGGCGTTGAAGCGCTTGGCCGGCGGATGCTTGCCCTTCGGACAGGATGCCGCCGCCCTGCTTGATCCATTGCAGATCGAGCTTGCCGGGAATGTTATCCTTGATCCAGATCAGGAACATGATCGACGAGGCCGAGCATGAACGGAAACGCCAGATAGTTGTGCGCGAATTTGGCGTAGGCCGACATGGTCGCGAAGGCGTCGGCGCCGAACAGCGGCAGAATCAGGATGCGGCCGAAGCTGATGTTGAGGCCCGACAGCGCCAGCACGATGAAGCAGCTCGCCGTCAGCCAGTGGGTGAAGCGCTCGAAGCTGGCAAAACGCAGGATCGTCGTGCCCGAGAAACCCGTGATCGATGCGAATCCGTCCGCGCACCATCAGGAAGATCGCCAGCAGCGCCAGCATTCCGAGGATGGCGACGCCGCCGATGATCGGCAGCTTGCTGCGGTGGAAATCGCGCCAGTCGCGGCCGGCCGGCTGGATCAGACTGGCGGCCATCGCGTCCGGGATGGATGATCCGCCCGGTGATCTTGTCGCCCTCCTTCAGCGCGTTCAGGAGCTTGTCTTCCTGCACGGCCTCGGCGGTCGGCTTGAACGAAAGCTGCGCGGCGGCGGGATGCGCGAGCACGAACAGCAAGCGCGAACGGCAGCGCGGCTAGATAGCGCGCCTGGAAGGAGTCTTGAGTGAAGTGAGCTTGGCATCTGCACAACGCCCTTTCGGTTATCGGTGTTACGCGAGCGCCGCCGCACGCCGAGCGCGACGGCCGATTGCATCAGCCGGTCGGTGAATCGCTGTAGGCGGTCTTCCAGCCCCACATGCCCGAACCGTAACCGCGCTTCATCACGCGCTCCTTGTAGATTTCGGCGATGATCGCGCCGTCGCCGGCGAGCAGCGACTTGGTCGAGCACATCTCGGCGCAAATCGGCAGCTTGCCCTCGGCGAGACGGTTGGCGCCGTATTTGGCGTATTCGGCCGGCGTGGAGTCCGCCTCCGGCCCGCCGGCGCAATAGGTGCACTTGTCCATCTTGCCGCGCGAGCCGAAGTTGCCGACCTTCGGATATTGCGGCGCGCCGAACGGACAGGCGTAGAAGCAGTAGCCGCAGCCGATGCAGAGGTCCTTGAGTGCAGCACCACGCCGTCGGCGGTGGTGTAGAAGCACGACACCGGGCAGACCGCGGCGCAGGGCGCATCGGTGCAGTGCATGCAGGCCATCGACACCGAGCGTTCGCCGGGCTTGCCGTCATTGATGGTGACGACGCGGCGGCGATTGATGCCCCACGGCACTTCATGTTCGTTCTTGCAGGCGGTGACGCAGGCGTTGCACTCGATGCAACGGTCGGCATCACAGAGAAATTTGACGCGAGCCATGATCTATTCTCCTCTCACGCCGCTTGGATCTGGCACAGGGTCACCTTGCCCTCGTGCATGCCGGTGACCGGATCGTAGCCGTAGGACGTGAGCGTGTTGACGCTTTCGCCGAGCACGATCGGATCGGTGCCCTTCGGATATTTGCCGCGCTGATCGACGCCCTGGAACCAGCCGGCGAAGTGGAACGGCATGAACGCCACGCCCTTGCCGACGCGGTCGGTGACCAGCGCCTTGACGCGCGCCTTCGAGCCGTTCTCCGGACCGAACACCCAGACCCAGCCGCCGTCCTTGATGCCGCGCTCGGCGGCATCCGACGGTGTTGACCTCGACGAACATGTCCTGCTGCAATTCGGCGAGCCAGCTTGTTCGACCGCGTCTCCTCGCCGCCGCCTTCGTATTCGACCAGACGGCCCGAGGTCAGGATGATCGGGAATTGCTTGGCAAGCCCCTTGTCCACCGCCGCCTTCTGAATCGAGAAGCCGAGATTGGCCATGCGGAACTGGCGCCCGTCCGGACGCGTCGGATATTTGGCGACGAGATCGGGACGCGCGGTGTAGATCGGCTCGCGATGCACCGGCACCGGATCGGGCAGATTCCACGCCACCGCGCGCGGCCTTGCCGTTGCCATAGGCCATCACGCCGTGCTCCAGCGTGACGCGGATGATGCCGCCCGACAGGTCGACCGCCCAGCCGACGCCGTCGGGATTGTTGCCGCCGATCTTGTTGATCGTCGGCAAGTTCGGCTTCGGTGAGGTCCTTGTCCCAGCCGAGCTTCTTGAGCACGCCATAGGTGAATTCGGGATAGCCGTCGGTCAGCTCCGAGCCCTTGCTGTAGGAGCCTTCGGCCAGCAGATTGACGTTCTTCACCGAGCCGTCCGGCTGCTTCTCTTCATAGACGACGCCGAAGCGCGCGCGGAACGTGCCGCCGCCGTCCTTGGCATGAAGGTTGGTGTTGTAGAGCGTGTGCGTGCCCGGATGCTTGATCTGCGGCGTGCCCCAGCACGGCCACGGCAGGCCGTAATAGTCGCCGCCGATCTCGGGCTCGTCGGCCTTGGCGCGCAGCGTCACCAGGTCGAACTTGCCCTGGTTCTTCATGTGCGCCTTCAGCCGCTCCGGCGACTGGCCGGAATAGCCGGTCGAGAAGCCGCCGCGGTTGATTTCGCGCAGCAGGTCTTCCGGCGATGGATGATTGTTCTCCACCTTGATGTTCTTGAACATCGGATCGGCGAAACCGAGCTTCTTCGAAAGCAGGTAGATGATCTCGTAATCGTCCTTCGATTCGAAGATCGGCTTGACGATCTGCTCGCCCCACTGCAGCGAGCGGTTCGAGGCCGTGCGCGAGCCCGAGGTCTCGAACTGGGTGCAGGCCGGCAGCAGATAGGTGCCGTTCTTGCGGTCCGAGATCGCGGCAAACGTGGTCGGATGCGGATCGGCGACCACGAGCAATTCGAGCTTCTCGAGGCCCTTCACCATCTCCGGTCATGCGCGGCACGGTATTGCCGCCATGCCCCATGATGACCACGCCCTTCACGGCTGTCGCGTTGATCGACGTCGTCGGGATTGGCAAGCGTCGCATCGAACCAGCGGGTCCACGGGATGCCCGGCAATTCCATGTTCTGCTTGCGGGTGCGGGCCGGACGGCCGGCCTTCGCCGGCACTTCGTCGAAGCGCGACTGCAGATAATCGTAATCGACTTCCCAGACGCGCGCCCAGTGCTTCCAGGCGCCTTCGACCAGGCCGTAATAGAGCGGCAGCGTCGTGATATCGAGACCGATATCGGTCGCGCCCTGCACGTTGCAGTGGCCGCGGAAGATGTTGGCGCCGCCGCCGAACGTGCCGACATTGCCGGTCGCCAGCAGCAGGTTGCAATAGGCGCGGACGTTGGCGGTGCCGACGGTGTGCTGGGTGCCGCCCATGCACCAGATGAAGGTCGACGGCTTCTGCTTGGCGAAGGTCTCGGCGACCTTCTTCAACTGCTCGCCGGGAATGCCGGTGACGCGCTCGACCTCTTCCGGCGTCCACTTGGCGACTTCGGCGCGGATCTGGTCCATGCCGTAGACGCGCTGCGCGATGAACTGCTTGTCTTCCCAGCCATTGTTGAAGATGTGGTGCAGCATGCCCCAGATCACCGCGATGTCGGTGCCGCTGCGGAACCGGACATATTCGGTGGCGTGCGCCGCGGTGCGGGTGAAGCGCGGGTCGAGCACGAACACGTTGGCGCGGTTGATCTCCTTGCCGGTCAGGATGTGCTGCAGCGACACCGGGTGCGCTTCGGCGGCATTCGATCCCATGAAGACGATGGTCTTCGAGTTGCGGATGTCGTTGTAGGAGTTGGTCATCGCGCCGTAGCCCCAGGTATTGGCGACGCCGGCGACGGTGGTGGAGTGGCAGATGCGGGCCTGGTGGTCGATCGAGTTGGTGCCCCAGAACGCCGCGAACTTGCGGAACAGATAGCCGCCTTCGTTGGAGAATTTCGCGGAGCCGAGCAGATAGACCGAGTCGGCGCCGGACTTGGCGCGGATCTCGAGCATCTTGTCGCCGATCTCGTTGATCGCCTGGTCCCACGACATCTTCTGCCACTCGCCGTTGACGAGCTTCATCGGATATTTCAGGCGGCGGTCGCCATGCACGAGTTCGCGCACCGACGCGCCCTTGGCGCAATGCGAGCCGCGATTGATCGGGCTGTCCCAGGCCGGCTCCTGGCCGACCCAGACGCCGTTCTGCACTTCGGCGATCACGGTGCAGCCGACCGAGCAATGCGTGCAGATGTTCTTTTTGATTTCGGTCGGCGCGCCGACGATCTTCGGACCGGCCTGCGCCTTGCGCACCGAGCCGAGCGGCATCAAGCCGAGCGCGGCGCCCGCGCCCGCGGCCAGACCGGAGCGGCGCAGGAACGTGCGGCGGTCGAGAACGCCAGAAGCCAGGCCGGCGGCGATACCCTGCAAACGCGCCCTGCCCGCGGATCCATCTCTTCGCTTCATCAACATGTGCGTGGTCCCATCAATAGCGGTTGACGCGATAGTAGTTCTTGACGTGATCGGTTTCCTTGTAGCGGGCCTTGACGCGCTCGGCCTGCGACTCGTCCGCCTCCGCCTCGCCGCTCGCGAGCGGCACGACCGCTGCCGCGGCGACCGCCGATCCGCCCATCATGAAGCAAGCGGCGCCGGTCGACGCCGCCGGCTCTGCGCGCTTGCTGGCGGGCGCCTTGCTGTCGGATGGCTTGCTCATTGCGATCTCCTTCACGTCATCGCTGCCTTCGCGCGTCACTCGGACAGCGTAAAGGCCTCGGATTCCAGTTCCATGAAGACACGGCCGACGCGGCCGACGGCACGGTAGAAGTTGCGCCGATTGCGACATCTCGAGATCGGCGAACATCCGCGCCGCCCACGGCTTGAGATGCCGCTCGAAGAATCGCGCCTGCTCGGCGAAGTCAGCTTCGAAGTCGCCGCGCGCGAGGCCGGCCATGACCTCGAGCAGGATCGCGATGTGATCTTCCGGCTCGCGCGAGGTGCCTGCGCGCTCGATCCCGAGCCGCATCCAGATCTTCGCGCACCCGCGCCAGCGGGCGCTCGTGCAGAAAGCCGGTCAGATAGTAGGAGGCATAGGGCAGCAGCTCGCCGCGGCCGAGCCCGATGAAGAGATCGAAGAATTCCTTGCTGACGGCGCGATCGTCCGTCGCTGCCGCGGCGGATGCGAGTTCGACATGCGCCATGCCGAGATCGGACGCATCGCCCTTCAGCGCGGCAACGCGCTTGAGCGTGTCGGCGTCGGGCGCCTTGCCGAGCAGCAGCGACAACAGGCCGTATTCCGCGGCGCGCAGCTGATCGATCTCGTCGATTTCGGGCTTCGATGACACCTGATCCTCGGATGGTCCGTAGAGATCGGGACGAAGGACGAAACGATGCACCTGCGTCAGCGCCTCGACGGCGAGAACCCGTTCTGCGGGAATGCGCGACCACGCCGAAACCGAAGGCTGCGCAATGCCGATCGCTCGCGCCAGCGACGCGACGCCACCTGCTGCTCTTGATTGCTTGTTCCAGACCGGCGTCACGCATGGTGCTACCGATTTCTCCCCGCCCACGCGCGCCTCTCCTAACCGGGTCACTCTGGTTTAGAACTGGAATTATTCCAGTGTGAAATCTGTAACATAGGCGTTGCCTATGTCCGTCAAAAACTTTTGTCTAAACAATCGGTTTTGCGGAGCCATGGCGTCGCACCGGCTGTTGCGGTGCAGCAGGATCGGCTCGCTTCGGAATGCTCGGCCGTCGCGGCTTCGCCGCATGTCGCTCGGCCGTTGCGGCTCTCGCGCTATCCGACCGTCTCGTTCGCTCAACCGTCTGCGGACTGCATCGGGCAGATCCGCCTGCGGCTTTGCGCGGCATCGTGTTCGCGCGGATTGCGCGGGATCGCTCGCCGCCTCATCTTCCGAGGATCGGCGCGGACTCGGCGATTCGCCTGCGCGATCTCGCCGCCCATGATCTGCGAAACCAGCCGCGCGACATCCATGCCGGCGCCGAGTCTCGCTGCTGCCGGGCACGCCGCCCGGCGTATTCCAGTCATAGGCGTAGTCGAGCGCGGGATTGACGTAATTGCGGATCGCGGGATCCAGCGCCCAGGATTTTCGCAGCGCCGCATTGCGCAGATGTTCGGGAACGCCCTTGCGGAGAAACGCGGTGATATCGGTCGCTGCCGTCAGCTCCTCGAGCTTTGGCAGGCTGGAGAGATCGAATTCCGGCGTCGACATCGGCTTCGGCAGCGGGCGCGGACGGCGACGATTCGGCGCTTCGGCAGCCGGCGCGTCCGGCTCCGGCTCGGTTTCGCCTCCTGCTTGCGCTGCGACCATCGCGCCAGAAAGCCCTTGTCCCGGTCGCGCTCTGGTCCGGACCACTCATCGTGCGGCCTGTTCCTTCATCCGGCGGCCGCCCGGCACGCGCTGGCCGATCGCCGCCCGCGCGATCCCGCTTGCGCTTGTGGAACACGCGCTCGACATGGAATTCGATCGACAAAGGCCGCGATCCATGACGCGATCTCCGGCGGCATCGGCACGGTGCCGATCACATCGCAGCCGCTTTCGAACATCGCCTCCCCTTCGGTCGGATCGGCGGTCACCTTGGTCAGCTCGAGTTCGGCGCCGCCGTCCTGACGCCGCAACGCGACCCAGATGCGCGGCTCGCCGTCGGCGAGATTGTCGCGATAATTCGCGGTGTCCGAGCTGAACAGGTCGATGCTGGCCGCGCCCGCGTAATAGATCGTCGCATCGGCCTCGCGTGGACAGCACGGTCCACGGCGCCGTCGCCGGCACCTCGTCGAGGATCATCGCCGGCGACCACATATGATCGATCCAGGGATTGTCGATCGAACGGCGGCGCACGACCACGCCGACCTCGCGGGATGCTTCGGTCATTGCCATGCTCGATCCTCCGTTCGCCGGTCGATCATGCGACATTCGCGGTCGACGCGAGCGGCAACCCCGCGACCAGATTTTGCGGCTTCAGCCGCACCACCTTGTCCGCGCCCATCGCCAGGATGAGATAGACCGGCTTGTCGCCGACGCGTTCATCCACCAGCCGCGTATCCTCGAAGTTCAGGCGCATCAGGGCGACGATGCGCTCGGCGACGTCTGCCGTCCAGCCGCGTCGCCGTTCCACAGCGCGTTGCCGATCCGCGTCGCCTCGCTGTCGAGGCCGACGAACCAGCGCCAGTCGCGATCCTCGATCGAGGCGACCGTCTCGACATTGACGGCAACGCCGAGCAGATGGCCAATCCATCGCTCGATCACCCGGCACAGCCCGGCGCGCGCCTTCGCATTGCCGCCGATGTTCATGACCATCGCATGCGCGTCCGAACGCGACCAGTAGGTCCAGGCGTTTTCGTCGTCCATCACATCCATCTCGCCGAACGCCTTCGGCGTGCAGCATGGCCGTGAGCGGCGATGAATGCATGTCGTGCTGGGCGTGCTGCTGCGCCTCGATCGACCTCCGCATCGGCCAGCAGCAGCGTGCCGTCGTGAACGGCCGCCTGCTGGCTGCGATAGAACAGTTCGGCCGCGCGCAGCGTGTAGGGATCGTCGCAGCCCTCGAGCGCGTTGCGCAGGATCAGATGGCAGAGCTGCGACAGAAAGATCGGCGGCAGATCGCCGGCGCCGTTGCGGGCCAGCGCGACATAAACCGCCTCCAGCGACGGCGCCGCGATCAGCCGGTCGCGGAAATTCATCATGAAGGTCCAGTTCTCGCGCGCATCGGCGTCGGCGAGCGCGGCGATATCCGCACGTCGACACCGGGCGCAGCGGATCGGCCATGCAGGCTCGCATGCAGATTGCGCTCGGCATCGCAGGCATCGGCCGGCGGCATCAATTCGGGCCGCGCCAGATAGGCCATGATCAGTTCGGGCGTCGCGACCAGCCCGCCATGATCGGCGCGGCGCGTGAGGTGATGGCCCGAGGCGACCCAGAATTCTCTCATGTGCGATCCGTCGTCATGCGGTCGGTCCTGATCAATCCGAGAAGATCGACCTCCTCGGCGGGTTCATCGTCGCCTTCGACCTCGTGAAAGGTAAAGGCGCTGGCATGGGCGTGCAACCGATCGGCATCCGCCGCGGCCTCGCGCGGCTTGAGGGTGCGAAAGCGCTCGCGGATTTCGCCGTTTTCGACGCTGCGCTGCACGGCGAGCAGGGTCTGCGGCGGATGCTCGCACAGCGAGGCCGCAAACGCGATCTCCTCCTCGGCGGCAAGCGCGCGCGGCCTCCGCATCAGGCGCGCCGAATTTCTCCAGCAACTGCGCTGGCGAGGCGCTCGATCATCGCCTGCCGCTCCGCTTCCGTCGCTTCGGTGACGATGGCAAGCGTCGACCATCCGAGACTGTCGATGCCGAGAAAGCCCGAACGCAGCGCCACGCGCTGCTTCTGGCCGAGCGTGGCCGGATCCCGGTTCCAGAACACGAACGCGCCGGAAACCGCCCATTCGCCGGGTTCCGCCGCCCGCTCGAAAACGAACGTATCCGACGGGTCCAGCCTGATGGTTCGCGGAAATTTCAACATGTCCGCCTCATCCGAATTTCGGACCGCGCGCCTGCGGATCATACCAAGCGGCGCCGTCCAAGCGCATCCACAAGACTGGTCCGCTCCGGCGGCTCCGCTGCCGGCGGGCAGGCTGACCAGAAGATCGCCGTTGACGTCGATGCCGCGGCGCTCGCCGGCCTTGCGCTTGGGAAGCCGCTCCAGATAGTCCCGCGCGATCGCCTCGAAGCCGCGCTCTTTCCAGCGGTCGAACGCGGTCATCGAGGTGGCGGGCGAAGCTTTCGATGATCGCATCGGTGTCGACCATCTCGAAACCTTCGCTCAGCAAGCGACACGCCGGAGGCGGCCTGCACCTCCGCGACATGCGCCATGTCGGCGGCGCGCAGGATCACGCCGAAAACCAGCCATGCCGGTACGTCGTCTTCGGCGCAATCCGCCGGCCAGCCGAGCCGCCCGCCGCCGAGCAATCCCGCGTCGAACCGGATCGCATCAGGCCAGTCGAAACTGACCTCCCGCTCCGGCGGACAATGGGCGGCAATCGCATCGGCCAGCGCATTCATGCCGGCAAAGAACGCCCGGCGCGCCGACGCGGAGCGGCTCGTCGGGTTCAAGCACCACCGCGAACTCGACCAGATCGTAGCGGCGCACCCACACCAGCGTCCCGGCGCCCGCCTCCGCCGCGATCTCGCAGCCGTGGGCGAAGGCATCGCCGAGCTCGCGCAACGCGACCAAAGTATAACCGGGGGCAGATCGAGTGTCTGTTCCGTATCCCCGAGACGCAGCGATCACGAAGAACTATTCCCTCATTGCTTCACAGCCGCGCGGTGTATGCTATCCCGCGCAAGCCGGCGGCGCGAGCGGCCTTGTATCTTGCAGATGTTCGCCCGAGCGGTTACCGCAGAACCGTAGGACGAAGCAACCGCGCTGATGCGCCGGTTCAGGGTATTTCAACAATGAGTGCGGCGGCGTCTCGTCTCCTGATTTGCAGTTGCGAGAAGACCATGCCGCTCGATGCGCAGGCGATCGGCCGCGGCTGCGCGGCCGAGATCACGCAGGCGAACCAGCTTTGCGGCCTCGAGCTCGACCGCTTCAAGGCAGGCGCTCGCCGACGGCGCGCCGATCACGGTCGCCTGCACCCAGGAAGCGCCGCTGTTTCGGGAAGTCGCGGAGAATTTCCCGCAAGCCCAGCTCACCTTCGTCAACATCCGCGAGACCGGCGGCTGGTCGAACGACGCCGCGGCAGCCGGTCCGAAAGCCGCGGCGCTGATCGCCGCGGCAGGCGAAGACATGCCGCCGATTTCGCTGGTGACGCTCGAGAGCAGCGGCGTCGCGCTGATCTATGGCCGCGACGAGATCGCCATCGAGGCGGCGCAGCGTCTCGCCGATCGTCTCGACATCACCGTGCTTCTGACCAAAGCCCGGCGACGTGACCCCGCGCCGGACGCAACGAGTTTCCGGTGCTCAAGGGCACGATCCGCAATGCCCGCGGACATCTCGGCGCAGTTCGAGCTTGCGATCGACGACTACGCGCTGCCATCGCCCTCCTCGCGCGCGAAGCTCGTGTTCGGGCCTTCGCGCAACGGCGCGACCTCGACCTGCGACCTGATCCTCGATCTCAGCGGCGGCACTCCGTTGTTTCCCGCGCATGAATTGCGCCCGGGTTATCTGCGCGCCGATCCGCGCGACCAGCGCCGCCGTCGAGCGCGCGATTGCGGATGCCGGCGGGCTGGTCGGCACCTTCGACAAGCCGCGCTTCGTCAATTTCGAGGCAGTCGCTCTGCGCGCATTCGCGCTCTGCCATCACCGGATGCACGCGCTGTCTCGATCTGTGTCCGACCGGCGCGATCACGCCGAACGGCAATGCGGTCGCGATCGACGCCAATGTCTGCGCCGGCTGCGGCTCGTGCGCATCGGTCTGCCCGACCGGCGCGGCATCCTATGCGCTGCCGAGCGCGGACGCCCTGATGCGGCGGCTGCGCACGCTGCTGCAGACCTATCGCAAGGCGGGCGGCAGCGACGCCATCGTGCTGTTTCACGACGGCGAGCACGGCGAGGACATCATCGATGCCCTGGCGCGGTTCGGCGCGGGCCTGCCGGCGAATGTGCTGCCGCTGCGCGTCAACGAAGTGACGCAGCTCGGGCCGGAGATCATCGCCGCCGTCTTTGCCTATGGCGGCAGCGGCGTCGCGATGCTGACGCGCGCCAAGCCCAGCCACGACATCGCCGGGCTTCGCCGCGCGGTCGAGACTGTCGGACACGCGTCGTTACGCGCGCTCGGCTTCGGCGCCGGCCTCGTGCGGATCATCGAGACCGACGATCCCGACCAGTTGCGCGCCATGCTCGATGCGGCGCCTCGCTGGCGTCGCGACGCAAAAGCCGGCCGGCTTCGTGCCGCGCGGCGCCAAACGCGGCGTGCTCGAGACGACCTTTCGCGAACTTCACCTCGCCGCGCCCGCGCCGGTCGATGTCGTGCCGCTGGCGCCGGGCGCCCCGTTCGGCGGCGTGAATCTCGAATGTCGACGGCTGCACGCTCTGCCATGCCTGCGTCACCGCCTGCCCGACCGGCGCGCTGTCGGACAATCCCGACCGCGCGATGCTGCGCTTCACCGAAAGCCTCTGCGTGCAATGCGGGCTTTGCGAATCGACCTGCCCCGAAGAAGGTCATCACCATCGAGCCGCGCCTCGACTTCCAGGCCTGGAACGCGCCGCTGCGCGTGCTGAAGGAGGAAGAGCCGTTCCACTGCATCGCCTGCGGCAAACCGTTCGGCACCAAGAGCTCGATCGACCGCGTGCTGGCAAAGCTCGGCGAGAAGCACTGGATGTTCCAGGGCGCCAATGCCAAACGTCTCGACGTCATCAAGATGTGCGCGGACTGCCGCGTCGAAGCCGTGGTGAACGAGAGCTTCGATCCGCATGCGGCGCCGCAGCGCCCGCCGGTCATGACGACGGAAGATTATTTGCGCGCGCGCGATGTGAAGAAGGGCGATCCGCTTGGATCGTGAGCAAGCCCGTGTCCGCCACCCGTCCAGATCTCAAGGCCGCGCGCGACGTCGAAAGCCGCCGGCATTCCCGGCGTCAAGCACGTCATCGCGGTCGCCTCCGGCAAGGGCGGCGTCGGCAAGTCCACCACCTCCTGCAATCTCGCGCTCGGCTTTGCTGCGCTCGGACTGAAGACCGGCATTCTCGACGCCGACATTTACGGCCCGTCGCAGCCGAAAGCTGTTCGGCCTGCGCGGCAAGCCGCGGCAGATCGGCCCGCGCATGCTGGAGCCGATGGAGCGCTTTGGCGTCAAGGTGATGTCGATCGGCTTTCTGGTCGAGGAAGACAACGCCATGATCTGGCGCGGACCGATGGTGATCTCGGCGATCACGCAGATGCTGCGCGAGGTGGCATGGGGCGATCTCGATATCCTCGTCGTCGACCTGCCGCCCGGCACCGGCGACGCGCAGCTCACCATGGCGCAGCAGGCGCCGCTGGCCGGCGCGGTCATCGTCTCGACGCCGCAGGACATCGCCCTGATCGACGCGCGGCGCGGCATCGCGATGTTCCAGAAGGTGAGCATCCCGATCCTGGGCTTGATCGAGAACATGTCGAGCTTCTGCTGCCCGACCTGCAACCACGTCACGCCGATCTTCGGCCATGGCGGCGCGCGGCAGCGAAGCCGAAAGCCGCGGCATTCCCTATCTCGGCGAGATCCCGCTCGATATGCAGATCCGCCAGACCTCCGACGACGGCCGCCCGATTGTCGCGATCGAGCCCGACGGCGTCCACGCGAAGCACTATATCGGCATCGCGCGCGAGATCTGGACCACGATCGTCACCGGCGCGGCACAGCCGGCCGCCGCCGCGCATCGTCATCGAGTAGACGACGCGCGGGCGAGTAACTCACGGGCTCATGAAGACCGGGTTGATCCGCTCTGTTCCACCGACAAGACCGAGCGCATGCAATTCGTCGCGATGCAGATCGACAATGAGGATGGACAGGATCACGAAAAGAGCGGCGGCAACGTAAACCAGAAGTGGCGAGGCCGATCTATTGGTCGAATCGCGCTGCGCAGCCGTCCGCTTCCGGGAATAGCTCCAGAACGGAGCCAGCAGAGCCCGCAAAGCTGAGAGCATTCGGACTGTTCTTCTTTGCATCGCGCCGTGAGCCTAGATCGACCCTTGGCCAATGTCGAGATTTGGGCGTCAGGACATCGTGCCACACCTGCAAGCAGGCGTGGCGGAAGTCGACGTGCGGGCTAACGCGCTTCTTCGAAACCGCCGAGCGCAGCGGTCAGATTGGCGCCGAGGATATCGGACAGATAACCTCCCTCCTGCACGAAAACGGTCGGAAGGCCCAACCGGGCGATCGCAGCACCAATGCGCCGGAAGCCGGCCGTCGTCACCGCAAGGCCGGCGAGCGGATCGTGCTCCGAGGCATCGAGACCGAGCGCCACCACGAGCGCACCGGGCGCAAACGCGCGGATGGTTTTCTCGGCCTCACCGATCGCCTTTATATAGTCGTCATCCCCGGTGCCCTTCGGCAACGGAATGTTCAGGTTGGCGCCGAGGCCGGGGCCGGCGCCGCGCTCATGCGCATATCCCCACACGAACGGATTGAAGAAGGTCGGATCGGCATGGATCGACACCGTGAGAACGTCGGGGCGTTCGTAAAAGATGCCCTGCGTGCCGTTGCCGTGATGCACGTCGACATCGAGGATCAGCGACCGCGCTCATGCTTCAGCTTAAGGTGAGCCGCCGCGACTGCGCTGTTGTTGAGAAAGCAGAATCCGCTCGGCGAGATCGCGATAGGCATGATGGCCGGGCGGACGGCAAAGGGCATAGGTTGCGTCTTCGCCGTCCATGACAAGCTGGGCGGCCGTGGCAGCAACATCGGTCGCGGCGCAGGCGGCAGCCCAGGTGCCGGGACCGATCGGGCACGAGGTGTCGATGGTGTGCCAGCCGAGACGACCGACAATGTGGGTCGGGTACGTGGCGGCGTAGCGCACCGGATGCATGTTGGCGATCATTTCGGGACCGGAATCGCCAAGGGCCGTCCAGGCGTCCCACGCCTCCTCCAGAAAGCGAAGATATTCGGGGCTGTGGACCCGCGCCCGCGGTCCCTGACCGAAAATGGTCGGCGCGACCAGATCGTGCTTGCCGGCCTTCAGTCCTGCCAGCAAGCCGATCGGCGCGCTCCGGCTGCTCGGTGGTGCGCTGGATGACGCCGCGCACCAGGAAGAATTGCGGATCGTGGCTGCGATGCAGTTCGGTGTAGACGGCCTTCACGCGGGTACTCCGTTGGTGGGCAATAGAATTCCGCTCGGCGCCGCGCCTGCATCGCTGCTCGGAGGCGTCAGCTCCCGCACCAGCCTGCCGACCTCGCGCCAGGCGTGACCGATATGGTGATCGACATGTGCGGTGATGCGTTCGGGGTGCCCGGCTTCGATCGCCGCCAGCAGCGGCTCGTGCGTCCGCGCGATCTCATGCGGATCGTCGTACAGGCGGCCGATCAGCCCGATGACCATGCGCAGCTCGGCCGCGAGATCATCGAACAGCCGCAGCAAGCGCCTGTTGTCGGCGATTTCAAAGATCAGCCGGTGAAAGCGATAATCTTCTTCCACCTGCCGCGCCGGATCGTCGAGATCGGCGGTCTTGTGCAGAATATCGAGCTGCCGCCTGAGCGCGTCGCGCGACTGCGGTCGTGAGATTTCGTGCCGCCAGCACGCCGGCGTGGCGCTCAATGCAAAGACGCAGATCGTAGATCTCGTCGATGTTTCTGATTTCGAGCTTGCGCACGAAGAAGCCGCGGCGCGGCTTCGCCACCAGCAGCCCCTGCTTCTCCAGCAGCCGCGCCGCTTCCCGCACCGGCGCCCGGCTGATGCCCAGTTCGCGGGCAATCCCCGCTTCCACCACCTTTGAACCGGGCGGCAGGCGGCCCTGAACGATCGCTTGCGTCAGGATGCGCGGCGACCTGACCGACCAGATCGCTGTCCGCAAGCGCCGGTAATCCAACAGGAAGAGACATAGGTCGCATTGGCTAAACCCGCGTCAGTCTGTGTATATTTTTAATCGTCGATTGTCGACAGTTTAGTCTTGCCCTAATGTCGCGCCGCACGCAAGCTGAAAACGTTGAACGTGGACAAAGGCAGAAATGACAAGTGCAGCGCAAAACACCGCGAAGGCATGGCCGGCGGTGGAAGACCAAACTCTCCAAATCCGGATCGACCTCGCGGCCGCCTACCGGCTGATCCACCGGCTCGGTCTCGACGACAGCATCTACACCCACATCTCCGCCCGGCTCCCGGGCCGGCAGGACCGCTTCCTCATCAACCCCTACGGCCTGCGCTTCGAGGAAGTCACGGCGTCCAACCTGGTGACGGTCGACCTCGACGGACACGTCATCGACGACCCCATGGGCCTCGGCATCAACCCGGCCGGCTTCACGATTCACAGCGCGATCCATGCCGCGCGGCATGACGCGATCTGCGTCCTGCACACGCACACGGTGGCCGGCATCGCCGTTGCCTGCCAGAAGCGGGGCCTGCTGCCGCTCAATCAATGGTCGCTGCAGTTCACCGACTGCCTCGCCTATCACGACTACGAAGGCATCGCGCTCGATCTGGATGAACGTGAGCGCCTTGTCGCCGATCTCGGCGACAAGTTCGTGATGGTGCTGCGCAACCACGGCATGCTGACCTGCGGGCGCTCCGTCGCCGAGGCCTTCAAGCTGATGCACAATCTGGAACGCTCCTGCCGCGCCCAGCTCGCCGTGCAGTCGTCCGGCGCCGAGATCATCGAGCTATCCGCAGCGGTCGCCCGCAAGACGGCCGGCCAATACGCCAGCTTCTACGACGCGATCGAAACCAACGGCGTGCCCGACAGCGAATGGGCCGCCTTCAAGCGGATGCTTGAACGGACCGATCCCGATTTTGCGAACTGACAAACGCAACGCTCAGCCCGGTCAGCGCGCCGGCCAGCCTTTCTTGAACGAGGTATGTAATGTCCAAGCGAAAGATATTGATGAGCTTTGCCATGCTTTGCATGCCTGAGCACCGCGGCAGTGGCCGAGGGGCCGAAGGCAGGCGGCGTTGTCAATGCCGTGATCCAGCCGGAGCCGCCGAGCCTGATGGTGGGCCTGGTCCAGAACGGCCCGACGCAGATGGTGGCCGGCAACATCTATGAAGGCCTGCTGCGCTACAGCCCCAAGCTGGATCCGCTGCCCGGCCTCGCCGAGAGCTGGACGGTCAGCGAGGACGGCAAGATCTACACGTTCAAGCTCGTGAAGGGCGTGACCTGGCACGACGGCAAGCCGTTCACCTCGGCGGACGTCCTGTTCTCGATCGAATTCCTCAAGCAGACCCACGCGCGCGCCCGCGGCAATCTGGTGCAGCTCGACAAGGTCGAGGCTCCGGATGAATCGACGGTCGTCTTCACGCTGAAGCAGCCGTTCGGCCCCTTCATCGGCATCTTCGAGGTCGGCTCGCTGCCGATGATTCCGAAGCACATCTATGAAGGCACCGATTTCAAGACCAACCCGGCCAACAACACGCCTGTTGGTACCGGCCCCTTCATGTTCAAGGAATGGCAGAAGGGCTCGTTCATCCGCCTGGTCAAGAATCCGAACTACCACGTCAAGGGCAAGCCCAATATCGACGAGATCTACTGGCACGTGATTCCCGACGCCGCCGCGCGTTCGGTCGCCTACGAAACCGGCAAGGTCGACGTGTTGCCCGGCGGCTCGGTGGAGAATTTCGACGTGCCGCGCCTGAGCAAGCTCAAGAACACCTGCGTCACCGGCGCGGGCTGGGAATTCTTCAGCCCGCATTCCTGGCTCTGGCTCAACAACCGCTCCGGCCCGACCGCGAACAAGAAATTCCGTCAGGCGCTGATGTTTGCGATCGATCGCAACATGGCCAAGGACGTGGTCTGGAACGGCCTCGGCAAGGTCGCGACCGGCCCGTCGGGCTCGGCGATCAAGTACTACACCGGCGCGGTGCCGAAATACGATTACGATCCGGCCAAGGCCAAGGCGCTGCTCAAGGAAGCCGGCTACAACGGCGAGAAGCTCCGCATGCTGCCTCTGCCCTATGGCGAGACATGGCAGCGCTGGGCCGAAATGGTTCGCCAGAACCTGCAGGACGTCGGGATCAATGTCGACATGATCGCGACCGACGTCCCCGGCTGGAATCAGAAAGTCAGCGAGTGGGACTACGACATCGCCTTTACCTATCTCTATCAGTATGGCGATCCCGCGCTCGGCGTCGGCCGCAACTACATCTCCAGCCAGATCGCCAAGGGCTCGCCGTTCAACAACGTCGAAGGCTATTCGAACCCCGAAATCGACAAGCTGTTCGCCGACGGCGCGGTCGCCTTCCCGATGCGGCGCGCGAGGAGATCTACGCCAAGGCGCAGAAGATCCTCGTCGAGGACGTGCCGGTCGCGTGGATGCTCGAACTGCAATTCCCGACCATCACCCGCTGCAACGTCAAGAACCTGATCACGACCGGCATCGGCGTGAACGACGGTTTCCGCGACGCCTGGATTGAAAAGTAATCGCGGACTCACCGGGCGTCAGTCCCCAAGCCTGACGCCCGGATATCGCACCTCCAACGCAATCGGCCGAACATGATTTCCTTCATCGCCCAGCGGATCGCGAAGGCCATCGTCGTCCTTCTCGCACTCGTCGTTCTCAACTTCTTCCTGATCCGGATGGCGCCGGGCGATCCGGCGCTGGTGATGGCGGGCGAAGCCGGCGCAGGCGATCAGATTTTCCTGGCCCAGTTGCGCGAGAAATTCGGTCTCGACCAGCCGCTGCCGGTGCAGCTGTTTCTTTATGTCAAAGGCATCCTCAGCCTCGATCTCGGATTCTCGTTTCGCCAGCAGATGCCGGTCGCGACGCTGATCCTGCAGCGTCTGCCGGCGACGCTGTTGCTGACGGGAACCGCGTTTGCGATCTCGCTGGCCTTCGGCATCCTGTTCGGCGCGCTGGCGGCGCGCTTTGCCGGCACCTGGGCCGATACCGCGATCACGGTCGCTGGCGCTGGTCTTCTACGCCACGCCGCTGTTCTGGGTCGCGCTGATGGCGATCCTGCTGTTTTCGGTCGCGTTGGATTGGCTGCCGAGCTTCGGCTACGAGACGGTCGGCGCAAACTATACCGGGCTCGCGCACGTGCTCGACGTCGCCGCCCACCTGATCCTGCCGGCGACGACCATCGGCCTGTTCTTCATGGCCACCTATGCCCGCATGACGCGCGCCTCGATGCTCGAGGTCAACCGGCTCGACTTCGTCAAGACCGCGCGCGCCAAGGGCCTGTCCGACACCGTGATCCAGCGCCGTCACGTGCTGCGCAACGCGCTGTTGCCGGTGGTGACGCTCGCGGGCCTGCAGGCCGGCACGCTGGTCGGCGGCGCGGTTCTGACCGAGACCGTGTTCGCGTGGCCGGGTATCGGCCGCCTGATGTACGAGGCGCTGCTGCAGCGCGACTACAATCTGCTGCTCGGCGTCTTCGTCGTCTGCTCGGCCATGGTGCTGGCCTTCAACCTGATCACGGACCTGGTCTACCGCTCCGTCGATCCCCGCATCGAGTTCGCCTCATGAGACAGGTCTGGCGAATGCTGTTGCGCAATCCCGGCGGCATGATCGGCGTCGCGATCCTGACCGATTGCGATCGCAGTTGCGCTGCTCGGTCCGCTGCTGTTTCCGACCTCGCCCTGGCGCATGGTGCAGCGGCCGTTCCTGCCGCCGTTCACGATGGCCAATCTGCCGCTCGGCACCGATGCGCTCGGCCGCGACGTGATGGCGGGCATCATCTACGGCGCGCGGGTTTCGCTGCTGGTCGGCCTGATCTCGACGCTGGCGTCGCTGGCGGTCGGCATTCCGCTCGGCGCGGCGGCCGGATATTTCGGCGGCAAGATCGACGATGCCCTGATGCGCTTCACCGAGTTCTTCCAGACCGTCCCGAGCTTTGCGCTGGCGATCGTGCTGGTCGCGATCATGCAGCCCTCCATCGTATCGATCGTGTCAGCCATCGCCATCGTCAGCTGGCCGCCGGTGGCGCGGCTGGTGCGCGGCGAAGTGCTGTCGCTGCGCACGCGCGAATATGTCCAGGCGGCCGTCGTGACCGGCCAGACCAATTGGTGGATCATCTGGCGCGAGATCCTGCCCAATGCGCTGTCGCCCGTCATCGTGCTGGCCTCGCTGATGGTGGCGACCGCGATCCTGCTGGAATCCTCGCTCTCCTTCCTCGGTCTCGGCGATCCCAACCTGATGTCATGGGGCTACATGGTCGGCGCCGGCCGCACCGTGATCCGTCAGGCCTGGTGGATCACGGTATTCCCCGGCATCGCCATTCTGGTCTCGGTGCTGGCGCTGAACCTGATCGGTGAAGGCCTCAACGACGCGCTCAACCCCCGCCTCGCCAAGGGAGGACGCTGAGCATGAGCCGTCGTCATCAGGAACCTGAAGCTGGCGCTGCCGCCCGGCGGCGACCGCCCCTATGCCGTGGATGGCGTTTCGTTCGATCTCACCGCCGGCAAGATCCTCTGCGTGGTCGGCGAGATCCGGGTCCGGCAAGTCGATGTGCGCCCATGCGCTGATGGGCCTGCTGCCGGAAACGGTGAAGTCGGAGTCCGGCGAGATCTCTCTTCGAGGGCAAGAACCTGCTGTCGCTCAGCCCGACGGAATGGCTGCGCGCTGCGCGGCCGCCGCATCGCCATGGTGTTCCAGGAGCCGATGACGGCGCTCAATCCGTTGATGCGGATCGGCGACCAGATCGCCGAAATGTTCGAGGCGCATGACCTGCTGACGCCGAAGCGAGCGCCGGCAGAAGGCCCTCGCTCTGATCGCGCGAAGTCGGCCTGCCCGACCCCGAGCGGATCGTTCGCGCCTACCCCCATCAATTGTCCGGCGGCCAGCGCCAGCGCGCGATGATCGCCATGGCGCTGGCGCTCGAGCCCGCCGTGCTGGTGGCCGACGAGCCGACCACCGCGCTCGACGTCACGACGCAGGCGCAGATCCTCAAGCTGATCCGCGACCTGCAGCGCCGCCGCAACATGGCCGTCATGTTCATCACCCACGATTTCGGCGTCGTCGCCGAGATCGCCGATCGCGTGGTCGTGCTTCAGCACGGCAAGGTGGTCGAACAGGGCACCGCCGACGACGTGCTGTTGCGCGCGCAGCATCCCTATACCCGCGCATTGCTTGCCGCCGTTCCCACCCTGCAGCCGCCGCAGCGGACGCCCCTGCTCGACCGCAGCAAGGCGGTGGAAGTGATCGGCCTCGGCAAGACCTATGTCAGCGGCGGCGGATGGTTCCGCGCCGAGCGCCGCGTGCAGGCGGCCAAGGAAGTCAGCTTCGACATTTTCCGTGGCGAGACGCTCGGTCTGGTCGGCGAATCCGGTTCCGGAAAATCCTCGGTGGCGCGCCTCGTCATGCGCCTGATCGAGCCCGACGCCGGCACCGTCCGTATCGGCGACGTCGATCTCACCCGGATCAAGGGAAAGGCGCTGCGCGAGCAGCGCCGCCGCATCCAGATGGTGTTTCAGGATCCGTTCGCCTCGCTCAATCCGCGCCGCAAGGTCGGCAACATCATCACCGATGGCCCGATTGCGCATGGCGTCGATCCGGCGGCGGCGCGAAAGCGTGCCGGCGAACTGCTCGGCCTGGTCGGCCTCAATGCCAGCGCGATGGAACGCTTTCCGCATGAATTCTCCGGCGGGCAACGGCAGCGCATCGGCATTGCGCGGGCGCTGGCGCTCGACCCGGAAATCCTGGTCGCCGACGAAGCGGTCTCCGCGCTCGACGTGTCGGTGCAGGCACAGGTGCTGGACCTGCTGGAAGACCTCAAGGCCCGGCTCGGCCTGTCGATGCTGTTCATCACCCACGACCTGCGCGTGGCCGCGCAGATCTGCGACCGCATCGCCGTGATGCAGCATGGCGCGATCGTCGAACTCAAATCGGCAGCGCTGCTGTTCGCGGCTCCCGAGCACGCCTACACCCGCGAGCTGCTTTCCGCGGTGCCTGGCCAGACGTCATCGTCCAAGGCGGCATGAACGGGACCACGAACGATGCGCTGCGTCCTGGTTAGCAAAAGCCTCGATCTTCGCGGCTATCTCGGCCCGCAATTCATGCGCGCCGCCGACCGCATCGAGATCATCAGTCATCCGCACGAGGGTCCGGCGACGGACGTCCGGCTGGCGGTGGCCTGGCATCCGCCGGATGACGCATTCGAACGCTATCCCAATCTGCAGGCGGTCTGCTCGATCGGCGCCGGCGTCGACAACATTCTGGCGTGTCCCAGCCTGCGCCCCGATGTCGACGTGATCCGCGTCGTCGACCCGGCGCAGGCGCAGATGATGTCGGGCTTCGTCGCCTGGCACGTGATCGGGCATCAGCGGCGCTTTGCGACCTATCAGGCGCAGCAGCGCGAGGAACGCTGGCAGCGTCTCGGCCTGCGCCGGGCGCAGGACGTGCCGGTCGGCATTTTGGGCTTTGGCGAGATCGGCCGCAGGGTCGCCGCCGATCTCGCGCTGCTCGGTTTTCCGGTCATGGCGTGGAGCCGAACCGAAAAGCCTGACGCCGCAAGGCGTGCGCGGCTTTCATGGCGCTGCAGGTCTCGATGCCATGCTCGGCCAGACCGAGGTTCTCGTGAACCTGCTGCCGCTGACGCCGGAGACCAAGGGCATCCTCAACCGCAAGACGTTCGCGCGAATGTATCGCGGCGGCTACCTGATCCAGGTCGGCCGCGGCGAGCATCTGGTCGAAGCCGATCTGCTCGCTGCGCTGGAGGACGGCCAGCTTGCCGGCGCGGCGCTCGATGTGTTCGCGACCGAACCATTGCCGCCGCGGCATCCGTTCTGGCGACATCCCAACATCGTCGTCACGCCTCATGATGCCTGCGAAGTGAGCGTGGAAGCGATCGGGGCGACGTTTCGCGCGACGGCGGAAGCGATACGCGCCGGCCGGCGCCCACCGCACTCCATCGACCGCGAACGCGGCTACTGAGCGACAGCAATGGATATTCTAGTGCCGGACTCGTCGCTTGCGACTGATTGCCGCTCACCCGATCGACACGCTGCGCGCCGCATCCGCCGTCCCGGAAGCGCTGGCCCAAAGACTGGCGGCCGAGCACTACGGCCTGATCGCCGCCGTGCACCGGCTCGACAGTGAGCGCGATCAAAACTTTCGGCTGCGCTCGCTGAGTGGCCGCGAATATGTCCTGAAGATTGCCAACCCTGCGGAAGACCGCGCGGTGACCAATTTGCAGACGGAGGCGCTGCTCCACCTCGCTGCCGCGGACCCCGGCCTGCCGGTCCCGCGCATCTTTCCGGCGCGGAACGGCATGACGGAGCTTGATGTCACGTTCGACGACGGCTCGACGCGGGTGGTGCGCCTGTTGTCGTATCCTCGCGGGAACCCCGATGCATGCGGCCGCGGGGTCGACGGCGCTGCGGCGCGATCTCGGCCGGTGCGCCGCAAGGCTCGCGCGGGGTCTTTCGCGATTTCAGCCATTGCGGCGCCAATCACAAACTGCTGTGGGACCTTCAGCACGCCGCCGAACTGCGGCCGCTGATCGACGCCGTCCCGGGCGAGCGGCGCGGTCTGGTCGAGGACGTTCTCGGCGGCTTCGAAACCTGCGCCCTGCCGGTACTTCCGCAATTGCCGAACCAGCCCGTCCATAACGACCTCAACCCGCATAACGTCGTCGTCGACCCCGAAACCCATGCCGTCGTTGCCGGGATCATCGATTTTGGCGACCTCACCTGCACGGCGCGGGTCAACGACCTCGCGATCACGGCCGCGTATCAGGTTGCCGACAGCGACGATCCCTGGCGCCGGCCTGCGAGATGATCGCGGCCTACCATGCCGTGCTGCCGCTCGAGCCGGCCGAATTCAGCGTGCTGTTCGACCTGATCGCCACGCGCATGGCCATGACGGTCGTGATCAGCAGTTGGCGAGCGGCCCGTTATCCTGCTAACCGGAACTACATTCTGCGCAACAATGCCGCGGCCTGGGCGCGGCTGCGGCGCATGGCGGCGTTATCGCGAGACCAGGCCGAAGCTTCAGATTCAGCGCGCCTGCCATGTGGGATAGAGATATGTCCGCTACGGATGAAGCCATTTCGACGCGGGACCTGATCGCGCGGCGAAGCCGGCCTGCTCAGGCCCGGCGTATCGGCTGTTCTACGACCAGCCGGTACAGTTCGTCCGCGGCGAAGGCGTCTGGCTCTACGACGCCGCCGGTCATCGCTATCTGGACGCCTACAACAACGTTGCATCCGTCGGGCACTGCCATCCGCACGTCGTGCAGGCGATTGCGCGGCAGGCCGCCGTGCTCAACACGCATACGCGCTACCTGCATGAGACCGTGCTCGACTTCGCCGAAAAGCTGCTCGCGCACCTTTCCGCCCGAGATCGGCCACGTCATGTTCACCTGCACCGGCAGCGAGGCCAACGACCTCGCCTTGCGCGTCGCGCGAACCTGCACCGGCGGCACCGGCTTCATCGTCACCGCAAACGCCTATCACGGCGTCACCAGCGCGCTGACTGAGCTGTCTCCCTCGCTCGGACTTCCGCTTCCGGAAGGAAGTCACGTGCGACTGGTGCCGGCGCCCGGTTCGGGAGCGAACGCCGGTGAAGTCGTTTGCCCGTCACGTCAGCGACGCGCTCGGACGACATGAAGGCAGATGCGGCATCCGCCCGGCCGCGCTGCTGGTCGATACGATCTTTTCAAGCGACGGCGTGTTCGCCGATCCGCCCGGCTTTCTGCGCCCGGCGGTCGAAGCCGCTCGCGCGGCAGGCGGCGCTGTTCATCGCCGACGAGGTGCAACCCGGCTTCGGCCGCTGCGGCGAGCAGATGTGGGGCTTTGCGCGCCACGGCCTCGTCCCCGATCTCGTCACCATGGGCAAGCCGATGGGCAACGGCCATCCGGTTGCCGGGATGGCGGCGCGCCCGGAGCTGCTGGCGGAGTTTGGCCGGCGAGTCACGCTACTTCAACACCTTCGGCGGCAACCCGGTGTCCGCCGCCGCCGGCATTGCGGTGCTCGACGTGATCGAGATCCGAGGGCTGATGCAGAACGCGCAGCGTACCGGCGGCTATCTGGTCAGCGCTGCTCGGGCAGCTCACAGGCGCGACATCCATTGATCGCGCGAAATCCGCGGCGCCGGCCTGTTCGTCGGCGTCGAACTGCGGCACGGCGGACAACCGGCGAACGCCGGCCACAGCGGAGGCCGCGCGGATCGTGAACCTGCTGCGTGAACGCGCGCGTGCTGATCAGTTCCGCCGGACCGCACGGCAACGTGCTCAAGATCCGTCCGCCGCTGGTGTTCGGCACCGAACATGCCGACCTGCTCGTCGAGCGCCTCGATCAGGCGCTGACGGAATTGAACGTGTGTCGGTGGAGTAAAGGACGCGCGCCTTAAGCGCCGGCAGACGGCAGGCTGGCAGCGGCGATGGCCACAATCAGGGACAGCCGGCGTCCGATCCGGGAGGACGCGCTGCTCAACAATGAACGAACCTGTCGCATCTCTTCGTCTTCCATATGCGCCGGGGGCAAAGGCGCACAGGGAAGATGGTCTTGTCGCACCTAAGTAGTCGATATCCCTCGGAAAATAGCAATGCACGCTTCGTCCGGAGGCCGATCGGCAGTAGATTTATTGCCGCTATCGAGCTGCTGGCGGATGAAATCTTCTGCCCGGATTTTTAGCTCATAACCCGGTGATCCCGCCGTCGACCGACAGCGCCTGGGCGCTGACGTAGACGCTCCTGCCCATCGCCAGAACGGACCGGCTTCCGAACGCAATCATCTTCGTCAATCGGCGACGACAATCGCGACCTGCTGCCGTTGTGGGGTTCCCGCCACGGATCCCGGTGACCAACCTCGATGCGGGCTTGCCCGGATTGAGGGCACGAAACAGGCGGTGGTCGGCGGTCCGACCGGGGACAGCACACAGCCATCATCCGGAGAGCACGCTGGGCGAGAAGATCCCCCAGCAGCTCGATGGTCGTTCCGCCTTCCAGAAGGGCGCCCGCCGGTTGCCCGAACATCAATACGTCTCCCACCCGCACGTGCAGCACGGGTGGGAGATCCTGGCAACGCCTGAATCTCGACAAGGTGGGCCAAAGTGTTCACTGCACCAGTTCCTCGTCCACTTCCACGTCTTCCGATGGCGCACCATCCGGTCGGCGACGCCCATTTCAGCCTGATCGATGGCGCAGCCTCATGCGCGACCTTTGGATAGATGTCCCCGGCGAACGCGTGGTCGGTGGCGTTGATGTCCGAGCCTCCCGGATCGGCTGACCGTCTCCGTAATCGATCCCGGAAGCTGGTGAGCACATGATCGAATCCTGATCCGGCGGAGTGCCCATGATCGGATCTTCGCTGAGCGGGGTCAGCACCCGTTGGTCCACCATCTCACACGAGACCAACCCTGCGTGTCCGCAGGAAGAAGTCGTACGCCTTCTCCGGGTCGATGAGGGCAACCCAGTTCCTCACGCATGTGCTCATGCGGGAAGCCGAGCGTGTGCCCGGCTTCATGACGAACCACACGACGGTACTCGCGTTCGTCCGTGTTCATCGTGGAAACCCTGGAGGTTCAGTGCTCGGCCGGTTGTTCGGGATATGCAGGATGTCGGTGCCGAGATAGGACCAATATCCAGCTTGATCCTGAGATACGCACCTTCCCTACACCGCGGGTCTCCACGAACGAGATTCCCCGGCGGTTTGGTTCCAGGCATTCATGTGCGCAATTATCCGGCGGCGAAGGTCACTTGCTCCGCCGGCCGAAGTTAACGCGGTTCATGGGGTTGATCGACATTGCGTGATTTTGCGGCCTTCTCCGCCAGACGGCCGGGCAGTTGCTTGATCGAACAGTGCGCGTTTTTCCCACCCGCGTGGGTATGCGTGGACGCCGCGCCGTTTCGCCATGCGGCTTGCCATTGTCCTCGTCCATGTACTGCCCGGTATCAACGGCTGCCTGAGCCGCCTCCGCAATTTTCATCAAAGCCTGGCGGAGTTTCTGTTCGCTGTCGCTCATAATATCCTCCTCCTTGTTGCTGCCTTCTGGGCCTCATCGACTTTCTGTCCGAAGAGTTGGCATCTGCTCGATCGTGGCAGTGACGGTGCCTGCCGCGCTTCGTCCATCCCTTGGTATCGCCTTTACTGCCAAGATAATCTGCCTGCGCCTGTATTCGGCGCTGATCCTTCAAGCTCTTGCGGATCACGCAACGAACTCGTCCGTCTGGCCCAAGGATGACGGTTGAGCCGCCGAAGACTTCACTGAATGTTCCCGAGCTCTGCCTGCACCAGCGCCGCTGGGTGATCTCGGCTACAGTGTCGAAGGTGACCTTGCCGGTCCGGGCCGACACGGCGAAGGGATCGAATAGATCCAACAACCGCCGGATCGACGTGATCGCCCTTCAGCTGGGCGTCGCCCGGCAAGAGCACAGCCGAACGCTTGCGCGTAGCGTGGCCGCATGACATAGGCCCCGAGCGCCTCGGTCTGGCGTCGCAGTTCCAGTCTCGTCGGCTCTTCGTCCGGGATCGCCCGCGCGTCGCAACACCTTGAAGTGCAGGGCTTCGATCGGCTCCATTCTCAATGTCGGGCGGTCGCCATAACAGAGAATCCTCCGCGAGGTCCGGCACGTGATCGGCGTAGATGCGGCGACGCGCAAAGGCATCAGATGATGGCCTCGCGATAGCCGGAAGGTGTCGTCTTGAACGAGATCGAAGTCCGCCGTGATCATACAGCTCGCAGATATTCGCCAAAACGCAGGTCGAACGGCGGGCAGTAGTCGATGGCACGTATGCAGATCGAAAGAAATTGCGATGCCAATGCGCTCGCCTGATCCCCGAGGATCCCGGCGAGTTCCGGGCCCGGAGCTTCGCCGGAAGCCAGACGTGCCAGGCGAAGGTATCGCTTCGTCTTCCGCCGCAGTACCGTCTCGAATGCTTCGAACATCGCCGTTACCAGAACCGAGCCGCGCTCGTGCGGCTCGTCTCCAACCTCGTCATACCGTCGGATACCGCGCTTCCTTGTGTTGCGTCCGAGCCCCGCGGGATTGATCGCCGATCGCAATGGTCCTTCGGAACCGGTGGTATGCGTCCGAACTGGGAAGCCAGTGACAGCAGCAGCGCATCGGTCTCGAGCATGGCACCTGACCGCTCGATCGCGGCACGAACGACATCCGAATACGAGAAGTGCATGAGCATCGCCACAAGGTCGGCAAAGCCCTCATGGAAGGCCGCGACGTCCGGGTGCGTCGGCAGCCGAAAGCGCGTCCGGAGGCCATCCAGCAACGCATGGGTCATCTCGTGCACGATGATGTCGTGTGAGAGGCAGGTGGAAGACGCGGCCTTGGGGCCGGTTTCATCCCTGGACGTTTTCATCGGCGTCGAAGTGACCCGAACTTGAGTTCACCTACTGACGAGTCGTAGCAGGCGCTGCGTTCGTAGAATGCCTGAGGTCGAATCCTGAGCTTTGGACAAGCCTGGCCAAGCCTGGCACGAAAGCCCCAGCACGGATCGCGGCCAGCCGCCAGCCGGAAGGCATTGTAGGTGGACGTGCAGACGGCGTAGACCATCTGCTGCCGGAACATAGGATCGGACGGCGAGGGAACTCGCCCACTCTCTATCAGGATACGAGGATCATCCAGGTCCACCGGCTTGTTGAACTGCCCGGTCGCTCTCGTCCCAATCGACCACTTCCAGGATGCTGCTCACGGGGCCTGAGCTCAATCGCTCGAACGGGAGATTTAACGTAGCCACTGGCGCCAGCCAGGCGACTTGCCGTTGGGTCGAGCGTGTAAATTCTGAGTGGCCGATGGAGAGGATCCTGGTGCGCCCGTTGGTACTGGCTGCATAGAGTTAGTGGCCAAGAAAACCGGATCCACCACAAAGTAGTTGGCCGATGCAGCCAAATCAATTCCCTAGTGCCTTGTCGATTTCCGAACAAGGTGAACCCGGCGCACATATCAGGCTTCACGGTGCCATCCGGGATCAGCTGCGTCGTATCGTCCATACAACGACTCCCCAGCACAAAATGAGCTAGCAAAGTGCGATCGTACGCGAGTGTCAGGCGAAATTTACTGTTTCATTGACAGACGATGAGCGATCCTTTCTTTGACCGCGTGCATTTCACCCAGTGTCACCGAAATTGCTATTGCGCAATCGCATCATCGGCCTTTGGGGGTGACACTGGATTGACCAAAGTGTCATCCATACCGTACGTCGAATAACGGCACGGCACATCTCTGCAACGTTATCCGTTGCCGGTGTGTGAACTGGTTCACGCCGCAAGCACGATTATGTGCCAATCGGCGTATTTCAGCAGGCTTCTTTTCGCAGCATTGCCGCGCAGCGCATCATCTCTTCCAACTTTCCTCATAACGACCAAGCCAGAACAACAAGTTTGCCTCGACACGGCGAGGTGCCGGATCGCCCTGCTCAAGCGCAGATACCTTATCGAATGGTGCGATCGGATCCCGGTATCGTTCGTCCGTCTGGCAGCGGAGTTCGATCGCTTCGTCAAGGCGCTCAGGTCCGCGAGCACGCGGCCACGATTGTTGTGCGCGTTTGCTTCGTTCGGATCGAAGGTCACAGATACTGCCCTATGACGGCTTCTGTAGTTTAGCCCGAATTTCAACTGGAAGGTAGTCCTTGTCGCACAGACAACCTTGTCACGCGACGGTGTTATCATGCTCCTGCGGCTCTTGCGGTGATCATGCGTTCAACGCATTGCGCCGAGAAACCGTCGCAGCGATACGAGGACTTCATCGAGCCGGTCATGATGAAGCCAGTGTCCGGCGCCCGCAATCTTCTCCAGCTCGGCTCGCTTGAAATGCGCGAGCAGGCCGGCGGCCTCAGGATCGGGAAGAAAGCTTTCGTCGCCCCACATCAACAGGGTTGGACAGGTGATGCGCGACCACAGGGCGACATATTCGTCCGATGACAGCCGATACGGCGCCCTCGCCCGCTGATAATGATCGAACTTCCAGCGATAGAGGCCGTCGGCGCCCTGCCGAACGCCGTGCCGGGCCAGATGCAGCGCCAGCGCCGGTGTCAGCCGCTTGTTGCGCGCCGACAAACGCTTCGCCGCCTCCTCGATCGTCTGGAACGCGCTGGGTTCGCGCTCCGCGATGCGATCGAGTTGGTCGATCCATCGCGACATCTGCTCGTGAATCGGTGTGCGTCGGGAGCCTGACAGAAAGGCTCCGTCCAGCACGCCAAGGCGCGACACCTGCGCCGGGTAGGTTCCGGCATAGGCGAGCGAGATCATTCCGCCCAGCGAATGACCGACAATGGCTGCATCTTGCAGCTCCGCAAAGCGCGTCAGCCGGGTGAGGTCATAGACATGATCGACCAGACTATAGCTGCTTCCCTTCGCCCATTCGAATCGCCGTGCCCGCGCAGATCCGGGGCCACGACATGGAAATGCGGCTGCAATTCGCGCGCGATCGCATCCCAGTTGCGGCAATGGTCCAGCCCGCCATGGATCAGGATCAAAGGCGGTGCGGTTTCGTTGCCCCAGTCGACATAGTGCAACCGCAGCCCCTGGGACTCATAAAAGCGGTCTGCCGGTTCGGCCATCATGGGATCGTCTCTCGCACGGGGTGATTGGCCTATTTCGGCGCAAATCCGAACGTGCGCTCGAAGCGCTTCACGTAAGCCGGCCACACCTCGGGATTGACGATGCGCGGCGGCCGCTTGCCGTCGAGCGCGTCGAGATCTGCTCGGCGGCGATCTTGCCCATGTTGACGCGCGCTTCCCTGCGTGACACCGGCGGTGTGCGGGCTCGCCAGCACGTTGTCGAACTGCAGCAGCGGATGGTCCGGCGGCGGCGGCTCCTTGTCCCAGACGTCGAGGCCGGCGCCGGCAATGCGCTTGTCGCGCAGCGCCTCGTACAGCGCCGCCTCGTCGTGAATGAAGCCGCGCGCGGTGGTGATGAAAAAGGCGTGCGGCTGCATCAGCGCGAATTCGCGGGCGCCGATCATGCGGCGATTGTCCTTGGTCAGCGGACATGAGATCGACACGAAATCCGAGCGGCGCATCAGATCGTCGAAGCTCGACCTTCTCGCCGCCGCGCGCCGCGATTTCTTCCGCGGTCAGATAGGGATCGTAGGCAATCACCTTCATGTGCAGCAGGCCCTTGCAGAGCTCGGCGATGCGGCGGCCGACATTGCCGATGCCGACGATGCCGATGGTCTTGCCCTGCGCCTCGTTGCCGATCAGCGCGTTGCGATTGACATTGGCCTCGCGCCGCAGCGCGCGGTCGGCCTCGAGGATGCGCTTCGACAGCGTCAGCAGCATGCCGAGCGCGTGCTCGGCCACCGAATTGGCGTTGCCGCCGGATTGATTGACGACCAGCACGCCCGCCGCGGTGCAGGCATCGACATCGACGGGATCGAAGCCCGCGCCGTTGCGAGGACACGATCAGGAGGTTCGGCGCCCGCTTGCAGCAAATCCTGATCGACATGGAAATGCTTTGCGAGTCTCGTCGCGCGCCGCACCGACCTGATAGGCATGCGCCGCCGACAGGATCGGCGCTGCGACCGCATCGGGGCTGTCATTCTCCAGCCGGTCGAGCCGCACGTCAGGCGCGGGCCTTGAGGATCTCGACATAGATCTCGTGGGCGAGGTATTTGACGTAGAACACGCGCTTGTTGTTGACGGTCATTTTCCTTGGCAACTTTCAGTTCGGCGAGATGGACTGTGTGGGCTTGACTGGCTTGGCGGATGGCCCGCTCGGGACCACGATCAGGTGACAAATTTCAGCGCAGAATGCGGGCGGATGCAGCCGCAGCCGCCGCCGCCGCGGCATTGGCAGCAGTCCGGATACATTCAGCCATAGCCCCTCCCGGCTATTTTTCTTATTATTCTCACATCATCGCATGCGCTGACGTAGCACCGCGAGGCGCAGAGCACGGATACGATCGAGACATGTTGACAATCCCGCCGGTGGCGTCAAGTTTCGGCGCTCAACGAGACGATCGCGAACGAAACGATCGTCGCGGGTAAGGGAGAACAAGATGGCGGTTGCGGAGGACAAGACCTCGCCCGAGCCTGCTCAGAGAAGAGCTGGCACGGCATCGTGCTGCAGACGCTCAAGCGCAACGATATCCGCCTGGTGCCCTACGTGCCCGACCGCGTGCTGACGACGCTGATCAAGAATCTGCACGCCGATCCGTTTTTCACGACCTTTCCCACCGCGCGCGAGGAGGAGGCGGTCGGCATCGTCTCCGGCGCCTGGATGGGCGGCATGCGCGGCGCGGTGCTGATGCAGACCTCGCGGCTTTGCGACGCTCGCCAACGTGCTGGCGTCGCTCGCGATCCCCTATCAGATCCCGCTGATCATGTTCGTGTCCGAACGCGGCACGCTCGGCGAGTTCAATTACGGCCAGTCGCTGGTGTGCCGCACCATGCGCCCGGTGCTGGATCTGCTCGCGATGGAGCATCACACCGCGACACGGCTCGACGAGTTCGAATTCATCGTCGACCGCTCGATCAAGCAGGCCATCACCACGCAGGCGCCGGTGGCGCTGATCCTCTCGCCGCTGTTGACCGGCGGCAAAGTCGTTCGACAAGTGAGCGATCTCATGAACAGCGCACCAGCATCCCTGCCCGCAACACCAAGGTGATGAACCGCTTCGATCTCACCTCGCGGCTGATCGCGAAGCTGAAGAACGAGGAAGCCGTGATCGGCGGCATCGGCAACACCAATTTCGACCTGTGGGCCGCCGGCCACCGCCCGCAGAATTTCTACATGCTCGGCAGCATGGGCCTCGCCTTCCCGATCGCGCTCGGCGTCGCGCTGGCGCAGCCGAAGCGCCGCGTCTTCGCGCTCGAAGGCGACGGCTCGCTGTTGATGCAGCTGGGCTCGCTGTCGACGATCGCGACGCTGGCGCCGAAAAACCTCACCATGGTGGTGATGGACAACGGCGTCTACCAGATCACCGGCGCGCAGCCGACGCCGGCCGCCGCGGTCGCCGACATCGTCGCCATCGCGATCGCGCAGCGGCCTCGCCAACAGCGCCTGGGCGGCGGACGAAGAGGATTTCGAGCGCCTGATCGATCAATCGCATGTCGGCCTCCGGGCCGACGCTGATCGGCGTGCGCATCGACGACAAGCCGGGCGTCGGCACCACCCGCCGCGATCCCGTGCAGATCAGGGAGCGCTTCATGCACGGTATGGGCGTGCGGGAACCGCTCTGGAGCATTTACGGCAAGTTAACCACAGACGCATCGCACCAGTTCGCACGTGAGCGGGATATCCGCAGCCGCATGAATCGTGCTGATCGCGCATCCGCGCATGACGATCATCCTTCGACTATTCGCCTGGGTGCCTTGCCGCCGCCGTCGCCTTCGCCACGCTCGGGCCGCCGGACAACGGCCGCATTCCAACCTCGGACAGAACGGCGAGCATGCGCTCGCCTTCGTGCTGCTCGGACTCGCGTTCGGCCTGGCCTACACGCGCAACCGGTTGCTCACGGCGGCGATCGTCCGTCGCCCTGCACCGGCCTGATCGAAATCCTGCAGCTTTGGGCGCCGGGACGGCACGCGCGGCTGGAGGATTTTGTGGTCGATGCGCTGGCCGCCTGCGTCGGCCTCGCACGTCGCCGCCGGCGCTCGATCTGGTCGATCAAGCGAACGCAGCGATCGCCGCCACTAGCCTCCTGGACACGAAAATCCCCGCGGGACGATGCCCGCGAGGATCGATTTATGAAGCGTCTTCGCTCGTTAGTCGATGATCTTGATGACCTTGCGGGTGCGCGGCTCCACGATCACGCGGCGATCATTGACGACCGCGTAGCGATATTCGGTGTGGCTCGGCACCGGCGCGCAGCTCGACGGTTGGCGGCAGCGGCTCGCCGACCACGACGCGCTCGCGCACCACGACCGAACGGTCGCGCGCGCGGCACTGCGACGTGATCACGGCGTTCGGAATTTCCAGGCCGAGCGCCAACAGCCGCGCCGACGGTGCCGCCGACGACCTCGCCGACCGGGCCGCCAACCTCGCCGCCCGTCCGCGCGCCGTTCGCTGCACCCTGTCGCGGTGGTGGATTGGGCAAACGCCGCGCCTGAAGTCAGCAGCGAGGCGGCAATCAGTGAAACAGCAAGACGGTTGTTCATCGTTGTCCTCCAGTGAATTGATGATGCGTCTCAACCATCGGCAGGCGTCGAGATGTTCCGGTTCCATCTGCGCCAAAGTGCCTGCGTGAAGTTCACGCGCAGTTCCGCGATCAGTTCCGATCTAACGATCAGGCCTTTGCGATCTCGTGGTTTGCCATCATCTCCAGCGCGCGCACCATGCCCGAATGATCCCACGCCTTGCCGCCATGCGCGGCGCAGGAACTGAACAATTGCTGCGCCATCGCCGTGCTCGGCAGCGAAATGCCCGAGCGCGCGCGCGCCCTCCAGCGCCAGGTTGAGATCCTTCTGGTGCAGCTCGATGCGGAAGCCCGGATCGAAATTGCGCTTCACCATGCGCTCGCCATGCACTTCGAGAATCCGCGACGACGCAAAGCCGCCCATCAGCGCCTGCCGCACCAGCGCCGGATCGGCGCCGGCCTTCGACGCGAACAGCAGCGCCTCGCCGACCGCCTCGATCGTCAGCGCGACGATGATCTGGTTGGCGACCTTGGTGGTCTGGCCGTCGCCGTTGCCGCCGACCAGGGTGATGTTCTTGCCCATCTTGCTCGAACAGCGGCTTCATGCGTGTTGAACGCGCGCTCCGGTCCGCCGACCATGATGGTCAGGCTCGCCGCCTTGGCGCCGACCTCGCCGCCGGAAACCGGCGCGTCGAGATAATCGGCAGCCGAGCGCCTCGATCTTCTTCGCGAACTCCTTGGTGGCGAGCGGCGAGATCGAACTCATGTCGACGACGATCTTGCCCTTCGAGAGCCCTGCCGCGACGCCGTCCTGCGCCGAACAGCACCGCTTCCACATGCGGCGTGTCCGGCACCATGATGATGACGACGTCGGACTGCTCGCGCGACCTCCTTGCCCGATTTGCAGACGACGCCGCCGGCCGCGACCAGCTCCGGCGCGATCGGCGCGACGTCGTGCAGGAACAGGCGATGGCCGGCGGCCTGGAGATGGCCGGCCATCGGGCGCCCCATGGTGCCGAGGCCGATGAAACCGATATCGATCATGTTCAGACTCTCCTTGTTCTGCTTCTCGATCAGGTATCGAGCGTCAGCGCCGCGTGCCAGCCGAGGCCGTCGACCGTCGTCGTCCTCGGCTTGTATTCGCATCCGACCCAGCCGCGATAGCCGATCGCGTCGAGATGGCGGAACAGGAAGGGATAGTTGATCTCGCCGGTGCCCGGCTCGTTGCGGCCGGGATTGTCGGCGAGCTGGACATGGGCGATGCGCGGCAGGTGCTTTTGCAGGCTGCGCGCGATGTCGCCCTCCATCACCTGCATGTGGTAGATGTCGTACTGCACGAACAGATTGCTCGAGCGCACGTCGGCGATGAGCTGAACCGCCTGCTCGGTCCGGTTCAGGAAGAAGCCGGGAATGTCGAGCGTGTTGATCGGCTCGATCAGAAGCCTGATCCGCTCCTTGCGCGAGCGCATCGGCGGCGAAGCGCAGATTGCCGACCAGCACCTCGTTCAGCTCGACGCGATCCGCGCCGTCGCGGCGCGATGCCGACCAGGCAGTTCAGCTGACGGCAATCGAGCGCCTTGGCGTAGTCGATGGCGCGCGCGACGCCGTCGCGGAACTCGTCGACCCGATCGGGCAGAATGGCGATGCCGCGCTCGCCGGCCGCCCAGTTGCCGGCGGGAAGATTGTGCAGCACCTGCGTCAGTCCGTGCTGCTGCAGCTGCTCGCGCAGCTCGGCCTTGTCGAAATCATAGGGGAACAGATATTCCACGCCGCTGAAGCCGGCGGCCTTGGCGGCGGCGAAGCGGTCGAGGAACGGCAGCTCGGCGAACAGCATGGTGAGATTGGCGGCAAATTTCGGCACGGTCTGATTCCTCCTTGATTCAGGCCGGCAGCAGCTGGCCGGGCTGCGCGCGTCGATCCGCGCCGGCGTGTCGTCGAGCGGCAGATCGAGCACCTCCTCGAACTCGACGATGTTGTCGATCTCGGTGCCCATCGAGATGTTGGTGACGCGCTCGAGAATGAACTCGACCACGACAGGCACCTGATACTCCGCCATCCACTCGCGCGCGGTCGCGAACGCCGCCTGCGCATCGTTCGGATCGGTGACGCGGATCGCCTTGCAGCCGAGCCCTTCGGCGACCGCGACGTGGTCGACGCCGTAGACGCCGAGTCTCGGGCGCGTTGATGTTCTCGAACGACAGCTGCACCTGATAGTCCATCTCGAAGCCGCGCTGCGCCTGGCGGATCAGGCCGAGATAGGAATTGTTCACGACGACGTGGATGTAGGGCAGCTTGAACTGCGCGCCGACCGCGAGCTCCTCGATCAGGAACTGGAAATCGTAGTCGCCCGACAGCGCCACGATCTCGCGCGGCGGATCGGCGGCGCGCACGCCGAGCGCCGCCGGCAGCGTCCAGCCGAGCGGACCGGCCTGCCCGGCATTGATCCAGTTGCGCGGACGGTAGACGCCGAGGAACTGCGCGCCGGCGATCTGCGACAGGCCGATCACGCTGACGTAGCAGGTGTCGCGGCCGAACGCCTTGCTCATCTCCTCATAGACGCGCTGCGGCTTGATCGGCATGTCGTCGAAGTGGCTCTTGCGCAGCATCGTGCGCTTGCGGTCCTGGCACGCCGCCGGCCAGGCCTGCCGCTCCCTGAGCTTGCCGGCCTTGCGCCATTCCTTGGCGACCGTGACGAACAGTTCGAGCGCCGCCTTGGCGTCGGAGACGATGCCGAGATCGGGATTGAAGACGCGGCCGATCTGCGTCGGCTCGATATCGACATGCACGAAGGTGCGGCCCTTGGTGTAGGTCTCGATCGAGCCGGTGTGCCGGTTGGCCCAGCGGTTGCCGATCCCGAGCACGAAGTCGGATTGCAGCATGGTGGCGTTGCCGTAGCGGTGGCTGGTCTGCAGGCCGACCATGCCCGCCATCAGCACGTGATCGTCGGGGATGGCGCCCCAGCCCATCAGCGTCGGCACCACCGGCACGTTGACGGTCTCGGCGAACGCCACCAGCAGCTCGGACGCGTCGGCATTGATGACGCCGCCGCCCGCGACGATCAGCGGCCGCTCCGCGGCGTTGAGCATCTCGAGCGCCTTCTCGATCTGCGCGCGCGTGGCCGCGGGCTTGTAGACCGGCAGCGGCTCATAGGTCTCGTCGTCGAACTCGATCTCGGCGAGCTGCACGTCGAGCGGCAGGTCGATCAGCACCGGACCCGGACGGCCCGAGCGCATGATGTGAAACGCCTGGCTGAACACGCGCGGCACCAGCGCCGGCTCGCGCACGGTGACCGCCCATTTCGTCACGGGCTTGGCGATCGATCTCGATATCGACGGCCTGAAAGTCTTCCTTGTAGAGCCGCGCGCGCGGCGCCTGGCCGGTGATGCAGAGGATCGGGATCGAATCCGCGATCGCCGAATAGAGCCCGGTGATCATGTCGGTGCCGGCCGGGCCCGAGGTGCCGATGCAGACGCCGATATTGCCGGCCTTGGCGCGGGTATAGCCCTCGGCCATGTGCGAGGCGCCCTCGACATGGCGCGCCAGGATGTGGCTGATCGAGCCGCGCTGCTTCAGCGCGCGAGTACAGCGGATTGATCGCAGCGCCGGGAACGCCGAAGGCGATGGTGACGCCTTCCTTTTCCAGGATCCGTACGGCGGCATCGATCGCTCGCATCTTCGCCATGTCGCGCCTCGCTGATATTGCTCGACATGATGATCACGGCAATGACCAGCGATCTCAACGAAGCTGAATTTGTTTCCCGCGATGTGGAATGATCGGCGAAAAAGCATGTCGGATCAGTCGGTTGGATCAGCCACACGGTGAAACGATGGGATGGCGGGCGCTTGAAGCACGAGCCGGGTGTTTGAGGACCGTCTCCGCACCGGTCGATTGCTCCGCTAGGATGCCGATCCGAAGCATAGGGCGGACATCATGGGTAAGCGGATCAGTCGCTGCGTCGAACTGCTGGAGCAGGATCAGGCGATCTATTATGACGGTCCGCATAGCGGCCATGTGCTGACCCATGCGCAGGGTCGCATCGATGCCGGCACCTGGGCCGACTACATGAATGTCGGCATGGAGCACGGCTGCTTCGACATGGCCGGCCTTGCCGACTACATGCGCGGCATGGTCGATGCCGGGCCGACACGGTCGGGGCACCGCACGCCGACGGTGATCGTCGAGGCGCCGGTGAATGGAATCGACGCCGCGCATGTGCGTTACAACGCCTGGCAGTTCCGCCAGATCCTCGGCCGCGGCGTGCATGGCATCCTGCTCTGCCAGGCGGAAACCGCCGACGCGGTGCGCGCCTTCGTGGAATCCTGCCGCTATCCGCACAACACGATTGGCGTCGATCCCGCAATCCCCTCGCCGATGGCACGGATGGAGGGAGCGATACGGGCAAAGGACGGCGGGACCGACGCCGCCGGGCGCAAGCTGCTCGGCATCGGCACGCGGGGGCGCGGATCGGAAACCACTGCGGCGCCGGTCTGGGGCCTGTCGACCGAGGAATATATGGAGCGCTGCGATCCCTGGCCGCTTAATCCGAAAGGTGAACTGCTGCTGGGGGTGAAGCTGGAAAGCCCCGAAGGCGTCGCCAATTGCGAAGCGATCCTCGCGGTGCCAGGGCTGGGATTTGCCGAGATCGGCCCGGGCGACTTGAGTCTCTCGCTCGGCTACCGCACGATTCCACCCGAGCCCTACCCACCGGAAATGCAGGCGGCGCGCGACCGTATCCTGGCGGCCTGCCGCAACAACGGCGTCGCTTTCCTGCAGGGCTGCACGCCGGACAACGTCATCGCCCGGATCGACGAGGGCGTGCGCGTGATCGCGGGGCATAGCGAGGCATCCGCCATCAAGGGCCGGGCACACCAGAAGCGGAAATTGCCGGTATAGTCCGGCGCGCACTCCCTGGAACGAAAGGCCGGCGAAAGATCATGGGTTTCTTCGAGCGACTGAAGACAGCAGCATCCGCCGAGTGGCGGGCCTACACCGAGCACCCCTTCACGAACGGGCTGGCAGACGGTTCGCTCGCCGAGGCGGCGTTTCGTCACTACCTCGTTCAGGACTACCTGTTCCTCATCGAGTTTGCCCGCGCCTACGCGCTCGCCGTCTACAAGTCGCCCAAGCTCGCCGACATGCGCGAAGCGGCGGCCGGCCTCTCGGCCATTCTCGACGTCGAGATGAACCTGCATGTGAAGCTCTGCGCCGGCTGGGGCCTGTCGGCCAGCGATCTTGAACAAGCCGCTCCGGCGGTCGAGATGCTGGCCTATACGCGCTACGTGCTCGACGCGGGAATGCGCGGCGATCTGCTGGCGCTCAAGGTGGCGCTTGCGCCTTGCGTGATCGGCTACGCCGAGATCGCGACGCGGCTCGCCGCGCGACCCGATGCGCTCGCTGCAACGAACCCATATCGCGTCTGGATCGCCGAGTATGCCGGCGCACCCTACCAGGAGGTCGCGGCGAAAGCGCGGGCGCACCTCGAAGGTCTCGCCGATCTCTACGCCACGCCGGCCCGCGAGGCAGAGCTGATCGCGATCTTCAAGGAAGCCACCCGGCTCGAAGCCGACTTCTGGGAAATGGGATGGCGCGCGGGCAAGCGCTGAGTCCGAAAGCCCGTTCATCGTAGCCCGCATGAGCGAAGCGATATGCGGGACGGTCTGATCGTCCCGGGTGTCGCTGCGCTCACCCGGGCTACGCTTCCGCTCAGAGGAGCTCAGTTCAGCCGCAGTTCCGTGATGTGCCGCGGATCCGGGCTTCAGCTCGCCGCGCTCCACGCGCTTGACGATGTCCGTCAGCACGGCATTGGCGCGCGCAGGAGAGGCCGACCTTCTCGCCCTCGCGCACCACAAAGCCGTTGAGGAATTCGATCTCCGTGCGCCGGCCCTTCTGCATGTCCTGGCCCATCGAGGGACGCTGCTCGGCATGAGGTGCGCTTGCCGTCCTTGAAGCGCTGCTCGTCGCAGACGCGCATCGCCGCCTCGTCGCCCTCGCCGGCGCGCGCGATCGTCTCGGGCGGCAGATGCAAGATCTCTTCCAGCTGATAGCCGTGCGCCTGCCCGACGCGGATCGCTTCGCTGCCGAGCCGGGTGGAGAAGCGGCGGATCGGCTCGCTTTGCAACATCTCTCCGCCCGGCAGGCCGGTGCAGGCGGAGAGCCCGTTGCCCATGACGTTGGCGACCAGTTTCGACCAGCGCTCGCCCCACAGATTGTCCGGTCACCTTGGCGCTGTCGGCGTAGCCGACCAGGCGGCAGATCTCCTCCGCCCGTGGCGTGATGCGGCCGTGCACTTCGCCGGCGCGAAATACGGTGTGCGCCGCCCCGCCCTTGCCGGCGCCGCGGTGGATGTGGCCGGGCTCAGGCAGGTTGACCGTGATGCTGCTGGCAATGCAGCCCAGCGTCTTGCCCCAGCCGACGATGCCGGCGATCGTCTCCTCGTTCATGCAGTTCTGCAGCGACACGACATAGCCGTCCGGCGCCAGATATTGCCGGATCAGCATGGTGGCCCAGGCCGTGTCGTAGGACTTCATGCAGACGAAGGCGATGTCGACCGGCTTCTCCTTGGCGAGCTGCTGCGCGTCCGTGACGTGCAGCGCGCGCACGGGCACCGAGAATTCCGCGACGTCCATGGCGTGGGTGACGCGCAGCCCGTGCTTCCGCATGTGCTCGACATGCTCGGGCCAGGGATCGATGAACGTCACGTCCTCGCCCGCCTGCACCATATGAGCACCGGCATAGCCGCCGACGGCGCCAGCTCCGACGATCGCGATCTTCCGGCCCATGGCTCTCCCCTGTATTTTTCTTGTGGCGGCGAATACAAACGCGTCCGCTCATTCGTTGAGAGGTTACTTTAGCGGATCGTGAGGACCCGCCAAGCGTCGAACCCGTGGCTATCGCCCTATTCAGCCTTGATGCCCGCGAACTTGATCACCCTCGCCCACTTTTCGGTGGCCTCCGAGATGATCGTCCCGAATTCCGCAGGCGAGCCCCCAGCACTGTGCCGCCCAGCTCGACGATCCGGGCTTTGACTTTGCTATCGGCGAGGCCGGCATTGAGCTCCTTGTTCAGCATATCGATGATTTCGGCCGGGGTGTTCCTGGGCGCGCCAATGCCCGCAAAACCGCTGGCCTCATAACCAGGCACGAAGTCTCGCCACCGTTGGAACGTCCGGCAACACGTCCAAACGGGTCGCGGTCGTTACCGCCAGGGCGCGCAGCTTGCCGGCCTTGATGTGCTGGATCGACTCCGACACCGGAGCTGAAAATCACCTGCAGGTGGCCGGCGACCAGATCGGTGGTCGCAGGCGCGCCGCCCCGATACGGGACGTGGACCAGATTCACCCCGGTCATCATCTTGAAGAGTTCGCAAGCAATGTTTTGCGGGGTGCCGGGGCCGGCCGACCCGTAGTTGATCTTGCCCGGGTTGGCCTTGGCGTATGCGATGAACTCAGGGATCGTCGTGGCGGGGACCGACGGATGCACCACGACGACGTAGGCCAGCCGCGCGGCGCAGATAACCGGCGCGATGTCCCGGATGAAGTCGAAATTGAGATTGGTGTAGAGCGCGGCATTGATCGCATGCGGGGTCACGATTTGCAGCAGCGTGTAGCCATCCGCGGGCGCCTTGGCGACCGCCTCGGTTCCGATGTTGCCGCTGGCGCCGGCGCGGTTCTCGACGATGAATTGCTGGCCGAGGCGATCCGACAGCCATTGACCCATCAGGCGCGCCTGGATGTCGGTAGCCCCGCCGGCGGGAAAGCCGACGACGATGCGCACCGGCCGTGACGGATAGGCTTGCGCCCGCGCAATGCGGGGCACGGCCGGCAACGCAGCAGCACCCACGGCCAGATGCAAGAATGTGCGGCGGGGAAATTTCATGATGCTCCCTCCACAGTCTGCGCTACGTCGCGGACATGCAATCCAACCGGACGCCCTGCGGGAACAGACTACTACCCGTCTTGTGAGGCGGTGGAAGGGGTCTGCCCGCCCTACTGGCGACGGTGGCTGTTGCCCGCGCCCGATCCATCCGCCTATATGGCCAACTCCGTCATCGCAATCGATGACGGCAATCTCCTCAGCGCGCCGCGATCGAGCGCGCACTGACCGAAACCACCAAGGCTCCGCCCAAGCGGAGATCGACCGGAGTATCCGCATCCATGACTGATCGAGCCGACACCATTGCCGCGAAGATCGAGGCTTTCATCCGCGCCGACGTGATCCCCTACGAGAAGGATCCGCGGACGGGTCCGCACGGCCCGAGCGACGAACTGGTGCAGGAACTGCGCGCCAAGGCACGCAAGGCTGGCGTGCTGACGCCGCACATTCTGCCGGATGGATCGCATCTCACGCAGCGCGAGACCGCGAAGGCCCTGATCAAATCCGGTCTCTCACCATTGGGGCCGCTTGCCTGCAACACGATGGCGCCCGATGAGGGCAATATGTATCTGCTCGGCAAGGTCGGAAGCGCCGAGCAGAAGGCGCGCTTCCTGGAGCCCCTGGTGTCGGGCAAAGCGCGTTCGGCGTTCTTCATGACCGAGCCGGCGGACGCGGGCGGTGCAGGATCCGATCCGTCGATGATGCAGACCACCTGCAGGCTGGATGGCAATCACTGGGTCATCAACGGGCGAAAGAAGTTCATCACCGGAGCCGAAGGCGCCCGGGTCGGCATCGTCATGGCGAAGTCGGACGACGGCGCGTGCATGTTCCTGGTCGATCTGCCGGATCCCGCGATCCGCACGCTGCGCGTGCTGGATACGATCGATAGTTCGATGCCCGGCGGACATGCCGAGATCGAGATCGAGAACCTTCGCGTATCCGCCGACCAGATGCTCGGCGCGTCCGGCGATGGTTTCAAATATGCGCAAATCCGCCTCAGCCCGGCGCGTCTGTCGCACTGCATGCGCTGGCTGGGCCTGGCGATCCGCGCCAACGAGATCGCCACCGACTATGCCTGCCGCCGCCACGCGTTCGGAAAGCCGCTGGTCGATCACGAAGGCGTCGGCTTCATGCTGGCGGAGAACCTGATCGATCTCAAACAGTCGGAACTGATGATCGACTGGTGCGCAGGCGTGCTCGACACCGGCTCGCTCGGGACGGCCGAGAGTTCGATGGCCAAGGTGGCGGTGTCGGAAGCGCTGATGCGGGTCGCCGATCGCTGCGTGCAGGTGATGGGCGGCACCGGCGTCTCGACCGAAACGATCGTCGAGCAGGCTTTCCGCGAGATCCGCGCCTTCCGCATCTATGATGGTCCGACCGAAGTCCACAAATGGTCGCTGGCCAAGAAGATCAAGCGCGACTGGAAAGCCGAGCAGCATTGAGCAGCGGCGCGGGCACTGACGGGCTTGCTACGATTGCAGTTCAGACGATCGTTCACCCGCAGGTTTCCGGGCGGCTCGCGTCTTCGGAGGCGATCCGGCCGGCGGGCTTGATCCGGAATTCGCGTGGTTCCGCCAGCTTTCGGCTGCTCGATCTCGAAAGCGTTTGTCTTTCGCACGAGGTCGCTCAGCTTGCGGGAGCCATAGGTCCTCGAATCGAAATCGGGGGCCAGGTTGGTAAGCGCCTTTCCCGACCTCCCCGAGACCGACCCACCCGTCTTCGCTTTCCATCTGGGCGATGACCTTCTTGATCATAGGGATGGCTGCGTCAGGGTTGAAGCAGCGGCGACTTCGCGGCGGCATCCTGAGTGTTCGGCCAGTACCGCCAAGCAGGTTCTCGGTATAGAAGAATCTGCGGCAGGCCTGCCTGAAAGCTTTCCGGCGTCTTCTGCTCGCCGAACCCAAACACATCGACGCCGTGCTCCCGGATGCGGGCGGCAAGCCGGGTAAAATCGCTGTCTGACGACACCAGGCAGAATCCATCGAAACGGCCGCTATGAAGCAGGTCCATGGCGTCGATGACCAGGGTTATGTCGGACGCATTCTTTCCGGTCGTATAGGCGAACTGCTGCTGGGGGATGATGGCGTGCTTCGACAGAATGTCGGCCCAGCCCCTTGGACCGGGCGTTGGAGGAAGTCGCCATAGATGCGGCGAACGCTGGCCTCCCCGATCTTGGCAATCTCCTCGAACAATCCGTCCGCGATCTTTGCCGGAAGCATTGTCGGCATCGATCAGAACAGCGAGACGGGGCGAGCGGGTTTCAGAAGGCATGACTTTCCCCAATCGTTGAATCGGAGGACATCGTCCCGCGAAGCCGCGCCATGGACAGCGATGGATGGATATACCGATGTCGAGGGGCTCGCGCCGCCAGACCTAATTTCCTCGGCGGGCAATGGCGGGCCGCAAAGCCCGTTTCAGGCCGTGTTTCGCTGCCGGCATCACGCCGCCGAGCGCGACCGTCAGCTCCGCCGCCACCTCGCGCACGGTCTGGCCGAGCGCGGGCAGGCGATCGTCGGTCAGGCGGCTGGTCATGCCCGAGACGGAAATCGCCGCCAGCGGCTCGCTGCAATCGTTGTAGACCACGGCGGCGATGCAGCGCAGGCCCATGCAGGCTTCCTCGTCGTCGATGGCAAAACCCTGGCGGCCGGACCTTTTCGAGCTCCTTGAACAGATCGCCCGGCCGCACGATCGACTTTTCCGTCAGCCGCGGCATGCCGTGATGGCGGATGATGGCGCTGACGTCCGCGTCGGAATAGGTCGCCAGCACCGCCTTGCCGACGCCGGAGGCGACCATCGCGACGCGGCCGCCGACCTTGGTCAGCGAGCGCATGATCTCGCGGCTTTCCATGCGGGTCAGCACGATGATGAATTCGTCGTCGACCACGGCGAGATTGGCGGTCTCGCGGGTCAGGTCGCGCAGCTTGCGCAAGTACGGCACGGCCTGCGCGGTGAAATTGCGGCGGCGGGCGAAGGTCGCGCCGACGGTAAAGGCGCGCGCGCCGACATGCCATTTCGATTCGGTGCGGTCGAACTGCACGAAGCGGCGATTTTCCAGCGTCGCCAGCAGGCGATGCACGGTCGAGGTCGACAGGCCGGTGCGGATCGCGAGATCGCTCAGGCGATAGCCTTCGTCGTCTTCGGCCAGCGTTTCGATGATCGAGAGCGCGCGATCGACCGACTGCACGCCGCCGTCGCGGGGATCGGCATCGTGGTCGGCGCCGGATTTCGGCTCGATGGCCTTGCGCCGGATCACGTCTCTCTTCATCGCGACCTGCATTCATCGCGTTAGACTGCGAGAACGCGATGCGCGCTGAGTCTCCCCGCCCCGCTCTTGCGGGCGAGGTCGCAGATCGCGCAGATCAAAATGCCGCTCCGGATTCTCGAAGCGGCATCTTCGTTCAATCCTCAGAGCAGGCCCGCGCCGCGCGCCCACTTGTACTTGGCGCCCAGCACCTCGACCGGCAGTTCGGTCGAATAGGCATAGGCCGGGATGCCGTTCTGGTAGAGATATTCGGCGGCCTCCTCGACCTCGACGTCGCCGGCGAGCGAGGCGACCATCGGCTTCACGAAGCCCTTGGCCTCCATCTCCTTCTTCACCTCGACCATGTTGCGGGCGAACACCATCGGCGGCGTGACGATGGTGTGCCAGTAGCCGAGGATCAGCGCAGTGGATGCGCTCGTCCGACAGGCCGAGCTTGACGGTGTTGACATAGGTGATCGGCGGCTCGCCGCCGGTGATGTCGACCGGGTTGCCGGCCGCGCCGAACGGCGGGATGAATTTCCGGAACGCGGCGTCGAGGTCCGGCGGCATCGCCATCAGCGACAGGCCGTTGTCGACGCACGGAGTCCGACAGCAGCACGCCGGAGCCGCCGGCACCGGTGATGATCAGGATGTTCTCGCCCTTCGGCGTCGGCAGCACCGGCACGCCGCGGGCGAATTCGAGCAATTGCCGCAAGCTGACGGGCGCGGATCACGCCGGACTGCTCGAACACGTCCTCGTAGATCTTGTCGTTGCCGGCGAGCGCGCCGGTGTGCGACGACGCCGCCTTGGCGCCGGCCGACGTGCGGCCGGCCTTCAGCACGATCACCGGCTTCTTCTTGGAGACGCGCTTGGCGGCTTCCGCGAAGGCGCGGCCGTCCTTCAGGTCTTCGCAGTGCTGCGCGATGATCGTTGGTGTTCGGGTCCTGCTCGAAGAAGGCGAGCAGATCGTCCTCGTCGATGTCGGACTTGTTGCCGAGGCCGACGATCGCGGAGACGCCCATCTTGGCCGAGCGCGAGAAGCCGATGATCGCCATGCCGATGCCGCCGGACTGCGACGACAGCGCCGCGTGAGCCCTTGACGTCGTAGGCGGTGCAGAACGTGGCGCAGAGATTGGCCGGGCGTATAGTAGAAGCCGTAGATGTTCGGCCCCATCAGGCGGACGTTGTACTTCTTGCCGATCTCGACGATCTCGGCCTGCAATTCGGGCGCGCCGGCTTCGGCAAAGCCCGACGGGATCAGCACCGCGCCGGGAATTTTCTTCTCGCCGCATTCGACCAGCGCGCCGGCGACGAATTTCGCGGGGATCGCGAACACCGCGGTGTCGATCACGCCGGGCACGTCCTTGACGCTCTTGTAGGCCTTGTAGCCCAGGATCTCGGCGGCCTTCGGGTGGATCGGATAGATCTCGCCCTTGTAGCCGCCGTTGATCAGGTTCTTCATCACGGAGTTGCCGATCTTGCCGTCCTCGGCGGAGGCGCCGATCACGGCAACCGCCTTCGGCTGCATGATGCGGTTCATCGCGGCGACGATTTCTTCGGTCGGGCGCGGCGCCGGGCGCGGCTTGTAGTCGAAGTCGACGACGATGCGCACGTCGGCGGCGATCGCGTCCTTCTTGGTGGCGAACACCGGATTGAGATCGAGCTCGACGATTTCGGGGAAGTCGCTGACGAGCTGCGACACCTTGACGATGACGTCGGCGAGCGCCTCGCGGTTGACCGGATCGCCGCCGCGCACGCCCTTCAGCATGTCATGGGCCTGGATGCCGTCGAGCATCGACAGCGCGTCGTCCTTGGTCGCGGGCGCCAGGCGGAAGGTGATGTCCTTCAACACCTCGACCAGCACGCCGCCGAGGCCGAAGGCCACCAGCTTGCCGAACGAGCCGTCGGTGATCGAGCCGACGATGACCTCGGTGCCGCCGGCCAGCATCTGCTGCACCTGGATGCCCTCGATCTTGGCGTCGGCCTTGTATTTCTTGGCGTTGGCCAGAATGGTCTCGTAGGTCTTCTCGGCGTCGGCCGCGGTCTTGACGCCGACCATCGACGCCGCCGGCCTCGGTCTTGTGGAGAATGTCCGGCGAGACGATCTTCATCACCACCGGAAAGCCCATGCCGGTCGCGAGCTTGGCGGCCTCGGCGGCGGACTTGGCCACGCCTTCCTGCGGAACCGGGATGCCGTAGGCATCGCAGACCAGCTTGCCTTCCGGCGCGGTCAGGCTGGTGCGCTTGTCGGCCTTGACCGCATCGAGCACCCGGCGGACAGCATCTTTGGCGCTTGGCTCGGCGAGCTTGCGGGCCGCATCTGTGGAATTTGACATTGGCTTCCTCCTGGGGCTAATTTTATGGCATTTGGTATGCCAGCGAGCGAGATTGTCAAGCCAAACCATCGCGCAGAAACGCTGAAAACACGGGCAACTTGACATTCTGGTATTTGGTATGCCAAAAATCTTCGTGGTAGTTCTTCTGCTAAGAAGACGTCTCCCACATGGAGGAGACGAGTCGTGCCCGCACGCAAACAATCCAAGGCGCCGCCTGTCGATGGCTGAGGCAGATATCGCGATCGTCCGGATCGCGCCGGAGACGAGCTTCAAGAACAAGGCCTATGAGGCCTTGAAGGAAGCTATTCTCAAGATGGACATCTATGCGACGCCCGAGCAGGTGATGCTCGACGAGCGCGCGCTGTCCGAGCGCCTCGGCGTCAGCCGCACCCTATTCGCGAAGCCATCGCGATGCTCGAGCAGGACGGTTTCGTCAAAACCGTGCCGCGCCGCGGCATCGTCGTGGTCCGCCGCACCAAGAGCGAGATCGTCGACATGATCCGCGCCTGGGCCGCGCTCGAGAGCATGGCGGCGCGGCTGATCACCACCACCGCGCGCAAGAAGGACATCACGGCGCTGCGCGATTTCTTCAAGGATTTCGGCAAGGACCGTCTGCCGCAGGATCATGTCGAGGAATATTCCAAGGCCAACATCGCCTTCCATCAGGCGCTGATCTCGCTGTCGGAATCGCCGGTGCTGGTCGACATGACCAACGACATCCTGCTGCACGTGCGCGGCTACCGGCAATTGACGATCGGACGCAAGGATCGCACCGCGACCTCGCTGCCCGAGCATCTGGCGATCATCGAGGCGCTGGAAGCGCGCGACACCGAACTCGCCGAAAAGCGCGCGCGCGACCACACGCTTGGCCTTGCCGCCTACGTCGAGGCGCACGGCCAGGAACTGTTCTAGACTTCAGCTTGAACGACTTCACACCAGAAGACGACGCAACTCGTCCGAACCAGGAAACGATCAGGGAGATCAAGCCCATGCTGAATACCGCCGCCAAGACCGAAGCACCGGGCACCGAGCAGGAGCTGACCGACGGCTTTCATCTCGTCATCGATGCGCTCAAGCTCAACGGCATCAACACCATCTACGGCGTGCCGGGCATCCCGATCACGGATCTCGGCCGCATGGCGCAGGCCGCGGGCATCCGCGTGCTCTCGTTCCGCCACGAGCAGAACGCCGGCTACGCCGCGTCGATCGCCGGCTTCCTGACCAAGAAACCCGGCGTCTGCCTCACGGTGTCGGCGCCCGGCTTCCTCAACGGCCTCGACCGCGCTGGCCCACGCCACCACCAACTGCTTCCCGATGATCCTGATCTCGGGCTCGTCCGAGCGCGAGATCGTCGACCTGCAGCAGGGCGACTATGAAGAGATGGACCAGCTCGCGATCGCAAAGCCGCTGTGCAAGGCGGCGTTCCGCGTGCTGCACGCCGCCGACATCGGCATCGGCTTGGCGCGCGCGATCCGCGCCGCGGTGTCGGGCCGCCCGGGCGGCGTCTATCTCGATCTGCCGGCAAAGCTGTTCGGCCAGGTGATGGACGCGGAGGCCGGCGCGAAGTCGCTGGTCAAGGTGATCGACGCGGCGCCGGCGCAGATCCCGCGCCCGTCCGCGGTCAAGCGCGCGCTCGACGTGCTCAAGAGCGCCAAGCGCCCGCTGATCATCCTCGGCAAGGGCGCGGCCTACGCGCAGGCCGACGACGCGATCCGCGCCTTCGTCGAAAAGAGCGGCGCGCCGTTCCTGCCGATGAGCATGGCCAAGGGCCTGCTGCCCGACACCGCATCCGCAATGCGCGGGCGCGGCGCGCTCGACCGTGCTGAAGGACGCCGACGTCGTGATGCTGATCGGCGCCCGCCTCAACTGGCTGCTGTCGCACGGCAAGGGCAAGACCTGGGGCGATGCGCCGAAGAAATTCATCCAGATCGACATCGAGCCGAAGGAAATGGACTCCAACGTCGAGATCGTGGCGCCCGTGGTCGGCGATATCGGCTCCTGCGTCTCCGCGCTGCTCGAGGGCATGGGCGGCAACTGGCCGGCGCCGCCGGCCGACTGGATCAGCGCGGTCAACGCCAAGCGCGACGAGAACGTCGCCAAGATGGCGCCGCGGCTGATGAACAACAACTCGCCGATGGATTATCACGGCGCGCTCGGCGTGCTGCGCACCATCATCAAGGAGCGGCCGGACGCCATCCTGGTCAACGAAGGCGCCAACACGCTCGACCTCGCCCGCGGCGTCATCGACATGTACCAGCCGCGCAAGCGGCTCGACGTCGGCACCTGGGGCGTGATGGGCATCGGCATGGGCTATGCCATCGCCGCCGCGATCGAGACCGGCAAGCCGGTGCTCGCGGTCGAAGGCGACTCGCGCCTTCGGCTTCTCCGGCATGGAGGTCGAGACCATCTGCCGCTACAAGCTGCCGGTCTGCATCGTCATCTTCAACAATGACGGCATCTATCGCGGCACCGACGTCAATTCGGCCGGCGCCGATCCGGCGACCGACCGTGTTCGTCAAGGGCTCGCGCTACGACAAGATGATGGAGGCGTTCGGCGGCGTCGGCGTCAACGCGACCTCGCCGGACGAACTGAAGCGCGCCGTCAACGCGGCGATGGATTCCGGCAAGCCGACGCTGATCAACGCGGTGATCGATCCGGCGGCAGGCTCGGAGAGCGGCCGCATCGGCAACCTCAATCCGCAAAGCGTTCTGCAAAGAAGAAGTAACCGACTTCAACCCAATCTCATCCCTGCACGCGCAGGCGGACAGACACAGTACGGAGCAAAGACGATGACAAAGGCGCTCACGGGCGTTCGCATTCTCGATTTCACCCACGTCCAGTCGGGACCGACCTGCACGCAATTGCTGGCCTGGTTCGGCGCCGACGTGATCAAGGTCGAGCGCCCCGGCGTCGGCGACATCACGCGCGGCCAGCTGCAGGACATCCCGAATGTGGACAGCCTGTATTTCACCATGCTCAACCACAACAAGCGCTCGATCACGCTCGACACCAAGAACCCGAAGGGCAAGGAAGTCCTCACCGCGCTGATCAAGAGCTGCGACGTGCTGGTGGAGAATTTCGGCCCCGGCGTGCTCGACCGCATGGGCTTCCCCTGGGAGAAGATCCAGAGCATCAACCCGAAGATGATCGTGGCCTCGATCAAGGGCTTTGGCCCCGGCCCGTACGAAGACTGCAAGGTCTATGAGAACGTCGCGCAGTGCACCGGCGGCGCGGCCTCGACCACCGGCTTCCGCGACGGCCTGCCGCTCGTCACCGGCGCGCAGATCGGCGACAGCGGCACCGGCCTGCATCTCGCGCTCGGCATCGTCACCGCGCTCTACCAGCGCACCATGACCGGCCAGGGCCAGAAGGTCACCGCCGCGATGCAGGACGGCGTGCTCAATCTCGCGCGCGTCAAACTGCGCGACCAGCAGCGCCTCGCCCACGGCCCGCTGAAGGAATACAGCCAGTTCGGCGAAGGCATTCCGTTCGGCGACGCCGTGCCGCGCGCCGGCAACGATTCCGGCGGCGGCCAGCCCGGCCGCATCGTCAAGTGCAAGGGCTGGGAGACCGATCCCAACGCCTACCTCTATTTCATCACCCAGGCGCCGGTCTGGGAGAAGATCTGCGACGTGATCGGCGAGCCCGGCTGGAAGACCCATCCCGACTACGCCAAGCCGCCGGCCCGGCTGTCGCGCCTCAACGAGATCTTCGCGCGCATCGAGCAGTGGACGATGACCAAGACCAAGTTCGAGGCGATGGAAATCCTCAACAAGGACGACATCCCCTGCGGCCCGATCCTGTCGATGAAGGAGATCATCGAGGACCAGTCGCTGCGCGCCACCGGCACCGTGGTCGAGGTCGACCACCCCACCCGCGGCAAGTACATTTCGGTCGGCAACCCGATCAAGCTGTCGGACAGCCCGAGCGAGGTGACGCGTTCGCCGCTGCTCGGCGAGCACACCGACGAGATCCTGCGCCAGGTGCTCGGCTTCACCGATCACCAGGTCGCCGAGATCCACGATTCCGGCGCGCTCGATCCGCCGCGGAAGCAGGCGGCCGAAGTAAGCCCGCCGTAGAGTTCTTTCGAACATGCATGAGGCCGCCGGCGTTCCGGCGGCCTTTTTGCTATCTGGAATGCCAACTTTCTCTAATTTTGTTGCAATGCAACAGAGCAATTGCTGCCATGCAAACAAGCGCGTTGTTGCTGGCATCTGGTATACGTAAATTGTCCCCAGATCACGAAGCGGAATGGTTCCGCACCATCAGAAAAGGGGACACACATGTCCAAGACTGCATCCATCGGCCTCCTGCCCTCCAGCACGCCTGTTCGGCCGCCTGATGGCCTCGATCGACCGCCTGCTGACCGCCAGCAGCCGCATTGCGATCCGCAACGGCGACCTGCCCCGTTTCGGTCTCTGAGCCAA
>ERZ1370068.2323-contig-1479_pt1 | contig 67656 bp, 74 predicted proteins | sample MGYA00561227_ERZ1370068 | MGnify/ENA primary metagenome ERZ1370068 (study PRJEB38410, sample SAMEA6850437) | metagenome | study: Metagenomic assessment of the ecological functions of the soil: analysis of the soil microbiota associated with the... | reverse complement strand
AGTTACGTATTGCTTCCTGAGTCATCGCGCACGGTGCACGCCGCCGGAACATGGCGTGACCAGGCGGCTGGGCTGGCTTATGATCGGGTGCCGCGCTTCAGGCGAATCCCGGTCACCCGATGCAGCGTCACGTCGCCGCGGGCGAATTCCAGCGCAGTCTCGTAGGGAGCCAGCGCCGTCAACTCAACCCGGTGGGTCCCTCGGAGCGTCACGGTGGTCACCCAGCGGTTCCCACTGCGGTGCACGATCAGCGCCGTCTCCCCGGACTCGACCGGCCGGTCGGTCTGGATCTCGAGACAACTCCCAGGCCACGCGCGGGGAAAGACGCCCGATCCGTTCACCAAGACCGCGTAGCTGTTCGGGTCGGCATTCTCAGCGGAGCGCGGCGCGACCCCAGACGCTCCCCAGTGGGCTGCCCATCGGCGGTGAGCCGGAGGGCATCCATCGCGTAGATGGGCAGGGGCCCCAGGGCAGGCGTGACGTCGGGCGGGGCGCGCTCGGTCGCCGGCTGCGACGCTCGGCGCGAGCGGCTTGATGAGGCCCGCGCCGGCCAGGAGGTCGGCCACGGTCGTCGCCAAGACGTCCGCAATCCGGATGAGGTTGTGCACCTCCGGGGCCGACTTCCCCGTTTCCCAGGCCGAGATGGTGGCGGGTGGCTTATCCAGTCGCTTGGCGAACTCGCGCTGGGACCACTGGTGCGCCTGACGCCGGTCGATGAGATGGCGCCCCAACGCCTGGTTCGCGGCGAGGTTGGCGGGTGACCCGCCCGGTCCGCTGGCCTCGATATCCATCGCTCCCCTCGCGGCACTATTCGGCACAGCCGCGTTCTCATGGAATACTAGTCTAGTCGAAGAACGAGTACGCTGTCAATGAGAACCAACATGGCCCATTTGTAACGTGTTTCTATTGACTCAGGGCCGAGGCGAGGCTTTTAGCTACCAGATACGCAGCTCCGGACACCCATCTGCTAGTAGTCATCGGCTCCTTGCAATACCCACCTGGTGGTGCGTCTCTGACGCGAAATGAAACACGGTGGATGGCCGCTGATTCTCGACCTGAGTCAATCCATTGCAACCCGGAGTCAGCTGGACCACGATCCACGCTGACGGCTCGTCCCGACCTGTGTATCCGAAGCGTCCGAAGGTCACCTCGAGGTCCCAGCCTGACGCTGGGAGGTCCCGGCAACTGAGCGTCCAGCGGCATTGCCTCAGAGTTCCGGCGGCATCCTTTTCATGATGAGCCGCATCATAAGGGAAAGCACTCGCCCCCCTCCTCCGAAGTCGCCTCCAGCCAGGGCCCCTGCCCCGAAGGACACCTCCCTGTGAAGCCTTCGTCATCGTCCTGGCATTGCCCCTGAACGTCGCCACGGTGGTCGCAGCCGTCGCCGACGGGTCCGCCCGTCCCCCATGAGCGGTCAGACCCGCGAGGATCCACCCCGGTCGCGCCGGCGGCGGCCCCTGCGCCGCCCGCCGGCCGGCCTCCAAGCGCACCGGTCCGCACGCACGCGTTGACACGCCCACGGCCCACCGCGTAGGATCTCTGCACCTGTCACAGAGTGGTTGTCCTACTCGCCGGCCGCCTCACCGAGGAGTGCCGGCGCGAACAGGCCCCCAAGGAGAGGCGGCATGAAGCGCGCGGCGATCTACGCCCGCTACTCGAGCGATCTCCAATCGCCGACCTCCATCGACGATCAACGGGCACTGTGCCACGCCTACGCGGCGCGCCAGGGTGGGACCGTCGCCGCCACGTTCACGGACGCCGACAGTCACGGGTCCAGCACCGCGCATCGCTCCGGGTATCAGCAGCTGCTCGTGGAGGCGTATCGACGCCGCCGTTTGACATCGTGCTCGTCGAAGATTTGTCCCGCTTGACGCGCAAGACGGCGGAAACGATGACCCTGTGTGGAACGCATGAGCTTGAAGGGCATCGTCGTCATCGGCGTCAGCGATGGCATCGACTCCAGTCAGAAGAATGCCAAGCTGCAAATCGGCTTTCGCGGGTTGGTGAACGAGATGATATCTCGACGACCTCGGGGAGAAGACGCATCGCGGGCTCGCGGGCTCGGTGGCGCGCGGCCTCAGCACCGGCGGCAAGACCTCGGCTACCGGGCGGTGCCCGCCCCCGTGGCCGCCCAGCGCGCCAAAGACTCCGCGCCCGCCGTCATCGCGATCGATCCCACGGAGGCGGACGTCGTCCGGCGGATCTTCCAGGACTACCGCGACGGGCGGAGCATGAAGGACATCGTGTTCGCGCTTGAATGCGGCCGGCGCGCCCTTTCCCGGGCACGACACGCGACGGGGTCCGGCCCGCCGAGGCTGGGCCGTGTCCTCCATTCACACCATTCTGCACAACGAGAAGTACATCGGCACCTGGGTCTGGAACAAGACCAAGGTCGTCAAGAATCCGGACACCGGGCGCCGGATGCGGCGCATCGACCGCCCGCGGAGTGGGTCGCGCAGGATCGGCCCGAGCTGGGGATCGTGGACGCCGTCCTCTGGCACGCGGTCCAGGCCCGGCTCGCGGCGATGGCCGACCGGTTTGGCCAACGCCCCCGCGGGCGACCGGGCGGGCGGCGGCGCATGTCGCCTACTCGCCGCGCCTGCTGGCGGGGCTGCTGCGGTGTGGCGCCTGCGGCGCCCGTGCATGCATGCGGTCACCTTCACCCGCAAGAAGGGCACGACCGTCTACACCTACCGCTGGTACGTGTGCGGATTCGCCAAGGACAAGGGCCGCAGGTCTGCCAGCACCGGGTATGGTATCGGGCCGACTTGGCTGGAGGGCGCCATCATCGCCAGGTTTCGGGAGGCCATGACCCCCGCCATGCTGCAGGCCGTGGTGGGACATCATCAACGCCACCCTGACGACGAGCGGGCAGGGCGCCGATCGCCGGGGCGCAGCACATCCAGGCGGACGTGCTCCGGCTCGAACGAGAAGCCGCGAATCTGGTCCGGTTTCTGCGCGACGGGCAGTGACTCGCCGACCGTGCGCGCCGAGCTCGAGGCGACCGAAACCGCGCTGCAGGGGCTGCGGGAGGATCGACTCCGGTTGCAGGGGCTGGAATCGGGCAACCCATCCCGCAGGTGCAACTGCCGCGGGTCCAGGCCAAGCTCCAGCACCTGGACGATCTGCTGCGGCAGGACCCAGTCGGAGCCAAGCTGGAGTTCATGAAGCACCCGAGGGCGACCTGAGCCATCTCGCCGCTGCTGGCGGTCGCCGGCCAGCGGCGGGCCGAGATCACTGCGGCGCGAAGCCAACAGCTCCTGGCTGACCAGGAGGCTGCTTGCGTACGATTGTTGCGGGGCCGGATTTTGAACTTAAAGCGACCTTTGGGTTATGAGTATACGCCGAGCATTATCGGGTATTGCGTCCCTCGCAACTACCCGTCTCTCTTTAGCATTCTTCTTCCATCGTATTCGTCGTCTTATCCGGCGTTCCGGCCTCGTTCTGCCACATGCGTTGGTTGCCAAGCGCATGGGAGCTGCGGCCGCGTTGAGCCGTCGCATAAGCAGCGACGCGCGCGTCGCCGCGAAGACGTGCCGGTAGATGTCCTTGGGTCAAACTGCGTCGAGCTATGCCCGGGACTCTGGCGAGGAGATGGGGTGAATGTCCTCGCCCTGCGTGGCGAGCATGGTGACGCAACGTGCTGCCGAAGGCTATGGAGGCCGGCGCGGCGCGGGAGCCGGAGACCGGCCGTCTCCAAGCGGATCGGCACGAGTCGCCGATGGTGCCAAAGTGTCGGCGTCGAGCGGCTGTCCCGCCGCTGTGCGGAAGCAGGTAGCCCGCCTCCCCGATCGCCGGGAAGGAGAGTCGGTAGACGGGTTAGCTCGCCGAGCAAGCCGTGATGCGGGACGTCCACGACGCGATCGGACTCGGCGTGGTCTTCGGCGTGCGTCGATGACGCCCTGGGTAGATCCCTACGCCGGACGTGGATGACGCCGCCTTCAACGGCGCCGGTCTCGACGTCCGACCCACGCGCAAACGCGAACAACTCGCCGCGTCGGAGCCCACTGAGCAAGGCGGCCTTGATGATGGTGTCGTCGGGTGGCGTCTTCGCCGCGAGCCAGGGAGCAGGTCGGCGACCTGCGGCGGCTCGAAGCGGCGCCGTCGCGGCGCGCGAACGCCGGAGCTTCGGGAGACCCGCCAGCGGATCATGCGCTGTGAGATACCGGCGCGCGGGATGCCGTGTGTCCACTGATGATCGCGTGCAGGCGGTCCGGACATTCGCATACGTCTTTCGGGCCGAGCGTGCCGGTCGTGAGCCGCTTCCTCGGCGATGCCCTGACGCCATGCCTCGATGGCGTCGTGAGCGTAAACCGATCCGGAGCGGTAGGCCGCGAACGCCGGCCGCAGATGCACGGCGACCATTGAGCGATACCCCCTTGCGGTGCTTCACCTTGAGCGTGCCCTCCTTCAACCGCACCGCGATGTCATCAAGCCTACCGGTCGAAGACGTGGCCCATGAGCGTCGGCTGGACCTCGAACGTAGCTCCCGTCCAGGACTTTGCCGACCATCGCGTTGGAGATAGTGCTCTCGGCCGCTTCTTCTTCGCGAAGGTCTTTGCTCTTTGATCTTGCCTGGCGCGATCCGCCACTTCGCGTCGTGCCCGCTTGGTCGCGTCGGCAGCCGTACGCGTAACGATCCAGCCCTCTTCATCGCGTGGTTCCTCTCTTTTTCTTCTTCGAGATGGCTTTCAGCAACAGGGGGCGTAGCTCCTCCGGTGAGCTAGGCGGGTGACGTGGCCCCCGGCGCGCCTGGAGTGTGCGCGGCGGAATCGGCTCGCGGAAGCGGCTTGACCGTCGCAAATGGGACGAGGAACCCTTCCATCGCTATGGCGTCGCGCTGTATGGCGAGGCTTTGATTCCAGCACGATTCGCGCCGCTACGGCGATCGCGGCGGGCGACACGCCGAGCACGCGCGCGGCCTTTATCCGGCGTCCCCGTGGCTTTCGATGGCGATCCTGAGCACGCCTGGGCGACTCGGATGGTTTTCCCGGGAAGAACCGCCGGGGCCATAGCGCGTGGATCTCGCGGGCCTCGGGGCGTAGGGGCTGGGATCGGCGCCGAACCAAGCCCTCCACCGGTATGCGGGCGGCCCCCGAAGCGCGCGGCCGCGAGTTCGTCCGCAAAGATGCCGCGAACGGGCTCAGAAGCACTCTTCTTTTTGGTTGCCGATGAGCCTGCGGCGCGAGCACCAGATCGCCGAGCCCGGCGGCGTGGGCGATGACGGCTGGCGCGAGAAGTTCTTCCGCCGTCACAGCGTCGTTGCCGCTGCGTTCAGATCATGGCGACCGTCCCGCGTTGCCAGCCGAATCCTAGTTCCCGAGCGGCCGCCGCGATGTCTTCCCTGCCGCCGGCCGGCGGCCTCGCGCAGGGCCTCGGAGCCGCTGCCCGATGAGTCGGTGAAGCTGAATAGGCTGGTCCATGACGAACACCATAGACCCATCGGCTGCGGTACACATCAGCGCGCAAGATACAAAGACCCTTGACGCTCGCATACGCTCCCTACCTGTAGAATCACTTGAGCAAACATAGGTTGCGCCAGAACTCTTCTAGCGAGGAGGGGACGTCGGAATGGAGCTGCATGGTCGATGTCAACACGCTCGCGGAGATCTATGGGAACCCCGTCTCCTTGGTGGTATCAGGCGCAGCGGAGACGGGCCGCGTCCCCAGCTATCGCCTCAGGGAAGTACAGAAAATTCCGCCTGGGCGAGGCTGAAGCATGGCAGGTAAGCGCAGATGTGGAGGTGGACCCGCGCCCGGGCGTCTCTACCGCCGCGCGCCCGGCGACTGGGCCGTGGCGCCCGTCCGAGCGCTCTTGCGCCTCGAACTGTGGCGCGCCGAGCGCGCGCTCAGACGCCGCCCTTTATGACCCGCGCCGCTCGCGCCGCCTAGAGCGCCTGGTGCGCGCTGATCCCAGAGAGCTATGCTCGTGAGTGCCCTGCGCCCGCCGGAGCCCAGCTCGCGTGCTCGCCGATCGGGCCGCGACGTGGCAAAGCTGCCCCCTCCCGCCGGGCCTCCCGTGCCGGCGCGCCGCAGTGCGGGGCCGGTCATCACCGCGATCATCGCGAAGGATCGGCATCTGCGTCGCGGCTGCAACGCGCCGACCCGGCATGCCGCCTGCGTGAGATCGGCGACCGCATCGCCGCGTTTGATCGCGATCTCGCCCGGACTCGATACCGAGCGCACCGCGCTCGACGCGCGGCCGGAGGAGGAGACGCCATGACCGATGCCGAGCTAACCGTGGCCGCCGTCCGGGCTAAGGGCTGGGAATGCGTCCGGCTCAGAGCCGCGCGCCAAGAAGCCCGATGGCCCGCGCTGGCAGATCACGGCAGCAACCCCGCGAGACGATCGCCGACCGGTTTCATGCGGGCGCGAATGTGGGCCTGGCGGTCTGTCACGAGCGCACCGGCGTCGCCGTGCTTGATCCCGACGACATGCCGCCGGGCCGAGATGACTCGACGAGTTAGGCCAACCGTCCCTGCCGGGTCATCACGCGGGCTCCGGCAAGCTGCACTTACTTACGTCGAGTGGATGGCCGACATGCCCGCCAAGCTGACCTGGGAGGGGGGCGATCATCGGAGAAATCCAACGCGGGCCGGGCGCGCAGCAAGTCGTCTTTGCCGGGCTCCGTGCATCTCGTCCGGAGGCACCTACCGCTGGATTCGCGAAGACCTCGACCAGATCGTCAGGCCCATTGATCCCGTCACCGACCCGCTGCCGAGCCTTCCGCCGATCTGCGAAGGCGTACTTGAAAAAGCCATGCGTACCGCTGAGCAGCGCTTCGCGCGGCCGCGCTCGCGCAACCCGGCGCGGTCGAGCGCACCGCCGGGGTCAAGTTCCCGTGTCCCGCGTGCCGGGCGGACGGCCATGACAAGAGCGGTGATAACGCGATCTCTGTTCCGCGACGGCGGATGGGCGTGTGCCGTCGGCGACCGATCCCAACAAGGAGGCGATCGGGCGCCTACTCGTCACCTGACCGCCGATCGTCCGGAAGTCAGCGCTCCGCTTCAGAGCATGCCCGAGATGGCACCGGAGGCCTACTCGGGATTGGCCGGGCCGCATCGTCAGAGCGGATCGAGCCGTATAGCGAGGCCGATCCGGTGGCGATCCTCGGTCACGTGCTCGTCGCGACCGGCAACATGATCGGCCGTGGCCCGTACGCGCTCAGCCGAGAAAACGCAGCACACGTGCGGCGAGTTCGTCGTGTTCGTCGGCGACACGGCGAAGGCGCGCAAGGGGCAAAGCTGGTCGATGCCGCGCTATCTACTCGGCCAGGCCGACGCGCGACGTGGACGACGAGTCGTACTCAAGTCGGGGCCAGTCGAGTGGCGAAGGGTTGATCGCGAACGTGCGTGACGCGCGATGGGGCCTCAGCAAGAAGCGGGCGAGCGCGTGCTCGAAGATGAAGGCGAAGCCGACAAGCGCCTGCTCGTAATCGAGCCCGAGCTGGCGACCGTCTTGCGGCGCATGCAGGGTGAGACGAACACGCTGTCGCCCGTCATCCGCGAGGCCTGGGAGTCGGGGAACCTCAGCACGCTCACCAAGAACACGCCATTGAAAGCCACCGGCGCGCACGTAAAGTCGATCATTGCGCACTCGACGCGCGAAGAGTTGGTGACCTCATTGACCGAGACCGACCGGGGCGCGAATGGTCGGCTTCTGCCAACCGCTTCATCTGCCTCCCTTGGTCCGGCGCTCGAAGCGTTTGCCGGAACCGGAAGAGATGCCCGACGCGCCGCTGTCGCCGCTGATCGACGCGCGCTGCAGCGCGCTCGCCCGGCCGTGGCATCAGCCCCTGCGGCGTGACCTCGGCCGCGCGGGCGCTGTGGGCCGAGGTGTACCCGGCGCTGGAGCGAGGGCGCGAGTCCGGCCTGCTCGGCGCGATCCTGGCTCCGCGCCGAAGCACACGTGCTGCGGCTCTCTGTGCTGTATGCCGTGCTCGACGGCTCGCCGGAGATCCGCGTCCCCCACCTGCGGCGGGCGGCCCCGGCCGTGTGGGACTCGGCGCTGACGCCTCGACCCGGCGGATCTTCGGCGACGCGCCGCTCGGGCTGACCGTCGCGGGCGTCATCCTGCGAGCGCTCCGCAACACGCGGGCCGATGACGAAGACGGAGATCATCGGGCTGCTCGGCCGCAACAAGCCAAGCCGCCGAGATCGACGCCAGTGCTCGCCCTGCTGAAGGACAAGGGCAACGCGCAGATGACTACGCGCCCGCCCGAGGGCGGCAAGGGGCGGCCGGCCGAGATGTGGGAGGCGCCGCATTGAGCTGACGAATTAAAACGCGAAGCTGGCGAAAGAAGTCCGCCGGTGCCAGGGGGCTACCGCCCGGACTTACTTCGTAAATTCGTTTATATCGTAGCTAGAGCGGCGTGAATGCCTACGGTCTGGCGGCCGTGCCCGGCTGCGAGGTTGTCGCGCGCATCAGCGCTCGCCGGCTCGGCGCTGTCCGGCCTGGCACGCGGCTGCACGAGCTTCAACGCGGCACGCGACGCGGCCAGCGCGGCTACACCTACCAGTACCAGCGCGCGCGGCTCCGGGTGCTCCTGCGTGATGCCTACATCGTGCCAGTGGTGCGGCGCTCCGGCGTGACGACGACCGATCATCTGGTCCCCATCGCGCGCGGCGGGACCAGCGACGAGAGCAACTTGATCGCGGCGTGCTTGCGCTGCAACAGCCGCCGTCGAGCGAGCCGACCCATGAAAAACAGCGCGGGTTTTTTCGAGTCCCCCCTAATGCTAGACCCTCGCTTAGTGCAACGTGTGATTACCGACCGCGCATGAGAGCCGGGCCGAAGGCGCAACCGACCGCGAGACGAAGCCTGCCGGAAGCTGCGGGCTAAGACGCCGTCGGCGCGGTTTGGTGCCGAGTTTTGCCGGCGCTTCTTGCAGCATCAGCAAGGGCCATGCCTTCGCCGGTGCGCGCCGGTGTTGCTCGCCGCATGGCAGATGGACATCGTCCGGCAGTTGCTCGACACGCTCGATGGGCGCGGGCTGCGTCGCTATCGGCAAGCATTCATCACTCTCGCGCGGCGCAACGGCAAAGACGGTGCTCTGCGCGTGCCTCGCGCTCTACGAGTTGTACTACGGCGAGCACGGCGGCGAGATCACCGGCGCGGCGGCGCGGCGATCGGCAGCAAGCGATGCTCGCGTTCGACGTGGCGCGCGGAAGATGGTCGAGACGGCTCCGGCGCGCCTCGGCGGCCACGCTAATCTATCGCCGGCAACCCGGTCGTGCCGTGTCGGGGCGCGACGTACCGGGTCGTGTCGCGAGCGATGCGCCCCGGCAACACGGCATCAACGCGAAGCTTCGTCCTGATCGACGAGCTTCACGCGCACAAGGACCGGCGGCTCGACGACGCGCTGGCGACGGGGACGGGCTCGCGGGCGCAGCCGCTGGTCGTGGTGATCTCGACGGCGACCGACGATCCGCACAGCGCAGATGGCCGAGCCGTAGCGGCTTACGCGTGCGCGGTGCGCGACTTGGCGTGCTGCCGGATGACGCGCCGTTGGTGCCGGTGATCTACCCCTCGCGCCGCTCGACAGCGATCCGTGTCAGTAGACACGTGGCGGCTCGCGAACCCCGCGCTGGCACGTTCCGGCGACCTGACGGAGTTCCGGATCAGCGGCGCAGGCGAAGGAGATCCCCGGCCGGTTGGCGTCGTTCCGCGCCCTCTTACCTGAATCAGCCGTGCGGGCGCAGAGTCAAGATGGCTGCCGCTCGACGATTGGGACAGCTGTGGAGCGCCCCAGAGCCCCTAGAGGCGATCCGACGGGGGAAGGCGCTGGCAACCGTATCCCCGACCCTACGCCAAACGCGGGTCTTCATCGGCTCGACTTGAGCGCGACGACTGACTCACGGCGCTCGTGCGCGTGGCCGGATGACGGCGACGCTACGTGGTCCGGCCGAGTTCTGCGCGTCCGGCCGACCACACCGCGGCGCGGAGCTTTGCGGATCACGCGCCGTACGTGCTGTGGCGTGAGCAAGGCTACCTCACCGCCACGCCGGGCAACATCGTGGACTAGCTTCATCGCCGCGGCGCTGCACGCGCTTGATACCGAGGCGACGTGGTCGAGATCGCGGCTGGGATCCTGGTGGAATGGGCGGGGTTCATCGCCCAACTGCAGCGGACGGGCTGCCGGCTGTCGAGGTGACGCAGATGGCGAACCTCACGAGCGCGAGCAAGGAGCTAGAGAAGCTCGTGCTCGGCCGCGCGCTGCGGCACGACGCGAATCCGGATCATGCGCTGGTGCGTCAGCAACGCCGTCGCTGACGTGGACGGCAACGGCAACGTGAAGCCGAGCAAGGCAGCCATGAGCGCATCGACGGCGGCACCGCGCTCGTGACCGCGCTCGCTCGCGCGCTGCTCGTCACTGGCAGTGTTCCAGCGACGAAAGCGCGCCCCGCTGCTCGTGACGTGTTGTAGACTTCACTTCGGCCAGCAAAGGCTTGAAGTGAGAAAAAGCGCTCCTCTCCCTTTGCATCGCTGTCGCTATGCTCCCGTACCGGTCCTTACCAAGGACCAACTCTCCTGCGCGCGCGCGTGCCGATTCCGCTGGACATGGCAAATCTGGCGGATATGCTCTGCGGGACAGAGATGGTGCACTGACGAGGACGAAGTCCGGACGCTCGATGGCCTGCGCGTGGATGCGTCTCTGACGCGCAGCGATCGGCCTGTCGGCTACGCCATTCGACCGGCGTCCCGTCGAGCGATTCGGGTGGATCTGTGGAGGTGATCGCGCCCGACGCGCTCCGTGTCGTGCTCACCTGCAAGCCCGACCTCGTGGCCCCGTCAATCATGATAGCGGGCGCGTTGTCGGGCGCCTGAGCGCCAAGACGTTGCGTGTCGAGGCCGACGGCGAGGGCTTGCGCTTCGAGGTCGAGCCGCCGCCTCATGAGGCCGGGCTCGTCGAGAGCGTGGCCCGCGGTGACGTGACGGGCGCGAGCTTCGCCTTCTTCGATCCGCGACACGTGGATAACTCGACCCGGCCCCGACGCGCACCGTGACCGACATGGCGATCCGCGAGGTGTCAGTCGGCTGTCTGTGGCCGGCGTACTCGCAAAAATAAACGCACGTCGCCGCGCTCCGCCCTCGCGAACCATCTGCTCAGCAAGGAGCCCCTCGTGAAACCGACTGCGACCGTCCCCGAGCCCGGGTCCCGCCCGTCGCGCCCGATGCCTCCACCTCCGGAGACCGCCGTCCCGGCGCGCGTTCACCTCCGGCGCGCTTCATTGCCGGCGCCGCCGGGCCTGCCCGGCGTCGAGTGGGGGCCAAGCGAGCGCGAGCTGAGCGCAGGAGATCGCCCACCGCGCGGGCCGGCCCTTCCGAGTGGGCATCGCGGTGCCCCCGAGCGTGCCTCGAGTCAGCGCGTCGTCACCACGGCGCTGCCGCCGGCCGGCGGCCCGGGCGCGAACGGATCGACAGCATCGGACTACCGGCCCGGATCAGTACATCGATCGGCTCACGCGCGGCCTTGCGCATGCGGCAGCTGGGCGCCACCGTGTGGTGTCCGGCTCACCGGCAACGTGCGCCATTCCGCGCTTTGAAGGGGTCCGCGACTGCCGGGGCTGGGTGGCGGAGAACGCGCCGCTGAGCGCCAGTGACATCCAGCCTGAGCAGGTCACGCCGACGCCGAAGCACGTCGGCGCCCTCACCGAGCACAGTCGAGCAACATGCTGCCGCAAAGCTCAGTCCCGATATCGAGGACCTCCTGCGCGACGACTTGCCAGGATCGCCCGCTGCTGCGGCCGCGCAGGTCGACGCCGCCGCGATCAACGGCGGGGGCACCAACGAGCCCGTGGGCATCCTGAGCCACCGCCGGCATCGGGGATGCCCGTCGGCGCTCGCCCCGGCGGCGCCAGGCCCACGCGGGCGCGCGTGAATGCCCTCGCGGCGGCCGTCGAACAGGCGGACGCCACGGGAGCTGGCTTTTTGACGAATTCCCGAAAGTCACGGCGTGCAGCGCCCAGGCGCACGAGCTGTCCGGGTCGCCACCACCGTGACAGCGCCAGCGATTCATCGAAGCCCGCGACGCGCTCGCGCCGGCTATCCCTTTGTCCGGCGACGACCTCGCTCGTGCCCGTCCAACTCCGTCATGCGAGCGGGCGCCGTGTGCAGCGCCCTCATCTTTCGCCGAATTGCGCTGAGCTGCCGCTCGGCTACTGGAGCGAAGCTGGATATCCGCGTCAACCCGCCGTAGAGAGTCGACACGGCCTACCCGCTGAAGGGCAACGTGCAGATCCGCGGCGTGATCACTAGCATGGACCGTGAAGCTCCGGCACGTCCGGAGTCCCTTCGCGGCCATCAAGCGACCTGACTCACCACGTAAGCGGCCACGCGGTAAAACCCATGCGCTGGTGGGACCAGCGTCACGACCGAGCTGCGCAGCTCCGTTCGTGGCGTGAGCACGTCCACCGAACGCTGGTATGCGCCACGCCGACGGCGTCGAACGAGCCCGTGGAGCGTCGAGCGCTGCCGCGGCGCTGACGCACGCGTCTGGGCGTGCATCAGCTCGTCGATCACCGGCGCCGTCGCCAGTCGATGCCGCTGATCCTGTACCAGCGCACGCCCGGACGGGAGCGCGTCCGGGCGGAGGCGCATCCGCTGTACGACGTCCTGAAAGTGCGCCCGTGAACCCGGTGATGCCCTCCTCCGCGTCCTGGGAGCGCCTCGTGTCACGAGCCTGGTCGCTGCGCGGCAACGGGTACGCCACCATCACGCGCGACGATGACGGCCGCGTGCGGGCGCTGCGTGGCCCGTCTCGTCCGGATCGCGTGCTCGTCGGGGTCGAGGTGCTCAAGACGGGGAAGCTCAAGTACAAGATCACGACCACCGCGGGCCGCCGGAGCCCGTGCCCGACGGCCGGATGCCGCACGCTCGTCGGCCTGCTCTCGCCCGACGGCTACCTCGGCCGCTCGGTGATCGGCACGTTTCGCGAGACGCTCGGGTCGGCCTCGGTTGGAGAGATACGGCTCGGAGTTTTTCGCGAACGCGAGCACCCCCAGGGGGCGTTCCTGATCGACCGCTGCGCGCCTCTCCTGACGGCGTGCCACGCTGGAGCAATCCGTCGAGGAGAATCACGCGACGCGCGGCGCGGTGCATAGAACGCTGGTGTGCCGAAGAGGGCCTCCTACGTGGGTCCCGCTCGGCATCGACCACGAAAGCAGCCAGTTTCTCCAGTCGCGCCGGTTCTCGGTCGAGGAAATCGCCCGGGCGTTCCTCGTGCCGGCGCATGGTCGCGGCGGCGAGACGCCAGAACAGCTTGACGTATACGAATGCCGAATCCCGCGCGTTGGATTTTTTGAAGTTCACGCTCGGCCCGTGGCTCGCGCGGATCGAGAGCGCCATCGCCTTTTCGTGCATCTGCCCTTTGAGCGCCGGCAGATGTACTTCGCGAGTTTTTTGCCGGACGCGTTGCTCAGCACGGACACGAGCTCCAGATATGCAGCCTACAAGACCGGGCTCGAGGCCGGGTTCCTCACGCTCGACGAGGTGCGCCGCAAGGAGAACCTGCCCGCGCTGCCTGAGCGCGTCCTCGAGATCGGATGAGAGCCAGCGATCGCCCGGTACTCGCGGAGCCCGTCGAAAAAGCTGAAGGGCACGTCCGATGCGCAACCGACTCGGCGCGACATCGCGCGCGTCAGCGACTGCGCGCTCCCGCGACCTGCCGCTCGCCGATGCCGATCCCTGGCCGTGTCGAGGCTTTCGCCTTTGGCTGAGTCTATCGGCCGCGCTTCGGGCCTATTGCGACACGTGCCGTCCGCTTCCACGCCCCGGTGCTGCGTGTCGCGGCTGCGCCACGCTGGTCATCCTCGCGAACACGGATCGTACTGCCCGATCGCCGGGATGCGCCGCGCCGTCTGCGCTGCGGGAAGGTCGGCGGCATGCGGCGGTGCTGTTGCGGCGCCCGCTCCGCGCCTGCGCTTCGGGATCGCGCTCACGACCGACGACGTGCTCGCGATCTACCTCGATGCCCGCGAGCCAGCGCTGCGCGCGGCCCGACGGGCTGAACACCTCCCGCGCGCCGACGCCGAGGACATCGTGCAGGAGGTCGTGCTCTGGTGCCTCGGAGCATCGGGTCGTGGCAGCTGGCGAGGTCCACACGAACGCGTCACCGTGAAGGCGGTGAAATCGGGGTACCGGCTGAAGGCTGCGTGGTACCGCTCGCAGTGCGTCGGTGGGCCGCTCGCTGCTCGTCGAGCATCGTCTCGAAGCGCGCCGACGGGGCAGCCGTCGCCCGGCAGGCTCGTCCGGCTCCCGGAGGCCGAAGAGCCGGCGCCTACCGGGTAGCTACCGGGCAACTTGCCACATGGTTGCTAAGCATGATCGGCTGAGACGCCAAAGGCCCCGGAAGCTGTTGATCTTCCGGGGCCTTTACTGTGGTTGCGGGGGCTAGATTTGAACTAGCGACCTTTGGGTTATGAGCCCAACGAGCTACCGGGCTGCTCCACCCCGCGGTGACGAAGTTCAATGTAGCCGACGGCTCAGGGCGTGTCAATCCCTCCGGCGGATCTGTCGCGCACGGGCGGCGAGCACGGCGCCCCTCAGCACGCGATCCGTCTTCCCCGCCTCGTAGCGCCCGGTCCGCCCGAGGCTCCAGAGCACGCGCCAGGCGCCCCGCGTCGCGAGGAGCCAGTACGTCTGACACCGGAACGTGCCGAAGAACTTCTCCTTGAAGCTCTTCCGGGCGAGATCGACATCGCGCGGCAGGTATCGGCGGAAGCCCTCGACCACCGACTGGGTCATGATGCCGCCCACCCAGATGGTGAGGAGCAGAGACAGCGTCGGCGCCGCGATGGCGACGTAAAACAGGTTGGGGTACTCCCAGCGATACGTGTAGGCGAGATACCAGCCGACGTAGCCCATCACCGGATACACGAGGGCGGCGATGGGCCACTCGACCACCTTGTTGCCGGCGTGGCGCAGGAGCTGGGCCAGGTTGAAGGCCGTCGGCTCGGCGCGCCACGTCCGCCACAGGAACGAAATGTCCTGGAGCACGCCCAGATACCACCGGGCGTTCTGACGGATCACCTTCTCGGACGTTTCCGGCAGGTCCGTCAGCTCGACCATCGGGAGCGCCCGGATCAGGATGCCGCGCCGGCCCAGCGCATAGCCCAGGGTCGAGTCCTCGGTGGCGCCGGAGGTGGGAAAGCCCCCACCGAAGCGAGCGTGTCGAGGCGCACGAACTGGTTGTGCCCGAGGCAGATCTGCGAGCGGCGGAACATCAGCTCGAAGACGGGGCGGAGCACGCGGCCCAGGCGCGGGAACCGGGCGGCAAAGCGCGCGAAGAGCCGCACGCGCTTGACCTCGCTGATGAGCCGGGCGATCGACACGCGGATGAAGATCGACGATTGCTGGATGGCGCAGATCTTCCCGCGGATGGCCTGGCGGTCATAGTTGGCGAGGGAGAGCGTGATGCCCTGGTAGGCGAGCGCGCCCGGACCGGCCAGCTCCTCCCGGGCGATCCAGCGGTACGTGTCGGGATCGGGAATCGAGTCGGCGTCGCTCACCCCGACGAAGACGGCCGCGGGATCGAGGTCCTCGCCGAGGATCTCGCGCAGCGCCTCCGGCCGCAGCGCCCAGTTGAGCTGATGCGCCTTGCGCCCCGGGCCGGGCATCGCCAGATGGGTGAGGCGCTTCTGCTGATACGGCGGCAGCGTCTCGCGCAGGCGGCGGACCAGCTCGCCCGTGCTCACGCCCATGCCGGGATGGGGCGCCCGCTCCTCCTCTTCCTTGGTGACGACCACCACGTGAAGGCCCCCGTGGGGGTAGCGCGAGCTCACCAGGGCCTTCACCGTCTCGGCGATGTCGGGCTCCTGGTACGCGGGCACCAGGTGGAGGAAGACGGGCGCGCGCGGCTCGCGCTCGAGCGCCTCCTCGCTGGGCAGCGCGTCGAGCCGCGCATAGGCGTCGCGCACGAAGCGCAGCGTGGACACCATGCCCTTCCAGTCGAGCGCGAGCTTGAAGGCCGCGCGCGCGTTCAGGAACAGGGCGACGACGAAGAGGGCGAAGAGCAGCTCCATCGCCGGTCACCGGCCTCCGGAAGGCGGCAGCTTGAGGACGCGCTCGCCCGGCTTGATGAGGCCCAGCTCCTCGCGGGCGATCTGCTCGATCGAGTCGGGGTCGGAGCGGAGCCGGGTCACGGAGGCGGAGACGCGATCGGTCTCGGCGCGAAGGGCGGCGATCTCGCGCTCGAGCCCGTCGACTTCACGCTTCATGTTCCAGAGCCGGCCCAGGCTCTGGCCGCCGAATCCGAGGATGGCGAGTGCGATGACGGCGAGCGTGCCCGCGCGCAGCGCGCGCCAGCTCACCGCCGCCCCGGGAACACGGCGCGGCCCGGCCACACGGCCGCCGAGCCCAGCTCCTCCTCGATGCGCAGGAGCTGGTTGTACTTGGCGGTGCGCTCACCTCGCGCGAGCGAGCCCGTCTTGATCTGGCCCGCGTTCACGCCCACGGCGAGGTCGGCGATGAAGGTGTCTTCCGTCTCCCGGAGCGGTGGGAGATGACCGTGCCATAGCCCGCTCGCTTGGCGAGCTCGACGGCCTCGAGCGTCTCGGTGAGGGTGCCGATCTGGTTGACCTTGACGAGCAGCGCGTTGGCGAGCCCCTGGCGGATGCCTTCTTGCAGGATCGCCGGATTGGTCACGAAGAGGTCATCGCCCACGAGCTGCATGCGCCCTCCGAGCCGGCGCGTCAAGCCCTGCCAGCCCGCGCGGTCGTCCTCGCCGAGGCCGTCCTCGATCGAGCAGATGGGATAGCGGCCGGCCAACCCCTCGTAGAACTCGATCATCTCCTCCGCGGACTTCACCGTGCGGTCCGCGCGAAGCCTGATAGCGACCGTTTTCGTGGAACTCGCTGGCCGCGGCGTCGAGCGCGAGCCACACCTCGTCGCCCGGGCGGTAGCCCGCGCGCTCGATGGCGCGCAGCAGGAAGTCGAGCGCGGCCTCGTTGCTGCCCAGCGCGGGCGCGAAGCCGCCCTCGTCGCCGACGCCCGTCGAGAGCCCCTTGTCCTTCAGGAGCTTCTTGAGCGTGTGGAAGATCTCGACGCCCATGCGCAGCGCCTCGCCGAAGCTCCCCGCCCCCGCGGGCACGATCATGAACTCCTGGATGTCGAGGCCATTGTCCGCGTGGACGCCGCCGTTCAGCACGTTCATGAGCGGCACGGGCAGGATCCGCGCGCCGGGCCCGCCGAGGTACTGGTACAGCGGCAGGCCCGCCTCGTCCGCCGCCGCCCGCGCCGCGGCGAGGGAGACGCCGAGCAACGCGTTCGCGCCGAGTCCCGACTTATTGGGTGTGCCGTCCAGCTCGAGGAGCGCGCGATCGATCAGCGCCTGCTCGGCCGCCTCGAGGCCCTCGATCTCGGGAGCGATCACCTCGATCACGTTCTGGATGGCGCGCTTGACCCCCTTGCCGAGGTAGCGGTTCTCCTCGTCGTCGCGGAGCTCGACGGCCTCGCGCGATCCCGTCGAGGCACCCGACGGCACGAGCGCGCGCCCATAGGCGCCCGACTCGAGCCAGGCCTCGACCTCGATGGTGGGATTGCCGCGCGAGTCGAGCACCTCGCGGGCGTGCAGGGTCCGGATCTCCGACATGGTCAGGCCTTTCGTTCCACGATGAAGCGGCCGAGCGCCCGGATCGGCTCGGCACGAGGGCCGAGCTCGGCCAGAGCCTCCTCCGCCTCCGCGATGAGATAGCGGGCGCGCGCCCGCGAGGCGTCGACGCCGTGCAGCGCGGGATAGGTCGCCTTCTGCTGGACCAGGTCCTTGCCCGGTGTCTTGCCGAGCTCTTCCGGGCTCCCCACCACGTCGAGGACGTCGTCGACGATCTGGAAGGCCAGTCCCAGGCTCGCCCCGGCGATGCTGAGGACGCGCGTCTGCGCGGCCGTCGCCCCGCAGAGGACGGCGCCGACCCGCAGCGAGGTGCGGATGAGCGCGCCCGTCTTGTGGGCATGGATATAGTCCACGGTATCCGCGGTGACCTGCATGCCCTCGGACTCGAGGTCGGCGACCTGTCCTCCCACCATGCCCCCGCAGCCCGCGGCGTCGGCCACGTCCGCGAGCACGTCGGCGAGCCGGCTCTCAGGCCGCGCGCGGAAGTTCTCCGCGACGAGCCCGAAGGCCAGCGTCAGGAGCGCGTCTCCGGCCAGGATGGCCATGGCTTCGCCGAACACCTTGTGGTTGGTGGGAACGCCGCGCCGGAAGTCGTCATTGTCCATCGCGGGCAGGTCGTCGTGCACGAGCGAGTACGTGTGGATCATCTCCATCGCGCAGGCCGTCGGCATCACGTCGTCCATCCGCCCGCCCACCGCTTCGGCCCCGGCGATGACCAGCACGGGCCGCAGGCGCTTGCCGCCCGCGAACACGCTGTACCGCATGGCCGTGTGCAGGCGCTCCGGCCGGACCGACTCCGCGGGGAGGAAGCGGTCGAGGGCCGCGTCGACCGCCGCGGCGCGCTCCTTCATGTACGCGGCGACGTCGACGCTCACGTGTCGTCCTCGTCGAGCGCCAGCGACTCGGCGCGGAGCGACCCGCTCTCGTCGCGCGTCAGGATCTCGATCCGCTTCTCCGCCTCGTCCAGGTACTTCGCGCAGCGCCGGGCGAGGCCCACGCCTTCCTCGAAGACCTTGAGCGACTCCTCCAGCGCCAGATTCCCCGCCTCGAGCTGGTCCACGAGCAGCTCGAGGCGCTGGAGGGCGTCCTCAAACCTGATGTCGGTCATCACGCTCCTTGACCTGCTCCACGCGCGCGCCCAGCGTGCCCTCGCGCAGCAGGATCTCGATGATGTCACCGCGTGAGACGTCCGCGGCACGTCTCACCACGGCGCCCGAGGGCAGCCGCGTCAGGCTATAGCCACGGCCCAGCACGGCGAGCGGCGACAGGCTCTCGAGCCGTCCCACGGCCGCCTCGAAGCGATGCCGCGAGGCCTTGATGCTGTGCCCACCGGCCGCCAGGAGCCTTCCGCGAAGCTGGGCGAGCACCGCGACGCCCTGGGAGATCCTAGCCAAGGGATGCAGGGAACTCAAGGTGTTTGTCGCCAGCGCGACGCGGTGAGCGGCGAGCCGGTGGTTGCCGCGGACGCCCGCGCGCAACCGCAGCGCGAGGTCGTCCACCCGCCGGTGCCACTCGCGGAGCGCGCGGGCAGGGTCGGTCAGCACGCGCCGCCGGGCGAGGTAGAGCGAGCGCTCCCTGCCGCGCTCGACCTGGCCGCGCATGGCCTGCCCGAGCCGGGCGTAGAGCTCGCCGAGCGCGCGAACGACGTGCAGCTTCTCGCGGACCACCAGCTCGGCGGCGCCCGACGGCGTCGGTGCGCGCAGGTCGGCGACGAAGTCGGCGATGGTGAAATCGGTCTCGTGGCCGACCGCGGAGATGACGGGCACGCGGCAGCCCGCGATGGCGCGGGCGACCCGCTCGTCGTTGAACGCCCACAGGTCCTCGATCGAGCCCCACCGCGGGCCACGATCACCACGTCGAGGTCGGCGATCTCGCAGAGATCGCTGATGGCGGCGACGATCTCCCGCGGCGCCTCCTCGCCCTGGACGCGGACGGGCGCGATCAGCACGCGCAGGTCGGCGAAGCGGCGGCCGATGATATTGAGGATGTCGCGGAGCGCCGCGCCCGTGGGCGACGTGACGATGCCGATGACGCGCGGAAAGAGCGGCAGCGGGCGCTTCTTGCCGGGATCGAAGAGCCCCTCGGCCTCGAGCTTCCTCTTGAGCTGCTCGAAGGCGATCTGGAGCCCGCCGAGGCCCTTCGGCTCGAGCAGCTCGACCACGAGCTGGTACTCGCCGCGATTGGCGTAGACGTCGAGACCGCCGAAGGCCAGCACCTGCATGCCGTCCTCGACCTCGAAGCGCACGCGCCGGCCTCGCCCGCGGAAGAGCACGCAGCGGAGCTGGGCGGCGTCGTCCTTCAGCGTGAAGTAGGCGTGGCCGGACGAGGGCGTGCGCAGATTGCTGACCTCGCCCTCCACCCACACCGCCGGGAATTCCTCCTCGAGGGCCGACTTGATGCCGAGCGTGAGCCCCGAGACGGTGTAGACCGTTCGCTCCCTCATCGCGAGCGGCTGGCCCCGAGAGCGTGGCCCGGCGTCATCAGGAGCGCTGGCGGCGGGGGAGAGCTGGCGGCCGGCGGCGAGGAGCGTATTGCGCATCAGCATGGCGATGGTGGTGGGGCCGACGCCGCCGGGGACGGGCGTGATGGCGCGGACCTTCGGGCTCACGGACGCCCAGTCCACGTCGCCCGCGAGCTTGCCCGTCTCGAGCCGGTTCACCCCGACGTCGATGACGACGGCGCCGTCCTTCACCATGTCGCCGGTGACGAAGCGCGGCCGCCCCGCGGCCACGCAGAGGATGTCGGCGCGGCGGCAGTGCCCGGCCAGATCGCGCGTCCGCGTGTGACACATCGTCACCGTGGCGTGCCGGCCGAGGAGAAGCTGGGCGAGCGGCTTGCCGACCAGGCGCGAGCGGCCGACCACAACAGCCTCCGCGCCCTCGATGGCGATCCCGTAGTGGTCGAGGATCTCGAGACAGCCCGCCGGCGTGCACGGCACCGCCGTCGGCTTGCCCGCGAGGAGGTTGCCGAGGCTCATCGGGTGGAGCCCGTCGACGTCCTTGGCGGGGGCGATGGCCGTGAGGGCCTCGTCCTCGTCCAAGCCCTTGGGCAGCGGGAGCTGCAGCAGGATGCCGTGAATCGACGCATCCGCATTGATCGCGGCAATGGTGGCGAGCAGCTCCGCCTGCGTGCACCCCCGCGGGTAGAGGTAGTCGCGCGAGGCGATGCCGACTTCCTCGGCGCTCCGCTTCTTGTTGCGCACGTACACCTGGGAGGCGGGATCCTCGCCGACCAGGATCACCGCGAGCGTTGGCCGGCCGCCGGTCGACTCGGCGAGCTCGGCGACGCCGGTCTTCACGTCCGCCAGCACCTTGGCCGCGACCGCCTTGCCGTCGAGGGTCAGCACCCGGCGGCTCCGGCTCAGGCGGGGACGGGAACGCGCAGGCGCTCGATGGACAGGCCCCGGCCGGTGTCGGGATCGATGCGGATCACGACCCCGTGGAGCGCCGCCGGACCCTTGGCGGGCTCGAAGCGGTTCGGCATCTGGGTGAGGAAGCGCTGCAGCGCCAGCTCCGGATCGACGCCGATCACCGAGTCGGTGGGCCCGGTCATCCCGAGGTCCGTGATATAGGCGGTGCCCTTCGGCAGCAAGCGCTCGTCCGCCGTCTGCACGTGCCGATGGGTGCCCACCACCGCGCTCACCCGCCCGTCGAGATACCAGCCCATCGCCTGCGATTCCGAGGTGGCCTCGCAGTGCATGTCGACGACGACGATCGACGTCTCCTGGTTCAGCCGCGCCAGCTCCTCGTCGGCCTTGCGGAAGGGGCAGTCGAGATTCGGCAGGAAGACGCGGCCCATCAGGTTGAGCACGCCGACCTTGTGCGGCCCCGCCTTGACGACGATCGAGCCCGCGCCCGGCGTGCCCGCCGGGAAATTGGCCGGGCGGAGCAGCAGGTTCTCCTTGACGATGTACTCGATGATCTCCTTCTTGTCCCAGATGTGATTCCCCGACGTCAACACGTCCGCGCCCTGCTCGAGGGCGGCGCGCGCGATGGCCGGCGTCACCCCGTAGCCGGACGCGGCGTTCTCGATGTTGACGATGGCGAGGTCCGCCTCGTGCTGCTTCTTCAGCTTCGGCAAGAGGAGCTGGATCGCGCGCCGGCCGGGCTCGCCGAACACGTCGCCCACGCACAGGATCGTGAGGGGGCGCGTCATCACTTCGCCACTTCGACGGCGCGCGTCTCGCGGATCACGATCACCTTGATGTGGCCGGGGTACTGCATCTCGGCCTCGATGCGCTTGGAGATGTCCTTGGCGAGCTGGTGGGCGTCGAGGTCGGAGATCTGGTCGGCCTTGGTCATGATGCGCAGCTCGCGCCCCGCCTGGATGGCGTAGCACATCTCCACGCCCTTGTAGGACATGGCGATTTCCTCGAGCTTGGCGAGGCGCTTGATGTAGCTCTCGAGCACGTCGCGCCGGGCACCGGGCCGGGCGGCCGAGATGCCGTCGGCCGCCTCCGTCAAGACCGCCTCGATCGTCTCGGGCTCGACGTTTTCGTGACCGCACAGCGCGGCGTTGATGATCTGCGGCGACTCCCGTACTTGGTCAGCACCTGGAGCGACAGCTCGGGGTGGCTGCCCTCCTGCTCGTGGGTCAGGGCCTTGCCGATGTCGTGGAGCAGGCCCATGCGCTTGGCGAGCTTGTTGTCGGCGCCGATCTCGGACGCCATCATTCCGGCGAGCCAGGCCACCTCCTTCGAATGCTGCAGGCAGTTCTGCCCGTACGACGTCCGGTACTTCATGCGCCCGACGAGCTTGACCAGCTCGGGATGGAGCGAGTGCACGCCCAGCTCGAAGCAGGCCTTGTCACCCTCCTCCTTGATGTGCTGCTCCATCTCCTGCTTGACCTTGATCACCACTTCCTCGATGCGGGCCGGGTGGATGCGGCCGTCGGCGATCAGGCGCTGGAGCGCGAGGCGGGCGATCTCCCGGCGGTAGGGGTCGTAGGCGGAGATCAGGACGGCCTCGGGCGTATCGTCGACGATCAAGTCCACCCCGGTGTGCAGCTCGAGGGCCCGGATGTTCCGGCCCTCGCGCCCGATGATGCGGCCCTTCATGTCGTCCGATGGCAGGTCGACGATGGAGACCGCCGTCTCCACCGTGTAGTCGGGGGCGAGTCGCTGGATGGTGGTGGCGAGCACTTCCTTGGCCTTGGCGTGCGCCGTCTCCCGGGCCTCTTCCTCGAGGCGCATGCCCATGAGCTGCGCCTCGCGCCGGGACTCGATCTCGACCTGGGCCATGAGCTGACGCTTGGCCTCCTCGGCGGTGAGGCCGGCGATGCCCTCGAGCTTGCGACGCTGCTCTTCCAGCGCGGTCGCCAGCCGTCCTTCCTTCTCGGTCATGACGCGCTCCCGCTCGGTCATGGCGCGCTCGCGGTTCTGCGCGTCCGTCTCCCGGCGATCGAGCTGGTCGAGCCGGCGGGCGAGCTGCTCCTCCTGCTGCAGGATGCGCCGCTCGACCCCTGAATCTCCTTCTGGCGGGCGCGGCCCTCTTGATCGAGCTCGGCGCGAATACGCAGCGCATGCTCCTTGGCCTCGAGCTCGCCCGCGCGGATCCGGGCCTCGGCTTCGCGGGCCTTGGCCTCGCCCTCCCGGATCTTGGCCTCGGAGTCGCGCGCGGCCTGATCGACCAGGCGCGTGGCATCCTCGAGAATCCGCTGGGCTCGCGCCTCGGCGTCGCCGAGCGTGCGCGCGGTGGTGAGCTTCTGGGCGAAATATCCGACGAACAGACCGAGGAGGGCGGCAAGCGGCAGGAGCCAGACCAATGCGTTCATCGATGACTCCACTCCGGGACGCGACCCGGACGGGGCATGTGCACTTTAGCGAGCGAGCGGCAAATAGCCGCTAAAACTGGGAAATTATAGGCTTACGGGTGAGGTAATGTCAACGAAACGAACGAGCGATCGGCGGGAAGAGCCCCACTTCTGCCGTGTGCCGACGGTGTTTCGAACCTGGTATCACCAGGTGGGCGCCAAAAGTGAGGGCTTCAGGCTTCCCCTCCTTAGGAGGGGCATGCGCACCACCCTCAGTGAACGGCGTCCTTAACGCAAAACGAGGTTGAAACTTTCCCCGACATCACGAACAGCGCAGGGCACATCCTTGTACCCCCGGCGGGGCCGCCGTCAAGCCCTTTGTGCCGCGCTAGTAGCGTGCTGTCGGAGAAACCCGCCTAGAGCGACGAGAAGGGTCCAGCTGCGAGGCGGCGCCCGATGGCAGCCGGCGAGGCGTACTTTCTGTACGTTGAGCCGGCTGTCGAGGGCGCCGTACCGCAGCAGATGGGCCCTTATCGTCGCTCTAGGTGTCGGTCACGACGGCGTCCAGAAGCTCGCGCAGGGCCCCCACCCTGGCACTGGCCGCCCGGTCCGCCTCACGTCGCTCATCGCGCAGCCGGAACAGCTCGTCGGTGATGTAGAGCGCCGCGAGCGCCAGGAGCCGCGCCGCGTCCGGCTGTCCCCCACCACCTCCACGAAGCTCCGACACCCGCTTCTCGAGATAGGCGGCCAGTTCCCTGACATACCCCGCGTCCGACGCACTCCGGATCGTATATTTCTGCCCCAGTATCTCGACCTCGACCCGGTTCAGCTCGGCCATTGCCGTCTCTCCTTCCCGCCGTCCCTACTACCCCACTACAGATCCAGCTTGTCCAGCTCCTTCAAGATGCCATCCACCTGGGTGAGCACATCCTTGCGCTCCTGACGCAAGCTCTGCAGCTCCAGCCGATCCTGCTCCATCGCGGCAACCCGGGCCTGCAGCGCTTCGCGCTCCTTCCGGAGGGCGGCAATGGCCTCCGCCGCCTGCTTCACCGATCGCTCCAGGTGCTCCAGCCGCTCCGAGAGATTCTCCGCCATCATGCGCCCCTGATCTCGGCCCCGAAGCGCGCGCGGATCTCCGCGACGATCGTGGCGTGCAAGTCGTTGACTTCCCGGTCGGTCAGCGTGCGGTCGGGCGCCTGGTAGGTGAGGCTGAAGGCGAGGCTCCGCCGCCCCTGCCCGACCTGGTCGCCCTCGTAGACGTCGAAGAGCAGGATCCGCGTGAGGAGCGGCACCTGCATCGCCCCTGCATTGCCCTGAGACGCGCCTCGACGTCGCCGGCCAGCACACCGGCGGGCACCACGATGGCGAGGTCCCGCTGCACGGCGGGAAAGCGCGGCAACGGCTGGTAGCGCGGCACCGCCTGAGGCAGGGCGCCGAGCGCGGTCAGCGACAGCTCGGCCACGAAGACGGGCGCGGGCAAATCGAACGCCTCGCGCACGCCGAGCGCGAGCTCGCCGAACCAGCCCACCGCGCGGCCATCGACGGCGAGCCCGGCGGCGCGGCCCTCTTCGAGATAGCGCGGCCCGTGTGCCCGCGGCCCAGCGCGCGATCGAAGAGCCCGGCGCGCCCGCCGCGGCGAGCACCAGCTCACCCAGCCCCTTGGCGTCGAAGACGTCCGCGCGGTCGCGCGAGGCGCTCCAGCTCCGCCGCTCCCGCAATCCGGTGAGGGCGATGCCGGCCCACAGCTCCTCGTGCACGGGGCGATCGACGTCCTCGGCGCGTCGCGGCGCGAAGATGTGGCCGATCTCGAAGACCCTCGCGTCCGGGTTCCCCGGTTCGCATTGAGCGCCAGCACGTCGAGCAGCCCCGCCATCAGCGACGGGCGGAGCACCGAGCGCTCGCGCGAGAGCGGGTTCTGCAGCGTCACGAGCGCGGCGTCGTCCTCCCAGCCCATGGCGCGCAGCCGGTCGGGATCGACGAAGGCATAGGTGACGCACTCGGCGAGTCCCGCCGCGTTGAGCGCCCGGCTCACGGCGCGCGAGACGGTGAGGCCGCGCGGCCGCGTGACGGGGCGCAGCTCGCCGCCGCGCGCGAGGGTCACCGGGATCTTGTCGTATCCCCAGACCCGGATGATCTCCTCGACGAGATCGTCCTCCTGGGCAATGTCGCGCCGGAAGCTCGGGACGACGACTTCGAGATCCGTGCCGGAGTCGCCGACGGCGAAGCCGAGCCGCTGGAGGATCCCCACCACCTCGTCGCGCGGCGGGCAGACGCCGATCACCCGCTCCACGCGCGCGAGCCGGAGGACGATGCGGGGGCGCGGGCGCGGCTCGGGATAGACGTCGAGCACCCCCGCGCGATCACGCCGCCGCCGAGATCGGCCATGAGCTGCGCGGCCCGGTCGAGGGCCGCCCGCAAGCCGTCGATGTCGCCGCCGCGCTCGAAGCGGTAGGCGGCGTCGGTGTGCAGGCCGAGCGCGCGGGACGTCCGGCGGATCCCGGCGGGATCCCAGTACGCGGCCTCGAGGAGCACGGACGTCGTCCCGCCCGTCACCTCGCTGTCGGCACCGCCCATGACTCCCCAACCGCCAGCGCACGGTCGGCATCGCACACCATCGCCATGTCCGGGCCGAGCGCGCGCGTCTGCCCGTCGAGCGTGGTGATCCGCTCACCCGGCCGCGCGCGCCGCACCACGATCCTCCGCTCCGCCACCTGATCGTAGTCGAAGGCGTGCAGCGGCTGGCCCAGCTCCCACATCACGTAGTTCGTGACGTCGACCAGGTTATTGATCGGACGGAGGCCCACGGCGCGCAGCCGCTGGGCGAGCCATGGTGGCGAGGGCCGGACCGTCAGGCCGGTGATGACCCGCGCGCAGAAGCGCGGACACAGGTCGACCGCCTCGATCTCGACGGTGGCGAGCGCGGCGGCCTCGGGCTCCCCTTCCTTCACGGCCACCTGGGGAAAGCGGAACGGCGCGCCGGTGAGGGCGGCCACCTCGCGGGCCACGCCCACCACCGACAGCGCATCAGGCCGATTCGGGGTGATCTCGATCTCGAGGATCGCGTCGTCGAGACCGAGATAGGTCGCGAGATCGGCGCCGAGGGGCGCATCCGACGGGAGCGCCAGGATGCCGTCGTTGTCGGGCCCGAGGCCGAGCTCCTTCTCGGAACAGAGCATGCCCTCGGAGACGACGCCCCGGATCGTCGCCATCTTGATCTCGCGGCCTCCGGGCAGGGTTGCGCCCGCCGGCGCGAGCGCCGAGCGCAATCCCGGCGCGACGTTCGGCGCGCCGCAGATCACCGAGAGCCGGCGGTCCGGCAGCGCGACGCGGCAGAGGCGGTTCCGATGGCCGGGGCGCGATTCGTCCAGCTCCGCCTCGATGGCCTCGATCTCGCCGACCACGACGCCGGAGAGCCCCTCCACGACCGGCGCAATCGACGCGACTTCCACGCCCGCATTGACGAGGCGGTCGGCGATCTCGCGCGGCCCGAGGTCGGTGTCGACGAACTCCTTCAGCCAGCGGCAGGAGATCTTCACAGCAGCACCAGCCCCGCCCCGAATTGCTGCAGGAAGCGCAGGTCATTGTCGAAGAAGAGCCGGATGTCGTCGATCTCGTATTTGAGGATGGCCACGCGCTCGACGCCCATCCCGAAGGCCCACCCGGTCACCTCTTCCGGATCGTAGCCCACGTTCCGGAGCACGTTCGGATGGACCATCCCCGAGCCGAGGATCTCGATCCAGCCTCCGTGCTTGCAGAAGCGGCAGCCGTCGCCGCCGCACTTGAAGCACAGCACGTCGGCCTCCGCGGAGGGCTCGGTGAACGGGAAGAAGGACGGCCGGAAGCGCAGCCGCGAGCGCGGCCCGAACATCTGGCGCGCGAAGAGCTCGAGCGTCGCCTTGAGGTCGGCCATCGTGATGTGTCGATCGACGGCGAGCCCCTCGACCTGGTGGAACATGGGCGAATGCGTCGCGTCGGTCACATCGCGGCGGTAGACCTTGCCCGGGCAGATGACGCGCACGGGCGGGCGCTGGGCCTTCATGGCCCGGATCTGCACCGGCGAGGTGTGGGTGCGCAGCACCGTGTCCGCGGAGACGTGCAGCGTGTCCTGCATGTCGCGCGCGGGGTGGTCGTCGGGGAAGTTCAGCGCGGAGAAATTGTAGTAGTCCGTCTCGACCTCGGGGCCCTCCGCCACCGAGAAGCCCAGGCCCTCGAAGATCTCGATGATCTCGTCCATGACCCGGGTGATGGGATGGACGGGTCCCGGCGGGATGTATCGGCCGGGCAACGTCAAATCGAGGGTCGAGGCATCGAGCGACTGCCGGTGCTCGGCCGCCCTCAGCGCCTCCAGGCGCTCCGCGATGGCCGCCTCGACCATCGCCCTTGGCGCGATTGGCCTCCTGGCCGACGCGCGGGCGCTCGGATGCGGGGATGCCGCCGAGCGCGCGCAGCAGCCCGGTGAGCTCGCCCGAGCGGCCGAGCACGCGCACGCGCACCTGCTCGAGGTCGGACGTGGATCGGGCCCCGGCGACATCCGCCAGGGCCCGGTCGAGGACCGCTTGGACCTGGTCTGCCGCCACGCTATGCGTGCTGGGCCCGGGCCGTCTCCGCGAGCTTGGCGAAGGCGGCCTGGTCGGAGACGGCCAGCTCGGCGAGGATCTTGCGGTCGATCTCGACGCCCGCCTTCTTCAACCCCGCCATGAAGACGGAATACGACAGCCCGAGCTGGCGACAGGCGGCATTGACGCGGACGATCCAGAGCGCGCGTGCCCGCCGCTTCTTCTGCTTGCGGCCCTTGTAGGCGAAGGCCCCCGCGCGGAGCACGGTTTCCGCGGCGGTGCGGTACAGCTTGCGCCGGCCGCCGAAGTACCCCTTGGCCTGCTTGAGAACCTTCTTTCTGCGCTGGCGGGTCTTGGACCCGCCTCTGGCCCGTGGCATGTGTGTTCTCCTCTTCCGGTTCTAGAGATAGGGGACGAGCCGGTTGAGCCGCGGCTGGTCCGCCTTCGACACGACGACGGACTTGCGGAGATGGCGCTTCCGCTTGGGCCGCTTCCCTCGAGCTTGTGGCGCTTCCAAGCGCGGTTGCGCTTGAGCAGGCCGGACGCCGTGCGCTTCAAGCGCTTGGCGGCCGCCCGCTTCGTCTTCATCTTGGGCATCTCGGTCTCTCCTCAGTGCGGCTTGGGCGACAGGATCATGCTGAGCATCCGGCCTTCCATGCGCGGGTGGTTCTCGATCACGGCGATATCGTGCATGATCTCCGTCATCCGATTCAGCATCTTCCAGCCGAGGTCGGTGTGCGCCATCTCGCGCCCCTTGAACCGCACCGTGACCTTGGCCTTGTTGCCCTCTTCGATGAAGCGCCGCACGTGCTTGGCCTTGAAGTCGAAGTCGTGCACGTCCGTCTTGGGCCCGAGCTTCACTTCCTTGACCTGGATCACCGTCTGCTTCTTGCGGGCATCCTTCTGCCGGCGCGCCTGCAGGTACTTGTACTTGCCGAAGTCCATGATCCGGCACACGGGCGGGACGGCCTCTCCCGCGACTTCGACCAGGTCCATGTCCCGCTGCCGCGCCAGATCGAGCGCCTGGGCAATCGGCAGGATCCCCAACTGCTCGCCATCGGCGGTGACCACCCGCACTTCCCGCACCCGAATGCCTTCGTTGACACGGATGTCCTTTGACGCTATAGCCGTGGCTCCTTGCGTGCGGGCGCGCGCTCAGAGCGACCGCCCCACGGTGAGGGTGGCGGAACGACTTCCGATCTCGGCCGTGAGCCCGCTGACGATCTGGTCGAGGGGCACCGCGCCCACGTCCTCGCCCGTGCGCCGGCGCAGGCTCGCCGTGCCGTTCTGCGCCTCGCGCTCTCCGACGACGAGCATGTAGGGAATCTTGTGGAGCTGGGCGTCGCGGATGCGATACCCCAGCTTCTCGTTGCGATCGTCGAGCCCCACGCGCACCCGCGCCTCGCGCAGCCGGTTGAAGACGGCGCGCCCGTACTCGGCGTGCTTTTCGCTGATCGGCAGGACCCGCGCCTGCACGGGGGCGAGCCACGTCGGGAAGGCGCCCGCGAAGTGCTCGGTGAGGATGCCGATGAAGCGCTCGAAGGACCCGAAGATCGCGCGGTGAATGGCCACCGGCCGCTTGGCCTGACCGTCGGCGTCGATGTACTCGAGCTGGAAGCGCTCGGGCAGCATGGTCAGGTCGAGCTGCGCGGTGGCGATCTGCCAGTTCCGCCCGAGGGCATCCTCGATGTGGATGTCGATCTTCGGGCCGTAGAAGGCGCCGTCGCCCGGATTCATCTCGTAGGCCAGGCCGTTGGCCTTGAGCGCCTCGTGGAGCGCGCGCTCGGCCGCATCCCACTGGTCCTCCGTCCCCAGGTAGTCCGGCGGGCGCGTGGCCAGCTTGAACGTCGGCTCCAGATCGAACAGCTTGTAGAAGGAGCGGACCAGCCCGAGCACGCCGGTGATCTCGTCCTGCACCTGGTCGGGACGGCAGTAGATATGGGCGTCGTCCATGGTGATCTGCCGCACGCGAAACAGCCCGGTCAGCGTGCCCGAGCGCTCGTTCCGGTGCAGCCGGCCGATCTCGGAGACACGCAGCGGCAGGTCCCGGTACGAGCGGAGCGCGTGGCGGTACACGTACGTCGACTCGGGGCAGTTCATCGGCTTCAGGCTGAACGTCTGCTCCTCGACGTCGAGCTTGAACATGTTGTCGCTGTAGAGGTCCCAGTGCCCGGACTGCTCCCACAGCTTCTTGTTCACCAGGATCGGCGTCGAGGTCTCGAGATAGCCGTGCGCGTCGTGGACCTCGCGCCAGAACGCCTCGAGCTGACGGAAGATCACCATCCCGTTGGGCAGCCAGAAGGGCGCGCCCGGGGCGACGTCGTGGAACACGAACAGGTCGAGCTCGCGCCCGAGCTTTCGGTGATCGCGCTTCTTGGCCTCCTCGATGCGCCAGAGGTACTTGTCGAGGTCCGCCTGGGAGAGCCACGCGGTGCCGTAGATGCGCTGCAGCATCGGGTTCCGCTCGTCCCCGCGCCAGTAGGCTCCGGAGGACGAGAGGAGCTTGAAGACCTTGATGGCGCCCGTCGAGGCCACATGCGGGCCTCGGCACAGGTCGACGAAATCACCCTGGTGGTACAGCGACACCGTGGGCGCGTCGATCCCGCGCAGGATCTCGACCTTGAAGGGCTCGCCGCGCTCCTCGAAGAACCGGATGGCGTCCTCGCGCGACAGCTCCTCCCGGACGAACTTGTGGTCCGCCGCGACGATGTCCCGCATCGCCGCCTCGATGCGCTCGAGGTCTTCCGGGGTGAACGGCGTGGCCTTCAGGAAATCGTAGTAGAAGCCGTCCTCGATGGCGGGACCGATGGCGACCCTGACCTCGGGGAAGAGCTGCTTCACCGCCTGGGCCATGACGTGCGAGGTCGAGTGGCGCAAGGTGGGCAAGCGGCTCAGGGACGCAGTCGAATTCCCCGGCCAGCTTGAGATGACGATCTTCTTCGGACTCGGCCATTGGTCCTATTCCTTCGTGAGACAAAAAGCATCACTCGGACGCTCGCCCGGTGATGCTCGGCAACCTCCTCAACCGTTCACGTGCGGCAGGCTGGCGATGGGCAACTCCCGGTGTCGATGATGCGTGGTAGGCTCGGGCGGTTTCGAACCGCCGGCCTCTACCGTGTCAAGGTAGCGCTCTCCCACTGAGCTACGAGCCTACATCTGAAAAACATAGGACAGGCTACCGGATCGACGACACGGCTGTCAAGCGGCACTGCCCGCGCCCGGCCCCCTCTACCTGAGGTACTGGTTCAGGAGGCTCGCGCCGACGATCTGGTACTTGAAGAGGCCATTGATCGGGAGCACCTGCTTGGCGATGCTGTCGGGGACGGGCGGGAATGGCTGCGCCAGCCGCACCGCGTTCATGGCGAACCGGTCGAGAATCTCGGCGCCCGAGGAGTTCCGTAGCTCGAGGAACTGCGAGCCGGCCGTCCTTGGCGATGTGGAACTCGAGCAGGAGCTCGCCCTGGAGGCCCCGGTCGCCCGCCTCGCGCGGGTAGATCCAGTTGGCCTGGATCTTCTCCCGGATTTTCTTGAAGTAGTCCTGATACTTGGGCTCCGGGGTGTCGAGCGGGATCGGCTCGCCCTCGACGCCCCCACGGCCGCCTCGAAGCCCGCCTCCGCCTGCGCCGGGATGCCGAAAGATGCTGGGCGCGGGTGGACTGGGCGGCTTCGCCAGGGCGGTTTGCGTCTGCCCGCCCACTCGCTCCCCACCGGGCCCGGGTGGCACCGCTGGCGGCGCGGCGAGAGCCCGTGGTGCCTCGGCCTGGGCCGGAGGGGCCACCGGTGGCGGCGGAGGGTCGGTGCAGCGGGCGGCTTCACGGCCTGCGGCTCGGGAGGCTTCGACAGCGCATCCGGAGAGGGCGCGGGCGGCTCGGGCGGCGCTTTCGGCGTCGGCGGGGCCGGCTCGGCCTTGGCCACCTGCTTCGGCGGCTCCGGAGCGGGTCGGGTCGGCGGTGCGGCTCGCTGAGGCGACGGGGCCTTGGGCGGCGCTGGAGCTTTCGGTGCGGGCGGCGCCTTGGGTGGCGGCGGCGCCTCGGCCATCCTCGGCGTCGGCGCCGGCGGCTCGGGTGCTCTCGGAAGCGGCGCGGCCGGCGCTCCGGCGGGCTTCGACGGATTGCCGAGCGGCGCCTTCTCCTCCGGCTTGTCGGGCGCCATGTCGACGAGGAGCGGCTCACCGCGCTTGACGTAGGCGGGCGTTCCGCGCGGGTTCATCGTGATCAGCCAGGCGAGCAGCACGACGTGGAGGAGAATCGAGCCGACGATGGCGATGACCGAACGCCCGCTTCGCGGGATCCTCGGGAAGCGGGATCTTGATCCTCAGCTCGACCATTTTTCGATTATGCCATGGGGTCCCGGCCGAGCCCGCGAGCGGCGGGCGACGCGATCGTCGTCAGGCCCTCAGGGCAAGGCGGACCTGCTCGAGACGGCGGAGCGACTCGAGGACCTTCGGCTGGTCGTCGATCAGATGGCGGACGATGACGTCGGTATAGCCCATCGTGCCGAGGTCGCGGAAGCTTCGGACGACCTCGTCGATGGTCCCCGTGACGAGCGCGGCGGGATCGAACCCCCGATACCCCCTGGCCAGGACGGGCCCGGCGGTCGCCTCGACGTCGGCCCGCGATTCCCGACGTAGATGTCGCGGCGGACGGCCACGGCGCTCGGCGCGCGGCCGTGTGCGCGGCAGCGCTCCAGGTAAAACGCGGCGAGCGCCCGGGCGCGCTCCGGGAGGAGCCCCGGCGAGGCGAGCCAGCCGTCGCCCAGCCGCGCGGCCCGGTCGACGGCGGGCTCGGCGGTCGCTCCGATCCACACCTCGACGGGACTCGGGCGGACGCGGCGCGATGCGAGCATTGTCGAAATGATAGCGGCCGTGGGAGCGCACGGTCTCGCCCGCGAGCAGGCGCCGCACGGCGTCGAGCCCCTCCTCGAACGCCGACGGCCGGTGCTTCAGGTTGGCGCCCATGGCGTCGAACTGCTCGGCGCCATCACCGATGCCGCACTGGAGGATGAAGCGGCCCTGGGCGATGGCCGCGAGCGTGCCGACCTGCTCGGCGACGAGCACGGGCTGCCAGAGCGGCAGGAGAAAGAGACACCCCGCGGGGCGTCGCCCCACTCGGCGAGCAGCCGGCCGAGCATGGGCACGTTCTGATAGTAGGGGAGCCTGTCGAGTGATGGTCGCCGAGGAACAGCGAGTCGAGGCCGGCTCGCCGCGCCGCCGCGGCCCGCTCGATCATCATGCGCGCGCCGAGCCGCGCGTCCCGCGTCGCGTAGGCGCTCGTCAGCGAGATGCCAACTCTCATCGATCGTCTTCTCCGCTCACGCCGCCGGCGTGAAGCGCGTGCCACCGCCCTCGCGGACGATGTAGCCGGGCCGCGGAAAGTGCGCGGCGAGGACGAGCACGCCCGAATCGGCATAGCGCTCGACGAAGTCGCGGCGCGTGGCCGCCGCGCGCATGGGATCGGCGCAGAAGATGCTCGACCACTGAGGCTCGGCCACCTGCACGACCCGGTGCATGAGATCGCCGCTGAAGACGGCGCGTCCGGCGCTCGTCTCGAGGCGCACGGAGACGTGGCCCGGGGTGTGGCCGGGCGAGGGCTCGAAGCGGAGCCAGCGGCCGAGGGCATGGTCGCTCTCGACGAGGTCCACCTGCCCGTGCTCGACCACGGGCACGACGCTGTCGGCGATGCACTCGTCCTTCTCGTGACGCCAGTACTCCCACTCCTCGCCGGCGAAGATGTAGCGGGCCCGGGGAAGGTCGGCACCCAGCGCCCGTCGACGAACCGCGTATTCCAGCCGACGTGGTCCACGTGCAGATGCGTGCACACCACGAAGTCCACCTGCTCCGGCGTGACGCCGGCGGCCGCGAGATCGTCGAGATAGCCGCCCGCGCGCATGTGCCAGAGCGCCGAGCCCTCGCGGCGCTTGTCGTTGCCGACACAGGTGTCGATCACGATGGTGTGCTCGGGCGTCTTCACGAGGTAGGTCTGGATGCGCGACCCCAGGTCGCCCACCGCCTCGTCGAAAAAGTGCGGCTTGAGCCATGTGTAGTGGGCCGCGATGGCATCGGCCCGCGAGTCCGGCAGCATGGAGGCGGTGGCGAAGGACGAGCGGCCGATCTCGACGACCGGCGTGATGGCAACCTCACCGAGCTTCATCATGGCTCTCCGCTCCCCGGGCGATCAGAGCGAGCGGCCGACGGCTTCGGCCACCGGCTTGAGCTCGCGCATGAGCTGGGCGAACTTCGTGGGCTTGAGCGATTGCGGGACCGTCGGACAGCGCCTCTTCGGGGCGCGGGTGCACCTCGATGATGAGCCCGTCCGCCCCGCACGCGACCGCCGCCTTGGCCATGGGTGCCACGAGATCCCAGTGCCCCGTGCCGTGCGACGGGTCGACGACGACCGGCAAGTGCGAGAGCTTCTTCAGCACCGGCACCGCGTTCAGGTCGAGGGTGAAGCGCGTGCTCGGCTCGAAGGTGCGGATGCCGCGCTCGCACAGGATGACGTTCGGGTTGCCCGCGGCGAGGATGTACTCGGCCGAGAGGAGGAACTCCTGGATGGTCGTGGCCATGCCGCGCTTGAGCAGGACCGGCTTGCCCATCTCGCCGACGCGGCGGAGCAGCGTGAAGTTCTGGATGTTGCGCGCGCCGATCTGGAGCACGTCGGCGTACTCGGCGACGAGCTCGACGCTCTCCGTCTCGAGCACCTCGGTGACCACGGGCAGCCCGGTCAGCTTGCGGGCCTCGGCGAGGTACTGCAGGCCCTGCTCCTTCAATCCCTGGAAGGCGTAGGGCGAGGTGCGCGGCTTGAACGCCCGCCGCGCAGGATGCGCGCCCCGGCCGCCTTCACGGCAACGGCCACCTCGCGCATCTGGGATTCGGACTCCACCGAGCACGGCCCCGCCATCACGACGATGGGCCCGCCGCCCACGGTGACGGCGCCGATGCGCACCTCGCTCGGCGTCTGGCGCACTTCGCGGCTCGCGAGCTTGAAGGGCTGCTGGACGGGCATCACCGACTCCACGGTCTCGAGCGCCTCGAGAAGCCGGAGATCCGGCCGCCCGCGCTCCTCGCCGACGGCCGCAACCACGGTCTTGAACTCCCCGCGGATCACGTGCGGCGCATACCCCATCTCCGTGATCCTGCGGCACACCTCCTGCACCTCGCCGTCGCCGATCCCCGACTTCAGAATGATGATCATCGCTCGCTCCCCTTGTTCTCTCGGTGAAGCCGGCAGGACGAAACGAAAACGCCGCGGGGTGCTCACCCGCGGCGTCGCTTGTCTTCGATTCCGCCACGGGCCGGCGCTTCGTCCGCCCGTGGCTCCTCTCTGTTCAGCTCATCGGAGCCGGCGGGCAGACGTAGGGAAAGTAAAAATACGAATGCGACCGTCCATCGGTAATCGTGGCGGTCATCATCCGCGTCGTCATCGCCTTCCCGCCCACGCAGCACCGTTGGCCTCCAGAGACGAAAGTAGCGCGCTACTCTACGGATCGCGCTTCTTGGTGTCAAGCCTTTCGACGAGGCCCGGCGGCGGGGGCGTGCTCTTGCCGTGGAACCACGTCACGATGCGGTTTCGGTAGTAGTACAGCGGCAGGGCCACCGCCACCACGATGGCGGTGATGACGATCACGTAGACGTAGTTGCCCGTGGCCGTGTGCGCGCCCTGGGCCGAGAGCACCCAGGTGCCTGGGATGCGGCCGAGTCCCGACACGACCGCGAACACCAAGATCGGCATGGGGCTGATCCCGAAGAGGTAGCACACGATGTCTTTCGGCAGCCCCGGAATGAGGAAGATCATGAAGCAGAGGATCGCGCCCTCCGCCTCCACGATGAAGCCGAGCTTGTCCCAGGTCTCCTTCTTGACGAAGTTCTGCACGTAGTGGGCGCCGAGCCAGCGCCCGATGGCAAACGCCGCCACGGAGCCGAGGGTGAGGCCGATGGTCGAGTAGACCAGTCCCAGCGCCTCGCCGAAGAGATAGCCGCCGAGAAAGCCGGTGGCCTCGCCGGGGATGGGCGACACGATCACCTGCAGCGCCTGCAGCACGATGAAGAACAGGGGCGCCAGGATCCCCACTCCCGGAGCATCTCCTTGAGATAGTGCTTGTCCACGTAGAGGCGGACGAGGAAGCGGTACGACGGGGCATCGGTGACGACCAGCCAGGCGCAGTAGCCCGCGACGAGCGCGATCACGCCCCCTACGAGGAGCCACCGGTAGCGGGAGATCAGCCCACCCATCGCATCGTCGCTGATGCGCTCGCCGAGCAGCGAAGGCGGGCCGCCGTCATGGCGCGGTCGGCGCCGAGGCCGGGTCGAGCCGCCCGAACCAACCGTATCTCGGCCACCAATGCGGCAGGATCGGATGGTGCGCCGCGAGCTCTGTAAGGGCAGCGAACCACCGCGTCGGCGCATGCGCGGCGAGCCACTGCACCCATCTGAGGGTCCGGTAGGCGCCTCGGTAGCGCTCGACCAGTCGGCCGTACGTGTCGAGTCCCGTCTCGAGGCTGATCGCCCCGTCGAGCACCCGCTGCACGATCCGGCCGCATTCGCTGCCGAAGTAGACCGCCGGGCGGATTCCCTCCGCGGTGAGGGGCAAGCACTGGCCCGCGGCATCCCCGACGGCGAAGACCTTGCCCACCGTGGCCGGACGGAGCCGGTTTGGAAAATACGTGCCGTGGTAGGAGCCGGGCGCGATGCCTTGATCGCGCAGGTAGCGATCGAGCGGCGGCTTGAGCTTGGAGCGGCCGACGTACGAGCCGAGCCCGATCAGGCTGCCCGCGCCCACCGGGAAGATCCAGCCGAGGCCGTGGGGGATCAGCTTCTGGTCGAGCAGGAACCAGAGCCCTTGGTCGTCGAGCGCGGTGTGGGTCTCGAGCCCGAAGGAGTATGCCCCGGCGGTGGCGTCGGGCGCACCATCCTGCACGACCGCCCCGCGCCAGCCCGAACAGTCGACCACGACGGGCGCGGTGAACCGTCCTTCGGTCGTCGTCACCGCGCCCTCGGCGAAGCCGGTCACGCCGGCCTGGAGGAAGCGCGCGCTCGTCTGAGCGAGCAGGCCCGTGCAGAATACCCGGTAGTCGAAGGTGCAGAACGGCACGGCGGAGAGATCGTACGAGATCGTGCGGCGCGGCGTCCGGATATTGAGGCGATCGTGGACCTGCAGGACGCTCGCGCTCACGCCGAGCGCCTGCGGCACCCAGAGCGGCGTTCCACACGCCGACGTCTGCACGGACCCGACCTCGTTCCGGTCGATGAGCAAGACATTGCCTCGGAGCTGGCGGGCGACGGCAAGGCCACCGAAGCTCGCTCCAACCACGATGGCCTCATAGTCCCGAGCCGCCATATCGAGTCTCAGCATACCGCGAAACCCGTCGGCGCCTAGGCTCGCGGCTCACCCGCCCGCGAGAAACGCCCGCAGCGCGGACTTCACATGGGCAGATGCTGACATGCCTGAGCGCTCTCCTCGGTGTGGTGTGCGCCGATGGGCCGGCAACTGAGCCGGTAACTGCAGCGCCGGCGCCGGCGTCAAGCGGGCATTGGGGCAACTTGCTTCGCCAGATCCACTCAGCCCTCGCCTTGCAGCCCAGCTGCTCAGCTCGAACTGCCACGTTGCGGGCGCCCTGGCAGCTCAGCACGGCTCGCTCACGCTCGCCCGGGTATCCATATCCGCTCGCTCGCCTGCGGCTCGCCCTGCTCCGCTCGCACCCTTGTCCAGATCCGCTCGCCTCGCCTGCGGCGTCGCCGGCTCGACCTCGGCCACTCGCTCGACCTGCGGCGTGCTCGCCGTCGCTGCAACTGCGGGACATGCCTGAGCGCTCTCCTCGCCGTGTGGCGTGCGCCGACTGGGCCGCGCAACTGAGCCGAGTAACCCTAGCAAGCGCCGGCGCCCGGCGTCAGCTTAGCACTTCGCCCGGTCCCAGGCCGTCTCGAGGACGTCGGTCGCGCGGAGCACCCCCGCGAGCGACCGTCCATCGAGGACCAGGAGCACGGGCAGCCGCCGCTCCCGAAAGATGCGGGCGGCGCGGCTCAGCGGCGTCTCCGGCGAGAGGACGAAGACCATGCGGGACATCGCGTCGCGGATGGGGAGCGCGTCGCTCTCGGCGCGGAGCAGATCGCGCTGGGACACGATTCCGACGAGCAGGTCACCGTCCAGCACGGGCAGGTGATGGATCCCGTGCTCACGCAGGAGCCGGTGCGCTTCGCCCACGGAGGTCCCGGGCGTCGCCGTCGCGGCCACGGCCGCCATCACGTCTCGCACCCGGGGCTCCGGCCCTACCGGATCAGATCGCACGGCCACCAGTCTAGGAGCCGGTCGGAGAGACCCGGCGAGAGCGATGAGAAGGGTCCAGCTGCGAGGCGGCGTCCGATGGCAGCACGCGAGGCGTACTCGCGTCGGGAGTGCGGGGCCATGTCTGGGCCCCGCAGACGAAGTTCGTCGGCCCGATCGTCTCGCGCGTTGAGCGTGGCGGCCGAGGGCGCCAACGAAGCAGATGGGCCCTTATCATCGCTCTAGCCGGCGAGGACCGCCTCGAGCGCCGCGGCCGGCTCACCGAGGGCCGCGGCGACGGCGGGATGCACGATGCGCCCGCCCCAGACGTTCGCGCCGCGGGCCAGCTCGGGATCGGCGCGCACGGCGGCGACGATCCCGCGGCCGGCCAGCTCCAGGACGTAGGGCAGCGTCGCATTGGTCAGCGCGAAGGTGGACGTGCGGGGGACGAGGGCGGGCATGTTCGCCACCCCGTAGTGGACCACGCCGGCGACCTGGTAGACCGGCTCGAGCAGCGTGGTCGGGTGGATGGTCTCGATCGAGCCGCCCTGGTCGACCGCCACGTCGACGATCACCGAGCCGGGCTTCATGCGCTCGACGAGGCTCCGCGGAACGAGCACCGGTGCGCGGGCGCCGGCAATCAGCACCGCGCCGATCAAGAGGTCCGCGCGCGCCGTCACCTGAGCGATGTTGTAGCGATTGGAGGCGAGCGTCACCACGCGGTCCCGGAACAGCTCGTCCGCGTGGCGGAGGCGGTCCAGGTTGACGTCGAGGAGAGAGACATCGGCCCCGAGTCCCACCGCGCTCTTCGCCGCGCTGAGCCCGACCACCCCCGCGCCGATGATGACCACGTTGCCGCGCGGCACGCCGGGCACTCCCGACAAGAGGATGCCGCGCCCGCCGTGAGCGCGCGCGAGATAGAAGGCGCCTTCCTGGACGGCGAGGCGCCCGGCCACCTCGCTCATCGGCGTCAACAGGGGAGGCTGCGGTCGGCGCGCTCCACCGTCTCGTAGGCGATGGCGATGACGCCCGCGCGCATGAGCTCCCGGGCCAGCTCGGGCGCGGCGGCCAGATGGAGATAGGTGAAGAGCACCTGTCGCGCGCGAAAATGCCCGTACTCGGCGGCAATGGGCTCCTTGACCTTGAGGATCAGGTCGGCGCTCGCCCACACGCGCTCGACGCTGTCGAGCGCGGCGCCCGCCGCCGCATACTCCTCGTCGCCGATGCCGCTTCCGAGGCCCGCCCCGCGCTCGACGACCACGCCGTGGCCGGCCTCGCTCAGCTCCCGGGCCCCTGCCGGCGTCAGCGCCACGCGCTGCTCGCCCGGCTTGATCTCCCGCGGCACGCCGACGATCATCTGATGACGGCTTTCCCGCGTGGTGCTGGTTGTCTGCGCGCCGCCGAGCGCCCGCTCAGCTCGCGTCGCGGCGAACGATCTTCTTGAAGTAGCTGTCCTTGCGCGTGATCAGGCCGTCGCGGAACTCGAAGAGGTCGCACCCGCGCACGCGGAGCTGCCGGCCCCGGGGGTGGTGGCGACGCAGGTCCACTCGGAGGTGCCCCGCTCCCCCGCCACCCAGTGCACCCCGTCCGTGAACTGCACGTCGGGCAAGACCTTGAACAGCCCCTCGAGCGCCGTGCGGATGGCCGCCTTGCCCTGGAATCGCTCGCCCCACGGATCCGGGCCCTCGGTGACGTCGAAGATCCCGTCGTCGGCAAAGCAGTCGAGGATCGCGTCCACGTCGTGACGCTCGAAGCCGGCGCTGAGCCGCTCCATCGCGGCGAGGTTCCGCTTGTCCACGCTGTCGATCATGACACGCCTCCCTCACCGCTCATGCGACAGGACCAGCGTGCCCGCCGCCGAGAGCATGCCGCCCATGCCGTTCACGAGCGAGAGCTTGGTGCCGGGCACCTGGCGCGGGCCGCACTCGCCGCGCTGCTGGCGCACCGCCTCGATGATCGGGAAGATGCCGTACATGCCCGAGTGGGTATACGACAGGCCGCCGCCATTGGTATTGATGGGCAGCGTGCCGCCCGGGGTGGACTTGCCGTTCTCGAAATAGCGCACGCCCTCGCCGGGCTTGCAGAAGCCGAGGGACTCGAGCATGATCGGCGGCCCCGAGGTGAAGGCGTCGTAGAGCATGATGTGGTCGAAGTCCTTGGGGCCGACTCCGGCCATCGCGAACGCCTTGGCGCCGGACAGGCGCGTGGCCTCGCTCTGGGTCAGGTTCTTCATCTGGGTCAGCATCACGTGCTCGGTCGCCTCGCCCGCGCCGCGCACGTAGACCGGCTTCTTGGCGCAGTCCTTCGCGCGGTCGGCGCGCGTCAGCACCACCGCTCCGCCGGCATCGGTCACGAGGCAGATATTGAGAAGATTGAACGGGTAGCACACCGGGCGCGAGTTGAGCACGTCGGCGACGGTGATGGGCTCGCGGTTGCGCGCCTTCGGGTTGAGCCCGGCCCACGCGCGCGTGGAGACGGCGACCTGCGCCCACTGCTCGAGGGTCGTCCCGTACTCGTGCATGTGGCGCGTGGTGATCATGCCGAAATAGGTGGGCGCGCCGCCGAAGCCGTAGGGCGTCTCGTACTGGCCGGGCAGCGCGGTGTCCCGGCGGGGGTCACGCCCACGCCGGAGCGGCCCGACTCGCCGTGACAGACGACGGCGACGTCGCAGAGCCCGTGGTGCAGCGCGACCATCGCGTGGCCGACCATGATGATGAACGAGCAGCCGCCCACCGTGGTGCCGTCGATGTAGCGCGGGACGATGCCGAGCGCCTCGCCGATCGTCGCGGGCGAGTGCTGGCCCGCGGTGAAGACGCCGTCCACGTCGCCGATCTTGAGGCCGGCGTCGCGCACGGCATTGCGCACCGCCTCGAGGTGCAGCGTGAGCATGCTCTTGTTGGGCAGCGTGCCCAGCTCGTCGCTCTCGTCGGCGCCGACGATGCAGACCGAGTTCCGGAGCTCCTTCATCGGGCGCCTCCCGCGGGCTTGAACAGCGGCAGCGTGATCTCGTCGGTGAGCTTCTCGAAGACGATCTCGACGGGCATGTCGCACGCGATGCGCTTGGGGTCGGGCTCGATGCCGACCAGGTTCGACATCATGCGCGGGCCTTCTTCCAGCTCGATCATGGCGAGGACGTACGGCGGCTTCACCTTGAACGCCTTGCTGATGGTCTGGTACGCGATCTCGAAGGAGTAGAGCTTCCCGCGGCCGCTCGCCTGCACCCACTCGATGTCGGAGGCGTGGCAGAACGGACACAGCACACGCGGATAGAGGAACGCGCGCTGGCAGGCGCGGCAGCGGGGCAGCATCAGCTTCTGCTCGCGCAGGCCGTCCCAGTAGGGCTTGGCCTCCGGCGTGATGGGCTGGGGCAAGGGGCGCTCGAGTTCCATGGGCCTCCGTTCCTTCTCGACGAGTGGGATCGAACCTCTCGGAGCGTAGACGGAAGCCATCCCCGAGGTCAAGGCCCCGCATCGCGCCGGACGCCGACACCGGAACCCCGTGCTAGACTCAGCGGCGGCGGGCCGCGGGAGCCAGCGCGAGCGCGCCGAGAGGAGCCCGTCATGGCCGTGACCGCGCTCGAGATTCACACCCGCTCGACGGTGCTCGATGGCCGCGCCTTCGGGCGCGCCGGCGCCTACGAAACGCTCGCGGGGATCATCCGCTTCGCCGTCGACCCGCGCCTCGCCGTGCACGCGTCCATCGCCGACATCGCGCTCGCGCCGACGAACGCCCGCGGCCAGGTGGAGAGCTGGGCTGACTTCTATCTCCTCCGCCCGGTCGACCCGGCCGCCGGGAATCGCCGGCTCCTCCTCGACCTGCCGAACCGCGGGCGGAAGATCGCGCTCGGCCTCTTCAATAGCGCGGTGCGCGTGCCCGATCCGCGCGCGCCCGAGGACTTCGGCAATGGATTTCTCATGCGGCATGGCTATACCGTGGCGTGGGTGGGCTGGCAGCCCGACGTGCCGCGCCGGGACGGCCTCATGGCGCTCTCCGTCCCCGCGGCCGCCGACGGCCCGCGGCCGATCTCGGGTCTCGTGCGCTGTGAGTTCCGGCCGAACGGCGCGATCGACGTGCTCCCGCTCGCGGATCGGTATCACATTCCGCATCCGGTCGCCCGCCTCGACGATCCGGACGCCGAGCTGACCGTGCGCGAGCACGCCGGGGCGCCGGCCGTGGTCATCCCGCGGCGGAACTGGCGCTTCGCCCGCCGCGCCGGCGCCGACGTCGTCCCGGATCACGGCCACGTGCACCTCGAGACGGGCTTCGCGCCCGGCAAGATCTACGACTGCTACTATCGCGCCGAGCGCCCGCCGCTCGTCGGACTCGGCTTCACCGCGGTGAGGGACAGCGGCGCCTTCCTGCGCTTCGGCGACGCGGCGTCGGGCAACCCCTGCGCGGGGTCGCTCGATCGCGCCTACGTCTTCGGCGTGTCGCAGAGCGGGCGCTTCCTCCGCCATCTCCTCTACCTCGGGCTCGACGAGGACGAGCGCGGGCGCTCCGTGTTCGACGGCGTGATCCCTCACGTGGCGGGGGCGCGGCGCGGGAGTTCAACTGCCGCTTCGGGCAGCCCTCGCTCAATGCCACCGAGTCCCTCGGCAGCCTCTTTCCCTTCGCCGATCTGCCGGACACCGATCCGGTCACCGGCCAGCGCGCCGGCCTCCTCGATCGCCTCCGCGCGCGCGCGTCTCGGCCGAAGATCGTCGCCGTCAATACGTCGGCGGAATACTGGCGGGGCGACGCCTCGCTCACCCACATCGACGTGACGGGGTCCCGCGACGTGGAGCCGGCGCCGGACGTCCGCGCCTACCTGTTCGCGGGAACCCAGCACATGCCCGGCACGCTGCCGCCGCCGTCCGAAGACGCCAATACGGGAAGCCGGGGACTCCAGGTCTTCAATGCGGTCGACTACGCGCCGCTCCTGCGGGCGGTGCTCGTGAACCTCGACCGCTGGGTCACCGAGGGCGTCGAGCCCCCGGCCTCGGCCCTCCCCGGCTCGGCGACGACTCAGCGGTGCCCGCGGAAGCGACGGCGCCGGTCTTCCGGGCCCTGCCCGGCATGCAGTTTCCCGATCGCGTCCCTCGGCCCCAGCGCCTGGACTTCGGACCCGACGCCGAGCGGGGCATCCTGGCCTCGCTGCCACCCAAGATGGGGGCGCCCTACGTGACCTTCGTCTCGCGCGTCGACACCGACGGCAACGAGACGGCCGGCATCATTGCCACGGAATTGGCGGTGCCCGTCGCGACCTTCACGGGCTGGAATCTTCGCGATCCGAGTCAGGGCGCGCCGGGCGATCTGATGAGCATGATGGGCTCGACGGTTCCGCTTGCCCGAACCGCGGCCGAGCGAGCCGCGAAGGGCGATCCGCGGCCGTCCATCGCCGAGCGCTACGGCAGCCGCGATCGCTATCTCACCCTGGTGCGCGAAGCGGCCACGCGGCTCGTGACCGCCCGGCACGCCCTCGCCGAGGATGTCGACGCGATGGTCAGTCGCGCCGGCGCCCTCTGGGACTTCGTGCACTCGTCGAGCTAGGCGGCACTAGCGATTGCTCCGCAGGCTCCAGGCCAGCTGCCGCGAGCTGCCGCTGCGAGCCGCCTGTCTCAGACCGGGCCGCGCTCCGACTGGACGTGCACCACGGGGATGGTCCCGGGGCTCGTCCCTTCGCGCTCGTCGTAGCTCGACGTGTAGCCGATGGTGACCGGTGGGCGGCGCCAGACCGCGTCGTGGTCACCCTGGCCCGACCCGGCCTTCTTCGTCCTCTCCTCCGCCTCCGCGGCGGCCTGCAGGAGCCTCAGCACCCGGCCGACCTCCAGGCCATTCAGCTCGGCGTACTGCGCCACGGTGAGGTCGGGGAACTGGGCGTAGAGGTCTCCCGGCTTGTTCACCCAGCCGCGTCCGGCCTGGACCAGGATCGGCCCGACCGACGAATAGCGCTCGAGGATCTCGTTCAGCTTGGTATCGGCCGCGATCTGGACCCACTCAGTGCCGCTCATCGCTCTGTCCTCCCGAAGACGGAAATCATGCCGCGCTCGTGGCGCGCCCCAGCATCACGGAAACCGCATCACGGAGTCAAGCGGCGCGGGTGAGACGATGACGCGGCAGCCTTGCCGTCAGGCCGGTAGTCGAAGCGGTACACCGTCTTCTTGTAGTCCGCCAGATCGGGCGTGGACACCGACAGCGAGGCGGTGTCCCCCGGCTTGAGCGAGGAGGGACCCGGCGTCACCGTCCGCGTCCAGAGCAGCTTGCCGAAGGTGTCGTGAAGCTCCACCGTGACGCGCAGCCCGCGAATGCTTTGGGACGACGTGTTCTTCATGAGGGCCACGTGCTCGACCGCGGGCTTCTTGCCGGGCACGCGCGTCCTCCGCTCCTGCACGCACGGTGACGGCGTCCCCCGCGAAGGCCTCACCGGCCAGCGCCATACCGAGGACGAGGGCGAGGAGTGTGGGCCGCATGGGCCCACCGTAGGGTCGACGCGGTGGCCCGTCAATGTCGCGAGTTCGATACAGCTAGGAGCGCGTCGGGCAACCTGAGCCGGCTTCGCGGCCAATCCTGTTCGGGGGTATCGGAGCGAGCCCTCAGTTCCTAGCCAGCACATGTCGGGCAATGCTTCCGGTCTTTGCCTGTCCCGATCGCGCGCTGCACCTTCGGGATCTTGTTCCCCTCCTCGCACGCGTCGTTGTCGTGATAGACCCGCTCGCCGTCGCCCGGCATGTCCTCTCCACCGGCCGCCGACTCCCCGGTCGTGAACGCCGTGCTGGCCGGGTGCCATGGTTCGATCTTCGCCATTGCGATCTCCTCTCTGATTAACGACACGGGTCGCCAGCTCGGTACAGCCTCCGGTCGAGCCGGCGAGGCGCTCAGTCGAGGCGCGGCTTCGAATCCGCCCACGGAGCGGCGGCCTCGAAGGCCGCGGAGGCGGCGAGGACAGTCCGGTCGCCATGGCGCCGGCCGACGATCTGAAGCCCCACGGGCAGCCCCGACGCGGTGAAGCCGACGGGGACCGTCGCCGCCGGCTGCCCGGTGAGGTTGAACGGATAGGTGAACGGGATCCAGCCGAGCGGGCCGACCTCGCGGCCCGCGATCTCCTTGACGCCGGGCCGTCCGACCTCAAACGGCGGCACCGCGACCGTCGGCGTGATGAGGAGATCGAAGCGCGCGAGGAAGCGCTGCACGTCGGTCCAGAGGTCGTGACGCGCCTGTGATGCGCGCATGTACTGCTCGATCGTGATCCCGCGCCCGAAGCGCAGGAGCGCGACGAGGCTCCGGTCGAGATGCTCAGCGCCGTCGTCGAGGCGGTCCCCCAGGCGGCATGCGTCTCGGCCGCCACCAGCACGCGAAACACCTCGTCGGGGTTGTCCCAGGTCGGCGTCACCACTTCCACGTGGCAGCCGAGCGACTCGAAGCGCTCCGCCGCCTGCGCGCAGAGATCGAGGACCTCGGGGTCGACGGTGCCGTGCCCCAGATCGGCCGACCAGGCGACGCTCAGGCCGGCGATGCCCGCGTCGCAGGACTCGAGGAACGACGGGCCGCCGTCGGCGGGGATCGAGTAGCGGTCGCGGTCGTCGGGCCCGGCGATCGCGTCGAGCACCAGCGCCGCGTCGCGCACCGTGCGCGTCATCGGGCCCGTGTGCGTGAACGTCTCCCAGCCGCGAAAGCCCGGGAATTGCGGCACCCGCCCGAACGACGGCTTGAGCCCGTAGATCCCGCAGAACGACGCGGGGATCCGGATGGAGCCGCCAGCTGTCGGTGCCCACGGCGACCGGCCCGAGCCCCGCCGCCACCGCCGCGCCCGCGCCCCCGCTCGATCCGCCCGGGGTCAGCGCGAGGTTCCACGGGTTGCGGGTGATCCCGAAGAGCGGGCTGTCGGTGACGCCCTTGTGGGCGAACTCCGGCGTATTGGTCTTGCCGAGGATGACCCCGCCCGCGCCCTTCAAGCGCTCGACGACGACGGCGTCCTCGTCAGGGACATGGTCGGCAAAGAGGCGCGAGCCGCCGGTGGTCAGCACCCGGCGCGTCCAGACCACGTCCTTCACCGAGAACGGCACGCCGTGAAGCGGACCGAGCTCCTCGCCGGTCATCACCGCCACCTCGGCGGCCACGGCGGCGTCGCGCGCCTCATCGGCGGTGACGGTGCAGAAGCAGTTGAGACTGGGGTTCAGCCGCTCGAGGCGCGCGAGTACGGCATCGGTCACCTCGACCGGCGAGACCGCCTTTCGGCGGATCAATGACGCCAGCTCGAGCGCGGAGAGCCAGACGAGATCGGTCGACGCCATCAGAGGGCCCGGTTCGCGCGCGCCACGGTGCCGTCTGGCACCGGGGCAAGTTGCGAGCCAGACGAGGCGCGTGGCAGTTCGAGCTGAGCGGCTCGGCTGCGAGGCGAGGGCTGAGTAGATCTGGCGAAGCAAATTGACCCAATGCGCGCGGCGATCACGAGGGCTCTCACGCGGCGGATTGTATCATCTGCCTCATGGAGCGCGCCTCTGCGATCGCCTCGCCGCGTGTCTCGACCGCCCCGAGATCCTCGCCATCGATCCCGAGCGCGTCGCCGCGCTCCGGGCCGCGCTCGACGAGGACGATCCCCCGCCTCGGCGGGCCGAGGCGGCGCCGTCACCGGCTATGACCCCGGGCCCGGACGCCGCCGTCTCGTCACGATCGACCGCCGCGGCCATCTCACCGCCGCCTGTCGATGGCGCGCGGACGGCACGCTCCTCTGGGCCAAGTGCCTCACCGGCAACGGGGACTGGATCGGCATCGAGCCGGCGGCGGACGATCATCCGGCGTGGGGCCTCTCGGATCGCCTCTGGCTCCTCGACTCGCGGGACGCGTGGGCGCCGCGGGAGGCGCTCACGCTCTTTCAGGCCGTCGACTACGCGCGGCCCGACGTGATCCCGCCGCTCTTCGCGCCGGCTCGGCTGCCGCCCGGCGCGGGCACCGCCGTCCTCAACCTGATCGCCGGGCTGATGAAGGACCAGGGCGTGGCGCGGGTGCGCTACCGCGGCCCCTATCCCACCGAGCAGCTCTTCACGGCGCTGCTCGAGTGCTTCCGCCACGACCCGGCACTGGACGACCCGCTCCGCCGCTTCATGGACGAGGGCGACGTCGACTGGATGCCCGCGCCCCACGAGCGGCACCTCGTGGCGCCCGGCGTCTCCGTCCAGCTCCGCCATCAGATCGACAAGGTCGTGCTCGACGGCGTCGCCTTCTATCGGCGCGACTGGCAGGGCGTGATCCGAGCCGAGCCCCGCGTGGTGCGCGAGGAGGGCGCGCGCGTCATCTGCTCGCTCTGGGCGCTCGGCCGCTCGCTCGAGGATCGGCTCACGCTCGATCGATCGGGCGAGGTGCTCGAACGGCCCCTCGCCGGCCGTCGATCCGATTCCGCCCTCGCCGCTGCCGCCCGTGTGGGCCCCGGCGCCTCGCCGAGATCATCGGCCGGGAGAGCGCGCCCGCGCTGTGCGAGCCGCTTCGCGACGTGGTGCAGGCGCTGAACCTCGAGTGGGGAGCCAGTGCCGGGTGACCTGGTCCTGACGTCGAGCGTGCGCGCGCGTGCGCGTCAGCCGCCGGCTCCGCGCGGCCGGCAGTGGCGTGGGATCAGGAACCGCCGCCGGACCGGGCGAGCGCAGCGGTCGAGCGCCTTCGTGGTGGAGGTCGCTGCGCCTCGCTCGCACCGGACCGCTGCGCCTGCGGCCCAGGCGCGTGCTTTCGCACGCTGGACCGCGGACGCGCAGGGCGCGCGCTCGCGCGACGCCACCGATCGAGTCAAGCTACCGGAGTCAGTTGGGCGGCTGCTGGCCCTGGTGGCGGACGGCGGCGCTGACGCGCTCGTCACTGCGTCACTTTCACCGTCCCCACCGACGTCGTGCAGTTGTTGCTGTCCGAGGTCTCCCGCGACGGTCTTGGCGGAATCTGCGCAGGCCTGCGCGGCGTAAACGCCCGGCAAGGGTGGTGTGGGAACGGTCACGGTCACCGTGGTCGGCGGCTGGGTCGCGCCGCCTGAGCGCGGCACGGCCTGGGTGCCGCCAGTGGTCTTGGGAGGAAGCGACGCCGGAGGGCACCAGTTTGAACTTCGTCGTCGATGGGCCGGCGCTGCGCGCCTGGTTCTATCACCGTTGAGTTCACAGCGAAGGTGGTTCCGCGCACCACCGACGCCTGCGGACTGGGCGCGGTCAGCGACGTGACGATGAGATCCGGCATCGGCGTCGCCGTCAGGACTACCGTCGACGTCTTGCGGTTGTCGTCCTCATTCGTCTCGGAACGACGCGTACCGGCGCACGCCTCGACCCGAACAGTGCCGGGCGGGGTCCCGCGCACCTTCACCGTCTGATCCTGGCTGAACGTTGCGTTCGAGTTGAGCGGCGCCCGGCACGTTCACCAGGCCACTTCAGGTCCGTTCGCTTCCCGTCGACGGTGGAGACGAGTTGGTACTTGACGCTGGATGCCGTGGTGGCGGGCACCGTGCCCACGTTCATCACGGTGCTCGTGACCGTGAACGGCTGCCGCTGGCCGACGGACGCGGGGCAGCTTGGGGATGTCGGCGGTGAGCATGGGGCGAGCGGTAATCATGAGGTTAGGCGGCTCGGAGATCTTGATCTGCCCGGTGGAGGTGTTGCAGTTGTTGTCCTCGTCCGATCTCGGCCACCACCACGGGCTTGGCACCGTCGGCGCAGGCCTGGACCGTGTAGATGCCAGGACCCGTGTCTCCGCTAGACCTCCACCGTGACCGCCAGTCCGCCGCTGGCCTCCGCTGCCGAGCGGGCCGACGTCCTGGAGACCCTTCGAAGTTCTTGACCGTCGGCGGGGTGCCGGTCGTGCTGACCAGATTGAACTTCGTCTGGGTGGCGATGGCGGGCCCGGAGCCGATGTTCTTGACGAGTGGCGGTGACGGTGAAGCTCTCCCCGGCCACCTTCTCGGCCGGCGGGTTGGTGACGCCGGTGACGATCCAGATCCGCCGAAGACTGGGCGACGCCGTTCCTGCCGTCACGATGCCGGGTACAGGGAAGCAGTTGTTGCCGTCGAGCTCTCCGGAACGACCTTGAGAGAGTCGACGCTGAGGCCTGGACGTTGTGCGTGCCCGAGGCCGTGTCATCGTCCACCGTCACGGTGGTGGCGCAGCACGTTCTGGGTCGCGAGACTGTTCACCGCCCGGCACGGCGCGGTGCCATTGAGGTTCTTGTTGCCGAGGGCCGCCGGCGTCTTCACGGCACGAACTTCATGGGTGGAGGCCCCGGCATTGGCCGCGCCCTGGTTCTTCCACGACGGCGGAGATCGTCAGCGTGCCGGTGCCCGCGTCGAGCGTCACGGGTGGATTAGGCACCACCGTCACCGACGTCACGACCAGGTCCGCGACCGGCGTCACCTGGACGTTGCCGTCCGAGGTCAGGCAGTTGTCGCTCTCGCTGTCCTCGACCACGATCTTGCCGCCGTCGGCGCACGCCTGGACACGGTACGTTCCCAGTGGCGTCGCCTCGTCAACCGTCAGGGCTGCCTTCTTGGTGAGACGTGTCGCCGGCGAGTGCCGCCGGCGGCGAGCACGGGCACCGCCTGGTGCCCTTCAGCTTCCGACGCGCCGGGCACACCTGGCCGTCAAGCAATTGGGTGTCGTGGGCACTCCCCAGTCAGCGCGTGACGAGGTAGTAACGGGTGGCCGACGCGGCCGAGGACACCGGCCCCACGTTCGTCACCGTGTTCTTCAGGTTGAAGCTCTGTCCCTGCCCCACCGTCGCGGGCGGATCGGTGATCGCGGTCGCCTTGAGATCCGGCACGTCGAGCAGCCGTTAATGGGGCCCGACGTCTACTGCAGTTGTTGGTCTTCGTGACCTCCAGTATCGGCGTGTCTGCCTTGTTGGCGCAGGCCCGGAGGTTGTAGGTGCCGGGGGCGGTGTCGGAGTAGATGGCCACCGTCACTGGCGAAGGGTCGCGGCGCCGGCGCCGAGCCATACGGTGTTCTGAATGCCGTTCAGGTTCTTGGGCACACCCCGCCAATCGGAACGAGGAGAACTTCGTCAACGTGGCCAGGGCGGCCGCGGGGCCCTGGTTCGTGACCGTCAGCGAGACGAGGAAGCTCTCACCGGAGGCAGCCCGGTCGAGGGCGGGTTGGAGAGAGCACTCACCACGAGATCCGGCCGCGGCTGCGCGAGCGCCGGCGACGGACCCAGGAGCAGAAGATTGAGAGCGACCAGAGCCGCGAACCCGAGCGTCCGTTGGATCAAAAGCAACACGTGAGTCTCCTCTTCAGAAGTGCTGGTGAGGGATATTTCGCGTGAGCGAGCGCCGCCTCCTGTGTCGCAAGGGAATGTGCCACACCCCGGGTGAAATCCGCGGCACGATCGGCCGGGAGACTCCGCGTTCGCGCGCTAACGAATTGATATCCCAGAACTATGTATCGTGGCGCCCGCGCTCGCGCGCCCTGCAGCTCTGACGGCGCCAGCATGCACGCTCGACCGTGGCCGCGCCGCTTGGGCAAGACTCTGGCGAGCGCTACCCACCTTGGGAAATGTTTCGGCATATCGCGGGGCCGTCAGGACCGAATGGCGTGCACGATCACCCACAGGTTCAGCAGGACGAAGCCCGCCACCGAGAGGAGGGAGAGAACAAAATACGCGAGGCAGGCGATCTCCTGTCGAGTCCAGGGCGCTCGCCGCATGAGATGCGGGCCGAGGGACTCGCGCACGAAGCGGACGGAGTCGTGGTTCAGCGTGGGGAAGCCGATCAGGTCCACCAGGATGTGGTAGCCGTCCATCTCGAGGAAGCAGAACGGATAGAGGCTGATGAAGAAGGACTGTAGCTGCAGGATCGCGGAGGTGGCGAGAAACGCCTTGAGGAGGCCCGGCCCCGGAAAGCTCGCCGTCCAGAGGTAGAGGGCGGCGAGAAACAGGTGCACGAGCGGCCCCGACAGCGCGTTGACGATGCGCGCGCGACGGCTCGCCATGAAGATGTCCGTGACGTCCACGTAGAAGGTCGGAATGAACCCGTGAAGCATGGTGAAGCCGAACTCGCGCACGCGCCGCTTGTAGTGCACGCAGGCCAGGGCGTGCACGAGCTGGTGACTCACCACGGTGAGCCAGAAGCAGAGCTTCGACGAGGAGGATGGCGACGAGGGCGTGGCCGGCGAATCCCTTGGTCACCTCGCCGCTGTCGCTCCACAGCTCGACGGCGCTCCGCGCGGCGAGCATCACGAGCACGGCGAGGACGAGGACGGCCGCGGGCGAGAAGAGCAGGAATCCCCCGTACCGGTACATGCGCGCGAAGACCTCGTGCGACCGGCGGCTCGTGACGGTGAGCTTCTCCAGCGCGTGCAGGGCCGCCTCCGCCGCCCGCGCGGCCGGGTTCCGCCGATTCCTCGCGAGGACCTCGCGCAGGCGCGAGGCCGGGCGCATGATGAGAAGCTCCGCGCGCCGGAGCTTGCTGATCAGCACCGGAATGGTCTCGAAGTCGAAGGCGCCGTAGCGCAGGACGTACGCCGTGGCGATCTCCTGCAGGGAGGCGCGCCCGTCCATCTGCTCCCAGAGGAACGTCTCGCGCTCCGTGAGCATGAGGTAGTCCTCGGTGCGGCGGTTCTTGAGGACGTAGGCGGTCGTGCCCTGGATGCTCGTCGGCAGGCGCGCCAGCTCGTAGTCCGCGACCTGGATGCGCTGGGGCCGGCTCTCGAGGTAGGCCGAGGCGCTCGGGACCTCCGCGTCTCGAAGGCGTCGCCGGTCTCGGTGCGGACGAGCAGCTCGATCCGCGTCCGCTTGGGCCTGTCGGCTCCCGCTTCCCGCTCGCTCACGTCGACGACGGTCTACCGATGCTCCACGTCGAGCCCGGTGGCCTCGAGACCCCAGCGCGTCACCTCCGCCACCAGGTCCGAGGTATCGCGGAGCCGCTTGAAGGTGAACCGCACCATCTCGAGGAAGAACTTGGCGGCATCCTTCGGGCTCGACTCGATGAAGCGGGAGAGGCTGTCCCGGCGCAGCCCGAGCAGCACCGAGTCCGTCTCGGCCTGGATGGTGGCGGAGCGCTTCTGCTCGTCGCCGAACACGCTCATCTCGCCGAAAACCTCGCCCTGCCCGAGCCGGTTCAGCACCTGCTCGACGCGCCCGGTGACGGGCTTCGACACGACCACGGAGCCGGAGAAGATCACGAAGAGCTCGTCGCCCGCGTCGCCTTCCCGGAAGATCACCTCGCCCTTGCGCAGGCGCCGCTCGCGCAGGCTGGGCCAGAGGGCGAGCAGCACCTGCTCGTCGACGTCCTTGAAGATGGGAACCTGGCGGAGGAAGGCGACGTCCGGGCGACTGGCCACTCAGCGGGATCCTGTCGGGGCCTGACGAGCGGGCACCGCGTGTCTCAGGTCGCCCAGCGCTTCATCAGCACGACCTGGAGCGCGCGGGCGCGCTCGCGCTCCGTGGTACCCCCGGTCTTGCCCACCGCCTGCATGATGGCCGCGCGCTCCTCGGACGACAGATCGAACTCGGCGAGCGTGAGCGCCGGCTCGCGCACGAGGTCGGCGAGAAAATCCCGGTCGATCATCGCCCGCCCGACGAGATCTCGGATGCCCGGCCGCGCCATCGGTTCCTCTCGCTCTCGTGCGCCATCGCCGGGCGGGCGAGAGCCCATCAGACTTTTCTTTGCATATCGAGGAGTTGCAAAACCGGGCTTCATGGTAGCTCGGCCCTCTTTTATGCGCAAGCGCGGCCCGCGAGCGGGTCAGCAGCCGAGCTTGCCGGCGAGGTCGAGGAAGTCGGCGGCGATCACGTCCCAGTCGCGCTCGGCCTTCACGTCCCGCGTCTGGCTCGACCCATGCTCGGCGGGACGCGGAACGAAGGCGGTGCGGAACCCCTGCGCCGAGGCGGCGGCGAGGTCGCCGTTGTGCGCCGCCACCATCAAGCACTCATCCGGGGCGAGGCCGAGCAAGGCCGCCGTCGTGAGATAGGCCTCGGGCTGCGGCTTGTAGTGCCGCGCCACCTCGGCGCCGAGAATCGCGTCCCACGGCAGGCCCGCGCGCTTGGCCATGTTCACCATCAGCGCGACATTGCCATTGGACAGGGTGGCCAGGATGAAGCGGCGCTTGAGCCGCGTGAGACCGGCCACCGCGTCCGGCCACGGATCGAGCCGATGCCAGGCGCGGTTGAAGTCGTCGACCTCCGCCTCGGTGAGGCCGGTGATGCGGAAGTCGCCCAGGAGCTGCACGAGGCTCATCCGGTGCAGGTCGTCGAGCTTGGTCCACTCGACCTCGCCGCGCCGGACCCGATTCATCGCCGGCTGGTAGAGCCCGCGCCAGGCATCGGCGAACTTCGCCCAGTCCACGTCGAGGCCCTTGGCGCGGGCGAGCGCCTTGCCCTCGCGGATGATGCTCTCCGCCAGTCCACCACCGTGCCGAAGACATCGAACGTGAGCGCCTTGATGCGCGCGGAATCGAACATGGCGATCGGCACCTATCGCGGCAGCGGTCCCGACGGCTTCGCGGGCGTGGCCGGCTTGTCGCTGAGCTGCACCACCCGCTCCTGAGCCGGCGCACCAGCTCGTCGTAGGAGCTGGTGCGGATGATCCGGTCGAACTGGGACCGGTAGTTGCCGACCAGGCTCACATTCTCGATCAGGACGTCGTAGATGAGCCAGCGACCGCCCCGCTGGTTGACGCGCGACTCGATGGGCACGGTGGTCCCCGACTTGGTCACGATCTGCGCCTTGACGATCGCGGAATCGCCGTCCACTCGCTCCGCGACGTACTCGAGGCGCTCGCCACCGTACTCGTCGATGCGCGCGACATACGTCTGCTCGAGCAGATCGCGAAACACCCGGACAAACTCCTCCCGCTCGGCGGGCGTCCGCGCTTGCCAGTGCGGCCCGAGCGCCCGCCGCGCCGTCTCAGCGAGGTCGAACAACTCGGTGCCGAGCCTCGCGAAGCGGCGGCCCGGCGCGCGGCCGGCGTCAGGCTGGTGGAGTGCAGGACTTCGAGCACGCGATCCGTTTGCCGCTTCAGGTCCTCCGTCGGGGTTCCCGCCCACGCGAGCGCCGGTCAGTGTCGCGGCAATCAGCACGACGGCCAGGACGGCGGCGCGTCACGGCGGCCCGCAGCCCGGCCACCCTGCCGCGTCGAGCTACGGCGTGGGGATGTGACACAGGTCTTCGTCGACGAGGTAGAGGCCGCCGAAGCCCTGGCACATGTCCGCGGCCTTCCTGGCGGTGCCCGGCTGGCAGACGCCTTGCGCGTACCGGCCGCCGGCATTCTCACACAGCGACTTGCTGCTCAGCTTGGCCGTGCCCGCGCTCGAGCACGCGCCGAGCGCGAGCGCCATCAGAACCACCCCACCCCAGCGCCATGGCCGCATCGTCGAACCGTCCCTTTCTCGAGCACCGCCGGTCTCCAGGGCACAGCCCTGGAGCTGCAGGCGCGAACCGATGACGTGATAGTAGGCCGAATGCGCGTCGAGCGCCAGCCCTCGTGAGCGCGCCGCGCACGCCGACGCGACGTCGCTCGACGGGCTGCGCCGAGCACGCGTAATGTGTACCCGGTAATGTCGTCGCGCCGGCATCGCCGTGGATGGCCGGAGCCCGCTGCTGCACGCCGGGGGCGGCCGAAGAGCGGCGTTCGCGCGAGGGAACGAGTCTTGCAGAATTTCGGTCGTGGACCCGAGGCGCAGGATCACACGGGCGTGCTGATCACACGACATGAGGAGGGCAGCAATGTCATCGGCGCAACCGTCACCAACCCACGAAGACATCGCGACGCTGGCCTATCACCTGTGGGAAGAGCGAGGCGCGCCGATCGGCTCCCCGACGTGGACTGGGAGCGCGCCGTGCAAGAGCTTGCGCGCCAGCGGGCCGAGCACAACGGGTGAGCGCGCATCCCGCCCCTCCGCATCGACGCGGGTCCCGATGAGCGACGCAGAGCGGCCCTTGATGCGCAGGCTCCCGATCGGCGCGGAGTGCCTGAGGAGTGGCGGCGTCCATTTCCGCGTTTGGGCGCCGCGCGCCAAGCGCGTCACCGTGGTCCTCGGGGCCGGCGGCGACGAAGGAGAGTCCGCGCTAGCAGCCGAGACGAGCGGCTACTTCTCGGGATTCGTTCCCGAGGCGGCCGAGGGCACCCTCTACCGCTTCCGCCTCGACGAGGGCGGGCCCTACCCCGATCCGGCCTCGCGCTTTCAGCCGGAGGGCCCGTCCGGTCCGTCGCGCGTGGTGGATCCCGCGACCTTCCGCTGGACCGACGCCGGCTGGGCTGGCGCACCGCTGCGCGAGCAAATCATCTACGAGCTGCACGTGGGCACGTTCACGGCGGAAGGAACGTGGGAGGCAGCGAGGAAGCGGCTCGGCGATCTCGCCGATCTCGGGATCACGTGCATCGAGATGATGCCGGTCGCCGAGTTCCCGGGCCGCTTCGGATGGGGCTATGACGGCGTCAACCTCTTCGCCCCGCGCATCTCTACGGCGAGCCCGACGACCTGCGCCGCTTCGTGGACGAGGCGCATGGTCACGGCCTCGGCGGTCATCCTCGACGTCGTCTACAACCACTTCGGCCCCGACGGCAACTACCTCCGCGAGTTCTCCCCGGACTACTTCACCGACCGGCACCCGACGGACTGGGGCGAGGCCATCAACTTCGACGGTCCCGGCTCGGGGCCGGTGCGCGAGTTCTTCCTCGCCAATGCGCGCGCGTGGATCGACGAGTTTCACATGGACGGCCTTCGCCTCGACGCCACGCAGAGCATCTTCGACGAGTCCGACGAGCACGTGCTGGCCGCGATCGGACGCGAGGTACGGGCCGCGGCGCGGGGACGCGAGACGATCATCGTCGCCGAGAACGAGCCGCAGCAGACGCGCCTCGTCCGGCCCGTGGAGCGCGGCGGCTACGGGCTCGACGGGCTGTGGAACGACGACCTTCACCACTGCGGCGATGGTCGCCCTCACGGGCAAGCGCGAGGCCTACTACACCGACTACCGGGGCTCGCCTCAGGAGCTGATCTCGGCGGTGAAGTGGGGCTATCTCTACCAGGGGCAGCGCTACAAGTGGCAGCGGAGCCGCCGCGGCACGCCGGCGCTCGATCTGCCGCCCTCGGCCTTCGTCGCCTTCATCGAGAACCACGATCAGGTCGCCAATTCCGCCCACGGCCGGCGCCTGCACCAGATGACGAGCCCCGGCCGCTACCGGGCGATGACGGCCTTTCTGCTCCTCTCCCCGCCCACGCCCATGCTGTTCCAGGGACAGGAGTTCGCCTCCTCCGCCCCGTTCCTGTACTTCGCCGACCACCGGGGCGAGCCTCGGCGATCAGGTGCGCAAGGGGCGCGCGGCGTTCCTGGCGCAGTTCCCGAGCATCGCCTCGCCCCAGATGATGACGACGCTGCCGGACCCGTCGGACCCGGGCACGTTCGAGCGGTGCAAGCTCGATTTCGCGGAGCGCGGACGGCATGAGAGCATCTATGCCATGCACCGCGATCTCATCCGGCTGAGACGGCGCGATCCCGTGTTCCGCGCGCAGCGGCCGCATGGCGTCGACGGCGCGGTGCTCGGGCCGGAGGCCTTCGTCCTGCGCTTCTTCGGAGAGCAGAGCTTGCAGGGAGACGGCGGCGCCGACCGCCTCCTCCTCGTGAACCTCGGCGTCGACCTCGACCTCGATCCCGCACCGGAGCCCTGCTTGCGCCGCCCGCCGACACGCTCTGGCGCGTCCTGTGGTCGAGCGACGACGTGGCCTATGGCGGGCCGGGCATCGCGCCCCTCGAGACGCGATACAACTGGCGCATTCCCGGCCACGCCGCCGTCGTCCTCGAGCCGATGCCCGCGGCCGGGGCGTACGATCCGGCGCGCGGCGCGGGCGAGGAGACCGAGGAAGCGGAGATCGCGCCGGGAGGCGCTCCGGCGCCTGGGGATCACCTAGTGCCTGTTCTGCGCCGATCGCTCACCAGCGCCGGCGAGTCGGTGCGCGAGGCGGCGGTCGCCCGCGAGTGGCTGGTGACCAATGGCCTCGGCGGCTTCGCCGCGGGGACGGTGGCGGGCGTGCCGACGCGACGCTATCACGGACTGCTCGTCGCCGCGCTGCCCACGCCGCTCGGGCGCACGCTCATGCTGAACCATCTCTCCGAGTTGCTCCGGCTGTCGGACGGCACGCGCTTCGAGATCGGCGGCCAGGAGCGCGCGGGCAGCGGGCTCGAGTGGCCGGGCGCGCAACACCTCGCCGAGTTCCGGCTCGACTCCGGCCTGCCGGTCTGGCGGTACGAGCTGGGCGCCACCGTCGTCGAAAGCGCGTGCACATGCTCCATCAGCAGAACACCGTGCACGTCACGTATCACCTCATCCACGGCGGCCCCGTCCGGATCAAGCTGCGTCCGGCGCTTCACGTCCGGCCGCTCGAGGGATCCGTCCACGGGGCGATCGACGAGCCCTACACGATCACCGCCATCGAGGATCGCCTCGAGCTGTCCACCACGCGCGGCTATCCGCCGCTGCGCCTCAAGATCTACGGCCGGCGCGCCACGTTCGCGCTCGACAGCGGCAAGCTCGACAGATGTCCACTACCGCGCCGAGGCCCAGCGCGGCTATGCCGACGTCGGCGAGCTGTGGAGCCCCGGGTACTGGAGCGTGGACCTGACCGCGGACACGAGCACCACGCTGGTGGCGTCGACCGAAGCCTGGGACACGATCGGCGCGCTCTTGCCCGAGCAGGCCGCCGCCGCCGAGCGCGAGCGGCGCGAGCGGCTCCTCGCCGCCGCGGCCCCCGCCGCGCGGTCGGGCGTCGGCGCCGAGCTCGTCCTGGCCGCCGACCAGTTCGTCATCACGCCGTCCGGCCGCCGGGAGGACGCCGCGCGGGCGCGCGCCGCGGGCGGCGAGGTCCGCTCGATCATCGCGGGCTATCACTGGTTCACCGACTGGGGCCGCGACACGATGATCAGCCTCGAGGGGCTGACGTGCACGACGGGCCGCCACGTCGAGGCGAGCTACATCCTCCGCACGTTCGGCCAGTACGTGCGCGACGGGCTGATCCCCAACATGTTCCCCGACGGCAGCAACGAGGGGCTGTACCACACGGCGGACGCGACGCTCTGGTTCTTCCACGCGATCGACCGGTATCTCGCGGCGACGGGCGACCGCGCGACGCTCGCGGCGCTCATGCCGAAGCTCACGGAGATCGTGCAGTGCCACCTCGAGGGCACGCGCTACGGCATCCACGTCGATCCCAAGGACGGGCTCCTCGTCCAGGGCGCGGACGGCTATCAGCTCACGTGGATGGACGCCAAGTGCGACGGGTGGGTCGTGACGCCACGGCGCGGCAAGGCGGTGGAGATCAATGCCCTCTGGTACAACGCCCTCCGCCTCTTCGAGGGCTGGACGCGCGAAGCGGCGGGCGACGAGGCCGCGCACCCATTCGCCATCCACGCCGAGCAGTGCCGCCGGGCATTCAACGAGCGCTTCTGGTACCCAGAGGGCGGCTATCTCTACGACGTCGTCGAGAGCACCGATCTGGCCGGCATGGACGACACCGCGTGCCGGCCGAATCAGCTCCTCGCCATCTCGCTCACACACCCCGTGCTCGACGCGGCGCGCTGGGCCGCGGTGGTCGACGTCGCGCGTGAGAAGCTCTTGACCCCGTCGGCCTGCGCTCGCTCTCGCCCGATCATCCCGACTTCAAGCCGACCTACCACGGCGATCTCCGCACGCGGGATGCCGCGTATCACCAGGGCACCGTCTGGGCGTGGCTCATCGGCCCGTTCATCGACGCGTGGCTCAAGGTGCACCCCGAGGATCGCGCGGGGGCGCGCCGCTTCCTCGACGGCTTCGTCCCGCACCTCGACGAGGCCTGCGTCGGCTCGATCAGCGAGGTCTTCGACGCGATCGAGCCCTACGCGCCGCGGGGCTGCGTCGCGCAGGCGTGGAGCGTCGCCGAAGTCTTGCGGTGCTGGGTCCTCACCGCCGAGCCGGAAGCGGGGCGCGAGGATCAGTGAGGATCGAGCGCTCGAGCGGCGTCCTCCTGCACCCGACGTCCCTGCCGGGCCCGTTCGGCATCGGCGACTTCGGCCCGGAAGCCCGTCGGTTCGTCGACTTCCTCGCCGCCGCCGGCCAGTCGTTCTGGCAGGTCATGCCCCTCGGCCCGCCGGGCTATGGCGGCTCGCCCTATGCGTCGACCTCCGCGTTCGCGGGCAACGTCAACCTCATCAGCCCCGAGGGGCTGGTCGCGGCGGGCCTCCTCGATGAATCCGACCTCCACGACCTGCCCGGCTTTCCTCCCGACCAGGTGGATCAGGGGAAAGTCATCGCGTACAAGCGAGGATTGCTCGACCGGGCCTTCCATCACTTCAAAGCCCGCGTGCCGGGCGACCGGGAGCTGCAGCGTGACTGCGACCGCGTGCTCGCGCCCGCGTCCGCATGGCTCGACGACTACGCCCTGTTCGCCGCGCTGAAAGACGACCACGATGGCGGAGGCTGGTCCACGTGGGCGCCCGCGCTCGCCCGCCGCGCGCCCGACGCCCTCGACGCGGCCCGGCGCGACCTCGCCGACCGCATCGAGGCGCATCGGTTCTTCCAGTACGTCTTCCTCCGGCAATGGCTCGAGCTCAGGCGCTACGCCAATGACCGGGGCATCCGCATCATCGGCGACATGCCCATCTTCGTCGCCTACGATTCGGCGGACGTGTGGGCGCACCCGCACCAGTGGAAGCTCCGGCCGGACGGGCGCCCGGCCGTCGTCGCCGGGGTGCCGCCCGATGCCTTCACGCGCCTCCGGCCAGCTCTGGGGCAGCCCGCTCTACGACTGGGACCATCTCCGCGCGGACGGCTTCGGCTGGTGGATCGACCGGATGCGCGAGGCGCTGAAGGCTCGTGGACGTGGTGCGGCTCGATCACTTTCGCGGATTCGCCGCGTGCTGGGAGGTGCCGGCGGAGGACGAGACGGCCGAGCACGGCTCCTGGGTGCCGGCGCCGGGGCGCGATCTCCTCCGGGCGATCACGAGAGCGCTCGGCGGGCGCGACCTGCCGATCGTCGCCGAGGATCTCGGGCTCATCACGGACGATGTGCACGCGCTCCGCGACGAGCTGGGCTTCCCGGCATGCGCGTGCTCCAGTTCGCGTGGGACGGCGATCCCCACAGCCCCCATCTGCCCCACGAGTACACGCCGAACCTCGTCGCCTATACCGGCACGCACGACAATGACACGGTCGTCGGCTGGTACACCCACCGCTCGCGCCCGGGCGCGAGCGAGGCCGAGCGCCTCGAGCTACACAACTGCCGGCGCTACCTCGGCACCGACGGCGCCCAGATCAACTGGGACTTCATCCGCGCCGTCCAGATGTCGGTCGCGGACGTCGCCATCGTGCCGCTTCAAGACTTGCTCGGCCTCGGCTCGGACGCCCGCATGAACACGCCGGGGCGCGCCGAGGGCAACTGGGCCTGGCGGTTTCGCGGCGGCGCGCTCACCGCTGCGCTCGGCCGGCGCCTGCGCGAGACCACCGAGATCTACGGCCGATTGCCCTGACGCGGGCGACCGCTCACTGCCTCGCCGCGACGAGAGCCAGCCGCGCGCGGTCCACCGTCAGGGATTCCACAGCAGACGGGCCGTCTCCGCCACGCGGCGGAGCTTGGCCCGCTGGTCGTCCGCGGTGAGGCGGTTGCCCTCCATCGTCGAGGCGAAGCCGCACTGCGGGCTCAGCGCGAGGCGCTCGAGCGGGATGAACCGCGTGGCCTCCAGGACGCGCCGCCGCAGCTCATCGACCGACTCGAGGCGCGCGGTCTTGGTCGTCACGAAGCCGAGCACCACGGTGCGGTCGTCCGGCATCGCGGCGAGGGGCTCGAGGCCGCCCGAGCGCGCGTCGTCGTACTCGAGCAGGAAGCGCTCGAAGCGGCTCCGCCGGAACACGCGGGCGATGGGCTCGTAGCCGCCGCTCGCGTAGAACATCGACTGGTTGTTGCCGCGGCAGATGTGCAGCCCGAACGTGACGCCCGGGTGCGTCCCGATCACCGCATTGTCCATCTCGATGCACGCGTCGATGAGCCGGTCGGGATCGCTCCCCGCTGCCGGTAGCCCTCGCGCAGCGCGGGGTCGAGGAGGGCGGCGTACTGGGGCGCGTCGATCTGGATGTACGTGCAGCCGAGGCGGACCAGCTCCTCCACCTCGCGCCGCGTCAGGTCGACCACGTCGGCGAGATAGGCGTCGCGCGTGGGATAGGCGGCGGCCGACTTGTCGGGATCGTAGTAGGCCGCGGCCTGCTGGCTGCTGATGAGCGTCGTCTTGCCCCGCCGCGTGGCCCGCGCGCGCAGATACGTCCACTCCTCGGCGCACATGCTGCGCCGCCAGCGGAGCTTGTCCACGACCACCGGACGCTTGAACACCAGCTCGCCCGCCGTGATCGTCGTGGAACGGGATGGCCCAGCCGCCGAGCTTGTCGAAGCCGTCGAGGGCCTCGATCAGGTGGCCGAAGAAGGCGTAGCGCCGCAGCTCGCCGTCGGTGACCACGTCGAGCCCCGCCTCTTCCTGGAGGCGGATGGCGTCGTCCACCGCGCGGTCCTCGATCTGCTTGAACGCGTCGGCGCCGAGCTCGCCCGTCTCGAGCCGCCGGCGCGCGTCCTTGAGCGACTCCGGGCGCAGGAGACTTCCCACCACGTCGCTCCGGATCACGGTCATCTCCCTCTCGCCTTGACCCGCGCCTCTGCCCGTCCGGAGGCGAGGGACTTCAGCATCGGGCGCGCCCGATCCGCCGGCTTCGCGGGCTCGTGCACGGCGCGTCCCCGCACGGGAGACGACAGGATGACCGCGGTGGTCGGCGTCCCGTGGCGGCCGAGCTGCTCGATCACGCTCTCGAGATGGCCGACCGAGATGGCGCTCACCTTCAGGACGAGGCTGTCGGGGCCGGTCACGTGATGCGCCTCCCGCACCTCGACGAGCCCGGCGACGAGGGCCTTGAGGCGCGCGAAGTGCTGCTCGGGTGCGCTCACCCGGATGATCGCGCTGACGGCAGAAGCCGAGCTTCTCCGGGTCGAGCTCGGCCCGGTAGCCCGTGATGATCCCCGCGTCCTCGAGGCGGCGGACGCGCTCGGCCGCGGCCGGCGGCGAGAGCCCGACCCGCCGGCCCAGCTCGCTGAACGACAGGCGGGCGTCGGCCTGGAGCGCGGCGAGGATGCGCCAGCCCACGTCGTCGAGCACCCTTTCCATCCTGAAAGTCACGGCCAGAGAATACCGCAGGATTCACGGAATCAGACGTGCGTTTCCTTCGATCGTCTCTGTATCCGCGGCCGACGAATCCGTAGTCTCTGGAAGCAACGGAGGAGACACGGACATGCTGAGCGAGCCGCAGCAGCGAGTCATCGATCACGGAGTGCGCGGGCTGGCCCACCCGGTCACCCTGCTCTACTACACGCCCGACGTGCCGAGCACCGCCACGGCGGCCGAGCGCGCGCTGCTCGAAGCCATCGCCGCGGCCTCCGACCGCGTCCACCTCGAGGTGCTGGCCGAGCAGTGGGACGCGGCGCGGGAAGAGCGCGTCCGGATCGCGCGCACTCCGGCGATCGCCGTGAACGGAGCGCAGGAGTACGGGATCCGGTACTACGGGACGCCCGACGGCTACGAGCTCGAAACGTTCCTCGCCATCATCCGGGCGGTATCCGAGGGACGCTCCGGGCTCAGCGAGGCGTCCCGCGCGGCGGTGCGCGCGCTCGCCGATCCCCTGCACCTGGAAGTCCTGGTCGCGCCCACGTGACTCGGCTGCACGACAGCCGTGTCGCTGTCGGCGCGCCTGGCCATCGAGAGCCCGCGCATCAGTGTCGACGTGGTCAACATCGCGGTGCTGCCGTACCTCGCCATCCGCCACGGTGTCGACGACATCCCGACCACGGTCGCCAACGGCAAGAAGGCCTGTGTCGGCGTTCGCCCCGAGGAGGCCTTCGTCCGCGAGGTTCTCCGCCCGCGGACGGGCGCTGCCTGATGGGATCGCCGGCCGTCAGAGCGCAGGGCGCACGAGACGACCGCCGGATGGCGGTCCCGCCGCGTTATGCCGCGGCTTTGAGCTTCGCGAGATAGATCGCCAGCTTGTCGACATCCACGTACTCGTCCGATCGCCCGGCGAGCGTGAGGCAGTATCCGCGCTCGGTGTCGCGCTTCCACGCCAGGATCAGCCCCGCCTTGTACGCCCCCGTCAGCACGAGGCGATCATCACCCGAGACTTCCCCGGGGGCGGTGCTGCGGGAGCCGCATCCTTCTTGCGCTTGGGACTCATCGAGTGCTTGCCTCCTTGGCTGACCCTTCGTTGTGCCGCGTCGTCCTTCTCATCGAGCCCGACGGGCGTGCCGACAATCTCGACCAACCTGACCGCGGCGAGCGCACGGATCACGATCCACGAAGGATCGAACTCGAACCGCCGCATGCTGAACTTCGGGGCGCTCGGGTACGCGTGATGATTGTTGTGCAGCCCTTCCCCACCCGTCACCCAGGCCACCGCCCTCCAGTTATAGGCCGTGTTCCCAGAGAAGTTCTGGTCCCCGCGCCAGTGCCCGAGGCCATTGATCAGCGGAGCCAGGACGAAGACGTACAGGACCGCGTGCGTCAGCCCGGCGGCCAGGCCCGCCCATACACCGAGGATAAGACACAATAGCGCGATACCCAGCACGACGCCACTCACACCTCGGGAGAACAGGACGCGATCCAGCCGGTCCTCGACGATGTCCCGCGCGAACGTCCGGATCGTCTCCGGGTTGCGCGCCTCCCGGATGTAGTAGTAGACGTTCAGGAGCTGGACCCGCCAGAACCCGAGCAACCGAGGACTATGCGGGTCGCCCGGTCGATCCGTGAACGCGTGGTGCTTGCGATGGACGCGCGACCCACTCCCGCCGGCTCTGTCCCGTCGTGATCCAGAGCACCGCGCGGAAGCACACGTCCATGGCGGGATGCAGCCGGATGCGCGCGGTGTGCGAGGCCCCGGTGGAGATAGACCGACGTGGCGATGACGGCGACTTGGGCAAGGGCCAGAGCGACGAGTGGGGCGATCCAGACATAATGGGACACGGTGGTCCTCCGGGCGGCGTACCGGTGTCGATGGACGTTCGTCGGAGTGGGGCGACCGTGCGCCCCGGCCGGACGAGCGAGGAGCGCCAGGCATCGCAGTCACGAGTCTAGCGGCCATCGTCCCGCCCGCCCAGTGGACCAAGGTCCACCACGCGGTCGCGTGAGCGACGCTATGCCGCGCTCTTGCCCGGCGGAGAGGTTCCCAGATCGTACATGCGGATCTTGTAGAGCAGGGCCTTGTAGCTGATCTTGAGCCGCCGGGCGGCCTCCATCCGGTTCCAGCGGACCTCCTCCAGCACCTGCTGGATCACGTCGCGCTCCGCCTCGCGGGCGGCGTGGCGCCCGACCTCCTTGAGCCCGATCCCGGGAACCCATGCCAGCGCCGGCCGGGGCACAGCGAGCACGCCGGTCGGGATCGAGGACCGGGGCCGGCGGCGCACGCGTGGCGGCCACGCCGCCCGCCGCGGCGAGCCCGGCCTCCCGCGCCACGAGCTCCAGCATCACGAGCTCCTCGCTCCCGAGGACGACGATGCGCTTGACGAAGTTCTCGAGCTCGCGCACGTTGCCGGGCCACGAGTGGGCCAGGAAGCGCTCGAGGATCTCCGGGAGAGGCGCATGGGTTGCCGGTTGTACTGGCGCGTGTACTTCTGGCAGAAGTGCTCGGCGAGGAGGGGATCTCCTCGGGCCGGTCGCGGAGCGGGGGACGAGGATGTTGACGACGTTGAGGCGGTAGTAGAGGTCCTCGCGAAAGGTCCGCTGGGCCACCGCCTTCTCGAGGTCCTTGTTGGTGGAGGCGACGACGCGGACGTCGACCTTGATGTCGCGGTCGGAGCCCAGCGCGCGAGAACTCGCGGTCCTGGAGCACCTGCAGGAGCTTGGCCTGGAGCGACAGGGGCATCTCGCCGATCTCGTCGAGGAACATGGTGCCGCCGTCGGCGAGCTCGAACTTGCCCGGCTTCTGCCGGTGGCGCGCCGGTGAAGGCGCCGCGCTCGTAGCCGAAGAGCTCGGACTCGAGCAGCGCCGGCGGCAGCGCCGCGCAGTTGACCTTGATGCATGCGCCCGCGCGCCGGACGCGAGGAGTCGTGGATGGCGCGGGCGACGAGCTCCTTGCCGACCCCGGACTCGCCCCAGATGAGGACGGTGACGTCGGTGTCGGCGACCTGCTCGATCATCTGCTTGATGGCCTTCATGCGGGGACTCTTCTCGAAGAGGTCGTCGTGATCCGATCGGCGGCGCTCGCGCTGGTCCCGGAGCACCTGCTCTCGGAGCTGCTCGACCTTCCACCGCAGCGCGGCCTTTTCCTCCGCGCTCGCGAAGGCTCCCGGCACGTCCCCGGCCGCTTGATCGTCGCCGACGACGATCAACTCGGCCGACCCGGCTCCGGCCGCACCGCCGACTCGATCGCGTCGAGCAGCACCTGGCCGTCGAACGGCTTGCGCAGGTACGCGGCGGCGCCGGATCGCCTGACTCGCTCGGAGGTCGCCGCATCGTCATGGGCGGTGATGAGGATCACGGGGATCCCGGCCCCGTCCACCGCCAGCCGCTCCTGAAGCTCGAACCCGCTCATCCCCCCAGACAGAGATCCAGGACCAGGCAGGCCGGGCGGGCGAACGGAGATGCGTCGAGAAACTCACGGGCCGAGGCGAACGTGTCAACGGCATAGCTCGCCGACTGGACCAGGCGTCGGAGGGCCCGACGGACCGACAGATCGTCGTCGACGATGGAGATCAGCGGGACGGTGGGGCATGGGGTCATGGCGCTCGAGTACGAGTGTGCGGGCCCGGCGCCCGCGCGCGCCAGTGGACTTTGGTCCACTCGTGCCGGCGCCGGAAGGCGCCTAGAGTGGATGACGGGAGGGCCCAGGACCATGATGCAGGGCTCGAGCGTCGCCGCCACGCTTGATCCTCGCGCTCGTCGCCGTCGTGACCGCGCCGACGAGCGCCATGCCAGAGACCATCGACTCGGTGCTGACGGCCAAGGCCAAGATCGCGCTCTTCGCCGATGAGCAGGTCAAGGGCCGACTGATCACGGTCGAGACGGTCAAGGGCGCTCGTGATCCTGCGCGGCAAGATCGATTCGAGCGAGTCGAGGGCGCGAGCCTCATCCGTCGTCGAGGCGCTGCCCGGCGTCAAGCGCGTGAGAAACGACCTGCAGGTGACGTCCCTCGGAGACCGGCCGCCGGATCGCCGCCGCCGACGCGGACATCACGCGCGGGGTACAGGCTCGTCTCTCGCAGGAGCTCCCGCTCAGCCAGGTCGGTGTGCGCACGGGCGGCGGAACGGTGGCCCTCACCGGGGTCGTGGCGACGATCGACGTCAGTGCTCGCGCTTCCGAGGTCGCCCGTGGCGTGCCCGGCGTTCGCTCCGTCACGAACGAGCTGACCTACGACCCCGCGACGCGCCCGGCCGTCAAACCCGGGCGCCCGCGCCCTTCCGCCGCACTGGTCATCGGAGAGGGCCTCCACGGCCCCCTCCGAACCTCCCCCAGAAATGGATTGCGCCGGCGAAGCCGACGCTCGAACGGCGGTTCCTCCTCGCGCGTGGTCCGTTCGCGAAGAATGCGGGCTCAGCGCCGTCAGCGGCTCTGTGCGTGCGGTGGCGTCTGATGTCCGTCGCGCTGATGTCCGTCCTCGCTCCGATGGCCCTGCCGATCGCCGCGAGCAGGACCTGCTCGTCGAATGAGCTTGCGCAGGTACGCGGACTGCGCGCCGTCTGTCGGGCGCGCTCGCGCGTCGCGGCGTCGTCTTGGGCGGTGATGAAGATGACCGGGATGGGGGCGGGGTCCGCCGCCATCCGCTCCTGGAGCTCGAACCCACTCATTCCCTCCAGATGGATGTCGAGGACCAGGCACGCGGTGCGGCCCGACGGCGACGAGTCGAGGAACTCGCGGGCGGACGCGAACGTCTCGACGGTGTAGCCCGCCGACTGCACCAGTCGCCGCAGCGCCCGGCGGACGGACAGGTCGTCGTCGACGATGGAGATCAGGGGCATGGTGGGAGGCATGACATCACGGCACTCGATGAAGATTGTGACGGTGGGGCGCTCGGCGCGGTAGTGGACCTTGGTCCCGTGCCGTCGGCGACGGGCGCCCGATGCCCGGGGCTCGGGCGATCACGGCTTCGCCGAGATCACGCCGCCCTCGTCGGCCAGCCGGACCAGCTCCGCGAGCGATCCCGCGCGCATCTTCTCCATGACGCGGCCGCGATGCACCTTGACCATCTTCTCGCCTGACCCCGAGATCGGACGCGATCTGCTTGTTCAACATCCCGGTCACGACCAGGGCGAAGACCTCGGCCTCCCGGGGCGTCAGCGACTTGATGCGCTCACGGATCTCCGTGATCCTGTCCTCTTCCGGCCGCGCCGCGCCGGCCCTGGCCACCGCCCGCTCGATGGCCCCAAGGAGCTCCTCGTCGTCCACCGGCTTGGTCAGAAAATCGACCGCCCCGCCCTTCATGGCCTTCACGCTCGCGCGGACGTCGCGGTAGCCGGTGATGAAGACGATGGACGTCGAATGGGCGGCGATCGCGGTTTCCTG
>ERZ1370068.6900-contig-5852_pt1 | contig 67667 bp, 103 predicted proteins | sample MGYA00561227_ERZ1370068 | MGnify/ENA primary metagenome ERZ1370068 (study PRJEB38410, sample SAMEA6850437) | metagenome | study: Metagenomic assessment of the ecological functions of the soil: analysis of the soil microbiota associated with the... | reverse complement strand
TACTTCGTTCAGTTACGTATTGCTCCTGCGCGAACATTTCCTGGTCATCTCTTTCGGCTCCTGTCTCTTTCGGTCTTAGTGCTACATCTGTTGCCCACGCTCTTCTGAATCAACGCGGGAGTCCGGCTTGGGAGCGGTGCCGTCTTTCGGCTTAATTTGGTTCCACGTCAAGGTGTGGACATGACCTTCAAAATCGGGAGCAGTTAAGGTGTTCCCCACAATCGCAAAGGTCGAATCCAAATTGGCAAAGAACGTTCCGTTATTCCCAACCTGGGGGCTAAAGAGAATCTGGCGTGTCTGTGGATCCGCCAGGTGGGGTGCAGCCAAAATTTACAACACGAGCTGAACCAGCTTTGACGCTAAGCTGCAATGTCAGTTTGGTGTTGTTCACACGACCGATCGCCCGGATACCGCTGCCGGCCTCCAGGAATGGCAGCCTTGGTAATGATCCGGCGCCGAACCACTTCTCGGTACATACCTGAGGTGGAGTTCCCGGAAATGTTTCGTCGAATGACCCACCGCACTCGTAGGAGTAACCCGAATCTTCCGTCGCCACGACAGCCCGATCGAGCGATAAGGTTTGGCGCCTCATGAATGTGATTGCGGACTAAGCGGATATCAGCCTGGAGCCGAATATGATAAGTGGCAGCTTGTTTCAGGCTGCCCTTACCCGTAACCGTGTGAATGAAGTCGCCCTCCCATTCAGTGAGATAGGCGGTATTGCTGTATTGCTGGCGTACGGTAACGATGACTTCGCCGGACGAACCCGGACCCGACAACGGCAAGTCGCACAGGATTTGGTTATTGGCCCAGGTAAGAACGTGACACGGTTGCCCACCCACAAAGACTGCTCTGTTGTTTGCGCCTGGGGTCATCGCCCGAATTCACCCTGAATGGGTGAGTAAGTTAGTGTATGAGTCGACTTCCATAAACCAGATGCTGGGAGCCAAAAGGGTCTGGGAGTTGCCATTGGTCGGGAATGCAGTGAACGCCAAATTGGCTCCGGTTTGTTGATCACGGCCAAGCCCATGCAACGGTAAATCCACTGCTACTGAGAGGTAGTCGAACGGGCGTTGCTTGAACCCATCACCCTCAGCGTAAATCTTATTTGCTCCCAGCAACCGATCAAAAACGAACCTCGTCGCCTCAAAAATCACCGGACCGTGAACCGTGTCCGTCCAGCCGGCATAGACAGAGGCGCCTTTCTCTTGATAGCGTCTCTGATTCCAAAGGCCCCTGGACTGCCACTACTACAAGAGGAAATAAAGACAAAGCTGCCCGGACTGAATTGGCCCCAGTAGTCTCGGATGAACTGGCTGGTGATGCCATAAAACTCATCTGTCAGCGTTTTTCCACCCTTTACGTCAACAATAGCTACGCTGTACACAAGGCGATTCTTACTTAGACCGCTGGCTGGCGGGTTTGGGATTAAGTCCGCCTCCAGTTGTTTGTCACGGGTTGCATTCGGCGATTCGGAAGTTGTAAGGACAAACGCATTCCCCGAATCGGTCTCGGTCGTGCCACCATGTCCATCGAAGAAGAAGACCCCGTCGCCTCCAACATGCCTGAGATTCTCAACGGTTGCTGCTTCATTGATCGGAACATAGTTTTCAGCCGTCAACCAGTTGCTGATGTCAGGAAGTGGATTGCTGAAGAGCGGTCCGAGGGCGAAGCTACAGGCGGGCCTTCGGGGATTGGGGAAGGTTCTCGGGTTGCGGACTTGCCGGAACGGATTGAGCGACTTCGGGCCCGGGGGCGGAGATGGATTGCTGAGCAAATCTGGCTCCCGGTTATTGACAACGATCAGTCCTACCCACGTCGGTGTACTTTGCCCAAACGCAGGAATCAGTGGAGATGCCCGCCGCGGCGAACTCCGGGCGGCTGAGGATGAAATTCAGCATCTCTTGATTCACCGCGCCTGGGTTGGCGCCGTTCTTCAAGGCCTCGAACTTTGCTTTCACCGCGTCCAATGCGGTCAAACGCTGTTCGGGCGTGAGAGACGGGGGCGTTGGTGAAGGTGTTGGCGTCGGCGTAGCTGCGGCACCGAATCTATTCCCGTATTCGGCCGAAGCAATGAATGCCTTGACCATCTCAGCGTTGATGAAATTCCCGTTGAATGCATTCAACTTGGTGAGCCAAAGTCATAGCCCGTGTAGTCTGTGTCCTGCGGATCGTCCGGATTGCGCCGCAGGTAACCAAAGTACTGCATCAACACGAACGCGCGGTTGAATTCCGCGTTCACCAGGTTCTGATGTTCGGCAATTGTCCGGAGCACCTGCGCCCGTGTCTTCGCACTGGTCGTCAGATCGTTCACCAGTTGATTGCGCTCTCCCGAAGACAACGGGTTGCCGGCGTTTGTGTTCAGCTGGTCGACGTACTGCGCCGGCGTCAGAGAAGTTGGTAAGGCGGTGGTGAACCGCAAACGCTGCACAAACTCGGAAGTGAAGGACTGCTTGTTGTCTTCCAGTTGTTGTTGCCAGTTCCCCTGGTTGACGATCACGCCCTGGCCGATCTCCTGAGTGTCCGACAGAAATTCGTTAAGACGAACGATGGGCACTGAAAGTTGATGTGCCCCAGGGTAAGTTGATGTGCCAGCCGCATCACCATAAGCAGCCTTGTAAAGACGTTCCACCAAATAGCCGCTCTGCTGAAACTCGATTGAGAGATAAAACGACGCTGAGACGTTGATGCGCTTAACTTCCGTGCACTGCTGGTCGGCTCCGCACGATGTAATCTGGTTGAGCCAGAAGTTGAGGCCGCTCGGGTCAGGTTCGCGGTTGAGAAAATCCAGATAGTGTATCGGCACAAAGAAGCTGGGTGTGACGATGGGACTTACGCCATTTGCGATGTCATTATCGGCGATGGTTATGGTTGCGGTTGCTGGTGAGCCTAACGTGGCCCCCGATGGGTTGGTGAGACTGACGGTGAAAGTCTCGGGGCCCTCCAGATACGCGTCGTCGATGATCGCAACCGAAACGGATTTGGAAGTTTCGCCGGCAGCGAACTTGACGGCGGTGATACTGGTTTCGTAGTCGCAGCGGGAAGAGGCAATGCCAGTGATCGCCTTACAATTCTGCGCGCCGGCCAGATCGCTGGTCGCCAGGGCCACGGTTGCCGGGCCGCTGGTGTCACCTGAGCGCGTGACAGAGAGCGTAACCCGCTGGTCACCTTCGCCGGCGCTATAGTTCGCGGCGCTGAATTGCACGGTAGCTCCGGTCAGGGTAGAAGACAATTTGTGCCGGCCGCCCCGAGAGAGAGACGTCAACTGGCCTCCTGGCTGGTGCTCGTCAGCCGCGGCGCGCGCCAGGACATTAGTGGCTCACTCGTCTTCGCGCTTTCGTTCCTGAGTCGTGGCAAGGCGGCGTGGCTCAACCGGCCTGCGGGCCCCACCACAACGTGGCGGCCACGAAAGCCGAGATGATTGCAATAGCGACAAAATTTCTTTCTTGAGCCATACGCATGATCTTCAAACTCCTGCGAAACTAAAGACAGGTCTGATTCAACGGGACTGCGCACCGCCAAAGTGAAAGAGGCCTTCTCCTGCGTGCCTACCTAATTACGCGCAAGCCGTGTAACATTCGGCTCAGCCCGACATATCAGGCTGGCCTTTGGCCGCGGACAATATGCAAACTTCGGGTGACGTCACACGGCTGCTCCAGGACTGGAGTGATGGCCGCCGCGAGGCACTGGACCAGTTGCTGCCGCTGGTTTACGACGAACTGCGCCGTCTGGCGCACAGTTACCTCACTCGTGAACGCTCCGGCCACACGCTGCAGACCACCGCGCTGGTTCATGAAGCCTATCTAAAATTGATCGATCAACGCTCAGTCAATTGGCAGAACCATGGGCAATTCTTTGCCATCTCCGCCCAGGCAATGCGCCGCATCCTCATCGACAGCGCGCGCCGGCGCACTTCCGGCAAACGTGGCAGTGGTGGCCCAAAAGTCTCGCTCGACGAAGCTGCAACCGTTTCGGCTGAAACAGCGAACGAATCACTACTGGCGCTTGATCTCGCTTTACAGGAATTGGAGAAAATTGACCCTGAGCAAAGTAAGATCGTCGAGCTGCGCTACTTTGCCGGCTTGACGATCGAAGAGACGGCGGAGGTTTTGAAGAGCTCGCCCGCGACGGTCAAGCGCGAATGGACGATGGCGCGGGCCTGGCTTTATCAGGCGATCAGCGGCGCGCGCGAAGCTCCGGTTGAGCCGAACGATTGAGTGTTTGCGCGTTATTAGTGGGAGCGCATCAAGCCATAGAACCTGTTCTATTTCCTGGCCCCTTCATTCGAGGTCCCTTTGTCAGCGCCGCCCGAAAGTCATGTTATGGGCACAAACCGGCAGCAACTCAAACAGCTCTTCAACGCCGCGCTTGAACTACCGCCGCCCGACCGTGAAGCCTTTCTAAAGTAAATTGCGCGAACGATGACGAGCTTAATAGCGAGGTTTCGGCGCTTTGACGGCAACACGATTCCGCGGGCAATTTCATTCAACAACCTGCGCTGATCGACGTTGGTTTGGTGACCATCGATGAGCACGAACACAGTGCCGCGATCGCTGGTCAACAGATCGGCACTTATAAAGTCATCAGAGAGTTAGGACGCGGTGGCATGGGCGCGGTCTATCTCGCAGCCCGCGCCGATAGATCCTTCGACAAGCAAGTCGCCCTAAAACTCATTAAGCGCGGCATGGACTCGGATGCCATCATCAAGCGCTTTGTAATGGAGCGGCAGATCCTCGCCAATCTGGATCACCCGAACATTGCCCGGCTGATCGATGGCGGGACCACCGAAGATGGCTTGCCCTATTTCGTGTTGGAATATGTCGAGAGGCCTGACCATCACACGCTTCGCCGACCAGCACACGCTCAGCACGACGGCGCGGCTGGTGCTCTTTCGCCGGGTTTGCGCGGCGGTGCAGTTCGCCCACCAGAACCTGATCGTCCATCGCGACCTCAAGCCGAGCAATATCATCGTCACCGAAGATGGAACACCTAAGCTGCTCGACTTTGGCATTGCCAAGCTGCTGAGCGGTGGCGCTTCAGTCGAGGCTACTGGCACGATCGGCCGCGTGCTAACGCCTGAATACGCGAGTCCGGAGGAATTGCGTGGTCTGCGGGTCACGACCAGCAGCGATATCTATTCGCTTGGAGTTGTGCTGTACGAACTCTTGAGCGGTCACCGTCCGTTTAGTTTCGCGAGCCGCTCGCCGGAAGAAGTCGCGCGGCTGATTACGTCGTCAGGGCCCCCGAAGCCAAGCGTCGTCATCACCCGCGTAGAATCCGCGCGTCCAACCAACGATGACGAAGATATCTCGCTGACACCTGAAGCAATCAGCCACACGCGCGATGGGAGCATCGACAAACTGCGCCGTCGTCTCGCCGGAGATTTGGACAATATTCTTTTGAAGACCCTGCGGCAGGAACCTGAACGCCGTTACGCGTCCGTTCAGGAGTTTTCCGAAGACATTCGCCGGCATCTGGCAGGATTGACGGTCACGGCCAGTCCGGACACCCTGGGGTATCGCGCGCGAAAAGTTTGCTCAGAGACATAAAACCGGGGTGATCGCCGCGGCGATTGTCGTCGCCACGCTGCTGGGTGCTACCGGAATTACCGCCTGGCAGGCGCGCGTTGCTCGACGCGAGCGCGACAAGGCTGAACGCCGTTTCAATCAGGTTCGCAAGTTGGCGAACTCGGTTTTGTTTGAATATCACGATGGCATTGAGAACTGCCGGGCTCCACGCCCGTTCGCGAAAAGATGGTTAAGGACGCGCTCGAGTACCTTGATAATCTGTCAGCAGAGAGCAGCGCTGACCGGACACTGCAACGAGAACTTGCTGCCGCCTATGAAAAAGTGGGTGACGTGCAGGGAAATCCCTTCGGAGCAAATCTGGGCAACCAGGATGGCGCGCTTAAGAGCTACCAGGAAGTCTCTGGCAATTCGCGGGAAACGTTGCTGATCTCAGATGCGAACAGTTTTCAAGCGCGGTCCGATTTAGCGCAAAGCTACGAAAAGATCGGCGACATTCTATGGGCAAAGGTAAGAGCGCGGAATCGCAGGCCAGCTACCGCAAAGCATTGACGATTTACGAGGAGCTCGCAAAATCTGGAAACTTGCGCGACCCGACCAGTTTTGTACGCCTTTACAATCGAATCGGAGAGACGCAAGAGCAAGCCGGGGATCTGCAGGGCGGCTTGAAGAGTCATCAAAGCGAACTCAAGGCGAGGCGAGGACCTGGCGGCGATTGATCCGACGAACCCTGTTTATCGCAGTGCGGTCTCATCCGCCGACACGAAAATCGGCGATATCTTTTTCCAACTCGATGATTACAAAACTGCCTCCGAGCATTATCAAAGGTCTCTGCCGATTCTCCGGGAACTTTCCGCGAACGACCAAACAAACACAAACTTGCGACGCAAAGTCAGCCTGCTCCTGGCGAGACTGGCCCTGGCAAAAATGAACACCGGTGAACTGGCTGAGGCGATTGAATACAACAACGAGGCGATTCAAATTCTGAAAAGAACTGTCCGCTGCCGACCCGAACAACTTTCAAGTTAAATACAACCTGGTCGATATCATCAGCAATCTCGCTGAGGCGTTTGGTCGGATGGAGAACTTTGCTTCAGCAGAGGAGAAATTCGAGAATCATTTTCACAGTTCAAAGAACTCCTGGCTGAGAATCCCAACTTTGCCCAGGTCCGCAGCCATTTTGCCAACTCCCTTTCTATCTATGCCGGGATGCTGATGAAGCACGGCAATGCTGCAGGCGCGTTGGAGAATTATCGACAAGCTCTGGCGACTCTCGAAGGCGGAACTGATAAGAATGAATCAACCGAAACCCTGGCTGAGGTTTACGAAGGCATTGCGGACGCGCAAATAATGCTCAGCAAGAAATCGGGAAGCCTGAGCGAAGTCGAAATGTATCAGAAGAGCCTTTCCGTTTGGACCGATTTACAACAACGAGGCATGCTCACCCCGAATTATGCGAACAGACCGAACGAAGTAAAACAAAAGATCGAGAGAGGATCGAGGTTGCGCTACGGCGCTAGAGTTGTGACCACTTTACGAAGGCTAAGGGGCAGTAGTCCTGGTTGAATTCTCTGTGACATCTCTGCGTAAGCGGAGCAGACGCAGCGTAAAGCTGAAATCACGACACCACTCGCTTTAGATCCCTCTTGACAGTACTGCCTTCCGGCGCGTAGGTTCGTTCACCGCCGGCAGCGACCAAAACTCCGAAGAGTAATTCAGCTCGAGATTTGAAACCCGGATGGAGGCGCATCTGTTCTGGTGAATGGCGCGGTCTTCAAAACCGTTAGTGAGACTGCGAGAGCAGGCTCAGGTAGGTTCGATTCCTACACGCCTCCGCCAAAATCATTTAGCGGTAGCAGTAGTCAGCGGTTGACCTCAAATGTCCCACCTGACTTTGCAATAACTTTTCCCCACTCTTCGTTAACCGCATTGATAAAAAGCTTGCACGCATTTAGTATGATTGACGGCTTCTTCACTGAAGTGCTATCCCCACTGCGCACGCTCGTAACAAAACGAACCTTCTCGCCGGATGATTAGCTTGCACTCTAAATGCTCTGACTGGCGACACGCTGATGAAAGATTGGATAGCTCTCAACATGACGCCCGGCGTGGGGCCGCGATGTGACGGCCCGGCTGCTCGAACGATTTCGGATCGGCTGGAAGCCATCTTTGACGCTCCGCGGCGCGAACTGCGCCTTGCTGCGACTGACGCCGGAGTCGATCGAGAGCATCGCCACGCGTGAATTGTACGACCGGGCCGAAGTCTGAAATTGGAAAAGTGCGGCAACTCGGCGGCGAGATTCTGGTGCTCGATGATGGGGTCTATCCGGCGTTGCTGCGCGAGACTTACGATCCTCCGGTCGTCGCTCTACGTGAAAGGCGCCTGGTCGGAATGTTTTGACCGACCGTGCGTGCGCGATTGTCGGATCGCGTCGTTGTTCCACCTATGGCCAGAACGCGGCGCTGATGTTGTCGCGCGAGCTGGCCCAGCGCGGCGTCACCATCGTTTCCGGCCTGGCTCGCGGCATTGATGCGGCGGCCCATCGCGGCGCGCTGGAAGCCGGCGGCCGAACTGTCGCCGTGATGGGAACCGGCCTGGATCAGGTCTATCCACGCGATCATCGGAAGCTGGCTGATGACATTCTGAAACAGAATGGCGCGCTGGTTACTCAGTTTCCGCTGGGCACGCCGCCCGTCTCGGAAAACTTTCCTTATCGCAATCGCGTGATCAGTGGATTGAGTCTCGGCGTAGTCGTCGTTGAAGCCGCAGAGAATTCCGGCTCGCTGATAACTGCGCGTCTGGCGATGGAACAGAACCGAGAAGTGTTTGCCGTGCCGGGCAACATCACCTCGCGCAATTCATTCGGCACCAACTATCTAATCAAAGGCGCCGGAGCCAAGCTGGTCCAGCAATGGCAGGATGTGGCGAGTGAACTGCCGGCTGAGATCGCCGCGCAACTGCTGCCGCCGCCGAGCCGAGAAGAAGAAAGGGCGAGCTGGTCGATCAACTTCAGCTCACCCCGTCAGATCTGAATGAACACGAACGCGCGATATTCAAGCTACTGACAACCGACACCCTCAGCAGATCGATGCGCTGGCGGAATCGACAAAGCTTTCGATCACTCAACTCACCGCCGCGTTGCTCACGCTGGAAATGCGCGAGTTAATTCGCGCGCTGCCCGGCAAGTGCTTCGTGCGAAAGCTGTAGCACTTATGATTTTTGCAGTTCCGCCAGAGCCGCCAGCACTTCAGCACTGTGCCCGCCAGGCTTAACCTTCAAGAAGACCTTCGCGATCTTACCCTGCGGATCGATGATGAAGGTATTCCGAGCTGATAATTTCATCCCGTTGTATTCCATCAATGAGCCGTAATTGTCAGAGACTTTCGTGTCGACATCAGACAGCAGCTTGAAGGCCAATCCTTCTTTCGCGCAAAAGCTTTTGTGAGATTCGGCGGTATCGACACTAACGCCAAGGATCACGCTGTTCGCGGCTTTGTACTTATCAAGGTCGGTCTGGAAGTTGTGGGCCTCCAAAGTGCAGCCGCTGGTGAAGTCTTTCGGATAGAAGTAGAGCACCACCCACTTCCCACGAAACTCTTTTAGCGACGCCTGATTACCTTCGTTCGTTGTCAGCGTAAACTCAGGAGCTGCGCTGCCGACTGCCGGCGGATCTGCGGGAACGAATGCCAGCGCTACGGAAGCGCACATCGTCAAAACTGCAAGAAACAGAAAAATCTTTTTCATAGCAACTCACTTTCAGAAAGGAATAGTCCGGGCACAACCAATATATAACGAGGCGAGTTGCTCCGGCGAACCGCAGATCTCGATCGCTCCCAGGAAACCGCGCGATCTCTGTACCGCAGACTGTCTAGTCTGCGCGCTTTCCGCAACCCGGTTCAGGAACCAGATCTCCAGGCAGGCTGGACAGCCTGTGCGGTACACTTGATCGCCCCGGGGAATTCAGAATTCGGCAACAAAAGGCAATGATTGCTGTTTGCAACAATGAGCAGTTTGACGGCTAGGGCACTCTTAGTGTTATTTTCAAGAGCCGCCCAAAACTCTTTCAGCATTTGCGTTGGAAGCAACCCACAGGCATCGAAGTGTCATCAGTGCGTGACTGGATTTGAGAAGTCAATGGCAAAGAACCTCGTAGTAGTCGAATCGCCCGCCAAGGCGAAAACGATCAATAAGTATCTCGGCAAGGACTTCATCGTGATGGCCTCGATCGGGCATATCAAAGATCTGCCTTCAAAGGGCCTGGGCGTCGACGTGCTAAACAATTTCGAGCCGGAATACGAGATCATTCCCGACTCGAAAAAGCGCAACAATAAAAAGATCGTCGCAGATCTGAAGAAGACTGCGAAGCTGGCCGACGCAATTTATCTCGCCGCTGACCCTGATCGTGAAGGCGAAGCCATCTGCCAGCATCTGGCCGAAGAGATTGTGCCCAAGAAACCGGCCGTTCCTGCGTTTCGGGTGATGTTCAACGAGATTACCAAGCGCGCCGTGCAGGCAGCCTTCGAACATCCGAAACAGATTGACGCGAACCTGGTTGACGCGCAACAGGCGCGGCGCGTTCTCGATCGTCTGGTGGGATACAAAGTCTCGCCGCTGCTCTGCCGCACGATTGGCGGCCGCTTGAGCGCCGGCCGGGTGCAATCGGTCGCGCTGCGCATGGTGGTGGAACGCGAACGCGAGATCGAAGCCTTCGTCAAGACCGAATACTGGACCATCGCCGCGAATCGTCTCCGGCAATCAACCGCCACCGTTCGATGCGCGACTGCTGAAGGTTTCAGACCAGACAGTCAAGACCAGTGGTTTCGATCAGGATCTGAAAAAGTCTGAGATTCTGATCGGCACCGATGCCCTGGCGAACGAAATCGTCGCCGAAGCTAAGACACCAGACCTTCGTGGTCGATGAAGTCACCACCAAAGAGCGCAAGCGCAATCCCGTGCCGCCCTTCATCACTTCGAAAGTTGCAGCAGGAAGCATCGCGCAAACTCAGCTTTCCGGTGAAGCGCACGATGATGATCGCGCAGCACCTCTATGAAGGCGTCGAGATTGGCGAAGAAGGTCCGGTCGGCCTGATCACGTACATGCGTACCGACTCGACGCGCGTCGGCGAAGCGGCGCTGGGCGAAGTGCGCGGGTTCATCCAGGGACAGTACGGCGCAAATTATCTTCCTGAGAAAGCAGTTCATTATCGCTCGAAGAAGGACGCGCAGGACGCGCACGAAGCGATTCGTCCAACCGACGTCACGCGCACGCCGGATTCGCTGGCGAAGTATTTGAAGCCGGAAGAGCTGAAGCTCTATCGATTGATCTGGCAGCGCTTTGTCGCCTCACAGATGATGCCGGCGCTGTTCGATCAAACGACGATCGATATCAAAGCGGGCCGCTTTGTATTTCGGGCGACCGGATCGGTGCAGAAGTTTGACGGCTTTCTGAAGATTTACCAGGAAGGCCGCGACGAAAAAGACGGACGACGATGAAGACGAGCGCACTTTGCCGCTGGTGACCAAAGGCGAGACGCTGGCGCTCAACAAGATCGATCCCGAGCAACACTTTCACCGAGCCGCCGCCGCGCTTCACCGAAGCCACTCTGGTGAAGGTTCTGGAAGAAAAAGGAATCGGCCGGCCGTCAACCTACGCCGCGATCATGACTGTGATTCAGGATCGCGAGTACGTGGAAAAGAAGGAAGGCCGCTTTCATCCCACCGCGCTGGGCAAGACCGTCAACGACGTTTTGATCGAAGGCGGCTTTGACGATCTCTTCAACGAGACGTACACCGCGCGGATGGAGCACGAGCTGGACGAAATCGAAGAAGGCAAGCTCGAAGTGGACCGACGCCTCGAGAGAGTTCTATGACAAGTTCAAAGACGATCTCACAAAATTTACGCAGTACGCGAAGGACATCAAAGAGAAAGAAACTCCGACCGACGAAGTCTGTCTGAAGTGCGAGACGCCCGGCATGGTGCAGAAGCTCGGGCGCTTCGGCAAGTATCTCAAGTGTAATAACTGCGGCGCGACGCGCGATGCGGAACCGGTAGCGGTCGATGGATCGCGCTTCAGCCGAAGGCTCCGCAGATGGCGAAGAAGAGATCGAGGCTTGCGAGTTGTGCGGCAAGCAGATGCAGCTCAAGCGCGGACGCTTCGGCCCGTTCTATGGTTGTTCCGGTTATCCTGAATGCCGCAACATCCGCAAGATTTCCAAGAGCGGCAAGGTCAATGCGCCTCCGGTGCCGATTGACGAGAAGTGCCCGCTCGACGACGCCCAACTGGTGAAGACGCCAGGGCCGCTTCGGCGAATTCATCTCGTGCTCGAATTATCCGAAGTGCAAGTACATCAAGCAGGAAACCACCGGCGCTAAGTGTCCGCGTCCCGGCTGTGGCGGCGACATCGTCGTGAAGAAATCGCGCCGCGGAAAACTCTTCTACGGCTGCGCCAATTATCCGAAGTGCGACACGGTTTACTGGGACAAGCCGGTCGAGGAAAAATGCCCGCAATGCGGCAAGCCGTTCCTGCTGGAGAAGACTCTCAAGAAAGGCACCACTCGCCGCTGCGCGGATGAAGAGTGCGGATATAAGAGCGATCTGATGCCGCCACCAACCGCCGGATACACAGCGCAGACAAGCGCGCTTGAAGTACACGATGGCCCTCTAACTAAGTCAAACTCCTCATGAACAAACCCGAGGCCGAGTCGCTCCTACGGCAAATGCTCGGCGCTGACAAATCATTTCGTGAAGGACAATGGGAAGCGATTCATGCGGCTGCGGTTCTGAAGCAGCGGGTGCTGGTAGTTCAACGCACCGGCTGGGGTAAGAGCATCGTTTACTTTATCGCGACTAAAATTCTCCGTGACGGAGGCTCAGGCCCGGCTTTGCTCATCAGCCCTCTGCTCGCGCTGATGCGAAATCAAATCGAAGCCGCGCGCAACATTGGCTTGCGGCCGTTCACAATCAACAGTGAGAACCGTGACGACTGGAACCAGGCATACGTCGCGATTTCAAACAACGAGTGTGACATCCTGCTTATCTCGCCTGAACGACTGGCAAATCCTGACTTTCGCAGCACGGTCTTATCGCGAATCCAAAACAGCATCGGTCTGTTCATCGTTGACGAGGCGCACTGCATCTCTGACTGGGGACATGACTTCCGCCCGGACTATCGCCGCATCGTACGCATCCTGCAACTGCTGCCGGCAAAGGTGCCGGTGGTCTGCACGACGGCGACAGCTAACAACCGCGTCGTCGACGATGTCGTTGTGCAGATTCCGAACCTGCAAGTGCAGCGGGGACCCTTGACGCGCGCTTCGCTGAAACTTTTCAACATCAGACTAGCCGACCAGAGTGAGCGCCTCGCGTGGCTCGCTGAATTCGTTCCGAAGCTTCCGGGCAGCGGCATTATTTATTGCCTGACGATTCCAGACACGCGACGAGTTGCCGAGTGGCTCCGGCAGAAGGGAATCGAGGCTCGCGCATATCATTCAAACCTCGAGAACGAAGAGCGTTTGGAAGCAGAGCGAATGTTAATTGCCAATGAATGCAAGGCTCTGGTTGCCACAGTCGCGCTCGGGATGGGTTTTGACAAGCCCGATCTCGGTTTCGTGATCCATTTTCAGCGGCCCGGGTCGGTGATCGCTTATTACCAACAAGTCGGCCGCGCCGGGCGCGCCGTTGACGAAGCCTACGGCATTTTGTTGAGTGGCCGTGAAGATGATGAGATTCAGGAATACTTCATTCGGTCCGCGTTTCCGCCGGCGGAAACGATGTCGCGCGTTTTGCAGGCGGTTGAGCAAACCTCTGGAGTGACCGTCCATGAACTGCTGTCGCAGATGAATTATCGCCGGGGGACGATCGATAAGGCGTTGAAATTGTTGGAAGTGGATGGCGCTGTTATTCGCGATGGCCGTGCTTATGTGCGCACAACCAATGCCTGGCATCCGGACTTGATGAGATCTGCTCAAGTGACCCAGAACCGCCGTAATGAAGTAGAGGAGATCAGGCGCTACGTCGATCACCGCGGCTGCCTGATGGAATTTCTGGCCCGAGCCCTTGATGATCCAACGCCAAAGCCGTGCGGAAAATGTATGAATTGCGCCGGACAAACTCAACGTCAGGAGATTCCGCGGCAAACGATTCTCGAAGCCGTCGAATTCCTGCGTGGCGATGAGATTGTCATCGACACCCGGAAGCAATGGCCCGCGGCGGCGCTCGACGAGATTCAGAAAGTCATGCCAGATGCCATTAAGCTTACGCAGCAAGGAAGACCGAGCACCAGGATTCCGGAAGCAGTTACGGCCACAGCAGGGTCGTGCGTTATCGATATACGGCGATGCGGGTTGGGGACGAGCCGTCGCTGACGGCAAGTACGGCGCGAAACACTTCAGCGATGAGTTAGTGCAGGCAACCGCTCGATTGATTCGCGAGCGGTGGCGTCCAGAGCCGTTTCCCGAGTGGCTTACCTGCGTTCCATCTAATCGCCAACCGACGCTGGTCTCGGACTTTGCCAATCGGCTGGCTGGCATCCTGAACGTAGCTTTCATACCTGTAATCGCAAAAACTCGTGAAACGGAACCGCAGAAATCCATGGAGAACAGTACGCAGCAAGTGCGGAATCTCCTGGGAGCGTTTTCTGTTGGACGTGGTATCCTCAAAGCGCCGGTCCTTTTGGTTGATGACGTGATTGACTCAGGCTGGACAATAACTATGATTGCCGCTCTGCTCCGATTAAAGGGAAGCGGCCCGGTCTTTCCTTTTGCGCTGGCCAGAGCAACCGCGGGTGATTCGTGATCGATGCGCGGGAACAATTGAGCGACGATGCTGCGGCGGTCGTCATGTTGTGTTCGAGGTTGGGCCTGGGTGATGACGGTGAATCGCGCAGGTCACCGCTGACACTCAGACAATGGAACGTCCTCGCGCGGAAAATCCACGACTCGGAATTGAAACGGCCCGGCGCCCTTTTGGGAATTTCTGCCGCGGAGATCTCGAAACGCCTCGAAATTCCGGATGTCGAAGCTGAAAACATCGCCACGTTATTGGATCGCGGTGGAGCCATTGCGCTGGCGCTGGAACAATTTTCCGCCGCTGGTATCTGGTGCGTCACGCGAGTTGATGAATCGTATCCTGCGCGACTTAAAAATCATTAAAGCATCAATCCCCGCCCGTTCTGTTCGGCGCCGGCGACTCGTCAATTCTGGATAAGCGGGCGATTGGAGTCGTCGGGTCGCGAAATGTCGACGAGGTTGCAGCCGGCTTCGCCCGACGCCTGGGGAACTATGTGCTCGCTCTTCAGTGGTCAGTGGTGTCGGGAGGCGCCCGCGGAACTGATCGGCTCGCCATGCAGGGGGCGCTTGACGCAGACGGGTGTGCCGTTGGAATGGTTGCGGACGGTCTTAACAGAACCATTCGGCAGGCGGACGTGAGAGATTTCATCAGCCCGCGGGCGGCTCGTTTTATTGACACCTTATCAGCCTGACAGCGGGTTCTCTATTGGCGCGGCCATGGGCCGTAACAAGCTGATCTACGGAGCGTCTGATTTTGCCGTAGTGGTATCGAGTGAACTGCAAAAAGGCGGCACGTGGGCCGGGGCGACTGAAGCGCTAACGGCAGGCTGGTGCCCATTGTTTGTGCGTTCAGGCAAAGATGTCGGAGCCGGGAATCAGGAACTTATTAAGAAAGGCGCGCGGGCAGTTTGTGATACAGACCTCAGCGAAACAGATCGACATTATCGGCTGGATGACCGAGAACTCACAGAGCTCTGAAAGACCGCCCGAGCAAGTTCAACTTTCCTTCTGCGTAGAGAGCTTCAGTGCGCGTGGTGTCCTGGTTGTGTCTTGCCTCGAGAGTATGCAGGCGGCCTCTTCATTCACACCGGGCTTTAGCCCGGTGACCGGAGCCATGAACATTCGAAACCGTTTCAACGGTTTCTCGGCTGGCTGGCGACCTAGCTTGTTCGGGCTCAACCACTCAGTGATCTGTCAAGAGGCAAACCGTTAAAACGGTTTCACGCATCTTTCGTGCCGCTCATCACCGGGCTAAAGCCCGGTGTGAATGAGACGGGGAACTATTCGAGTTTTAAAGCGCAAACATCACTAGCCGAGCATGCGCTCGATCACGCCGTAACTCGCCTCTAAAGCTTCGCCTAACTTCTCAGGCTGGCTACCGCCGCCTTCGGCCATGTCGGCTTTGCCGCCGCCACGTCCGCCGATGATTGGGGCGAGTTCTTTGATCACCTGTCCGGCTGGAACTTTTTGGTGAGATCGTCAGAGGTGCGCACAATTAACGAAGCTTTGCCGTCGTTGGCGCGTCCAATCACAACCACGCCCGGATTTGATTCGATCGAGCAGCGTGTCGGAAAGCTGACGCATGCCGGCAGCGTCGAGGCCGCTGGCTTCCTTCGCCAACACGCGCACGCCGGCAATCTCGCGAGCTTCATCGCCGTTTGAAGCGGAAGCTGAACAATGGCGCCGCTGGCGATTTTCAACTTTAACTCTTCAGCTTCGCGGCGCGCTTTCTTCAATTCATCCTGAAGCTTGCCGATCACGTTCGGCAGTTCCGCGCGCGACGTGCGCAGATTTGCAGCCGCTTCCTCAATCAATCTTTCGTCCTCCCGAAAACGTTCGTAAGCATCAAAGCCGGTGACCGCGCGAATGCGGCGCACGCCCGAAGCGATCGATTCATCACTGATAATCTTGAACACGCCGATGTCGCCGGTCGCCCGCACGTGCGTGCCACCACAAAGCTCTTTGAAAAACCCGGCACGGTCAGCACCCGCATCATGCCCGAATATTTTTCGCCAAACAGGGCCATCGCGCCGGCGCGAATCGCGTCTTCCACCGGCATGATGTCGGTGTCGACTTTCACGTTTCGCAGCACCTGTTCGTTGACCAGCCGTTCGACTTCCTGGATCTCTTCGTCAGTCATCGGCTGAAAGTGATTGAAGTCAAAACGCAGATAATTTGGCGCCACAATTGAGCCCGCCTGCTTCACATGCGTGCCGAGCACCTCACGCAGCGCCGCATGTACGAGATGAGTCGCCGTGTGATTGCGTCGCGTCGCATCACGCTTCTCGACATTTACTTCAGCCGTTATTGTGTCTCCAACTTTGATTCGCGCCCTTTTCGATTTTGACCTTGTGAACGATCAGACCTTGGGCCGGCGAATACGTATCGAGAACATTCGCGATGAGGGCGGTACCGCCCGCGTGAGCGGGTGGGTTAATGAAGCTTCCCACATCACCGACTTGCCCTCCTGATTCAGCATAGAACGGAGTCTGATCGAGAACGACTTCGCCTTCCTGTCCTTCAATCAATTCGTCAACTTCTCCATAACTACGAATTAAAGCCTGAACGCGAGAAAGGTCGGACCGAACTCCGTCATACCCTGTGAATTTCGATTTTCCAACGCGGGCAAGAACTTTCGCGTGGACAGGGTCCCGTAAGATAACCCGATCACTTGCGTCTTTCTCGTCGTTCTGACTTTGAAGTTCCTGTAAGGCTAAGTAGAACGCTTCGTTAAAGTGACTCTCATCAACGTTGAACCGTGCTCTTCCAAACTGACCCGAACAAGATCCGGAGGTACTCCGTACGTGTCATTGAAGCGGGCTAACGAGATCTTCAACTCATCCTCCGTGATCGGAAAGCCTGTCTTCTCGATCAATGTCCGAAGTTGTGCAGATGACATGCCGATTTTGGAAAACCGTTTTGCGAACATACGATAGTGATCTGGTTCTAGTTTTATCGATCCATTGCGGTATTCTCTGTCGACTCGTTCCCTTACGGCCTCTGCAACGGTCGCTGCGTCCTCATCACCGCGTTTTTCACACTCCTTAAGGATCTCGTAAAGCCAATGAGTCTATTAAACGCTCCGCCTGGTCGCAGGAACTCATCCAGTTTGTTGAGACCCACAGTCAAAGTAGTACCGAAACGCTCCTCTTCCAACTTCACCATCTTGTCGATGAAGTCACGATGGCTCTCCAGTTCCGGAAAGCCTCACCCATCTGATCGACCACGAAATTCGTGACTTTATGAAAGAACAAGCCTTCAAAGCCCAGCGTGTGCCGTCCTTGATAAATCGCGCGTCGCATGATCTTTCTCAAGACGTAATTTCGTCCTTCATTCGCCGGCAGAATTCCGTCGGCAATCGCAAACGCAGTCGCGCGGGCATGGTCAGCGATCACGCGGCAGGCAAACTGTTTTTGTTCGTCTAACTTCTCGTATGCGCTCATGAAATCCTACTTCTGTCTTAATATCGCAATCACGGCGTCGGTTATCTTCCCGGTTGCGCCATCGCTCAAAATTCCCACTCGCCGGTTTATCAGTCTCTCGTGTCCCGTAAAAATCTTGTTCGGGCGAGCAAAGCTTCTTTGACGCAGAGAACCTGCCACAAAATCCGGGTCTTGGATTTCAATCGCTCTTTCGTCGATTCCGGCGTTACTCGTGATTTGGCACAAGAACCAATCTTGCGGGCTGGCCCGCGCTAAGACTACCGCCGGACGAAGTTTACTGTCCGACAGGTCGGAAAAGGGGAAGTCGACTAGCACGACGGAAGCTCTGCCAAATGCTGCCACGCTTTATCCTCCTCCGGAGTGTTCCACTCTTCACCGAGCGACTTTTCGCTGAGCAAAGCCGTTTCGGAAACCTCAATCTTTGGCTCTTCGTCCAAAATCGTCACTAGCGCTCGCCGGTTTTTCTCCAACTTAATATTCTCATGCAGAATGATTCGACCCTGCGTATCGATCGTTGCTTCAAGTGTCTGGCTCATCTTTGTAACTCTCCTTGGGAAAGCTGCGCCGTAAATTCAACAATCGGATGGATCAGATCGGTTTCGTAATTCGACTTCACTCCCTGCAGGACAACCGCGAGTCGTTCCAGTCCCATGCCGGTGTCGACCGAAGGCGCCGGCAAAGGATCAAGTTTGTATTTACCGGGCCCGACTTCGCTGCGTTCGAACTGCATGAAGACCAGATTCCAAATTTCGGTAATCGTGTCACCGGGACCGTTCACGTTTGCGACGCAGTTCTCAGCATCGCCGGCGTCGTCGCCCATGTAGTAATGGACTTCGCTACAAGGCCCACACGGACCGGTTTCGCCCATCTGCCAGAAATTATCTTTGCGCCCGTAGCGCAGGATGCGTTCGCGCGGCGCGCCTACCTGTTCCCAGAACTTCTCGGCCTCTTCGTCAGGGCCGACTTCATTGTCACCTTCGAAAACGGTGAACCACATGCGGGCCGGGTCGAGCTTGTATTCATTCACCAGCAGGTCCCAGGCAAACTTGATCGCGCCTTCCTTGAAATAGTCGCCGAAGGAAAAATTCCCCAGCATTTCAAAAAAGGTCTGGTGGCGCGCGGTCTTGCCGACTTCGTCCAAATCGTTGTGCTTGCCGCCGGCGCGCACGCATTTCTGGGACGAGCAGGCGCGCACATAATCGCGCTTTTCCGCGCCCAGAAAGACATCTTTAAATTGATTCATTCCCGCGTTGACAAAAAGCAACGTCGGATCGTTAGCGGGCAAAAGCGGACTGGAACGCACACGTGTATGGCCCTGCCGCTCGAAGTACTCGAGGAATTTTTCGCGAATTTCGGAACCTGTTAGCATAAAGCAAAAGTTTAGCACGGGGCTCAGATGTCCGCGAATTAGACAAAATTCTTATCAGAGAGAACTGCGTTACAAAGTCTCTGTCGTCGTTGGTACGACAGAGGGAGTCAACTATATGATTGCTCTCCCAAAAGAAAGTGGGAGTCGAGCTGTGCCACTACTAAACGGTAGTGTCCTAATCTAACGGGATTTAGTTTCTTGTGAGGTAAGCCCGAATGGAGAAAAGCACCTGGATTCCACTAGCCGCGCTAATTGCAGCTATTATTGTTCCGTTTTCTAACAGCTTGTTCCAAGACTGGCTTAAAAGCGTTCTGAGAGAATCGCGAGCGCAAATCCCGCATTAGCCCAGCCTAACGCTATCACCCAAGCCGGAAGTTCGCCTTCGGGTGCCAGTAGATTCATTACGCGCAGAGGGCGATGGTTTATCATTTCGGTGCAAGTACTTGCCGGGGCAATTGCATTGCTGTTTATTCAAGCTAATTGGCCTTCAAGGACGGTCAGCAATTGGTTGAACATAACCCTGGCAGTGATTTTATTTATTAGCGTGCAAGCGTTGCCGTGGCTACTAAAAAGGTTCCCCAAAATGCCGCCAGCCGGACCAGAACCGCCACCCTGCGTATGTTTGGTCTACTTTGGGACAGAGAACAGAGTCCCTTATGCCCTGCCGATCAAACTCTGCTCGGTTTCTTCATGCGGCACGCTAACCAGCATTTTGACATTCTGCAATGTCCCACCTGCGGGAACCGTTTTCAATCCACGATGACGCTTTAGGCAATCTTCAACTCTTACAGGCCAGACAGCGCGTTTTTCACCGGATGCAGGTTATACAGGGCGGACGACAATGATGATGGTTTCAGATTAGGACACTACCTACTAAACAAATTCCTTGACAAGCCCTCGCCTTGCCGTCTCTAATCAAAACCAGGCTCGACGTTCCGGTTAAAATTTTCCGCCCGCTCCTCTCAGACGCCTAAATCCAAAAGCAATTAAGACTTCCACTCTCGTTGGAGACCATTCGCATGCGAATTCATTACCGAACCAGAATCTTCCAGACATTTCTGTTATTTGCAGCGACGGCGCTGCTTTCGATGAATATATCTGCTCAACAGGAGCGTTCTGTGGCCGGCGTTACGACTAAAGAGGAACCGCCGAAAACCGGATTGCGAGTCCTCAAAGTATTAGGCGATCCAGCGGAGGAAGCCGGCATGCAATCGATGGATGTCATCTCCCGCTATGGCAACTATCAGATCGTCGACGCTTCGAGTTACTTCGCGGCCCGCGAAGCTTATGAGAAATTCCCGCAATCGAAAGTCGAAGTGATCTATTGGCACAACCGCGAACGAGTCGCCACCTGGGTGAAACCGGGGCGTCTGAATATTGAGTTCAACGAGTATGGCGCGGTCGCCTACCACTTGGGTGCACTCATAAAGAACTTGGATAGCATGATCGCACTACCCCCTTACTGGGTAGATCAACAAACAGGCAAAGGCCCAACAGAAATGCGCGACAAGTTGATACCCGAAATCAACGTTGCAATTGATAAGGCGGAATTGGACGGCTCACTCACGCCGGCTCAAATTCTGGTTGCGAGAATAAACGCCATACCCGATGACCGCGCCGGCTGCCGAAGTGGAAAAGCAATCTCAACTGATAACGGAACTGATCGCAAAACAGCCGAACAGTTTCACCGAGTACCTGGGGTCTGACGTGTTCTTCCAAAGTAAGCGGTACCGGCCGGCAATCGTGTGTTTCAAACGGGAACTCGAAAATCATCCCGAGAACGTCAGTGTCCGGCTTAACCTCGGCGTCGCGTATTTCAGATTGCGCATGTTTGCCGAAGCTGATGCCGCGGCCGACTATGGGTTAAAAGATGAAGGCCTAAGCGAGTATGGTCACTGCCGTAGCTTTCCAGATAAAAGCTAATGCGGCACTCGGCGCGTCGAGACTTTGTCGCGGCGCTCGACTTTGCCGAAAAGGCTTTCACGGCAAATCCGAGATCTAATTACCTGATGTCGCTCTGGCAATTTGCCGCCGCTCAGACGGGCGATTTGCAAAAGTTTTACGAGGTGGTCGGAGCGACCGAGAAAGCCTTGCCGAAAGATTATGCGAATCTGCGCTGCCGCACCGACGCGATCGAAGCTTATATCCTGTTCAAGAATAATCAGCCTGAAAAGCGCGAGCCCCTCACTATCAAATGGGCAGGAACAGAGAAACTCAATTCAAATCCCAGGTATTGGGAACAGTATCCCAGCGGCGAAGACGTCGTGAAGGTTTGGCAGCAATTGGTCGCTCAAAACTGATTCTGTTCAGCCCGGCTTGAGTTATTGATTGAGTTGCTCCCACCTCATTCCCGCTGACGTCTCGCAAACAGCCACTGGCGTCGCACATTTCTCTTGATCAATCCGTACCGCACGACGATACTTCTGCGCCGGTACAAGAGAATTGCGCACATTCCTTCTTCTCATCATCAGCGTGATGATCATCTGTTCGATGATCGCCGCGTGCACACGCAAGCGCGCCTGGACCGGACCTCAGTTCAGTGGCCGCCTCCTCGTGTTGGCCCAGGACTCGGACCTGCACTCTGATCTGATCGAAATAACGCCGGCGCCTGATTCGACCTACATTCACAAAGTTATTATGAGCGACGTGTTCGCCGCGACTGTCAGTCCCGACCAAACACGGCTTTTGTACTCGCACAGAGATGGACTCTTCTTACGTGAACTGCGCACCGGAGATGTGGAACAAGTCGTCCCATCAGCCGACGGGACCCCGCGTTGTCTGGCCTGGTCGCCGGACAGCAAACGGTTCAGCTTTCGTTCAAGCGAAAGCCAACAACGGACAGTGCGGGCTGGTTTGTATGTCTCGGACCTGGACGACAACACGAAGCTGATCTGGGAGAGTTGGGTTGGTGGAGTGTCCTCAGATTGTGACGTTCACTGGATCGCTCCCGATCGTTTAATCTTTGACCGCGTCCTGCGCGCCACTCCGCAACAGGAAAAAGTGGGCGAGGTGCTGCTCGCCAACACTACCACCGTTGCGACTCTCGGCGATCCGGTAAAGTTCGTGGACACGGACAAAGCGTGGTCAATCGACGAAGTATGTCAGTTCGGAACTACTGCAATAGTCAGACCTCAACATAAAGAGTATCCCGTTTTTGTCGCGAAAGACCTGAACGATCTTAAGACCCTCAAGCCGGCCCAGGCTTGCGCGGATTGTCGATTTGCAGGATTCGCGGCCAGGACCTGTGTGCCGTTTTTTATGTCCTCGGACCTCAAGACCAGCAGCGACCTGTTCTCACTGAGTCCCGTCGACGGAAAGCCACAAAAACCACCCGCATAAACCAGGTTTTCGCCATTACCGCGAAGATGATGATCAATTCTTCCGCCGGGTTAATGGCGGTGGGAAGCGGCGATTCGCTATTCCTGGTCGATACCGCGTCCGGCAACGTCGAGCCGTTCTTTCCCAGGTCGTTTAGCGCAAGCCTTAACAAAAGGATAATCTCCATCCAACCTATCGGCTGGTTCGAGAATTAGCATCCGCAGATTGCGCAGATTACACAGATAGAAAGAAGAGGAGTGAACGAAGAAACGGTCACGTCTTCGCTTCATTGTGAAATGACTCTTGAGGTTAATCTGTGAAATCTGCGTAATCTGCGGATTCTTGGGTTGAGTCTCAGCCCATCATGAGTTATTGATCAGTACAATGCCGAAACACCTTCTTATCCTGTTGACGATTATCATCGCCGGTGCGCTGACGGTAGGCTGCAGCAGCCCGACAGTTAAAGAGGATCCTAAGTTCAGCGGCCGGCTGCTCTTGCTTAGCGGCGATCCGGCGAATGGCGCAAATCTGATTGAATTGAGCGGCAGCGGCCCGGCCTACAATACTTCGATAATCACCGAGGGCGTTTTCGAGGCCGTGCCCAGTCCCGACCAGAACCAGCTTTTGTTCACCACCAAAGACGAGCTGCTGGTGCGTGACTTAAAGACCGGCAACGTCAAATCATTGATTAAGGGCGCGAGCTTCTGTCTTTCGTGGGCTCCGGACGGAAACCACTTCAGCTATAAGCAGACGGCCGGTAACCAGACCAAGCTTTTTGCCTCGGACATGGACGGCAAAGCGAAGATGATCTGGGAAGACAGTTTTGGATCAGGCGAACGATCCGCGGGCGCATTCGGTTGTGCTCAATGGATCGCACCCGACCGGCTGATCTTTGACCGCCTGCTGGGCGCAGTCATCCAGAAGAAGGGCGGCGAACCACCAAACCAAACACGACGACGCTGGCGGTTCTCGGTAGCTCAGTGAGATTCATCGATACGGAAAGAAAGTGGTCCATCGAAACGGTCTGTCAGGTGGGCAGCGGAGCATTACTGCGACCGCACGATCAGGGCCAGCCTTATCTCGGCGCGAAGAACCTTGACGATCTCAAGACTCTCGACCCGAAACCGATCTCGTGTTCCGATTGTCGCTTTACCGGGTTTGCCGCAAAAAGCTGCGTGCCTTTCTTCATGGAACAAAACGAAAGCACCGCCACGGATCTGTTTTATCTCAATCCGGTTAACTGGCAAAGACAGAGAGGCGGCCATGTTAACCAGATCTTTTCGCCCAGCGCGAAAGGCGTGATCAAATCATCGGCCAGATTGATGATTGTCGGCGATGCACCTGACAAGTTGTACTTGATCGACACCGAAAGCGGCGCGATCGTTTCGTTCTTTCCGAAACCAGGTGAAGGCGGGTTGAAATCCCCCATACCGATCGTTTGGATTGAGAATTAAATCAGCCGGCAACGCTCAGGGCGCATCGTCCGGATCGGTTTTTGATAACGCCCTGACTCTCTCGCTTACTAACTCAAACCCAAATCCCTGGCGTAATAAGTGATCGAACAACTTCTTTGCTTCTTCGCGCGTCCTGGGCCGGCCCCGCAGCCGCACCCGTTTGGCGATCGCTTTGTCGATCAAGTCATCCTCTGATGTTTGCTCGAAAACCTGATCGAGCGCAGTCTCGACTGTCTGCTTGTCAATCTTTTTGAGCCGCAGATCGCGCTCCAGTCTCTGCCGCCCGATTGGCCGCTGTTGTATGCGCAGCGACGCGTAGCTCTGCGCAAAGCGCTCGTCGTCGAGATACCCATACTCGCGCAGGCGTTCAATCACCGTTTCAACTAATTCGGGAGTCGCGCCTCGTCCCGTCGATAGTCGTTCACGCAGCTCTTCGACGGAGCGTTGTTTGGCCGTCAAAAGCCTCGCCGCGCGCTGAAAAGACGCTCGCGGGCTTTGGCCGGATCGAGTGTCGGAGCTTCTGCTTCCGGGTCCTGCTTTTGCTCTGTGACCTCTGCGGTAAATGATTCGCTATTTAACCACAGAGGACACAGGGGAACACACAGACTAGAATGGTTGCATGGATGGAGCGCTCATCATCAACAAACCAGCCGGCCTGACTTCGCATGACGTGGTCGCGCGGGTGCGCAAGATTATTGGCGTGCGACGAGTTGGTCATACGGGGACCCTCGATCCGTTCGCTACCGGAGTTTTGGTGATTTTAGTTGGACGCGCGACGCGGCTGGCTCAATTCCTGAGCGGCGCCGAAAAAGAATACGAGGCTGCGATTCGACTGGGTTTTGCCACGGACACGGGGGACGTGACCGGTCAACCCATGCCGGGGGAATTCAGCCCAGAGGGCCACAGCGACCAGCGAGTTTCACCCGGAAGAAATCGAAGCAGCGCTGAAACCCTTGCGGGGCGAGATCGAACAAACACCGCCGATGTATTCGGCGAAGAAAATTGATGGCCGAAAACTCTATGAACTGGCGCGCCGGGGCGAAACAGATTGAGCGCAAATCAGTTCAAGTTATTGTCAGCGCGTTCGAAGCGGTTCCCCAGGATGGCTCTTTACTGAAACTTAATAGCGACGGAACGGCCGACCTGAGCGCGCGGGTAGTGTGTTCTGCGGGAACTTACGCGCGCACGCTGGCTGAAGATTTGGGAAAGGGACTTGGCGTCGGGGCTCACCTGGTTGAATTGCGTCGCACCCGCGCGGGGCACTTCACGATTAACGACGCGATAACGCTGGACGGGTTAGCTGAGTTGGCAGCATCAGGCTCTGGTTGAATCGAAAGTAATTTCGCCTGACGCAATCCTGGCTCATCTTCCCGCCATAGAGCTGACCGCGGAAGAGTTGACGAACACGATCCACGGAGTTGATGTCGAAAGTTGATCGCAGTCGAGTGACTAATTGCGAAAACGGGGCGGCGGTTCGCATGCGCAGCCCCGATAATCAGCTGATCGCGATGGGAACTTTTGATGAATCGCGAAGAGTGGTTCATCCCAGGGTTGTGATCGCCAACAACTGAACTCAAGCAAATTTAATCCACAGATTACGCAGATTACACATATTAGAAAAGATGACTGTTAGGTTAACGTAAACTTCCATTTCCCCATCTGTGTAATCTGCGTAATCTGTGGATGATTTTTCTGTTAACATCTCTCGAACATGAAGAAGCGTTATCTATTTGCCGGAGCCACAGGCATCGTCGCCGGGGCAGTCGCGACCAGGCTGCTCACGCGCCCGCGCGATGTCAGACTGGTCCGACAGCCTCGACTTCATCTATAACGCCGAATACTCCTGGTTCACCCGCGTCGATGGCGCGCGCATTCACTACCAGGAAGCCGGCGACGAAGATGCGCCGCCGGTGATTCTCATTCACGGCTTCATCTCGTCAAATTTGATCTGGACTAACACCCTGCTGCCGCTGGCGAATGCCGGCTTTCGCGTGATTGCTCCTGATCTGCCCGGTTACGGATACTCAGACAAGCCGAAGGACGCGAGCTACACGATTGACGAACAGGCTCATGCCGTGAAGCGTCTGATGGACCGGCTGGGGATTGAGAGCGCAACCATCGTGGGCGCATCTTATGGCGGCGCGGTGGCCGCGATGCTGGCCCTTGATTACCCTGAGCGCGTCGACCGCCTGATTCTGGTGGGCGCTGTCAGCAATGATGAAGCCAGAAAGAAACTACTCTTGAGAATCTCGCGTTCTCCGGTAATCGGCGACATTGTTACGCCGCTGTTCCTTGGCTCGCGCTGGGTCCTGCGCAAACGAATGCAGAACATGTACCGGCGAATGGGCAAACCGATTAACGAACGGATGGTGGCCTCGCGTCATCACCTGCTGGCGACCGCGAACACTCATCGAGCGATGATTCGCACGGCGCGCCGCTGGAGTGCGAATCGGATCGAACGAGAGGCCTCGCTGATTCGCCAACCGACGATGCTCGTCTGGGGCGACCAGGACGATCACATTCCGCTCGGTCAGGCGCATGAAATTGCGCGACACGATTCCGAACGCGAGGTTGATCGTCTTTCGCAACTGCGGACATCTGCCACCGGCTGAGTATCCGCTGAAGTTCGTCGAGGCCGTCGCTAACTTCTGTCAGACACGGCAAAAAGAGCCCCTACAGTTTAAGCCGCGAAGGTCAGAACCGCCTGCGGTAGCGGGCGGTTGATCTCGGATTCAACCCTTGCCTTGCCCAAATACGCGGGGAATTGTTCCTATAAACACGCAACCTCATCAAAAGAGGAAATGATCGGATGATCGTTATCCGGCTGAGGATGATTCCCCGGTCGAACACAGAGAAGAGTATTAACGCCGGCGCCTCTGGCCGCATCCAACTCAGCCTACCACGTCTGAAATGAACAGCATTTCCTCCGCGGGCACACCCAGCTCATCCGCTATCAATCGATAACTCTCCCTGACATTCTTTGGCCCGGTCGTAGTATCAAAATAACAATCAATGAGTTCGGTTACGTCGCCCGCGTCCGTGTGGGCGAAGAGAAGTTTTTGCGCCAGCACGCTGCCCGAAGAGAAAATCGAAATTCGCAGTCCGGCGCGACGCCAGCGTTCAAGCGCCGGCAACACGTCAGCAAACAAGGACGCCTGCAAAGTTCCGTCGAGGTAACCCTGCTTCCAGATTTCGCCCTGCAACGCCTTCAGACCGGTCGATTTTCGATCGCGGTCAATCAGCCATTCGACATAGGCGACAACTGAATTGATTTCCGCGGCTCGGGTAGCCTTGCCGAGCGCCGGCGGTTCCAGGCCCTGGCGCAATATCGATCGCATGCTCCTGGCTGAGTTGCGCCAGACTGTTGATTGTCTCTGGCAAGTCGAGGTGTGCGGTTAGGTAACTCTTAACGTTTGCTCGCGCGTAAGGAAAGAGTACTTCATGGACAAACGAGATTGGCGTGGTCGTCCCTTCGATATCGAGCAGGATGCCTCGAATGGGTGGGCTTGATGTCATCAGCGATTTGCCTACCGAGACTGGCCGCGAGCTGAGGGTGGAAAAGAGGCTCGGCCGAAACACACTGGGGCGAAGTTACCGTCCGCGCCACTGCCGGTGTAGTGCGGCGTCCAACCGGTAACATCCTGAAACAGACGAATGGCTCGAATCCGGCGATCGTCACAGAGGTTGAACCAATGCCAGGTACCGCGCGGCACCCGGATCAGATCGCCGGCGGTGACTTCGATGGCGATGACTCCCGCGTTTTCGGGGTGAATGTGGAAAAGCCCGTGACCGGCGATTATGAACCGCACTTCATCTTCGTCATGCCAATGCTCGCGACTGAACTTCGCCAGCATCTCCTCAAGTCCCGGAGTCTCAGGCCGCACATCAATCACATCGGCGGTGACGTAGCCACCCCGGGCTTTCAATTCGCCGATTTCTTTTGCGTAGGCGTGCAGGATTGCTTCGGGAGGCGCGTCTTCCGGAACCGGATGGCCTGGTTGCCAACGCTCGTAATCAATGCCACACGCCGCCAGATGAGCGGCAATCTCAACTTGATCTGTTAACGTGCGATCCTCGTCGCAAATGCGCAGCAAAGCCATATCAACTCCGCGGTTTCAACGACCACCTGATGCTAAAACAGTTCGCCCCAGGGTCTCGAGCAGAAACTCGATGATCTCAACGTGACGTTTTGCCTGCGCCAGGTCGCTACCCCAGGTGTAGAGTCCGTGACGCCGCAGCAAAAAACCATGCGCCTCAGGCTGTTCCGCCAGCTTACCGGCGACCCGATCGGCCAACGCCGGCATGTCCTGGGAATTCTCGAGAATCGGCAACCACTCGCGATGCTCGTGCGTTTTCACGCCGGCCAGCCCTTTGAGCATTTCGTAGCCTTCGATGGTCACACCACCATCGTCAAAATAAAAATCCGACAACATCGTGCTCCAGACGGAATGACTATGCAACACCGCGCCGGCATTTCGCTCTTGAGCAATTCTGATGTGCAACGGGCATTCATCCGAAGGCTTGCCAGGTGCATCTTCAACCGTCCGACCACGATCATCAATCAGGATAATCTGGTTGGGGTGCAACGCGCCTTTGTCGGCGCCGCTCGGCGTAATCGCGAGGCGGAGCGGGTCGCGCGTCACCACCGCGCTGAGATTTCCGCTGGTTCCCAACACCCAGCCGCGAGCATAAAAGCCGGTGGCCGTCTCGACTAATTGAGATGCAATTGTGGCAAAGTTGTCAGACACGCGAGTTGGAATTCTAGTTCATCTTCAGCGCCTTGCCCACCGCTGGATCTCTCCGCACGCGCCAAATTTTCGAATCCAGATAGTAGTGAATGAAGGCGTAGCCCCAAAGAAAGGCGATGCCTAATTGAATTGGTGTCGAAAGCGCGGCCGGCGAATCTCCGGTGTGGAGGTTGAGATAGCCGAGAAACTGCCGTGGACCCTGATAGATGATGCCGAACAAGATCCCAAAAGCGAGGTAGAAGATCAGCCGGCGGCTGATCACGGCGGCCGGGCCATATTCCGCTACGGCGCGTCCCGCGCGCCGGCAGTCGAGCCGCCTGCGTACCGGTACTTCTGATTATGAAACCAGATCAGCCGATGATATTGCAGGTTGTGATAGATGGTTAGAATCGCGACCAGGGCAATCGGCTTGGCCGGCATGGGTGTTACCAACGCGACCCAATGCATCGGAATCGCGGCAGCCAATAACAAATACTTCGGCACATTAAGTGGTTCGCGAGTGATGGCTCTTTGAATCTGCCTAATCAGCCAGCCAATGCCCAAAACAATCGTTCCGATCAACAACAAGGTCGCAACCAGGTTGACGCCGCCGCGAAGCACCGGCGGCACGCGCGCCATGGCCGCCGGGTCATTCGCAATGAAAGCTACAAACGGATAATTGAACGCAAACATTAAGAGGAACCGATCCAGCGCGTTATCGATCGGCGCCAGATCGTTGTTCTTCTTTTTATAGAGCACCATGAACCCGTAGTGCTGCTTGACCAGATGGTAGTAGGCCCAAAGCGCAGCTACGAAAAAGAAGGTGAAACCAAGTCCGAGCAGTACCAGGGCCGGGCCAACCACGAAGAACAACAATGAACCCAGCAGCAGACGCTTGCGGGTCTTCCATTCCGATCGATCGAAGTAAGTGCGCGATAGAGTTCCGAAGACGTGCGGCGCATCAATCAGGATGGCCCAGCCGGCGACCATGGGAATCAGAGGAAGAACGCCGGTGGCATAGAGAATCAACAACAGATAGCTGGCGGCCACCGAGCCAATGAACCAGACCAGGTCTTCGCGCGCGCTAATGATCCAGCGGAGCGAGATGACGTGAGACGAGGCCTGCTCGGCGATTACGTTTGCGGCCTGAGCCATAGTTAATCAGGAAGATCAGGCAGGAGCCAAAGAAGGTTGATCCTCATAAACATATCTGTCGCCGTCCGTTGGAAGTTCGCGATCGTATGTCATCTGATGTTCAACCGCATAGCTAAACCCTTTGATGTCGACAATCGTTGCTTTTACCAGAAACACACCCCAGGTCCAGATTGCCAGCTTACAAGTGGGATTGGACGGAGTTCGCCTCACGGTTCGGTTGGGTCTGGTAAACGATTCATGAAGCGTGTATGTCACGCTTTCGATGTAAGACAAATCATAGCCTTCGAGATATAGGTAGACTTTGAATTTAACGTCGCGTTGTCCCTTGCGAAGATGCACTTTGAAATTTGCTCGTGGCACGTCAGGATCAAAGACGCTGTCTCTTACTTCGATATCAAGTTGACCAGCACTCACTTCAGTTCACCTCGAACGTAACTTTGTTTCGATGCCTCACTCAGGCTCAACGGTGCCCGTCGTTCCGGCCTGCGCTGGGAGGTTCACTCCCTTAATAGGCGCATTGTCAGGCGGCGGGGTTAGGATTTTTGTCTCAGGAGGTTTGACGGATGATGATTCACCGAAATAATAGCCGATGATCCGACCCTACCAAGCCTCCCAGGGTGGCAACCACCGCCTGGAGGGCCTCTTTCATATTGTTTATCGTAGAGTTCTCGCCTGACCCACCAATCGAAGCAGCCTTCCACAAAGAATAGAGCAATGCAACAGCAAAGATCAGCACAATGATTAATGCGAGCAAATGTCGAAAATCGTTGACGATCTTTACGAATGCGCCAGAAAACAGGTAGCGGATATTAGTCCGCGCAGAGCCCGAGCCCGTTCCGCTACCAGTACCGCCTCCGGTCCAGGTAGCACTATTCCCAAACCGACCCCAACCAAAAATCCACGCAAACCATTGCACTGGGAAAGCCAGGAATCCGAGGCAAAGAGAAAAAGAATATGCCACCGCGATAGGTTTGGAAGAAGGTGAAGAAATTTTGGAGCATAGCGATAGCCTGAGCTGCGGTTTTGTGAATTATACGCCGAGCCGCTCTGAAAACCCTACAAACTCAAATATCAAGATAAGTCGGAACGTTGCTAGCTGAGCGACACCTATCCTTCTCGCAAATCTTTCCCCGTCATTTCAGCCGGCTTTTCGAGCCCCAACAATCCAATCATCGTCGGGGCCACGTCTTCGAGGGCTCCTCCTTCGCGCAATTTCACCCCAAGTGAGTTGTCGTCGATGAGGTGAAACGGGACCGGATTCGTGGTGTGGGCGGTGTGCGGCTGGCCGGTTTTTGGATCGATCATCATCTCGGCGTTTCCGTGATCGGCGGTAATCAGCATCGTCCCGCGCGTCGCGCGAATCGCTTTGGTAATCCAGCCCAGGCAGGTATCGACATATTGGCAGGCTTGGATGGCCTTATCGAGCTTGCCGGTGTGACCGACCATGTCCGGATTGGCAAAGTTCATGATGAAGACATCCGCTTCATGATTCTCGATCGCGCGCAGGAACTTGTCCGTGATCTTGAAAGCAGACATCTCCGGCGCCAGATCGTAAGTCGCTACTTTTGGTGAAGGCACCAGTAGACGTTTCTCGTGAGGGAACTCGCGCTCAGTTCCGCCATTGAAAAAGTATGTGACGTGGGCGTATTTCTCCGTCTCAGCCATGCGATAGTTGTCGATTCCGGCAATTGCAAAGACATCGGCCAGGATGTTTCGCGGCAGCTCTGGCGGAAAAGCTACGGGCAAAGGATAGGTCTTGTCATAAACCGCGAAGCAGACGTAGTGCGTGTGCGGCCGGTTCGAGGTTGAGAAATCGTCAAAACCGGGAACCGCAATCGCGCTCGTGATCTGGCGGGCGCGGTCTGCGCGAAAGTTAAAGAAGATAATTGAATCGCCGTCCTGAATTGTCGCCACCGGAAGACCGTCGTCGCGAATGATCACCACCGGCTCGACAAATTCATCCGTCACGTTTCGATCATACGAACCTCTAATCGCCGAGATTGGATCGGTGGCGCGTTCTCCTTCGGCGTGCGCCAACAAACGGTAAGCACGCTCAGTTCGCTCCCAACGCTTGTCACGATCCATTGCATAATAGCGACCGACGATGGTGGCAATCTCGCCGACGCCTATCTCCTGACACTTTTCCTGCATCGCGGCGACATATTTCTCAGCCGACGCCGGCGGCGTGTCCCGGCCATCCAGGAAGCAATGCACAAACACGCGTCGCAACCCGCTGTCTTTTGCCATCCGCAGCAGCGCGTACGCGTGCTCCTGCGACGAATGCACCAGCCCGTCGGACAACAGGCCCATGATATGTAGCGCGCGATCGTGCTTGACGGCACTATCGATGGCCGCATTGAGAGCAAGATTCTGATAGAACTCTCCGGTAGCGATCTCGTGATTGATGCGCTCCACGTCGGTGCGCAAGACCCGGCCCGCTCCCAGGCACAGATGGCCGACGTTCGAGTTGCCCATCACGCCTTGAGGCAAGCCGACACATTCGCCAGAGGCTTCGATCAGGGTGTGCGGATACTTCTCGAGCAGTTCGTTGTAGTAAGGCATGTCCGCCAGGGCGATGGCGTTGCCTTCGCGTTCGGCGCGATAGCCAAAGCCGTCAAGAACGATGAGTGCGAGTGGAGTTTTCTTTGGCATACCTTCGGTACGCACGCCTCCGGCGTGCTATTCACGTCCGCTGTTTATCACCCTCTGCTGAGAGCACGCCAGAGGCGTGCGTACCTTACTGCCAATAATCCGGACTCTCTTTCATGTTCGGATCGGGGCGTTCCATCCAGCGCTCGGGCCGGTGGAGCGTGATAAAACCAAATCTTTCATAGAGGCCGTGCGCGTCTTTGGTGGCCAAAACCCATCGCCGGAAGCCCTGTAGTTGCGGGTGCTCAATCATTAACTCCATCAGCCACTTCGACAACCCACGCCCACGATGCGCCGGCAAAATGAAGACATCAGCAATCCAGGCAAAGGTCGCGTAGTCAGTAACCACGCGCGCGAATCCTACCTGCTCAGTTCCCTTGTAGACGCCAAAAGAAAGCGAATTCTCAATCGATCGCTCCACCACTTCCGGGAACGGCCGCTGGCCCAGTAAGTTTCGGTTGAGAGGTAGTTGTGAATCAGTCCAAGGTTGAGACGCGAACGATCGGTGCTGATCGAGTAATCGTCGCGATGCCAGGTGGTAAGCTCCCTCTCCCATGGGAGAGGGCTGGGGAGAGGGCTTGAGGCTACAACAGCTTCTTCTTTTTCTTTCACGCTACTTACGCCCTCACCTAACCCTCTCCCAAGGAGAGGAGATGACACTCGTCTACTTCGGAGATATGTCGCTGCGCAAATAAAACAGCAGATCAGTCGAGGGCGGATCGATACCAAGTTGGCGGATCATTCCCACCACCTGGCCCCGATGCAACGTCGCGTGATTGGCGACATGCTGCAGTCTGATCGACCAGCCGCATTGAACTGGCATCACCGCTGAGCAGTTTGAACGGCAACTCGGCCGTCCAGCCGATCTTCGTCCAGGCCCGAAATGTAAAGCGCGCGGCGATCGACAACTTCCTGCCAACGCTGCTTCAGGATTGCCAGATCCCCGCATGATTCAAGCCGTCCACATTGACCAGGCGTCAGCTTTGGCGGGTGAGCGCCCTGCCAACGTTCCAGCCAGATCCATTCAGCGCCCGCCATGTGCGTCAGGGTTCCAAAGATCGATTGATGACTAATCGAAACGTCGCGGCGAAGATCTTCACCGGGTAAGTTTGCCGCGGCGCCCATCGCGAGGGCGTTGGCCCACTCCGTGTAGTCAAAGATATGTCTGATGTCTGATAGGTTCATCGGTAGCTCTCACTCGCTCTCTGGGAGTGCGCCCGGAGAGTGAAACGACAACAGCGCCGACCTGGAGCGCAAGCGTCCCGCTTCCTTGACGACGGTCGAAACCTGCTTATGCAAGCGAGGACGCTTGCGCTCGATTCCGTCCGTTACGCTTGCCGCCGCACTCGAAAAGCCTCAAGTCCCGGATACCCGCCGCCTCACCCAACTCCTCTTCAATCCGCAGCAGCTGATTGTATTTCGCAATGCGATCGCTGCGCGAAAGCGAACCGGTTTTGATCTGGCCGGCGTTGGTGGCCACGGCAAGATCGGCGATGAAGGCATCTTCGGTTTCACCGGAGCGATGCGAAATCACGGCGGTCATGCCGTTTGACCTGGCCAGCTCGATGCATTCGAAGCGTTTCCGTCAGCGTGCCAATCTGGTTGACCTTGATCAGGATCGAATTCGCGACGCCCAGGTCGATGCCCTTTTGCAAAAACTTTGTATTCGTGACAAACAAATCGTCGCCGACCAACTGAGTGCGTTGACCAATCGAATCGGTCAAAGCCTTCCATCCGTCCCAATCATTTTCAGCCATGCCGTCTTCAATCGAAATGATCGGATACTTATCTACCCAGTCTTTCCAGAACGCAATCATTTCGTCGCTGGAAAGTTTGCGCCCGTCGGATTTCTTGAAGACATAGGACTGGCCGTCGTAGAACTCGCTGGCGGCAGGATCGAGAGCGAACAAAACATCGTGTCCAACCTTGTAGCCTGCCTGATCGACCGCCTCCAGAATGGTTTCAATCGCTTCTTCGTTGGACTTCAGGTTCGGGGCGAAACCTCCTTCATCGCCCACACCCGTCGCGTATCCCTTTTTCTTCAACACGGATCTGAGAGCGTGAAAGATTTCAGCGCCCATGCGCAACGCTTCGCTGAAGCGCTCGGCGCCGACGGGCACGATCATGAACTCCTGAAAGTCGACGTTGTTATCGGCGTGCGCGCCGCCGTTGATGATGTTCATCATCGGCACCGGCAGGGTTCTGGCCTGATCACCGCCCAGCGAGCGATAGAGCGGCAGTCCGCGGTGGTTCGCGGCGGCGCGCGCGCAGGCCATCGAAACGGCCAGCGTGGCATTCGCGCCCAGATTCGATTTGTTCGGCGTGCCGTCAAGATCGATCAACTTCTTGTCGACCGCCGCCTGGTCGAGCGCGTCGTCACCCTTTAACTCACGGGCAATCAAATCGTTTACGTGACCGACGGCCTTCAGCACACCTTTGCCGCCGTAACGCTTTGGATCGCCGTCGCGCAGCTCAACTGCTTCGTGCTCGCCGGTTGACGCGCCCGAAGGAACGGCGGCGCGACCGCTTTCACCGCTGGTCAGGAAAACTTCGGCTTCAACTGTTGGATTGCCACGCGAATCGAGAATTTCGCGGGCGTGAATCTGATCGATTTGACTCATAAAATTAATTGACGAATTGTGAAGAGACTTTATCATTCGCCATGGCAAGATGAAAAACCGAGACCCGGGCGAGAGCGCGGTAATGAGTCGCTTGTGTATACTGACCATCCTGATGCGCCGGATGCACACCAGATTCGGAATCCAGCTCGCGATCCTGTTCCTAATTCTGATTCAGGCGCCGCCCTCTAATTTCTCTCAAAGGCGTCCGGATGCCGATCTGCTTCTAATCAACGCGCGCGTCATCACCATGAATTCCACCCAACCCTCTGCGGAAGCAATTGCTGATTCAAGGAGAGCGTATCAAGTGGATCGGGACCAGCGCCGAAGCGCGACGTCGTTTTGCTAATGCCTCACGGGTCATCGATCTGCACGGGGCAACCGTTCTGCCAGGTCTAATCGACGCTCATGTTCATCTGCTTTCGCTTGGCCAGAGTCTGTTGCGTCTTAATCTGAAAGACGTAGCCGATGAAACGGAAGCCGTAACGCTGGTGAAACAGCGAGTCGCCGCTTCCGCCCCGGGCGAATGGATTGTCGGTTGGGGTTGGGATGAAGGAAAGTGGGCGGCGCACTATCCCACCAACGAGGCCCTGAGCGACGCGTCGCCCGAATAATCCCGTCTTTCTGGTCGGGTTGCATACCTTCGCAGCCTGGGCGAACAAGAAAGCCCTCACGCTATCAGGCGTCAACAAGACCACCGCTGGACCCGGAGAACGGCAAGATCCTTCGCGATGAAAAAGACCGGTGAACCCACCGGCATCCTGCTCAATCGCGCGCAGGAATTGGTCGAGCAGCATGTCCCGCCGCTGACCCTGGAACAGACCGAGAAAGCGATCGAACTCGCCAGCCCGCGAATGCGTTCGCAACGGTTTGACTTCAGTACATGACGCGCGCGTTTCGCCGTTGATGCTTGCAGGCGCTTCGCGAGCTAGTCCGGCAGGACCGGATGCCGTTGAGGGTTTACGCCATTCTGGATGGAGCAGATCAGACTGCTGGTGCAGGAATGGCTTGAGCGCGGGCCTGAGATCGACGTGCGTCACCGGTTAACCATCCGCGGATTCAAGCTTTTTGCTGACGGTGCGCTGGGCTCGCGGGGCGCCGCTTTGCTTCAACCCTACTCCGACGCTCCGCAAACGAAAGGAGTGATGACGACTCCGGAGGCAACAGGTTTACGAGCTGACTCGACAATCCCTTGCAGAAAGGATTTCAGGTCAGCACTCACGCCATCGGCGATGCCGCCAATCGCATGACGCTGGATGCTTACGCTCGCGCGCTGGGCGAGTTGCCGAACGTTGGTGATTCCAGAATGCGTATCGAACATGCGCAGGTTGCTCGCGCCTCAGGACATTCCGCGTTTCGCAAAGCTCGGAGTTATTCCCTCAATGCAACCGACCCATTGCACGTCAGACATGGCCTGGGCTAAAAGAGAGTCGGCGCCGAGCGTATATTGGGGGCCTATGCCTGGCGATCGCTGTTGAAAACTGGTGTCCACCTCCCACTCAGCTCGGACTTTCCCGGCGAAGCGCGTAAATCCCTTCTACGGAATTTATGCCGCCATAACGCGTCAGGGTCCGGACGGAAATCCGGCCGGCGGTTGGTATCCCGAACAGCGTTTGACGCTGACTGAAGCGCTCCGCGGTTACACTATCGAGGCCGCCTATGCCGAGTTTGAAGAGAAGGCAAAGGGCTCGATCGAGATTGGAAAGCTTGCGGACTTTACGGTCGTTCTCCAGGACCTCAGCCAGGCGAAACCGAAAGAGATCCTGTCGACGAAGGTCATCAGCACTTTCGTCGGCGGCAAACTTGTCTACGATGCCAGCCAATAACAATAGAGGCCAATAGAGGCCCAATAGAGGAAAGCAACAATGTCTGGTTTGGATAACCGGAATCACGAACCACTGGTTGAGTTTCGCGATGTTAGTTTCGCGATCAATGGCGGCCATCCGATCATCGATCGACTTGATTTGGAGGTTACCAGGGGCGAGACGCTGGTGCTGCTCGGCCAATCGGGCTGTGGCAAGACCACAACTCTGCGCCTGGTGAATCGTCTGCTGACGCCCACCGCCGGCCAGGTAAAAGTCGAAGGCAAGGCGACCACCGACTGGGACGCGATTCGTTTGCGGCGTCGCACCGGTTATGTGATTCAGGAAGCAGGCTTGTTCCCGCACTTCACGGTTTCTGAGAACGTCGGCATCGTGCCGTCGTTGGAAAACTGGGACCAAAATAAGATTGCCGGCCGCGTGTCAGAGTTACTTTTACTGGTCGGACTCGAGCCGAACAGGTTTGCGGACCGCTACCCACGCGAGCTGTCAGGCGGCCAAAGACAGCGCGTCGGAGTTGCGCGCGCGCTGGCAGCAGATCCGCCCTTGCTGCTGATGGACGAACCATTTGGCGCCCTCGATCCTTTGACCCGGGCGTCTTTGCAAAAAGAGTTTGCCGAACTGAAGTCGCGACTCGAAAAGACAGTGATCTTTGTGACGCATGACGTGCGCGAAGCACTGATGCTCGGGTCGCGAATCGCGCTAATGGATGCGGGAAAGATCGTGCTGCTGGAAACGCCGGGCGGATTTATTAAGTCAGCGGACGAGCGCGTGCGGGCGTATTTGGAGACACTGTCAGAACCGCCTGCGGTAGCCGGGCGGATTGATCGGTGCGTATAGGGTTGCGCCACGCCAGCGATTGAAACGAGTCAACGGCCTCGTCTGACCTGCGAGGCTCGTTCTCGACGACTCCATGATGGAATTCCTCAAAGCCAATTGGTCAGACATCCTGACGCATATCGCGCAGCACCTTTGGCTGGTCGCTATTTCAATCGGGATCGCGGTGGCGATCGCGCTGCCGCTCGGAATTCTGATTACGCGACGGCAGCGGTTGCGCGGGCCGGTACTGGGAATCGCGAACGTAATGCAGACAATTCCCAGCCTCGCCCTTTTTGGTTTTCTAATTCCGCTTCCCTTCATTGGCGGGATCGGACCACGCACCGCGATCGTGGCGCTGGTTTTTTACGCGCTGCTGCCGATCATTCGTAACACGGTGACCGGAATTCTCGGGGTAGATAGAAACGTGCGCGAAGCCGCCGTGGCCATGGGAATGACTGACCGCCAGGTTCTGCTTCAGGTTGAGCTGCCGCTGGCGATGAGCGTCATCCTGACGGGCGTCAGAGTAGCCGTAGTTATCACCATCGGCGTAGCCATCATCGCCGCTGAAGTAGGCGCGGGCGGGCTGGGCGAATACATCTTTCGCGGCCTGCGTTTGAACGACAATCGATTGCTACTCGCCGGCGCGGTGCCGTCAGCGCTAATGGCGCTGGCCGCCGATTTTGGTTTCGGTCTGATCGAAAAACGTTTCGCCGAAGGCGCAACCCGCAAGGGTGGTCGTCCGGTGCGCGCGCTCGCCATCGCCGTCGTTCTGATCGGCGCGTTGATCGTTGGGTACGCAACGTGGCGCAGCTGGCAAAGGCGTTCGCAGTCCGCCGTGGCCCATGTAACCGTGGGATCGAAGGACTTCACTGAATCGATCCTGCTCGCTGAAATCGTCGCGCAAATGCTGGAAGCCAAAAATATCGAAGTCGATCGAAAGTTCGACCTCGGAGGTAACCTGGCGCACAGCGCAATCGCCGGCGGTCAGATTGATCTCTATCCGGAATATACCGGGCACTTCGTTCACGGCCATCCTTCATCATCAACCGATTACGGACCCCAGGGCTGTCTATGATCAGGTCAAGCGCGAGTACAGTGAGTCAGTTCAACATCGAAGTCAGCGCGCCGCTCGGCTTTGACAATACGCTTTGCCATGCTGGTGCGCGGTGAAGACGCCCGGCGCTTCAACTTAAAAACGATTTCCGATGCGGCGCGGTATGCGGCGAAGTGGCAAGCGGGATTTGGCCATGACTTCGTGGTGCGTCCCGACGGTTACCCGGGCTTTTCGAAGACTTACGGAATTCGGTTCGCCGGCGTCAACGAGATGTCGCTTGATCTAACTTATCAGGCATTGGCGTCGCGCCAGGTTGATATGATTGCCGGCAATTCGACTGACGGACGTATCGCGGCGCTGGACCTGGTTCAACTCAACGACGATCGTCATTACTTTCCACCTTACGAAGGAGTCTTTCTCATACGAAAAGACTCGTTGAGTCGCATCACTGCGCTCGGAGAGATTGTCCAAAAACTTGGAGGAGCCATCTCGACTGACGAAATGCGCAAGCTCAATTATGAAGTCGATGGTGCGAAGCGCGATAAAAAGAATGTCGTCCGTGAGTGGTTAGCAAGAAAGGGATTTGTGAAATAGGTCCGCAGCTTCTCTCGGTTAACTAATTTCTTGTTAACAGACCAGTTCTGTCTCAACGGTTTCGAATAGATCCCGCGATGCCCTCCCTTACGGTCGGGCTTCTGACACTTTTCCCGTTAATAAAATCGATCTCCGCAAACGTCTTGCATATGGAACTTTGCATCGAGACTCTTGTCAAAACTTTTGACTGTCGCCCGTCGTACTGAGTTCTGACCGCAAGGGAACATGAGCTATCTCTATTCATTTTATGTCGACTCAGCGCGCATCGCGCTCCAGTCAATCCTGGCGCACAAACTGCGCGCGTTTCTCACCTTAATCGGCATCATTATTGGAGTTGCGGCCACGGTCGTGGTCGGTGCGTCGGTCAGCGGCCTTAATACTTACGTCACTGACAAGGTGGCGAAGCTGTTGGGCGCGAATCACTTCATGATTGCGCGCATGGCGTTCCAGGGTCAGCGGACCGATGACGAATTCGAAAAATGAATCGCCGCAACAAGCGTCTTAACTGGGACGACTATGAATGGGTCCGCGATCACTGCACCACCTGCGCCGAAGTCGGTGTGGAGGTCGGCAGTCAGGTCGATCTGAAACAGGATGGGATTGAGTTTCCCGGCGCCGTCATTTTTGGCGTTACGTCAAACATGTCGGATATCGAAGACAAAGTGATTGCCGACGGCCGGTTTATCACGCCCGAAGAAGTGCAGCTCTCGTCGCTGGTTTGCGTCCTGGGCGGAGAAATCAAAGATAAGTTTTTCCCCAACAGCAACGCCATCGGACGAGACGCTGAAGGTCCGCGGCTTGCCGATGCGCGTCGTCGGCATCGAAGAAAGCGCGGCGCGTTCTTCGGCGATTCTCTTGACCGGCACGTCTACATTCCCGCGACCACCCACATGCAGATTTTTGGACGAAATGGGTTGTCGATTCACGGCAAGGCCCTCGACCGCGAGAATTTTCGGCCCGTGCTGGAAGACGCGCGCGTCTCGATGCGGGTCAAGCACCGGCTCAAAGGGAATGAGGACGACGACTTTGGATTGGTCAACGTTGAGGACCTGAACAATCAAATCGATCAGTTCACCGGCACCATTGCGGCGGTGGTCGTGCCTATCACGCTCATTACCCTGGTGGTCGGCGGAATCGTCGTGATGAACATCATGCTGGTGAGCGTGACTGAGCGAACTTTTGAAATTGGTTTGCGCAAAGCGGTCGGCGCCACCAAGAAACAGATTCTGCTCCAGTTCCTGATCGAGTCGGGAATGTTGTGCGCGTTCGGTGGGTCGTTGGGACTGCTCGCGGCCTACGGCGTGACGACGCTGATCACTTCGCTGGCGGGAATTACCATGACGATCACGATTGGCTACATCATGCTGGCGCTGATTGTCTCCAGTGTGATTGGCATGATCGCGGGCATCTATCCGGCGTTCAAAGCAGCGCGACTGGATCCAATTATCGCGCTGACCAAGACAACGTAAGTATTTTTGATTTCTGATTTCCGATTTTTGATTGGCATCTCGGATGAGACCGAAATCGCAAAATCTAAAATCTAAAATCCAAAATGAAGCTTCAGGCTGCCAAAAATCTTCCCCCGCGAGACGCTGGTCATGGCGCTCGACAACGTGCGCTCAAACAAGTTTCGCAGCTTTCTGACGGTGCTCGGCATCGTCATCGGCGTGATGGCCGCGATCGTCGTGGCATCGATCCTCACCGGCATGCGCCAGAGCATCATTTCAATCATCGAAGAATACGGCACCAACAACATCTACGCCTTTCATCTTACCACCGGGCCGCGGACTTCGACGGATCGGGCCGAGCGACTTGCGCAAGCCTTTAATCAGTGGCGGACGCCGACGCGATCAAAGCGCAAGCCAGTTCACGTCGAAGACCTGGCTGTGATCGCGCCGAACGTTGGCTATAACGGCGGACCTTTCGATGACAATATTACTTATCAGGGAAAGAACTATCGTTGGGGAAATACCCAGGGCGTGACGCCAAACTATGCCGGCATCGTCAACATCAACCTTCGCGAAGGACGATTCATCACGGAATCAGACGAAGAACAAAGACGCAACGTGATGGTGATCGGCGTAAATGCCGCCGATGCCCTCTTCCCCGGTCAGCAGAACAACATTGTCGGCACCGAAGTGCGCATGGGTGGTTTGAACTTTGAAATCGTCGGCGTGCTGGAAAAACGCAAGGCCGGCTTCTTTGGCGAGAACGAAGAAGACAACGCCGTGTTGATTCCGTTTCGCACCGCGCAGAAGGTTGCCCCGGCGCGCGGTTGGATACTCTTCATCATTCAGGCCCGTTCGGGCCAGTTGAACGAAGCGCTGACGCAATCAGAAGACATCCTCGCGTCGTCGTCGGAACGTGAAGTTCGGCGATCCAAACAACTTCGATATCAAGACGGCGGACAACTTCGTCAAGCAGTTCGACAGCATCTTTGCGATGGTTGGTTTGGTGGCGATTGCGATCTCGAGCCTGGGCCTGCTGGTCGGCGGGATTGGCGTGATGAATATCATGCTGGTGAGCGTGACCGAGCGAACTCAGGAAATTGGCATTCGCAAAGCGCTGGGCGCGCGGCGCCGCGACATCACCAACCAGTTTCTGTTTGAAGCGATGACCCTTACTTTCCTCGGCGGGATGCTGGGCGTGACGCTGGCCGTCGGCACGAGCAAACTGATCATGTTCTTGATCCCCAGTCATGCCTGCGTCAAGTTCCGATGTGGGCGGTGACTTCAGGAATTACGGTGAGCGTCGGCGTCGGATTGATATTCGGCGTGTGGCCCGCGCGCAAAGCGGCGCGGCTCGATCCGATTGAGTGTCTCAGGTACGAATAGTTTAGCCGGCAGCCATCCGCTTCACCTTCTTCAAACTCTCAGGAATGAATCTCGTGATCTGGTGTGTCGAGGTGCGTCCATCGGCGAATGCCTGGTACAAAGTGAAATCAGGCAGCGACAGACACGAGAGCGGTGAGTCTTGATTGTAGCCAGTGTCAATTCCAATTGCGCTCCGGAAAACATAGATCCCGTGACGGCCGAGGCGGCCGCGCAAAGGCAGAAACGCGGTAGGCGTGTGACCAAAGACGCAGGGCTTTCCGCGATAGCTCTTGAAAAAGTCCATGTCGCGCGTCCACATCAAAGCTTCAGGCGAACTCTCACGCGGATGCTTGCCATTTTCCAAACCGGCGTGAACATAAAGCGCATAGTCGTCTTCATGATAAGAGGGCAGGCGGCGAAAGAACTCGACCTGTTCGGCGGGAATTTTATTAGCGAGCGATTCGCGAGCCTTCGCAAAGTCGGCTTCGTTACGAATGAGCCAGTAGCGTTTGGGTATATTGGGCAAAAGTGTGGTCGCCTCCGGTCGGCTGCTCAATCCAGATCAAACTCTCATCATCGAGAAAATCAAGCAGCATTTGTTCGTGATTGCCACGCAAACAGATCACGCGCTCGGAATTTTGCCGGCAAAGATTGAAAACATGTGCGACCACGCCTGGAATGTCAGGGCCGCGATCGATCAGGTCGCCGAGGAACACGAGCGTGTCCGACTGTCTCGTCGCGCGGCAGCATCTCCAGCAGCGAATGAAGCTGGGCGCACCGTCCGTGGATGTCGCCAACGACAAAGGTTTTCATGAGGATGCCCGCTTGCCGCTAACTCGCTGTCTCGGCTTCCACGGGTGTTCTTATCGAATTAATTATTTCCTGGTACTCCGGATCGTCGCGCAGCGAATCCCAGTTCTTGTCGCGCTGGAACCAGGCCTTGTTCTCGTTGCCCAACTCGATCGCGCGTCGCAGCCACTTGCAGCGCTTCATCGCGCTCACCTTCCATCGCATAAGCCGAGGCCAACCAATAGGCCACGTCGTGATCTGTGTTGGCGGTTTCCTTAACTTCGTCGGTCAATTGCGCTCGCGCTTCGTCGCTGAAGCCGAGCGCGCTGAGAAAAGTTGCATAGATGGGACGGATGCCGTCGAGCTGAGGTTGTTGCTCCAAAACTTGTTCCAGGATCTCTGCGGCCTTTGACTGCTTCGTCGTGATAATAGAGGGCCCGCGCCCGAAAGGTCTTGATCAGCGGATGGTCAGGCTCGAGGTCGGCGCCCTGATCAAGTTCAGCGATCGCCTCGTCGTATAGCCCCTGATAGGTGAAAATGCGTGCCCGGTTATAGCTGGCGACCAGGCGCTCGGCAGGACTCAGCCGCCTCATGCGGTCGAAGCAGCGCAACGCTTTCTCGTATTCACCGTCGAGTCGCGCGATCACTCCCCGCTGAAAATGAACACCGGGATCGTTTGGCGCTTCGCGAACTAATTGTTCAGCGGTTTCTCTGCGCGCGTGCTTTCTCGCCCTGCGACAAGTAAATAAGCACCATGTGGCGGCGGGCCTCGAGCAAAGCAGGATCGAGAGCCAGAGCTTTATCGAAGGCGTCCTGCGCGGCGTCATAGTCGCCGGGTTCGCCGGTGCCTTTGATCACGCGATTCGCATAAGCTTTGCCCAGACCGCTGTGCGCGAGCGCGAACGAAGGATCGAGATACGCCGCGCGCTCGAAATGTTCGAATGGCTTCGTCGATGTCCTTGCGCGCGATGGTGTGATAGATAAAGCGGCCCAGGCAATCGCGGCCGCGCAGATATTCTTCGTAGGCTTCGGCGTTGGCGGTCTTGCTGCTGCTCGAGGCGATCCTTTTCATCTGAAGTCAGCTCCAGACGCAGGCCGTCGCAAATCTCCTGGGTGATCGTGTCCTGCACGTTGATGATGTCGGTCGCATCGGCATCAATGCGGTCGCTCCAGAGCAAATCGCCGGAATCCACGTCGACCAGTTGCGCCGTCACGCGAATGCGATCGCCGGCGCGCAGAAATCCGGCCGACGAGAACCGCCGACACGCTCATTTCACGACCGGCCTGACGCGGATCCACCTGCACACCCTGGTATTTGACGATTTCTGAAGAAGGGCCGCACCACGAGCGAGCGCACCCGTGCCAATTCGGTGATTACAGCATCGGCCAGCGAAAACTCATAAAAGCTGGATTGCGGATCGTTGCCGACATTCTTGAACGGCAGGATAGCGACGCTCTTGCGTTCGCCGCTGAGACTGGTAGCCCCGGTGTCATGACGCCGATCGCTCGAAAGAAATTTCTCGCGGCTGTGAAGTTCGTTCGCCGGTCTTGCTGCGCAACCAGCGCATCGCACGGCCGAATCGCCCGGTGCCGGAAAGATGGCGCGGCGCGATCGGCGTAATCGGTTCGTTGAAAGTCTGCGTGCCGGCCATCTCGACGTCGCGTAATACCGCGCGCAAGTCATCACGCAACTCGCCTACTTTCTGATAACGCTGCCTGGGATCTTTCGCGAGGGTTCGATCCAGAATTGCCTGCAGCTGAGCTGGCGCACCGCCCGGACGCGCTTCGCTTAATGGCCGCGGCATCGTCATGCAAGCACCGAGTGCCGCACATCGACGCTGGTCTTTCCCTGAAACGGCCAGATGCCGGTCAACATTTCGTACAGCAATACGCCGGTGGAAAAATATCCGCGCGCGCATCGACGCGTTCGCCACGCGCCTGCTCCGGGGCGGCGTAGGTGGCGGTGCCGTACGGAATGCCAACCTCAGTCAGATCCGTGTGATGAATCCCGCCGAGGTTGGCGCTCTCGTCCATCAGCTTGGCCAGGCCAAAATCCAGAATCTTTCACCTGGCCCGAAGGCGTCACCATTACGTTGCCGGCTTTGATATCGCGATGAATGATGCCCCGCGCATGGGCTGCGGCGAGCGCGTCGGCTACCTGAATCGTAATTGAGAGGGCACTGCGCAGATCCAGTGGACGCCCGTTGACAAGTTCGCGCACGTTCTTGCCTTCAACAAACTGCATGGCGATGAAGTGAACGCCCTCAATGTCATTGAGATCGAAGATAGTGCAGATGTTCGGGTGATCGAGCGCCGAAGCCGAGCCGCGCTTCGCGCTCAAAGCGTTTGAGGTTGGCTTCTTTGACGGTCAGTTCCGGGGTAGGACCTTGATAACGACCGCGCGACCAAGCTTTGTATCGGTCGCTTTATAAACTGTTCCCTGCCCGCCGGCGCCAATCTTTTCGAGGATCCGATAGTTCCCTAACTTTGCGCCGATCATTTTTCGCTATATTAAACTCTCACAACAAAGGTAGCGCAAGCTGTTAGCCTGCGCTGGAGAGGCGTGACGGTGAGTAACGTCCATTTCAGGGAAGGATCAGCGGAACAATAGCATTGCAAATAGATCCCACTCGCTTACGGAAGTGGCAGCGACGTTCATCTTCTTCCGTGCGCGATCTTTTCCGCTTCCGGCAATCGTCTCAGCCGCAGCATCGCCAGACACACCCAACAACGGTCCGGGCGCCAGGATCGCAAACGCGTATCGCCAGCCGACCAGATTCACGATCCGACGGAATTAACTCTATCGAAATGGTCGTCAACAAGAATCCCAAACAGGTTTGAATCGTGAGAGCCGTTCCGATGTATTGCGGATCGCCCAGTTCAGTGACACAGGCCGAGAATTGTGCTGAGTCGGCCACGACGGTCGCTCCCCAGATTGCCGGCCACGATCAAAAGCGCGAATGGATGCGCGCCGAACAGAAAGCCAATCACCAGACAGCAACTGCCGCTGATCGATCATGGCCGCCGAAGTTACGATGGTTCGTCCCGACGCGGTCGGCAATCAACCCGGCGATCACACAACCGGCCGCGCCACAACCGATCACCAGGAATGATGCGACTTCCGCCAGCGACGGGATTGCTGCCACGCGAACGCAGACTGGCGCGAATCATGAACGGAATCCACGTCCACATCGCGTAGAGCTCCCACATGTGACCAAAGTAACCGAGATTCGCGAGACGCACGCCGCGATTGTGAAAGACTCGGCCAACCTGCTTCCAATCAAATCGCGCGGCCGGCAAAGCGTATGGACCATCGCCGACAAAGAGCAGCGACCACCAGGCCGCCAATCACCGCCAGCACTGAAACTGAAGTCACGTTATAACGCCAGTTCGGACTGCCGATTCCGTTGACGAGATACGGCGCAGCTTTGCCCAGCGTCAGCGCGCCGACCAGGACTCCCAGGGCCAGGCCTCGGCCGTGGCGAAACCAGGTCGCCAAGATCTTCATCGCGGGCGGATAGACACCGGCGAGGAACATTCCGGTCAGAAACCGCAAAACGATTCCCGTCGATGCGTCGTGCGCAAACCATCCGAACGCGCCGTTGGCGATGGCGCCCAGGCACGCAGTTAACGTGAACAAATGAGCGAGGGCTGATGATATCGGGAAGATTCAGAAATGCGCTCAGGAGGGTTCCCGCGACAAATCCCAGTTGCACCGAGAGCGTGAGCCAATTGGCGGCACTCGCGCTGAGATGCCATTCCCTGGTCAACGCCGGAACAACCGCCGAACCGCTAAACCACAAGCGACATGCCCAGCAGTTCCGCGATCGCAAGCAGCGTCAGCGTACGCCAGCGGGAAGCTGGGTTGGGACAAAGATTCGGCTGCAGCGCGCAAGGGTGGGATTGTAGCGCAACGACGCAGTCAGGAGCCGAATATTATCCAGTACAGCGGCCCAAAGAAAACGCTCAGGTCAAGTGCGATCTAATCGCCCTGACCTGAGCAGAGACAACGAAACACCAGCAGACTACTACGCCACTGCTTCGATCCGCGGCCTTACCAGTTGAGGTGTGAAGCTGTCGCGCGATCGTTTGCGACGCTTGTCTTCGTACATCGCGCGATCGGCCTGGGCCATCAGATCTTCGATCGAGTGGTTCTGTTCATCGTCGAAGTGAGCAATGCCGACGCTCAACGGCCAGATTGTAGGGACGGTTTTTCCGTCGCGTTACTCGCGTCAAAGTTTTCCTGCAGGCGCAGCGACAGTGATTCCGGCACTCTCGTCAGGTGCAAGCGCGGCCAGCACCACAAACTCATCGCCGCCGATACGCGCCACGATGTCTGAACTGCGGAAGCTGTCCTTGAGAATCTCAGCGGCTTTGGCCAGCGCGCGGTCGCCTTCATGGTGGCCCAACGAATCGTTAATTTCTTTCAAGCCGTCAAGATCTGCATAAACAATGGCCGGAATTTTACTCGTTGAGGCGTATCTCTGCCAGACTTTGTTCAGACACCGCCAGGAAACCGCGGCGATTGTAAAGACCCGTCAACTCATCCACCAGCGACAGGCTCTGCAGCGCGGCTTCGGCCCGCTTGCGTTCAGTGATGTCCTGAATCTGAAAGATAAAATGGGCCGGCTTCTGATCCGAATCGCGCACCAACGACACACTGCTAAGGGCCCAGACGATCTGACCCATCCGATGCACGTAGCGCTTTTCTACCTGACAGTTTGGAGTTTCGCCCTGCATCAAACGGTAAAGATTGGCGAGGTCACTTGCCAGGTCATCCGCATGAGTCACGGCCTGAAAGTTTGAATTCAGCAGTTCCTGCTTCCGTGTAGCCGATCAAATCGCACAACGATCGATTCACCCGCAACCATCCACCCTGGGGCGAAACCAGGGCCATGCCAATCGCGGCGTAATCAAACGCATTGCGAAAATGCTCGTCGGTTTCGCGCAGCGCTTTACTAATGCGCTCTTGCTCAGCGATGTGACGGTTCAGTTCTTCGACGTGACGGCGAGCTTGTTCGGCTTGCGATGCTGCGCCCTCAACGTTCTTCATGTAGGTCCAATAGGTAAAGTAAACGATCGCGATAATCGGAATCGTCGCACTAAAAGCAAAGAAGCCGACATTGCCGATGAAACGCGCGATGAGTCCGGCAGCGCAGGCGCCTGCCAAATATGTAATCGAAGTCCACAAGTAATTCTGCCGCCAGGACTGCCAAACTGATTCTTCGCTCTTCAACGCCGAACTTGCTGCAATCATCAGCGAATTTCCCAGATACTGGACCACGGCCATGCGTGCAAAGCAGGACAATGTAGTTCGGCGAATAGAAATCGCGAATCCGCAACGCATCACCAAAGAGAAGGCGGATGCTCCAGACGGTGATGAAAGTCGCGCACGCCATGACACTGGCGTTGAATAGATGGGTTCGGTTTTTCTTGCCGATGCGGACAGAGGCGCAAGCGGCTTCGGCCGTGGCCAATAGAATCGCCACTTCGCCGCCGAACAGGAGGATCGTGAGAAAGACGAAAGTGTCTGAAACGGAGATGTGGGCTTTGACTCGCGGAATTCGGATGCTCAGGCGCGGCCCGATCAGGATGGTCGCGATGGCGATGTAGCAGGAACCTGATGTCGAGTTGCGCCGGCGTCACGTGGGCGGCGGAGTAGGTTGTGACGGCGAGGCCGGCGGCTATGACGAGCCAAATATAGATTTGATTCTTGCGGCTGGCGGTAATCATCGGGGTCCGGGTAAGAGACAGGGAGCTTCTCTTCCACCCGCGGGTGGGCAATGACCGTGCCACCATGAACAGAGTCGCTTTCCTGAGGAAAATTGCGATTCGTCAATCGAAAATCCAGTCGGTCAATTAGAATCAATCAGCCCGTCCCATTTTGATTGACTCCGCAAGTCGTCGAATGAACTGACTTCGCTCACGCGCCATCGGCAACGACCCACTCTGGGCTTTGCGCGAGCCATCTGCACCCCAACTCTCAAATCACGCTTTCAATCTGAGTTCAGCGCTCCCGCGAGCGCTTCAAACAAATTGCTGCCAGGACAGATTAGCTCTAAAGCTGACCCGTTGTTCATTCCGCCGAGTTTTGAGTGAACTGCCTCACTGCGTTAGAATGCCACGCCTGATATTTTTCCACGAAAGCTCCATTCATAAACCATCTGTGTTAGCTTTAATTGCCGCCATAGATTGATCCCACACTCAGTGCCTCGAAAAGGGCTGGTTCTGCCCCACCAAAATAACTGGCTATCTATGCACTGACATCCCTGGCTATTGCGATTCACTCTACAAGACCGGGTATCCCATCGGTCAGAGCGTCTGCGTATAACATCAGCCCGCTTTACTCACATCGATGCTTTTGATTGGACCATCCTGATTATCTACTTCGGGATCCTGACGGTCCTGGCAATCTACGGCGTCTATCGCGTAAAGCAAGTCGATCGAGTTCTGGCGCTATTCAAAGTTCCCACCGCAAGCCCAAAGGTCATTTTGCGGAAGGCGATCTGCCGCACGTCACGGTTCAGCTGCCACTCTTCAACGAAATGTATGTGGTGGAGCGTCTGGTGAAAGCGGTTACCGAGATCGACTACCCGCGCGACCGAGTCGAAATTCAGGTGCTTGACGACTCAACCGACGAGACGGTGAAGATAGCCAGCGCGACGGTCGCGAACTATGCCGCGCAGGGTTTCGACATTCATTATATTCATCGCGATGATCGTACCGGATTCAAGGCCGGGGCTTTGGAAAATGGAATGAAGACGGCGAAGGGCGAGTTGATTGCCATCTTCGACGCTGACTTTGTGCCTAAGCCGGATTTTCTTCGCAAGCTGATTCATCACTTTACTGACGGGACGGTGGGCTGCGCCCAGATGCGCTGGTCCCACATCAACGGTTCTTACAATCTGCTGACGCGTCTGCAAACGATCATGCTCGACGGTCACTTTGTGGTCGAGCAAACGACGCGCAATCGCACCGGAAACTTTTTCAACTTCAACGGCACTGCCGGGTATCTGGCGGCGTGAAGCAATTGAGTTGAGCGGCGGCTGGCAGCACGACACGCTGACCGAAGACACCGACCTTAGTTTTCGCGCCCAGTTGATGGGATGGCGCTTCGTCTACCTGCTGGATGAGGACGCGCCGGCGGAAATCCCGGTTGACATCAACGCCTTCAAAGCTCAACAGCGCCGTTGGGCCAAAGGCGTCCTGCAAGTCTGGTTCAAACTGTATCGCCGCATCTGGTACGCCAATGTTCCGCTGCGGGTGAAGCTCGAGATGTTCTTCCGCCTGACCGGCAACATCAGCTATCCGCTGATGATCGTCGCCAGCTTCATGCAATTTCCCTTGCTGGTGATTCGCTATAACCAGGGCCTGTATCAACTGATGATGCTGGACGTGCCGCTGCTTTTCTTTTCGACGGTTTCGGTGGTGCTGTTCTATGGCACAGCGGTCTGGTACCTCGACCGCGAGGCGCCGTTCGCGTCTGCTGCAATTGCCGCTGGTTATGGGCCTGGGAATTGGATTGGCTTTTTCGAATGCCCGCGCCGTAATTGAAGCGCTTGCCGGGGTGAAGTCAGAATTTGTGCGCACGCCAAAATATCGCGTCGAGAATACTCACGACGAATCCTGGAAGCGCAAGAAGTACAAACGCAAGCACGGCTGGTTGCCGTTGCTCGAATTGAGTTTTGCCATCTATTTCGTGCTGGCCATCGTCTATGCCTTGCGGATGCACATGTGGGGACCGATTGCCTTCCTGCTGCTGTTTTGTTTTGGTTACGGATACATGGGCACGATGAGTCTGCTGCAATCCAGCGGCGGCAAATGGCGGTCGCCGGGCTGGCGGCGCAGCAGCACTCCCAAGCCGACTCAGGAGTCAAGTTCGCCACTTTCGCCGTAACTTTTTCAATTGCGAGGGCGTCTTACTACCGAACTCGCAACTAAAATCGCGCTCTCGCGAACAATAGCGAACACAAAATACGGAGGATTTCTAATGAAAAGATTGTTTTTGATTGCCGGATTGATGGGCGCGCTCGCGCTCGCCATCGTGGCAAGCTCCATGGCGGCGGCTAACTTTGCCGGCACCTGGGTACTGGACAAGGCCAAGAGCCAGGGTCTGTCGCAGCGTCAGCAGAACGCCGACAAGGTAACCTGACCATCACTCAAGACGACAAGACCATTTCCATCGATCCGAAAACTGAAGGCGGCCAGCCAGCCGGCGGCGGTGGTGGCGGCGGTGGCGGTGGCCGTGGCCCGACAGGCCCCGTGAGTTATAACCTCGACGGTAAGGAAGTGACCGGCGACCAGACTATGGGACAAGCGACCGCCAAGGTTACCTCAAGGCGACATGGGCCGGTAGCAACCTCGAGCTGTCGCGAAAGTCAGTCTTTCAGGGTCCAAATGGAGAAGTCACAACCTCCAGTAACCAAAAGCTTTCGCTCTCGGGTGACGGCAAAGTCCTGACCGCCGTGGTCCATAGCGAAAGCCCGCGTGGCCCACAGGATTCGACGCTGGTTTTCAACAAGCAGTAGTTCGTTTCGCCACCGAAACGATCTCACAAATCGACAGAGTCGCGAGGCTTAATGCCTTGCGACTCTGTTTTGTCTTAGGGACACTGGTAGGCCGGGACATGCGAACTTATTTGTGGAGATTTTCGGCGGCGGTTCTAACACTGTGATCAGCTGCATCATGTTTGCCGACGGCAGCTTTTCTTCGCTGAATGAATTTACCAAAGAAGATTGCGAGAGTCTGGAGTCAATCGAAAAGACTAAGAAATGACACCCCTATGAGCAACAAAAAGAAAAGTCGCATACCGCCCGAGAAAGTCGCACTCTACGAGAAGCTGCTGGCCACTATTCCCGAGATTGAGCGCAAGGGCGCTGACAATCCTTACACTTCCCTCAACGGCAATATGTTCTCAATCCTGCACAGCCCCGACGGCCGTTTGGCGCTTAGGCTCTCAGCAACTGATCGAGATAAGTTTTTGAAGAAGTACAAGACCACTTTGTTCGAAGCGTACGGAATCGTAATGAAGGAATACGTCGCCGTTCCCGAAGCCTTACTGTCGAAAACGAAGGAGTTGCAGAAATATCTCGCGCTGAGCTATGAGTATGCCAGGACACTAAAGCCGAAGCCGACGAAAAAGAAAATTTGACCGTCTGATATGCCTCCTCTCCGGCTGTGAACATCATCCATCGCTTTACAAAACTTACTGTCCAAACCTTTGCCGGTATTCGATTGAGGTAATGAACGCCTTAACCATTTCCGCGTTGATGTAATTACCATCGAATTGATTCAGCTTCGTCAACCAGAAATCATAGCCGGTGTAGTCCGTAGTCCTGTGGGTCATTCGGGTTGCGCCGCAAATAACCAAAGTATTGCATCAACACAAACGCGCGGTTGAACTCTGACGACTTCAAGTCCGGGTCTTCCGCGATCTGCGCGCAGCACCTGCGCCCGCGTCTTCGCATTGGTCGATAAATCGCTTACCAGTTGATCGCGTTCTGACTGCGACAGCGGGTTGCCGGCATTGAAGTTGAGCGCGTCAACGAACTGCGCCGCGGTCATCGATGACGGGTAGGCTGCAGTAAACCGGGCTCGGGTCACAAACTCGGCCGTGAAGGCCTGCTTGTTGTTTTCAATTTGCTGTTGCCAGTTTCCCTGCCCCACGATCACGCTCTCGCCCGATCTTCCTGCGTATCAGAGAGGAACTCGTTCAGACGCACTACCGGCACCGGCAACTGATGCGGCGAAGGAAAGGTTGAAGTGCTCGTCGCATCACCGTACGCAGCTTTGTAGATGCGCTCAACCAGGTATCCCGTGTCCTGAAATTCGATTGACAGAAAGAACGACGCTGAGACATTGATGCGCCGCCCTTCCAGGCACGCCTGGTCAGCGCCGCAGGAAGTGATTTGATTGGTCCAGAAAGCCAGGCCGGGTGCGTCCGGTTGCCGGTTGAGAAAATCGTGATAGTGCTGGCAGACAAAGGACTGCGCGTCGTCAATAACGTTCGTGGCGGGTTCGTTCGCGTCATCAACAATCGTCACGGTCGCGATTGCAGGGTCCCCCAAGCGTCGCGCCCGACAGGATCTATCAGATTAACGCTGAAGGTTTCGTTGCCCTCGACGTACGAGTCTTCATTAATGAGGACGGCAAAGGTCCGGGAAACCTCGCCCGGGGCAAATTCCAAAGTGCCCGCGGCAGTTATGTAGTCCTGGCGCGCACTGGCGGTGATATCTGAAGTGAAGTAATTGACGCTAGCCGCAGTGGAAGTATCGCCGACACGATTCACCGTAATCGTGATCGTAGTGCAATCTTCCGACGACACTGTAGTCCGAGGAGTCGAATTGGACAGCACTCTGGACAGGCGGCGTAGGGATCGGGGTGGGCGTTGCAGTTGGCGTCACAGTCGGCGACGGAGCTGGCGTCGGCGTAGGTGACGAATTTGGCGTAGGGCTCGGCATGGGCGATGGCGTGGGCGCCGGAGTCGGCGTCGCTGTTGGTACTGGCGTCGGCGTCGCTGTCGGCGCTGGCGTCGGCGTCGCTGTTGGCGCTGGCGTCGGTGTCGCTGTTGGCGCCGGTGTTGGTGTCGGCGTTGGTGTGGGTGTTGGCGAAGGGCTGGGTGTTGGTTCGAATTCAGGCTGCCAGAACCCGCCCGTTAAGGAGAACTGACCACCATTCATCTGTGTCCCGGCAGCCGCCTGACCTGTTGACCCGCTGAGATCAAAACGCCCCGCCGGAGATGGTTCCCGCCACCGCCCGCGACCAGGTTGCGCACGAGATCAAATTGTCCGGCTGATTGCGGCTGTGGCAGTGCGGGCGCGTCAATCGTTGCGCGCGGGCTGGCGCGGCTGCTCTCGCTTTTCAGATTGAAGTTGCGCAGAACCGTTTGTGCCGGCGAACCAGTTGGAATGCTTGCGCGTAAATCCAACCGCCGCCAGATCCACTCAATAAGATCGCGAGCCCAATTCCCAGACCAACTACCTGCTGCCTGTTTTCAGTCCTTCCAAACATCGCACCTTTCCTTCTTTTTCTGAACAGTGAAACCTGATTCGTGACTGCCGTACGTCTGAGCGCACGACCCTGGTCAATTGCTATTACTAATCTGCCAGCCTGACAGCGGTAAGGCGCGCGGTTTCTGGCGAAGACCTTGCCGCCAGACTCATCATTTCCGCACATAGAGTGACACTGGACCATTCCCGTTGTGAGCAAGCGTGGTATGCATTGTTGTTGACAGCCAATCCATCGGATTGCCTTGTGCCCCCATGTGGTTAGCCCCCATGAATTCGCTTATGTCGTCATGGAACCAACACTTCACCAGACGGGTGTTGTTCTGGGCAAAATCATTGGCCCGGTTCTCGAACTGGACGGTGGCTGTGATCAGGTAGTTGCCGGAAGGAAGGGTTAGAGTGGCGATCTCAATAGTCATAACCGCCGTGAGCTATTTCAAGCTCTCCCGGCGGTTGATGTGGTATATGCCTTCCCTACTCCAGGGTTGGCAGCGCTGGTTTGCACACTCCCGTCAGGGAACTTGAACTCGCCGAGGGTGCTCTGCACCGTGCCAGCCACCTGGAGTTTGCTTGTCGGGGTGGACGTCCCGATCCCGACATTGCCGTTCTCAGCAACTAGGAATCGGCCGGCTTGAAAATTTGGAGCGTCGACCTCGAGACTCCCAAACCCACCGACGGAGAGGGCCTGTCCGCCCGGGGTGAGGGTCCCAACTCGAAGACCGAACTTGTCAGGAGCTTCGACCTCCAGCTTGTAACCCGTCGAGAAGGTCGGGCCGATACCGACATTGGCATTGTCACCGAGCTTCAATACGGTGGGGCTGAACATGCTGAGGGCTTTCTGACCACCGAGGTTGTACTGAGTTGCCGCATTAACAGTATTTCCGGACAACGTCCCACCCGCCGTGCCATTACCGCTGACATTGAAGTTGGTGTTCGCCTGCTGGCTGGTCGCATTTTGAACGTAATTCGAGCTGCCGGTTTTGGATCGCGCTGGTCGGACAGACGCGTATCGTCTGTCTTCACATATTGACCGGCCCCGACGCCGCCTAGTTGCTGGGCGTTGGTGGCCGTATCAGCGGTGGCGGTATTCAAACTTCGCACCGCATACGGCGTCGAAGTAATCGGCTGTCGCGGCGTCAGCAAGGTAAACGCTCCGCTGCCGCTGGGACGCGCGCTGATCTCCATGAAGCGGCTGGCGCCCGAAAAAGCATTCGCGCCAAAGTCGAGCGTCACCGTGAAAACGCCGCCGCTGACCGCAACATTCGAGATAGTCTGTGTCTGACCAACCTGGTTACTGCCACCCGCCGCGTCAAACAGGGCGAATTGCAAATCGTAGTTGCCGTTAGCCGGAGTACCGCCGTCAGTCAGTCGTCCCTGATAGGTAAAGGAACTCGTCTGGCCAAAGATTGCGCCGGCGCTGAGCACGACGGTCAAAATGATGAATAGGATCTTGTTTAACATGATTCCGAAATCTCCTTTGAAATCTTCTTCGGGGCTGAGCTTCACAACTGCCTGCGACTGCTGCTCGAATTCCCGCTTCATCACACTACGCGAGAGTGGCGAGACAATTGGCTCAAGGTTGTTACGGCGCACGAAGTGACGCAGGTGTTGCAGGAGATTGAGCGGGGTGGGAATGAAAACCGGGCAGGTTACCGTTGTTCGAGAGAGTCGCGAAGTTGAATAACGTCTGGCAGGATCCACGGTTTGTCGAAGTCCTGGCCAGGACGAGACGGCAGTGGAACACTACCAGGCGATTTGGTGATCGCTGCCGCTCCGGAGCTGCTCGCAACCCCGGATGCGGCATATTTATGACTTATCTTTTACTGCGCAAACCGTTGCCGGTATTCGATTGAGGTAGATGAACGCCTTAACCATTTCCGCGTTGATGTAATTACCGCCGAACTGATCCAGCTTCGTCAGCCAGAAGTCATAGCCGGTGTAGTCCGTGTCCGGTCCGTCATCCGGATTGCGCCTCAGGTAACCGAAGTATTGCGTCAGGACGAACGCGCGGTTGAACTCGCGCTGCTGCAAGTTCTGATTCTCGGCGAGCGATCGCACGACTTGCGCACGCTTCACCGCATCGGCTGAGGAGGCATTCGGACCACCAAACAACGCTTCGAGCTGCGCCATCTCAGCATCCGTCAGCACCCGGCCCGCATTCGCGTCGAGCCGAGTAACAAACTGTTCGGCATTCAACGAATCCGGATAAGCTTTGTCTGAAACCCTCTCGGGAGATGAACTCCCGGGCGAAGGCCTGCTTGCGATTTTCAAGCTGCTGCTGCCAACCCGCATGGTTGACGATCACTCCTTGTTCCTATCTCCTGCGTGTCGTGCAGGAACTCGCGCAAGCGGATGATTGGCACCGAGAGTTGGTGCGGACCGCCAAGGGTCGAAACGCCGTTAGCGTCGCCGAAGGCCGTCTTGTAGAAGCGCTGAACCAGGTAACCCGTTTCCTGAAACTCTATCGAGAGAAAGAAGGCCGCCGAAGTATCCACGCGCCTCTTCCTCACCACAGCCGTCCGTGCCGCATTCGGCAAGGTTGTTCGTCCAGAACTTGAAACCCTCCGCGTCAGGCTCCCGGTTCAGGAAGTCGTGATAATGCTGACGGACGAAGGGCCCGCCATCGTCAACCGGGTTGTCGACAGACTCAGGCATGTCGTCCGTAATCTGAAGCGTGGCCGCCGCCTGCGCCCGAGGCGTGGCGCCGGCGCCTGGGTTCGACAACTTCAAAGAAGTGATTTCCGTGCCCTCGGCGTAAGAGTCATCGTTGACCAGCACCACAAATGACTTCTCGGTTTCGTTGGCGGCAAATTGCAGCGTGCCGGATGCGCGCGTGTAGTCACAGCGTTCGAGTGCGAACCCCGTCACCAGCGAACACGGGACGGCGGCAGAAGCTACGCTGCCATCGTCTGTCAGGTAGTCAACCGATGATGCGGCGCTCACGTCACCAGTCCGCTTCACGGTAATCGCGAACAAAACCGCCGCGTTCAGCCACAACGTACGTGGCCTGCGAGAATTCAAAGGCGCTGCCCGACTTGTCCGCCGATGAAAGTCCCGGTTGAAGCATTGAAGTTCGCTGCGCCGGAATATTCCGCGCTGAAAGTGTGAGTGCCGGCCGGTAGTGCCGAGATCACACAAGTCGCCTTTCCGGAATTTAAGGCAACGTCGCTACACGAAGCGATCGTTATGCCGTCGTTTTTGAAGCTGACGGTGCCGTTCGGAATGCCCGCCGCGGAGGTGACTGCGGCGGTGACAATCGCGCCCTGGTCTGAGTCTGCCGCAGAGGAGAGCTGCGTGGTGGTCGAGGCTTTAGCGATTTGGAAAGACCGCGCGACCTCAGGCTGCTGAGTCGTGGTTCGAGTCGCCGCCCTGCGAGGCAGTGATCGTGCAACCGCCCGCGCCGGTGACGTGTGTATCAGGCCAGCGATCTGCTGCACTGACCAGATGCCGCAAAGCTCACCGAAAGGCCCGATGATGATGAAGCGCTCACGACGAAGTCGGCATCGCCGAAGGTCCTGTCGAGAAGACTGTCGAAGGTGATGGTCTGCGTCGCTTTGTCTATCTGGAAAGAACGCAGGACATCCGCGGCCGCGTTGTAGTTAGCATCACCGAGTTGCGAAGCAGTAACCGCGCAACCACCTGCGCCGGTGATGTGTACGTTCAGGCCAGCGATAGCGCACTGCGCCTGATGCCGCGAAACTCACGGCCAGGCCTGATGATGACGAGGCGCTCAGCGCGAAGTCGGCAGTCGCCAAACTTCTTGTTCGGAAGAGCCTCGAAGCTGATCGTCTGTGCAGCTTTGCCTATCTGGAAAGAACGCCGACGTCGGCGGCCGCGTTGTAGTTACTATCACCGAGCTTGCGAGGCGGTGATCGTGCAAACACCTGCGCCGGTGATGTGTACGTTCAGGCCAGAGATCGTGCATTGACCTGACGCCGCGAATCCCACCGAAAGGCCTGATGAGGACGAGGCGCTCACGACGAAGTCGGCCTCGCCAAAGGTCTTGTTGAAAGCGCACTGAAATCTATCGTCTGGTTTGCCTTGCCGATGGTGAAATTCTTGCTGTCAGTACTGCCGTTGTGATTCGCGTCGCCGTCGTACGTCGCTGACGCAGTGTAATCGCCCGCCGTTGTGTTGGCGCACTGGTTGACGAAAAGGTCGTTCCGTTTCTACCCGTGTAACTAACCGTTAGATTCTCGCTGAGCCCGCCCGCGCCGGTCGCCGTTGGCGCTGCCTCCGTGCGCGCTGCCGTCATAGATCGCGTCGCCGACGGTAACGATGGTCGTCGATGCGGCCTTCGCGATCTTGAACGATCGTGCAACATCCGGCGCAGCGTCGTAGCCGGAATTGCCCGGCTGTGAAACGGTGATAACGCAGGAGCCGGCGCCGGTGAGGTGAACTGTGCTGCCGGTGTTAGTGCAATTGCCGGACGCTGCAAAGTTGACGCTTAGGCCTGAACTGGAAGTTGCGCTCACTGCGAAGTCGGAATCGCCGAAGACCTTGTCGGCGATTGCGTCGAAGGTAATCGCCTGCGCGGCCTTCTGCGCCGTGACGGTCTCGGTCGTTGCTTGCGCGGCGTTGTGATTGGCATCGCCAGCCTGTGTGTAATTCACCGTGCAGTTGCCCGTGCCGCTATTCATCGTAAAGGTCGCGCCATTGTTCGTGCAGGCTCCCGAGCTGCTGTACGAAACGGGGAGTCCGGCAGAAGACGCGGCGGCAACGCTGAACTGCGTATTGAAAGTCGCTCCGGCAGGTGCGTGCGTGGTGACGACGATCGTTTGGTTCGCCTTCGCATTGGTCAGGCTGAAGGCGGTGGAAATCGAACCTCCATTGATGCTCGCCGACGACCGAATAGAGTCCCGCCGTGCCGTTGGCAGTGAACGATGGTGCGGTGGCCACGCCATTCGCATCCGTCGTTGCAGTAGTGGTTGTCGTGTTGTTGGCAAATGTGCCGCTGGAGCCGTTAGCGGGCGCGTTAAAGGTGACGACGACTCCGCTCACCGGATTGCCATTGACGTCGGTGACCTTCGCCTGGAGCGCAGTGGCAAAGGTTGAATTGATGATTGCGCTTTGACCAGAGCCCGCGGTGGCAACAATGTTTGATGGCGCGTTTACAGTGATGTTGAATGGATTCGAAACCGCGCCCGTCAAATTTGTCCCTGAGGCGCTCAGCGTGTAACCAGTGCCGAGCTTGTCGATCGCAAGGTTATTGAAAGTGGCCGTGCCGCCAACCGCTGAAACAGTCTTCGTGCCCGCGAGCGTGCCGGACGATGGATTAGTGCCAATGCCTGACCGTAACTGCCGCCGTCGAGTTAACCAGATTGTTCGACTGCATCGAGTATCTGGACCGTGACCGCAGGTGTGATGACACCATTCTCAGGGCTGTTCGTTGGCTGCTGCGCGAAAGCAAGATGCAAAGCCTGAGGCAAGAAAACGTTGCGCACTGATTCGGTGATGGACTCTGAGACGTCGTACTGGCCTCCGCGATAAAAGCCGCGAGCGCGAATGTAAAGGTTCTGTTGCGTCGGCAGATTTTGTCCCGCCAGCGTGAAGTCGTTGCTCGTGCCAACACGCGTGCCGTTGCCCAGGAAGAGTGTAGTTAATGCCGTCACTGGATCGTTCAAAGCTGACTCGCGACAGTTGCGGCTCAGCCGCTGAGCGCGTCCAGGTTACGCTCGTCTGCGTGACCGCCAAATTCTGGATGGCCGGCAGTATCGTTGGCGAGCCGCGCAAACTGACTTGCGCGCCTGTCCGCCGATGCTGTCGAATGCTCCGCCCACCAAAATCTTTCCGTCAGGCTGCAAGCGCGATCGCGTAAACACCGGATTGTTCGGTTGAGGATCAAATGTGTCGACGGTTCCGTCGGCGTTCGAGCCGCGCGAAAATGCGTTCGCGCGGTTGATGACGCACCGCCATTTGGGAGACAGCGTTGCGAATGAGCCGCCGATCAGAATCTTGCCGTCCGCCTGCAGCGGCGATAGTTGCAGACAGTATTGTCCGGCGTTCGGGCTGAAAGCATTGTCAACGGTGCCGTCCGTATTCAGCCGCGCAGATGTCGATTGCGCGTGACTGACGCTCCGCCGTAGGGCGCGAGCGTGCGTAAAGTAACCACCTGCCAGAATCTTGCCGTCAGGCTGCACGGCGAAGGGCCATGACCAGGTTGTTCGGCGTTCGGGTCGAAAGCCGTCATCGACGGTGCCGTCAGCGTTCAGCCGCGCGATGAAGTTTGCGCGGTATGTGACGCTCCGCCATTCGGCGCGAGCGCGGTGAATAAGCCGCCAACAAGAATCTTGCCATCAGCCTGCAGAGCGATTGCATAAACGTCCAGATTCGGATTGGGATTGAAAGCGGTATCAACCGTCGCCATTGGTTTCCAGTCGCGCCATTACATTGCGTGCAACTGATGCTCCCCCGTTAGGGCGACAGCGCAGTGAAGAAACCGCCCAATCAGGATCTTTCCGTCAGGCTGCACGGCGAGCGTGTTGACGACATCGTCCGCGTTGGGATCGAACGCCGTAGTCGAGTGTGCCGTCTGGTTTCAGGCGTGCGATGCGGTTGCGCGTGACGTTTTCCTCCGATTGAAGCGTTGGGTACTAAGGATGTGCCATTGAGCGTGAGCGTGGTGAAGTCGCCGCCGACAAGAATCTTGCCGTCGGGCTGCACCGCGATGGCACCGACATAACCGTTCGTGCCGGTATCGAAAGTCGTATCGAGTGTGCCGTCTGTATTGAGCCGCGCAATGTTGTTGCGCGCTGACCGCCAAGAACGGTGCTGACAAATCGCCGCCAATGAGAATCTTGCCGTCGGACTGCACTGCGGTGGCTGACCACATAGGTCGCCATACCGTGTTGAGGTTGAGCGACTGATCGAGCCGGCCGTCTGATTTCCAGGCGCGCGATGCGGTTGCGCGGTCTGTCCCCGAATGCTGTTTGCTGAGCAGAAAGCGCCGCCGACAACAATTTTTCCGTCGGGCTGCAGGGCAATCGCAAACACCTGATCGTTGGGACTAGCGTCGAGCTCCCGTTTCCAGCGTGCCGTCAGGATTCAGACGTGCGATGTACTTGCGCGCGACTGACGCTGCCGCCATTAGGCGTAAGCGAGATGGAAGCCGCCGCCGATCAGAATTCTGCCATCGGGCTGCAAGAGGATGGTGCGGACAAAACCGTTCGGTCCGGGGTTGAACGCTGTATCGATCGTGCCGTCGCTATTCAGACGCGCCAGATGATTGCGTGAGATCACCGAGCCACCATTGGGCGTGAGCGCGGTGAACGCACCGCCGATGAGAATTTTGCCATCAGGCTGCACGGCAATGCCGCCTAGAATGCTGTCCGGGTTGGGATTGAAAGCCGCATCGAGTGTGCCGTCGACGTTCAATCGTGCGACATAGTTGCGCGTCACCGTCGCTCCACCGTTCGGCGCCAAGGTCGTAAATCTGCCGCCCATCAGGATGCGGCCATCCGGACTGCACCGCCAACGTTTCGACGGCATTGTTTGCCTTGGGATCGAAAGTTGTATCGATGGCGCCGTTAGGATTCAGTCGTGCGATGCGGTTGCGGAGCACAGTTGCACCGCCACCGGGGTTGAATTGCTGAAATTCGCCACCGATGACAATCCCGCCATCAGCCTGCACCGCGATAGCATGTACCGAACCGTTTGCGCGCGGATCGAAGGTCAGCGTCAAATGTGCCGTCCGCATTAAAACGCGCGATGCTGCCGCGATTGATTGATGCTCCGCCGTTCGGCGCGAGCGCGTTGAAATCTCCGCCCAGGATGATCTTGCCATCGGGCTGTAAAGCGATGGCCTGGATGGAACTGTTTGCCGATGGGTTGAAAGTCGGATCAACGGTGCCGTCTGTATTCAGTCGCGCAACGTAGTTGCGCGTCACCGGGAGGCGACCGTTCGGCGCGAGCGTCGTAAAGTCACCGCCGATCAGAATCTTTCCATCCGGCTGCACCGACGGCGACGCGCACCAGACCATTCGCGTTTGGATCAAAGCCGTCGAGCGCCGAGTTAGTATTGACGTTGATTGAGACGGTCGCGGCGGCGATTGAATCGAGCGTGCCATCGTTAGCTTTGAAGGTAAAACTGTCAGCGCCGTGAAAGCTGGTTGCGGGCGTGTAAGTCCTGTTCGCGCCGCTGCCTGTCAGCGTGCCGTGTTGGGGCGGCGTGACGATGCTGAAGGTCACCGGATCGCCGTTGTCGTCTACGGCAGTAAGAGTGATTTGTTTAGCAGTGTCCTGAATTACCTGAACCGTTTGATCATCACATCTGGGCGGCGCGTCGTTTTGCTGTCCACAATAGCCACCGAAATTATTCACCCAGTTATCCTGAATCAGGTAGTTGTTCGTTTGGTAGGTAAAATTCACCCTGGCGCCATTGCCAATGGTGTGGGTCTTGCTGAAAGAGCCCTGACACTTATCTGCATTCTCCAGTCCAGAGTCGTCGTACCACGCTGTGTGAAACGGATCGGTGATCGTGGTATCGAGAGCGTGCAGGATCGTCGAGGCCATCGCGTCGGCCGCGAGATTTCCGTTGGGCGTTGCGAGCTGGCTGCCATCAGGCGCGAAGAACTGCGGCGCCGCGACGCTGGGACATCGCGCCGGGTTGCCAATGAAAGCGTACTTCACCTCCTGGCTACCACCATAGAAGAAAGATCCATGATGGGGAGGTGTATTGGGACTGCAGAAGCCCGTCGCAGTAGAGCCTACGTCTGACGACGCAACCACGATATAGATCCCTTTGGGATCGTATAGAAAATGCGAGGGGCTAATATTCTCAGCGACAATGCCCTGAATTGCTGCTGCGTCGAGTTCAGTGCCGTGCGTGTACGAAATGATCTCACTCCCTCCATAGAGGATTCCGCCCGACGGAGCACCGTTAACACCGGGGTATGTGTAGTTAATTTGCATGTTAATTGAGCTACCAATCTCTGACAGGAAGTTGATTAAGATGATCTGCGTATCCTGCGAATTGGGACCGGTGGCCGCGCTCCAGTTGCCGTACCAGATCACGTAGGCATTTGAGGTGCCGGCCAGGACCGGGCCGTTGTGATAAATGATCGGACTGCCGTTGTCCGCCGAAGCTCTCGTGGCCCAGGCGACACAACTCAACAACACGGCTATGGCAAGTATCGATATGAGAGTTTTGGTCCTTCGCATTTTCATCTTTCCTTTCACTCCTGCCGGATAAGCAAGCGCGACTGCACCTCCATGACTGATGGGCTTCTCGGCGCCTCTTGAATCTTTCGGCCATCACACTACGCGAGAGTTGGGATACAATTGGCTCAGGGTTCTTATGGCGCACGAAGTGACCTTGCTGTTGCAGGAGATCGGCCGCGGTGGCAACGAAAACCGGGCCGCCCTGGATAGACTCTTGCCGATTGTCTATGACGAATTGCGCCGTCTGGCCGCGAGCTTCCTGCGCCGGGAACACGGCGTCTCGCTGCAGACGACCGAACTGGTCCATGAGGCTTATTTCAAACTCACCGACCAGCGCCAGGTTGATTGGGAAAATCGCGGGCAGTTTTTGCCATCGCCGCCCAGGCGATGCGGCGGCTCTTGATTGACGCAGCCAGACAACGGAAATCCTTAAAGCGGGGCGGCGAAAAAATCTCTCTGGATGAGGCGCCGACGATCTCGGTTGAGGATGATCAGAACCTGCTTGAATTAGACCGCGCTTTGAGCGAGCTGGAACAATTCGATGAGCAGCAATGTCGCATCGTCGAGCTGCGGTACTTCGCTGGTTTGACGATCGAGGAAACAGCGGAAGTGCTGCACATCTCGGCTTCGACCGTCAAACGCGAATGGGAGATCGCCCGCACCTGGCTTTACCAGCGAATGAAGAACGAAGGATGATGCGGTGGCCCGCGCATCTTGCGCTGATTCACGGGCGGGACACACGTGCCACCTCGCCAGAATGGGCCACTAACCAAAAGTTTTGAGCTGTTTGCTTTTCCGTTTTCGCGTAGTCCAGTGGAATAGTATGAACCCCGCGACCTGGAAAACGATTAAGGAAACCTTTTCGACGGCCCTCGAGCTGCCCTTGCCGGAACGCGAGGGCTTCCTCTCAAACTCCAGCGAGGAAATCCGGCGCGAAGTCGAAAAGCTCCTTTCAACCTACAAGGAAGCGCAGACCTTCATCGGTACGCCGCTGATAGTCGAGAAGGGCTTGCGGCCCAACCCTCTCGAAGAGAACCTCAAAGGTAAGAAGATCGACGATTACTTTGTCCTCGACAAGATTGGCGAAGGCGGGATGGGTATCGTGTTCCTCGCCGAGCATTGCGGCCAGGGCTTCTCGCAGCGCGTCGCGCTCAAACTGATCAAGCGCGGCATGGACACCGAATGCCGTGCTCGGACGTTTCCTGATGGAACGGCAAATTCTCGCCGATCTTGAACATCCAAACATCGCGCGCTTGTACGGTGGCGGTTCGACCAACGACGGCCTGCCTTACTTCGTGATGGAGCATGTCGAAGGAGAATCGATCAGAGACTTCTGCGATAGCCAGCGATTCGACGTCAATGATCGACTCAGACTCTTCACCAAGGTCTGCGGGGCAATTTCTACGCTCATCAGCAACTGATAGTTCACCGCGACATCAAACCTTCAAACATTATTGTCACGGCTGCGGGCGAGCCGAAGTTGCTCGATTTCGGTATTGCCAAACTGCTCTTGCCAACCAACAACGCTGAGCGCACTGCCACTCAATTTCATGTAATGACGCCCGAGTATGCTTCGCCTGAGCAATTGTCCGGCAAGGTGACCACGACGGCGACCGACGTCTACAGTCTCGGCGTGGTGCTGTACGAACTGCTGACCGGCACGCGTCCCTTCGACTTCAAAGGTAAGAGTCTGACCGAGATTTCGGACGCGCTTCGGACGCAACGGCCGGCGCGCCCCAGCGATTGCCAGTTGGTTACCGGGCGCGCCGCCGACCTCACGCCAACCACGCCGGCACCGAAAGGTGCAGATACCTCTTCAGGATCTAAACCTCGCCAGCCGCAAACGTCGACCCGCGGGCTGAAAGGCGATCTGGACAATATCATCCTCCAGGCAATCCGCCGTGAGCCCGAGCGCCGCTACCAATCAGTCGTGGAATTCAGCGATGACATTGAGCGGTACCTGGCCGGTCTGCCGGTCAAAGCAACTGCCGATACGGTGGGGTATCGCGCGCACAAATTTATCAAGCGCCACCGGACGGCCGTGACGGCAACAGTTTGTTTGATGTTGCTGCTGCTCGTCTCAACCGCTTTAACCGGGTGGCAGTATTTCGTCGCCCGCGCCCAACGGACCAAGGCCGAACAGCGCCTCACCGACCTGCGCGGTGTGGCCAGGTCACTTTTGACGGAAACCAATGCCCAACTCGCGCAGTTGCCCAAGGGCGTCGAAATCCGCAAGTCGGTTGTCGAAAAATCCGTGGCAGTTTTGGATCACCTCGGCCGGTGACGAATCGAATGATCCCAAATTCTTAAATGAACTGGCGGACGCCTATGCTGCGTTGGGTAACATTCGTCATTGGCAATTCCACCAAAGCCGGCAGGCGCTGAGCGATCTCAACAAGGCGTGGCAACTGCGCATGAGAGCTATCGCGCTCGAGCCGAAAAATGTGGACAGCTACAAACAGCTCTCGCTTACGTTAATGGGTCTGTCAGAGGTCTACGGCTCGCTCGCCGATCGGGAAGGATCGCTCCGTATCTGGCAAGCTCACCTGGAAAACAATCTCCGCATGATTGAGCTCGAACCAAACAATCCACAGGCGTATTACACCGCTTCAGCTTATGGTGAAGATCTGGCGGCCGGCCTGAAAGAGTTCAACCGCATGGAAGAAAGCGCCGCCGCATTGAACCAGAGTTTCCAGTGGGTCGAAAAAGCGATCGCGCTACAGCAAGCCGCCCCGTTCTCAATCGATGGCCAGGTTTTGCTCGTCACTTCTCAATGCAGAAGGCCGCCCTGCTGCGCAAAATGGGAAGAGATGACGAGGCCCTGGCCGTTTACCAGGCCGCTTCGGATCTCGCCCAGCAAACCTACTACGCCGACAAGACGAAACGATTTGCCTTCAATCACGCCAGCCGCATACACAAGTACATGGCTGATATCTACGCCGAAAGAGGCGACTGGCAAAAGTATCTTGAATGTTCTGAGTTCAGTAAGGACTGGATCTGGCAGAATCGCGAAAACCGGAATCTGTGGGGCCAGGGCTTACCGCCAACAACCTCCTACTATCTGATCCGCGTAGGTATTGGGCTCAACAAACTCGGAAAGACAGAGGCCGCCACAGCGGACGTGGACGAGGGTATCAAACAATATAACCAGTCGCTCGGCCTGCACGACATTACCGCCGGGGACATCATCTGGGCCGGTGACCTTCTGTATCCCGCATCGGACTTTTACGTCGAAACCAGCCAAATCAGCAAAGCCGTCGCCATCTGGGACAATTACATCGCCCTCGTTAACCCGTTTGTGACCAGAAACCCCGAAGACACTTCTTCCCTCGGCTATCTTTCTTACGCGCTTGAACGCAAAGGAGATGTGCTGGCCATTTACCAGAAAGAACGGGAGACCTTTGCCCAGACCAACAGCTCCAGCCTGCGCGCGGCGTTAGCGAGTTACCAGGAAAGCCTTTTGCGCCGGCAGAGAATCCTGCAATTGGATCCGACGAATCAAGCCCACCTCCAAGCCGAGAAAACAGTGGAACTCAAGATCTCGCGCCTGACTGAAAGGCTCAAGTGAGGTCCGCTAGGGCGGACTCAACACCCTCATTCGTGAGTTGTCATTACCCTGGAAAAAGGTTGGGGCTTGTTCAGCTTTGCCTCAAAAGTTCGAAGCGCTGATGTTTCATTCACACCGGGCTTTAGCCCGGTGGCGCACGATGATAAAAGACGAAGAACCGTTTTAACGGTTTACTCTTCGGTGCTAAAAATGAAGCCGTTGAATATCAGCAAGTTACGTCAACTGCAGCAGCCAGAAAACCGTTGAAACGGTTTCTTAACTTTTGCGGCGCCCGACACCGGGCTAAAGCCCGGTGTGAATGAGAGGCGCCATATTGGACTTTTGAGGCAACGCCGGCTTGTTCTCACTTCGTCGGAGTTGCGAACGCCTTGACCGACGGACTTGTTGGGCTCGCCGCAATCTTCGTTCAAGACGGCTCCCGCCCCAATTTCACTAGAGCCCTGTTGGTTGCCACCGGGGCCCCAAAGAAACGCTGCCGATATTCGAATGACTCAATGAAGGCTCGCACCATTTCTGCTCGCTGCACGCGCGCCAGTGCCTGCGAGTCATCACGCATGTCCTCTTCCGGCGAACTGAACGAGTTGATCTTATTCAACCAAAAATCAAACCCCGCAAAATTATTGTCCGGCGCATCATCAGGATTACGCCGCAGGTATCCGTAATACTGCATCAGCACGAAGGCCGCATTGTATTGCCCGTTGAAGACTGAGCGGCTTTCAATGACGCTTCTTAGCGCCGCGGCCCGGCCCGCCGTGTCACACCTGAGCCGTAGGCACTGATCGCTGCGCCGCGCTCTGCCGGCGTAGGCTCCGTGCCCGCGTTTGCGAACAGCACGTCGACATAGCTGGCCGCAGCCGAACCATTGGGAAGCAGAGCCAGGAATTCCGGACGGCCGACAAAGTCTTCGAGATACATTTGCTTGTTGGCCGCCAGCCGTTGCTCAAAGCCCGGCTGACCGACGATCAGCACAGCTGCAACCGGAACGGTGAAGTACAACA